>Ga0247692_1000370_pt1 | contig 10376 bp, 9 predicted proteins | sample CNK33_metaG_FD_183041 | JGI IMG/M metagenome (GOLD analysis project Ga0247692, IMG submission 183041) | Soil microbial communities from Purdue University Martell Research Forest, Indiana, United States - CNK33 | ecosystem: Environmental > Terrestrial > Soil > Temperate forest > Bulk soil | place...
CGGCAATCTGGTGTCGGCAACGGTGGGTGTGGCCTCCGCGATGCTGATCTCCGATCCTGTCGCTGCGGCGGCGCTCGCGGTGGGCGTCGCGATCGCCGCGATGTTCGCGCTGCGCTGCGTGCACCCGCCTTCGGGCGCCGTCGCGCTGACGGCCGTGGTCGGCGGACCCGCCATTCATGCGCTCGGCTTTCGCTTCGTGCTTGAGCCGATCCTGATCCAGTCGGCGGCGCTGCTCGGCGCGGCGCTCGTCTATCACGCGGTGACGGGCCACCGCTATCCGCACGCGACGCGCGCCGCGCCGTCCGTGCCGCAAGCGCTCGCATCCGGTAACAGCATCACGCGTGCCGACCTCGAAGCCGTGCTGAACCGGCGCGGCGAACTCCTCGACATCGACCCTGACGACCTCGAAACGCTGTTTCGCGAAACGCAGTTGCAGGCCTACGCGCGCACCTTCAGCGAACTGGCATGCCGCGACGTGATGTCGGCGCCCGTCGTCAGCGTCACGCCCGATAGCACGTTGCGCGCCGCCGCGGACCTGTTGCAGCGTCACTCGATCAAGGCGCTGCCCGTCGTCGACAAGCGTCAGCACGTGGCCGGCATCGTCACGCGCGCCGATCTCGCGAACAAGCCGAAAAGCGCGGACCTGCGTCTGATGGAAGCGCTGTCGGCACGTCTCTTCAAGCGCGACGCGACACGCGGGCGACTCGTCAGCACCGTCATGACGACACACGTGCGCACCGTCTCGACCAGCACACCGATTGTCGAACTGGTGCCGCTCTTCGCCGACGACGGCCACCACCACATTCCTGTGATCGACTCGCACGACAGGCTGGTCGGCATCATCACGCAGTCCGATCTGATCGCGGGCCTGTACCGGCAAACGCAGATGCAGGCTCAAGCTCAGGGTCAGGTGCAACAGCGCCCTGCCGCCTGAGCGCGGCTGTCTCACACCGCTGAACTAAAAGCCCTGAAGATACCGAATGGCGATGCGCAGGCATCGCCATTTATATCATTTTGTGATAGATTTTTTGTTTTCCCTTGCGCGGCCATCGACATGAAAGTTCTCACACGCACGTTGAACAAGGCGGACTACGAACAGCTCTCGGAGTTTCGCTATCAGATGCGGCGCTTCGAGCGCTTCTCCGAGCAGGCCGCACAGGGCGAAGGCATTACGCCGTTGCAATATCTGTTGCTGCTGCATATCAAGGGCTATCCCGATCGCGAATGGGCCACCATCGGCGAACTGGCGGAGCGGCTGCAGGCGCAGCATCACGGCGTGGTCGCGCTGGTATCGCGCTGCGAAGCGCTCGAACTGGTCAAGCGCAAGATCAGCGAGACCGACCGCCGTCAGGTGGAAGTGCATCTGCTGAAGGCAGGAGAAAAGGTGTTGGCGCGGCTTGCGGAACTGCATCGCGCCGAGCTGCGCTCGCTCAAGGGCGCGTTCACGATTCCGCAAATCGATCTCTGATTCCGGCCTCCAGTTTGAAAGCCACACACCACTCATGAGCGACAACTCTCACAAGCGGGACTTTTCCAGCAACTCGCGCTTGCCCGGCATTTCGGCGCTGGCGGCGGGCATTGGCTTTCTCAGCACGCTGGCCGCGTTCGTGCTGCTGAGCCTGATTCATCTGTTCACCAACCTGTTCTTCTTCGGCAGCTTTTCGTTCGCCGACCGTTCGCCTGCAACGAATACGCTCGGCGCGTGGGTGATCGTGATTCCCGTGATCGGCGGATTGATCGTCGGCATGATGGCGCGCTTCGGCTCGGAAAAAATCCGCGGGCACGGCATTCCCGAAGCGATCGAAGCCATCCTGTTCGGCAAGAGCCGCATGTCGCCGAAGGTCGCTGTGCTCAAGCCCTTGTCGTCGGGCATCGTGATCGGCAGCGGCGGCCCGTTCGGCGCGGAAGGCCCGATCATCATGACGGGTGGCGCGCTCGGCTCGCTGATCGCGCAGTGCGTGAAGGTGACTTCGGCGGAGCGCAAGACGCTGCTCGTCGCGGGCGCCGCCGCGGGCATGACGGCCGTGTTCGGCACGCCCGTCGCCGCCGTGCTGCTCGCCGTCGAACTACTGCTGTTCGAATGGCGGCCGCGCAGCTTTTTGCCCGTCGCGCTGGCCTGCGCTGTGGCCGGTTTCGCGCGCGCAATCTTCTTCGGCACCGATCCCCTGTTTGCGCTCCAGACCGCGCCGCCGACGGCCATTTCGCTCGTGTCGTGCGTGATCGCGGGGCTGTTGTCGGGCGCGCTCGCATCGGGCCTGTCGGCGGCGCTCTACAAGACGGAAGACCTGTTTCACAAGCTGCCGCTGCACTGGATGTGGTGGCCTGCCATCGGCGGGCTAGCGGTTGGTATCGGCGGATTTATCGAGCCGCGTGCGCTCGGCGTCGGCTATGACGTGATCGGCGATCTGCTGCATCAACATATAGCGTTGCAAGTTGCCGTGGCGATTCTCGTCGTGAAGGCGGTGATCTGGGTGATCGCGCTCGGCTCCGGCACGTCGGGCGGCGTGCTCGCGCCGCTGCTGATGCTCGGCGCGGGGCTCGGCACCGTGCTAGGCCACGTGCTGCCCGGCAACGAGCCCGCGCTGTGGCCGCTCGTCTGCATGGCCGCGACGCTAGGCGCCACGCTCGGCGCGCCGCTGACGGCCATCGTGTTCGCCTTCGGCCTCACGCACGACAGCAACGCGCTGCTGCCGCTGCTCGCCGCGACGCTGGTCGCGCACGGCTTCGCGACCGTCGTGATGAAGCGCTCGATCATGACGGAGAAGATCGCGCGGCGCGGTTATCACATCTATCGCGAGTACGGCGTCGATCCGCTCGAACGGCATTACGTCGATGAAGTGATGACGCAAAAGGTCGATTCGATCGACGGCGCGCTCAGCGTGCGCGACGCGCTCGCTGAGTATTTCGGCGCGACCCAGAAACGGCGTGCGTATCCCGTCGTGCGCGCGAACGGCGCGGTGCTCGGCATCGTCGACCGCGCGATGCTCGATGCCGTCCGCGAAGGCGCGACGCAACACACGCTCGATACGCCGCTCGCCGACGTGCTGAAAGACCTCACGCCAGTCGTCGCGCTGCCCGACGAAACCTGCCGCCTCGTCGCGACGCGTCTTGCCGTGCACGATCTCGAACGGCTGCCTGTCGTCGTCGATCGCGATTCGATGCAACTGCTCGGCGTCGTGTCGCGCAGCGATCTCGTGAAGCCTTCCGTCGCACACTTCGAGGAGGAGCACAAACGCGAGCGCTTTCGGCGTCTGAGCTTCACGTCGGGCAAGAAGCATTTCCCGCCCGTGCGCAAAACGCGCACGCACGGCTGAACGTTGAACAAAGCTCTACAGCAACTCCAGTAAAATCCACGAGCCGGAACAGCCTTCCGGCTCGTGACATCTAACTCCTCGAATCGTGCCCGAGCGCCTGCCTTCATGAAGACGGCAGCCGCACATCTTCGAGGAGGCTTTAGATGAAATCCGCACATTGGTTACTGCTCACCGCGCTTGCGCTCGCAGGCGCTCCCGCCTGGTCCCAAAGCGCAGGTCCGACCGATCCGCAAATCGCCGCCATCGTCGTCGCCGCGAATCAGGCCGATATCGACGCGGGCAAGCTCGCCGAATCGAAGACGCATTCGAAGGACGTGAAAGCGTTCGCGCAGCAAATGGTCACGGATCATACGGGCGTCAACAAGGCGGCCGTCGATCTCGTGCACAAGCTCGGCGTCAAGCCCGAAACGAACCCGACCAGCGACAGCCTCAAACAGGGCGGCGAAGCGAACATCGCGAATCTGAAGCCGCTGCAAGGCGCGAAGTTCGATCGCGCGTATATCGATCATGAAGTCACGTATCACCGGAACGTGATCGATGCGCTCGACAAGACGCTGATCCCGTCCGCGCAGAACGCCGATCTGAAAGCGCTGCTGGTGAAGGTCAGGCCCGCGTTCGTCGCCCATCTCGATCACGCGAAGATGGTGCAGGCGTCGCTGCCGCAAGCGCAATGAGCCCCGTGCGCAATGCTGTGCTTCGCGGGTTCGCAATGGCCTCGTGTGCGTTTGCAGTGCCCGCGTTTGCCGGCGCTTATGTCGTGACGATCGAGCAGATGCGCTTCGACCCGCCCACCTTGACCGTGCATCGCGGCGACGAGATCGTGTGGATCAACAAGGATCTCGTCGCGCACACGGCAAGTACTGACGCAAAAGGCTTCGACTCCCGCAGCATCGCGCCCGACGCATCATGGCGCTATCGTGTCAGCACGCCTGGACGCTATACGTACCGCTGCATTTTTCATCCGACGATGCATGGCACACTGATCGTCGAACCGGCACCATGACGATATGAAGAGCGACACGATGAACGGAATGACGGCGCAAGCCGCTTCGACACCACGTTCCGACGACGACGACGCGGAGATCGTCCGCCGCATCGTGGCGGGCGACCGAACCGCATTTGAATTGCTGATGCGCCGCCACAACCGGCGTCTCTATCGTCTTGCGCGCGCCACGTTGCGCAACGATGCCGAAGCGGAAGACGCATTGCAGGACGCGTATCTGAACGCCTACAGGTCCATCGCGCAGTTTCGCGGCGATGCACGGCTCTTCACATGGCTCTCGCGTCTCGTGCTGAACGAATGCTTCGCGCGGATGCGCCGCGAAGCGCGGCGCCAGAACGTGCTGCCGATGTTGCACGATTGTCCCGACGACGAGCACATGTCATCCATCATGGACACGCTGAACGCCCACGACCACCACGCGCCCGACCAGGCGGCGGCACGCGCGGAAATTCGCGCGCTGCTCGAACGAAAGCTCGACGCGCTGCCTTCCGGCTTTCGCACCGTATTCGTGCTGCGTTCGGTTGAAGAGATGAGCGTCGAAGAAACGGCGCAATGCCTCAATATTCCCGAAGCCACGGTGCGCAGCCGTCATTTCAGGGCGAAAGTGCTGTTGCGCGAATCGCTTGCGGACGAAGTGGAAAAGTTGGGTCCGGCGCTATTCGAGTTCGGCGGCGCGCATTGCGACCGCATCGTCGCTTCGGTGCTGGCGCGATTGCGCGACGAATAGCGGGAGAAACGCCATGGCGCGAAGAGCCGGCTTGATTGTGATCGTCGCTTTCGCTGCTTCCGTCTTCGGCATTGAAGCGCAAGCTCAAGCGGAACGCATCCGCATTGAATCAGGCACGTACGGCGCGAATTGCGGCGCGGCAACAGGTAACGCCACGCGCGACCTCGCGAAGCACTGCAACGATCGTGCGACCTGCCGCTACATCGTGAACACACGGCTCGATGCAACGCAGCGCGCGTCATGTGCGCGCGATTTCACAGCAGAATGGTCGTGCGATCACCGCGAGTTTCATCGCGCGATGTTGAGCGCCGAAGCGGGCAACGGCAGCTCGCTGGTCCTCACATGCGTACCTTCGACGGGCGCCGGCAAGTGACCTGAACAGCCAGGCTCAAAGGTCCAGCGTCAGGCTCGCGCGCTCCCCTTCGACAACGGGATGCGCCATGCAGATCAACGCGCAACTGTCCGCGACTTCCGCTTCGACTTCGCCGTCGTAAGCGACCTGTCCCGACAACACTTTCGTCGAACACGTACCGCACATGCCCGAGCGGCAACTCGATTGCGCTTCGATGCCGTGTTTTTCCGCGAGTTCGAGCAGGCTGCCATGCTTCGGCAGCCATTGGACCGTACGTTGCGAGCGCGCGAACGTCACTTGCGCGCCGCCTGCTTCGACTTTTTCTTCCGCGACGGGTTCGGCCAGGGTCGGCGTGCGCTTCACGCTTGCAGGGCCGAACGCTTCGAAACGGATGCGTTCGTCAGCGACGTTCAGCGCGCGCAAACCTTCATACAGGTCGCGCATGAACTGCTCGGGGCCGCAAAGATAGAAATCGAAGTCGTCGAACGGCAGCGCGCGCTTCAACGCGGCGATGTTCACGCGGCCTTGCCTGATGCCATCCGCAGATTCGCTTGCCGCGCTGTCGAACAGATGCATCGACACCGACGGATAACGCGCCGCCACGTCTTTCAGATGCGCGCTGAACGGACGCTCGTGATCGCTGCGTGCGCCATGAACGAAGTACAAACGCTTCGCCTGACTATCGTCCGCGACGCGCGCGTTCAGTTCGTGATGCAACATCGCGATCATCGGCGTGATGCCGATGCCGGCGGAAATGAACACCGCCGGCCGCGGGCTGTGCGCGTCGTAGACGAATGCGCCCCGCGGCGCCATCGCCTCGATCTCCATGCCCGCTGCGAGATGGTCATGCAGCCAGTTCGATGCGATGCCCTCGCGCTTCACGCTGATCCGGTAATGATGCGGATCGTGCGCGTCGGACAGCGTGTACGTGCGCGTCAACGGCGCGTCGCGTCCTTCGACGGGGACGCGAATCGGTAGATACTGTCCCGGTTGATACGCAGGCAACGGTGCGCCATCGGTGGACTCGAAATAAAACGAGCGAATAGAAGCCGTCTCGTCGACGACAGCTGCCACCTTCAGCTTGTGCCATGGCGACGCGACAGTTGCCTTGCGAATTGCCGCCGCGAATTGCGGCGCGTATTCGACATCGGACCAGCGAAACGGCAGCACGCCCTTGCTGCGCCGCACTTCCTGCACGTGAAAACGCATCAACCTTTCGGCGCCTTCGAAGGCAGTAAGTTCGGCGCCCTGCCAGATGATCTCCGCGCGCACAGCCATATACAGCAAATCGCCGCTCGCGAAGTCGATGAACAGCAGTCCCGCGCGCCGATCGTGCAGCAGATTGCCGATCGTGTTGAAGAACTTGTTGCCCGTGAAGTCCGGCGTGGTGAGCGTCGCTGCGTCGTCGATGTGCACGAAGCCCGGCGCGCCGCCGCGATGCGACACGTCGACGCCGCGCGCAAAGCCCGCGTCGTCCGCCATATTCGCGCTTGCGATGAAGAAGGTGTCGGCGCGCGCGAGGAATGCACGGTCCGCGTCGTTCAAGTGCGTCGAGATTTCCTGCGCCACTACAACGCCACCTTCAGCACGGTCGATGAACGTCGGCACGCGCCCCTGAATGTACTTCGCGCAGTTGCCGAAGCTCTGGGTGACTTCGAGCGTAACCGTATCGCCGTCCACGCCCGTCACGACACCATTGATCCGGTTGCGCCGCCGCGTCTGCGGCTGAATGCCGAGGCCGCCGATCATCGCGCCCGTCTCCCAACGCGGGCCAAGCGGATCGCCCGGCAGCGCGCGGCTGTCGATGCGCAGCGTGCGCGCATCCGGCGACGACACGAAGCCCGGTTCGCCCGTGCGTATCGTCGCCCACGGCTGCCCGCTCGCATCGACGCCGCCGAACACCATGAACGGCTGCTGCGCGAAGAACTCGCGGTGCTGGTCCGGCATGTAGCGGCGAATGCTGCGCCGCCCCGACGAGTCCGCCTGACTGTCCACGCCTGCGAGCCGCTGCGCGGCGAGTTCGTCGGCGTGAAACGGCGAGGTGTCGAGGCCCCAGCCGTTCAGAGGAATGAAATCGGACATGTCAGGCTCCTGCGGGCAAAACGTCAACGTGATGCGTCGTACGGAACCGCTCGTCGCTGACTACCCGGCGAGCAGCCCCGCCTTCGTCGCCGGCATCGCGATGAAGCGCGGCAGCGCCTCCACGCGGCGCAGCCACGCGCGAATGTTTGGATACGGCTCCAGCGACACGCCGCCTTCCGGCGCGTGCGCGATATACGTGTGCGCGGCGATATCGGCGATCGTCACGTGCTCGCCGGCGGCGAACGGCTTGGTCGCCAGTTCGCGCTCGATCACGTCGAACAGCTTCACCGCGATGCCCTTCGCCGTTTCATGATTCAGCGGCGCGCCGAACACGGTGACGAGCCGCGCGGAGCACGGGCCAAAGGCAATCTGTCCCGCCGCCAGCGACAGCCAGCGCTGCACGGCCGCCGCGCCGAGCGCGTCTTCCGGCAGCCACGACGAGTCGCCGTAGCGCTTCGCCAGGTAGACCAGAATCGCGTTCGAATCGAACAGCGTCACGTCGCCGTCCTGGATGGTGGGCACCTGGCCGAACGGATTCAGCGCCAGATACTCGGGCTTGCGGTTGTCACCGGCGCGCATGTCCAGTTCGATCACTTCGAACGGCAGGTCGAGCAAAGTCAGGAACAGCTTCACGCGATGCCCATGACCCGATAGCAGGGTCGTGTACAGGCGGATCGGCTGGGCGGGCTTGGCTGCGGGCATTCGTCACTCCGGGTTCGGTCAGATTGGACAATGTGAGGTTAATCCGCGCCGTCCGGCTGTAGAAGCCTGATAACCTTGAAAACACAATCATCCCAAAGTGGACAATCAACATGGCCGACGTACGCGACGTGAACCTGAACCGGCTGGCCGTGTTCGTCGCCGTGGTCGAAGCGGGCTCGCTGACGGCGGCCGCCACGCGGCTCGGGCTCGCGAAGACGATGGTCAGCACCCACATGCAGCGGCTCGAAGCGGAAGTGGGCGCAAGCCTGCTGGTGCGCACGACGCGGCGCCTCGGCATCACTGAAGCGGGCCGCGCGTTCTACGACGCCAGCGTGAAGATCCTGCGCGCAGCGGAGGCAGCGCTGGCTGAAATCGGCGGCGAGGAGGCACCCGTGCGTGGCACACTGCGCGTAAGTTGCCCGATCGACTACGGCACGCTCGTGGTCGCGCCCGTGCTGGTGGAACTGCGCCGCGCGCATCCTCAGCTCGATATCGAACTGCTGTGCAGCGACCACGTTGTCGATCTGATCGCGGACGGCATCGACGTCGCGATCCGGCTCGGTCGTCTCGCGGATTCGAACTATCGCGCAGTGATGCTGGGGCGCTACGAGAAATGGGTCGTCGCGAGTCCCGCGTTCGTCGAGACCTGGGGCGAGCCGCAGACGCCCGCCGATCTCCCTGCAATGCCTTTCGTCGCGCTGACGGTTTTGCCGCACCCGCAAACGCTCGACATGCGCCACACGAACGGCGCGACGGAAAGCGTCCGTTGCGAGAACGCGTTTCTCGTGAACACGGCGGCAGCCGCGCGCGCGGCGACGCTCGCGGGCGGCGGGCTCGGTCTTTTGACTGACTTTTCGATCAGCAACGACGTCGCAGCGGGACGGCTCGTTCGGTTCTTGCCTGAATGGTCGACGGAGCCGGCGGGCATTCAGGCCGTGTTTCCGCCGACACAGCACACGCCGTCCAAGGTCCGCGCGCTGATCGAGACGTTCAGGACGTACCTCGCGCGCGACGCAGCGCCACCGCATCAGTAGAATTGTCCGTCCGGGTTTCAGCCGATCAAGCGGCGGTGTTGCCGTGCCGTTGACGTGACGAGATACCCCGTTGTGCGTAATCGACCAACACGAAGCGACCAACACGAAGCGACCATGAAAAACATCGACGACACGCAAGACATGCTCGGCGCCGCGTTTCTGCGCCATGACGATGCCAGCGCCAGTATGCGCGCCGAAGGCGAGCGGCTCGAACACGACAGCGCCGTGTATCGCACGCTGCTCGAATCGACCAAAGCAATTCCGTGGAAGATCGACTGGGCGACGATGGCCTTCACCTACATCGGCCCGCAGATCGAGGCGTTGCTCGGCTGGGCGCCGTGGTCGTGGAAAACGGTCAACGACTGGGCCGAACGGATACATCCCGATGACCGGCAGAAGGTGGTCGAGTTTTGCGTCGCGCAGTCGCAGGCGGGCACCGATCACGAAGCGGACTATCGCGCGCTGACGAAAGACGGCGGCTACGTGTGGCTGCGCGACGTCGTGCATGTGGTGCGCAAGCCCGATGGCGGCGTCGATTCGCTGATCGGCTTCATGTTCGACATCAGCGAACGCAAGCGCACGGAAGAAAAGCTCGCGCGCCTACAGAAGGAACTCGAAGACCTGTCGTTCAAGGACGGACTGACGGGCGCAGGCAACCGCCGCATGTTCGACGCCGTGATGCAGCGCGAGTGGGCTGCGGGTCAGGAAAGCGGCAAGCCGCTGTCGCTGATCATGATCGATATCGACTTCTTCAAGGCCTACAACGATTACTACGGCCACCTCCAGGGCGATGAATGCCTGAAGCGCGTCGCGGGCGTGCTCGCACAGGCCGCGCGTTCCGGCGATTTTCTCGGACGATTCGGCGGCGAGGAATTCGTGCTGGTGCTGCCGGACACGGACGCGGATACGGCCGTGAAGATGGCCGAACGCTGCCGCGATCTGATCGATGCCGAGGCGATCGCGCATGTGCGCTCGCCGCATCAGCAGCGCGTGACGGCGAGTTTCGGCGTAGGCACCATCGTGCCGAATGGCTCGTCCTCGGGCGACATGGACACGACCGCGTTCATCAACCTGATCGACGCACAGCTGTATCAGGCGAAGGACAACGGCCGCAACCGCATCGTCGCCGTCGATCGCGCGGGCCTGGGTGGCGAGGCTTTTC
>Ga0247692_1000371_pt1 | contig 10360 bp, 5 predicted proteins | sample CNK33_metaG_FD_183041 | JGI IMG/M metagenome (GOLD analysis project Ga0247692, IMG submission 183041) | Soil microbial communities from Purdue University Martell Research Forest, Indiana, United States - CNK33 | ecosystem: Environmental > Terrestrial > Soil > Temperate forest > Bulk soil | place...
CCAGTTCGGCCTCTGCGATCACCAGCGCGCGCAACGACTCTTCGTCGATAACGATTACTTCGCAATCCGTTTGGGCGCGCGCCGTCGCGATGGCCGCCCGGCCGGCAAGCGTGCCCACTTCGCCCGTAAAACAGCCCGGCCCGTGCACGCCAATGGGATGAGAGCCGTCAAGCGAGTCACGAGTTGCCGCGATCGTTCCGGAAACGATCGCAAACATCGGGATATGCCGGTCACCTTGAGAAAACAGGACGTCGCCCATCTTGAGCATGCGGCGCTCGCCATATCGATCGAGCAACGCGACCTGTCGCTCGGTCAGCGTGGGGAAAATCTGATGGTGGCGGCTGCCGCCTGCGAGCAGGTCACCGACCTTCCCAGAGGAGTAGTTGCCCATGATGCCGTTCCTGATGAGCGGGCGCGAGATGCGTCCTGGGTGAAGTTGACGTCGGATTATCCAGAAGTATGTGAAACGAAGCACGAAGCGTCCTGCCCTTGCAAGCACAATACCGCGTCAGGCCGCTCTTACCGGGTAGCTATGGTTCCTCGAAAAATACTTCGCTTCCGAGCGACCATACTTTAAATCCGATCCTCTTCTTAGAAAAGTTGGCATGCTATGCGCCTACCCGGTCCTCTCGAACCGGTGCAGTTTTTACCGCGCTAAAAGTCAGCTTTTTTTGACGGCAACTATGAAACTGACTTACGCGATACTTCAGGTCACACGTAATCTGGGCCACAGGCATCTACGCAAACGCAACCGCACCTCCGCTCATGATTTTTCGTACGATCGGAGCGAACCTGAGCCCCGTACCCGGCCGTGATTACACCGGATGACGGTCGTGCAGCCGCCGCACCGCGCAAAGTATCCCCCAGAGATATGGATTCCCCGTGTGCACTAGCTGAAGGCGCAATTGCCTTCTTCGTCACTTCGAAAAATCGCCCGATTGATCCAAGCCATGCTTGCTGATATCAAAGCGATACTTGCACGCCGAATCGCAGAAGTCGAATCAACGAAAGTTATGGTCGACGGCACCGTGGAACGAGTTGTTCAGCAAAGCCTCTCAGCGTGGCAAGCTATTCAAATACCCGTACGATCCATCGCACGCAAGGGAAGCAACGTTAGGCAAGTTCCGTGGCGATTCGAGTGGTCGCAGTAAAGGACGCAATGGGACGGGTCTGCGACAATATGCTGATTGATGAAGATGACGTGCTCGCAATTCCGAGCGAAGCGGCCGACTGAGTGCCGCCTGGAGCGGAACGCATGACGAAAAAGAAACGCTCCATTTGTACGGAATTGCAACAGATCCTTAGTCAGTTTAAAGCGTTTGAGAAATACGTGCCCACCTGATCAAATCCGTATCCGCTGACGCAGGGTCGACTGAAAGCGACACGAGCGACCGCTGAGTATCGAGTGCGGACTTAACCAATCAAAAAGATAAACCGGAAAGGCACCGCGTCCATCTCCTCTTTCGAAGAGGGTCGAACTCGTTGCAAACCCGATGTTGTTCTTGCTAAGGCTCACGCGGCCGCGCGCGACGAATTTACGCGTCCGAATATGAACTGCCCCAGGTACCACACCAGCTCCGCATTCGCGACGATCTCCTCCTCTGTTACCGTCGCGGCCTCGAGCTTCATCCGACGCAGCATGAGCTTGCCCTCCCTCGACGCCACCCATGCGCGGACCAGTTCTTTTCGGGTTCTGGGGTCGGCCGCGTTGAAGTGTTCACGGCCCTTGCGCGACTCCTCGTTCATACGTGCACGGACTTCTTCTTCGCGCGAAGCGATGGTGTGCGCGACCGAAGCCTGGGTCTCTGTCTTTACCACTGCCGCATCAGTTTCTTCCGTAAGCAGCTTCGCCTGAACCTCGACCATCTTCCTCTCGGCTTCAGACATCTTCCAGTTATCGCGCAGCGCGCGCATCAGGTAACCGGCAGGACTGCGTTTTATCTGTCCGCGATTAAGCTTGAAACGTGTGTATTCGACAGCTTGCTGGATGTGCGCATCGGTCCAGACTTCGCGGTTCTCGGAAATTTCGCTGAACTGCTTCGTGGACAGGTTGAATTCTTCCTTGAGAATCTTGTACAGGTGGCTGGCGTCAGCCAAGCTGGCCAGCGCGGCGTCAGCGGTATCCTTGCGCTTGAGCAGGAACCTAATACGGTCGATCTTCTTCGATGCGCTGGACTCGGTCCGGGTTTCATAGGACAGCTCGATGTCCGACACCTCATTGATTTCACGCACCGCTGGCTCAAGCCAGTCGCGCTTGAAGTATTTGAAAATGGCCGCGTTCGCTCCCATTTTGCCCGGCCAGTTTCGCATGTCTTCAAGCCGTATCCATTCCGTCCGGCCATTCGGGACACTGGGCAGGACCTGGTCATAGATCGCGCGCGCCAGGCTGCGTGTAAAAGCCGTCGAGATGCGCAGACTCAGCCAGTGCGATTTTTTTGGATCGCGGATGTGTGGGACCAGACGGGGATGCACGTCGAACCGGACGCGCCCGCGGTGAAAGCCGACCATACCCATCAACTGGACCGAAACCCACAGATCGTTTTCGTTTGGATCGCGGTCGAGCGGCGTGTCGGTGACCTGAATCTTCGCATCCTGCGCTTCTTCTGCGATAGTGCGCAGGTGCTTCAGATTACGGCTGTCGTAGCGCATCAGCCACTTGAAATAGTTCAGCTCGACGTCGTACTGGTCCCGTGCTTCCTGCTCCTGGGCAACAATGAAATACGCGGCATCGAGAAAACGCCGCGCCGGCAATCCCATGTTGACGACCTGGGTGAAGAAATTGTTGCGCTGGTAGCCAATTTCACGGCTGGCTTCGCTGATGGGTAAGCCCAGGTCGAACATGTCCTCGAACAGCGCGAGCGCCATCTGCCGAGGCGTCACTTTTGGCTTGCCTTCTTCCGGATTGTCCTCCGCCGCCATGTTCCCATCCGCTCTTCGTTTTCGCTGCCCCGGAATGTAGCATCCGTGGGTGAGCTGTCAACACACAAAACCTCACCATCAGCCAGCGGCGCTGGTTGCCCACCTGCGGCGTCTGGACTACCAGCACAACCAACCTCACCTCAGCACAACAGACCTCACCATCACCGACCCGGATCTTGCGTCGAGCCGTTGCCCAGTGTGGGCCCGCCTCGCGCGTCTCTCGCCGCGCACAGCCAACCTCACCCAGGCACTGACGGGCAAAATGCGCACATCAGACCTCACCTTGCTGCACAGCCGGCCTCACCCTTCCGACACAGCAGCACTCACCTTCGTGCACAGCAAACCTCACCTTTGGCACACTACACCTCACCTTGCCAGGGTTAAGGCCTTGAAAACAAACAAACTTGGAGGTCCCTGTTGGTTTGTGGGGTGGTTTACTTTTTAAAACAACAAACCAACCCGTCTTCAGAAAAGATTGTTGTCCTGCTTTGCGGATGGTGAGGTTGATTGTGCAAGAACGGAAAATCGCTTGAAGGTGAGGTTGATTGTGCTGCGCATCAGTTCTAGCCGCGTTGTTCCGCTCCCCAAGCCGCGACTTTTGAGCTCGCGCGCGCATTAGAAGGTGAGGTTGATTGTGCATCGCGTCTCTGGTCGGCAAAAATCATTGCCAACGGGCGTCGTAATCAGAGGAAGGTGAGGTTGATTGTGCAATTTCTGCCTGTGCGTGTTTTCGAGGCATGACATTGTGCACAACGGACCTCACCATGTGCCGTAATTTTAAGCAAAGCTGTTTTGGCATGATGGCGTGCGTCTTTGAACGCGCACAAATGACCTCACCTTGCCGTCCCAGCCGGTGACGCTTGGACCGACTGCAGGCCCCTTTCCGCTGCGGGATCGCAGCGGTTACGGATGCGCGGACATGTCGTGCTTCGCCTGCGATCACACCGAAGTTTCGACAAAACGTCGCGATGACGGTTGTTTTTCCGAAACTTCGCATGAAAAACAGCACTTTATCGAGAAAATTTCAAGTGTTTGCTGTATTCTGAGGTTTATCGAAATTTTCGGATAAACCTCAGAATGGTGAAAACGAGCCAACTTCCTGCTGTAGACCGAACGGTTCCTCTTGAGCAGATTAGCCAGTTCGCTGAAAGGGTCTCGATTTTTACGGACGAACTGCGTGACACCATTCTTGCTCCCCGACCGCGAAAAGCTGCGCCTGTTTTTAAAACAGGGGAGATCGCGGAGATGTGCAACATCTCTCATTCGCAGGTCCAGTATCTCGCCACCAAGAGCGATGGCGAGCTGCCGCCCGGCACTGCCGCCGGCACCGGCCGCACCCGCACGTTCACGCTGGAAGAAGCGCGCATCTGGGTCCAGAAAGTCTCTGATATCTACCAGACGCCGCTCGTGACGGGAACGCGTGAACCGGAAGGCAAAATCGTCATAACGGCCCAGTTGAAGGGGGGCTCGGCGAAGACCACCACAACCATGTGCCTTGCACAGGGGCTGACGTTGCGTGGGCGCAAGGTGCTTGTCATCGATCTCGACCCACAAGCCTCGCTATCTGAACTGTGCGGATTGTACGCAGAGAAGGACGTCACGCCGGACGACACCGTGCTGCCGTACATCTACGATCAGGAAGTCGACGGCGGTCTGGAAGCAAGGGTTCAGTCGACGTACTGGGATGGGCTTGACGTGATTCCGGCGCATACGGAACTGATTGGTGCTGAGTTCCATCTGCCCGCCATGCAGAAGATGAAGCCAGGGTTCCGGTTCTGGACGGTACTTCGACAGGGTCTTGAGCCGCTACGCAAACGCTACGATTACATCCTGATGGATACGTCGCCTTCGCTGTCGTACTTGAACCTGAATGCTCTCCTGGCGGCCGATGCGATGGTCATGCCGATGGTTCCGGAAAACCTGGATTTCATCAGCTCGCTATCGTTCTGGCGACTGTTTTCAGACGTGTCCAAGAGCTTCATCAAATATGAGCAGGACAAAAAATACGACTTTATCTCGCTAATGCTTTCGAGGGTCGACTACGGACGTACCTCGTCCGCACCGATCGTGCGCGCATGGGCACAGAGCGCATACGAGAGCTGGCTGCATTCGATTGAAGTGCCGGCCAGCTCCGTGATGAGTACGGGAGCGCTGGCATTCTCAACGGTATTCGACGTCAGCAGTACCCACAGCGCGGCCAAATCGTTGCAGCGTGTACGACAGCCGCTTGTCGACTACTGCCGTTGGGTAGACGAAATCTATGCAGAAAAATGGAGGAACGCGCAATGAGTAACATGCGAGAGCAACTGCTGGCCAAGACGTCGGGTATCCGGGCGACTTCGTCGATCAAGGAAGATGAGGTCAAGCGCAGCAACCGGACGCAGACGGCGCCTGGCCTTGCGGGTGCGCTTGCCGTCGCGCAACTCCGTGTGCAGGAGCTGGAGTCCACTGGCGCGGCGACGCAACTGGCGGTCTCGGACATCGTGCCGAACCCCTGGCAGCCGCGAAGGGTATTCAACGAGGCGAAACTCTCAGAACTGGCGGAGTCCATTCGTGAAGTCGGACTGATGCAGCCCATCGTGGTCCGTCGCTCCGACGATGTCTATCAGATTGTGGCGGGCGAGCGTCGGTGGCGCGCACACAAGATGGTGGGGCTTGACGCCGTGAAGGCTGTGGTCGTGGAGTGCTCCGACGCAGACATGGCCGTGCTGGCGCTGGTCGAGAACGTGAGTCGTGACGACCTGTCCGACTATGAGATCGCGATGTCTATCAGACAGACCGAGAAGGAGTTTCCCGACCGTAAGAGGATGGCCGAGGCACTCGGGATGTCCCGCAGTGGGCTTTATCAGTTCCTCTCGTTTGAAAATCTGCCTGACTTCATCCGGAAAGATCTCGACATCCAGCCACGGCTGCTTGGCGGGACGGCCGCCCAGGCGATCGTTACGGCCATCAGGAAGTACGGGGACGATGGTGTGAACGCTGCGAAGGAACTCTGGCCACTCGTTGTGAAGGGCGACATGGACCAGGGGAAGGTGGCCGCGGCCATCAAGGCGTTGGCCACTCGCCGGACTACGACGACGGATTCTGCAAGCGAGCGCAGCATCGACAAGTTCTTTGCCGGAAAGGAACATGCGGGCTCTATCACGAAGGACATCAACGGGATCACGGTGAAGATCAGGGCTGGCGTCCTCACTGACGCACAGGAGACACAGATCCGGGAGTTGATCAGCCAGATGTTCCACGCTCACCCTAAACCGAACTGAGGAACACCTCATCCTTCAGTCGAGCCCGCTCGTTTCGCGCGGGTTTCTTTTCGTCCGGCCTCTGGCGGTGTGTCTAGAGTCTAGACACACCGTTGGCCGGGTCGACATCCGGCCGGGCATCTGCTCAACGCCGGATGCAGAGTGACCCGTGCCGGACAGCGTGTCTAGACTCTAGACAGATCCGCGGGATAGCCGTTGGGGGCGCACTCGGTGAGGTTACAAGGCGAGCCAACGCCTGCTCCCCTTCAGCTACTCGCTGCCTCGTGCTTCCCGCTTCGGCATGCCGGCAGGTGCGATGTGCGGACGCGCGGGTAGCCTGCCAACCCCAACATGTCACGGCAATCGCGCGTTCACCCCGGCTAAAGGCGTCCGGCCAATTGCACCGTCCCGTCCTGATCCACGCGGCAAGGTTCCGACAACTTCCGGCGACTTACGGCAAGTCACTAGGGCCCTACACCCTGCGCGGCTCCTGGCGGCCGACATCCTCGCCCCGTGATGTCAGAGCGTCCGGTGACGCACAAATCGGATGCAACCGGGACGCAACCGTGCGGCCATGGCGACCGCGTTCGACACCTGGTCGATCGTCTTCCTGCACACAGCGTGGTTGTCCGGGCCCCTACACGACGCCTGATGGTATGCGGCTACGTCGTGTCAGGGCCGCTTCGACATGACCGTCCAACCGGGATTGGTAGTGCCCCGCCGTGGTTACCTTCCCGTTGATGGCGGGGATGACGGGTATCGAGTGTGAACGGTTGCTCGCGGATCTGTATGCCGGTCGATGGCTTGCGTCGGGCGTCAGCGAGGGACAGGCGCCGCCAGGGGGGAGTATGCGACCTTCACATACTGGCGTGCAGCGGCGCGCTAATCGCCGGAACTGCCGAATGCCAAGATCGGACGGGGGACCGCACGACGCTTGCGCCTTCGCCGTGATCTCGTGCATGTCTGGACCCTTCCCGACTTGCGGTGCTGGTTGCCGCGGGTGGCTGCTCGCGGCGCACATGGCCTAAACGCTGTCGTTGGGCGCGCGACCTGCGCGGCAGCGCCACGCCAGGTGCGGGCTTTCCAACGCTGTGTCAAGGCTACACAGGAAGCCGCCCGCGGAAGGCGGAAACGCACGGCCATCAGTACCTTTTCGCCCCGGCCGCGCGTTGCCAGCGCACTGCGGGTAGCCGTCCATGCGCGCTGGGGACTGCCCAGAGGCGAATGGCCATCGACATGCGCTCAAGGGGCGGAACATGCGTCCATTCTCACCACAACAGCCGCGCGGTCTCAGGCGCTTTGTTCTTCCGCCTTTGTGTCTGTCTAAACGCGACAGCGGCGCCCTGAAACGTCGGCGGCGGTAGGTGACGTGTGAATGTGTCTAGAGTCTAGACACACATCCAGCGCGGTAAAAAGCTGGCGCTTTGGAGAAATCGCGCCTGACGTCGAGACGCAGGCGCCGGGTTGATCTTCATGCGAGGCGAACAACGCCCGTGCCGCAGGAGCAGCTACGCCCCGCCCGCCGATAGCGCGTGCTCGAAGAATGCACGGTCTGGTAGCGTCGGGCGTCATTCCCTTTCATATAGTGGGTGGTCGTGCTAAGGCTGGCATGCCCCAGATCCGTCTGCACGTCGCGCACGTCACTGCCAGCATCAAGCGCGTGGTTGGCGTGAGTGTAGCCAGCGGGTGCTTGCCCGTCGCAGATCGGCCGCGGCGCCTGGATAGGCACACTCGCGCTGTTGCGCGGCGCGCGCAAGGATGCGTTTGTAGACGCGGGCTAGCGCGTCGGGTGTCAGTGGTCGGCCCGTTTTAAGATTGCCGGTGAGTGGCGTATCCACTGGTGCGGTCTGCAGCGTGCAAGGCCTTTGCCGCGTCTGAGCGAGTCGGCGAGCGCCTGCATCAGCCGCACGGGCATCGGCACCAGCCGCTCGCGTCGGCTTTTACCCTCGACCTGCAGGGTCCACGCGCCGTCGAACGCGCCATCGAGCGCCTTGCGCGACAGGGCACCGGGTGGTGGCGGCGACGAGTTGCGCGCAGGGCAGCCCCGTCGCATAGGCCAGCAGCAGCGCGAAATGATCGCGCTGCTCGGCTCGCGTCGGATCCGGCCGGCTGACGGTCTGCAGCATGAAGCGCCGCTGTGCATGCATCAGGGTCCGGCCCGTCGTGCCATCCGCCCGTTTCGTGCTACCTACATTGGCCAGGCCATGGATCGGGGTGACCAGCGGGCACTGCTCCCTGACCAGCCATCCCGCACGTGGTCGGCAGCAGCTTGCGGGCGATTTCACGGCTGCTTTCGGGGAGTGGTTTGGTGAAGGGCCGCCATGCCGGATCGAACCGTTCCGCTTTGCCCTGGCCGATCCGGCGCCCCGCCGGCTGTGAATCGCTGAGAAACACGTTGATGTAAGGAAGGTCAGTGTGTTCAGCGACGACAGCGGCTTGCGCCTGACGATGATCGCCCACAGTAGCAGCCGTTCCGCTTCGCGCCGGTAGGCGCGCGCGGTTGAGGCCTTGCGAGCCGTCGAATTCGGCCGGTAGCGGCATCGCATGCTGTCGGTGCCAAGTTCAAATGTCGTGGTTCCCGCTAAATAGAAATGTCGCATTCCAGCCCATTTGGATGTGTCACGATTCCGTGGGTCTGGCTCAGGTCTTTCCGGGACTCGGCATTGCACGGACGCTGAACGCGTCAAGGGCGGACGTCAGTCCGGCGCAGCCTCCCTTGACGCGCCGCCCGGTTGGCCAGGCTGGTTCAGCGTCGCAGGCGCGGCAGTCTGGGCGCTTGCGACCTTGCGAAGCCGGTTGCCAGCGTGTGGCCCTCACCGCGGCGTTCAGGTCCTCCTGCATGATCTCGCCCGGCTTCTTCGTGCCGGGCTGGCGGTCCTTTGCGCGTACGGGCATGCCCCGGTTCGTGCGGGAGGGCGAGCCCGATGTGCGGCGCGTGTCGCGCTGCGCCTGCAGTGCCTGCGCAACCTGCAGGGCGTGGCCCAGGCGCTTGTGCCCGATCACGGCGCCCTGGTCGATTTCCGCGAGCTTGTCGTAGCGGCGACAAGCCAGGGCCACGCCGTCGGCGCGGATCTCGAGACGGCCGTCCGGATACTCCCATACCTCGAGGTAACGGCCGATCCACCTGCGGTTCGCCCTGGTGTTCTCGAGAAGATAGATGGCACGGTCGTTCTGCAGTGTCAGCGCATCCGACACCTTGCGCTGGACCCGCCACGTGAGGATCGCGTCGAGATCCTCGTCCTCGCGCAGCGGCCGGTGCGCGTCAAACGGGCTCCTGGGCGGCTTCGCGAAACGGGCATTGTAGGCCGCCATGAAGGTGGGGGCGTACGCATTGGCGGCTTCGATGGTGCTGATCCCGCGCAACCGCAGTTCCTTGACCAGGCGGTCCTGCAGCGTGAGGTGGGCGCGCTCGACGTGACCCTTGGCCGGACTGCTGTTCGCACACCATGTCTCGATATTGAGCTCGTACATCGCGCGGCCAAACTGCGTGATACCGCGTGCGCCGGTGCGACTGTACACCGGCCGGAATACGCTCGCGCGGTCGCTGTAGAACGCGACCGGCTTGCCGTAGCGTTCAAGGTACGCGCGCGTCGCCTCGAAGTAACTGAAGGTCGATTCGGTGACCGTGAAGTGCAGCACCATCAGGCGACTGGTTGCATCGTCCACATACACGAGCAGCGTGCACGCCGGCGCGCGGTCCTCGAACCACGCATGTTCGCTGCCGTCGATCTGGACCAGCTCACCGAAACACGCGCGCCGGGCCCGTGGCTGGTAGACCTTCGGCGGGCGCTGCGCGCGCGGAATCCAGAGGCCCGCCGCAATCATCAGCGTGCGCACGGTCTCGACGGACATCTCGATGCCGTGCGACTCATGCAGCTTCTCGCGGGCGAGCGTCGGCCCGAAGTCCGTGTAGCGTTCGCGTATCAGCGCCAGCGCATGATCGGCCTTGCCGGCGGGCAACTGGTGATTACTGGCCCGGCCACGTTTGCGTGACACCAGGCCGGCTGCTCCGGATTCGCGATAACGTGTCACCAGTCGTTCGACCTGCCGTACCGTCAGGCCCAGACGCTCGGCTGCCCGGCCGGGCTTCAGACCCATCTCGACAATCGCCTGCATCACCTTCAACCGGTCCAGTTCACGCATCGCCATCGTGATCATCCCAGTCGCGTTCATCCTGGCACTCTCCATCAAAAGGAGCT
>Ga0247692_1000374_pt1 | contig 10308 bp, 10 predicted proteins | sample CNK33_metaG_FD_183041 | JGI IMG/M metagenome (GOLD analysis project Ga0247692, IMG submission 183041) | Soil microbial communities from Purdue University Martell Research Forest, Indiana, United States - CNK33 | ecosystem: Environmental > Terrestrial > Soil > Temperate forest > Bulk soil...
ATACGATTGCCCGCCTCCAGGCACCGAAGAGACTTCTCCTCGTGGACGATGATCCGGCGGATGTGGATCTAATCACCCGCATCTTAGATCGATTTCACGTTGTCACCACCGTCGCACACTCCGGCGACGAAGCTCGTGCGGAACTCTTAGTAAGTAAATTCGACCTTGTCTTTTTCGACCTCGTCATGCCGGGCCTTGACGGGCTTTCCTTTATGATGTCCAACGCTGGTCTCCATCCGGGCACTCGTTTTATCTTGGTCACCGGCTATCCTCTTAGTCCCCGTGTTGAAGCGGTACTCCGCTTAGGTTGCCTTATGCTAGCCAAGCCATTAACCCAAGAAAGTCTCGAGATATTACTACCGCTAAAACCAACAACTTCGTCATGAACCAACTAACCGTGGAACAACAACTACAATCTGTCGAGCTTAGGTTAGACAAACTTGAGGCGGGACATAGTGTCTTAGCAACAAAAGGAGAAGAGTTAAGAGTAGTATTGGGTGGTGAACAATTAACCGGGAAACCTGGAGTACTACAAAACATGCAGCGGATTTTGAACGTTCTATTCGACGAAAAGGAGGGTGCGATTCCCAGACTCACGGCGATGGAACGAAGAGAGTTGGAACGTATGGGCTGGGTGAAGGGGGCTTACTTCATGTGGCTAATACTCGGAGCAATAGTCGGAGCGTTGATAATGAAGTTCGTATTTAAGTAATAACATGAATCAAACTAATACATCTAACGGATTACAGGTACCTGGGTTGGATTACCTACCCCCTAGCTGGCAGGGACCGGCGTTAATGTTAATCGCCCTTTCACCATACATAACCCGTGCATATCACGCCCTTTCAATGGGTGGTGGGATAAAAGGCGTGATGAGCGCGATTTGGTTGGGAACCAACGTACCAAAACCAACCCCGCCACCCGCACCGGAGAATAAACAACCATGAGTATCGCACTTGCATTTTGGGTTCTAATGTTGGTCTGGCTGGTCTTCAGCCTTTACAACGGCTGGCCGCTTACGAAAGCGTCCGGCGGGATGATTCTCGAATTTGTCCTATTCGCACTGCTCGGCTGGGCGGTGTTCGGATCGGCGATACATAAATAGAAAGAAAAAACCATGAGACTGAAGATACTAATAGCCTTAACCTTGTTAAGCGTCGTCGGATGTAACGGCACGTTCATCAACGACGTTAAAAACTCCTCTAACGCTACGACGAAGCTGGTATATACTGGCTATGTCGGTTGGACGAATTACTACCAGATGGCAACAAACTCCACCACGGACCCGGCGAAGCTGGCTAACTTAGAGCAAACCCGTCTCGCCCTCAAAGCTGCTCGGCTAGACTACGCTGGTAGCGTCGGTATCCTCGACAACTGGGTCGCCCTCTACGAAACGAACGCGGTTACGAAAACCCAGGTCCAAGCCGCCCTCGATGCGACGTTAGCAAGCGGAAGTAACTTTATCTGGATTTACAACTACATCAAGGCCAACGGTCAAATTCAATAGCATATGGACGCAACACAAATCAAAGCAACGTTACAGGTGGTCATTGATGATATTAACCTACTTGGCGACTACGCCGGTATCATCGACCCCGCACTTGTCCCATTCATCGCCATCGGGAAAGCGATTGATAAACAAATTCCCGGCCTTGCCGCGTCGGTCGCGAATCTGATACAAGGCACGCCTCCATCCGACGCTGACCTTCAAGATAAGGCGCAGGAGTTAGCGGTCCTGAGTGACAAAGGAGGAATTTAACCAAAAATGACTAGCGGGATGGTTTTTAATGTGCGTTTTTTCATAGGTGTAACCGCACGCCATCTCGCTGGTCTTGCCCATTAATTGGGCGCGACTATGCCGGATAAATCTTTAGTAATTGCGAGCTTTAAGTATGGTTTGGACACGAGACGGGAGAGCCTTGCCTCTCTTCCTGGTACCTTACAGGTATGTCAAAACGCTTTTATCAACAGCGGAGGTGAGATTGAAAAGAGGAGGGCGTTTGTTCTTGTAGGAACTTTACCCGCCGGACCGAATGACGGCCTAATCCCGGTAGGTTTTCAAGACACCGATACCGGGATAATGGTGTTTAGCTTTGACACTAGCCCTGGAGGATTGCCGACGAATATTGTATGGCAGACTTTGGTATATCCGCAACATGGTGGGGTGTTACCACCGGGAACTGTTTCGACGGCGACGTATTCTACTTCCTTTAAAGGCAAAGCGTTCGTCCTTATTAACTTTGATTTCACCACAGTAACTTTCGCTTACTACAACGGAGCTAACGTTCCACAAATCACTGATGGGGATTTAACGAGTTTACAAACATTGCCGGTAATTAACACCTTAGCTACCTATCTCGCCGCTATCGTGAACCGTATCGACGGCTGGCTAGCACATGCGAATGTTACAGCACATCAGACGTCGGATTCGCTAGGGTATCACGAAATAGCTAACGCAGGGTCGGTGCTGGTGATGAGCCCACCGGGAGTGCATTTTACTCCGGTGATTGAGAATAACAATAGCGCAGCGGGGTTGTTAGGGGTTAATTTGATAGACCAGAATTACCAGGGCGTCCCGAATATAGCTGCTAGCACGACGTTTCTTCTCACCGCCGGGACGAATGGAACAATTACTATCACCGCTCCTGCGTTGGCAAATGGGTCTGGTACTGTGGCGTTAACTGGAGGAGCAATAAACTTTGACACGGATTTACCTACCACGGCGGCGGACGTGGTTACGGCGATTAATAATCTCACTTTCTCAACCGGGTATAGCGCAGCCTCGACCGGGGTGCAGATTACCATTTATGCACCGTTTTCGTTCGGGGCGGTTACGTTTAACGCTACGGTGGTAACTACGGGAGATATTACAACAGGAACTACACCGAATCCACCGCAGACTAAGCTTGTGCTATCCCTCACACCTTCCACAATTTCCGGCCAATTTGACCGTAGCGGGCAGTTTCACAAAGCTATTGTAGCAGCGGTTACGGGAAACTCAGGTACTGTTAATTTCGCATGGGTAAAGTGTAACCCGGATGGGTCTACGCCGGTCACGAACCCAAGTATCCTCGTGTTAGGATACGCGACTGGACCATCCAATACCGTCGGAGCTAGCGGGACTTACACCGGCGGAACCGGGCCGATGTTTATTGATTACTTTAAATGTACCGTTACCGACAGCGGTCCCGTTCCTGGTACGAAGTCAATAGTCTTCACCGCCTCGGTTCGATAACTTTATGCCTACAAACACATACACATACCCATTCAGCGGCGGTTCCACCGGCATTGCTGGATACGGCGACCGTTGGCTTATCTCCTTCGGCGGGACTTGGGCGATAGGAGATAAGTGGGGGTTGACTTTTACTAGCACCGCTGGGGATTATGATGTGGGAAGTATTAACTTCTTCTCTGCGTCGTTAGTGTTGAATGTTTGTATCACGTTCAACGATAGGGTGTATATCGGAGCGGGAACACAATTTAATTTTTCCGATAACGGAGATCCTACGGGATGGGAGGTTCAGAATCCTGGAGCAGGGGAAGTTGCGTATCTTTCGTATTTCGGAGGACAAGACGCGATTTGGGCTTTGTCTCAGTTACAAGGGAGGTTGGTGGTGATTGCAAGGAGAAGTATCCAAATATGGACCGTCGATGCCGACCCGGCAAACTTCGCCCTTGTGCAGGAGTTGGATAATATCGGGACAAAAGCTCCGTTAGCGGTGCAGAATTTGGGTGATTTTGACGTTGTTATCCTAGATGACACAGGCTTTCGTTCTCTTAGAACGAGAGAGGTGACGCTAAACGCGTATCCTGATGATATTGGTACGCCGATTGATTCCCTCGTGCAATCAGACATTCAATCCGTCGGAGTCACCGGAGCCTGCGCGATTGTGGACCCTTTGACGAAGACCTATATGTGTTATCTTAATGGTAAGATATACGTCTACTCCCGTTGGCCGAGTTCGAAGATTAGTGCGTGGTCGATATTCAAGCCTACTTATGAGGCTTATACGACGGTTACAGTGGGGGCGAATTATGTGGCTAGTGTTCTAACAGCTACGGTTGTTTTGAATAGCATCTACAAATGGACCCCCGGAGCGCATGAAACATCCCTCGTGAACGGGACACAGACTCTCACCGCTGCCGGGTACTTCAAGGCTCAGGGGACCTCCGTTACGATTAACGGCACAGGAGCAACGGTTACGTATACTGGATTGTTGCAACTTGTGACGGTTACTACGTTTACCCCTACAAAGTTCGTCGTTTACAACGGTATCGTCTACTGCCGAGACGCAGCGGGTCACATATTCGCCTACGGCGGTCTTAACGGTACCACCTACGACGGCACGGTCGTTACCGTCCAAACCCCCTGGATGGACGATAAGAAACCTAAAATGACGAAGCTTATCGAAGGCTATGACGCTGCTATCGCCGGTTTCTGGCATATTAAGGCCGGAGCGGACCCGACAAGCGGAACCCTCGCCACCGTATACGACGGCATCGCTCCTACTGGGAACGAAACCGCTGACTCCACCTTTGACCTTCTCGCCGTCTCCATATCCCAAACCGGCACTCACTTCCTCATCCAAGCAACCACCGACCCGACCTGGGGACAGGTCGCCACATTATCCGAACTACAAGCCCACTACAACGCAGGAGAAAAATCATAAAACCTATGCAAGGATTCATCTGGTTAGATCGAGTTAAAGACAATTCAGAAATCGCCGAATTGATAGTAAAAGCGAAAGCCGAAAACCATGGAGTATTTCTACCAACCCACACAATCAAAAAGGACGGAGAACTGGTCGGATACTTCTCCATCGGCAGTCCAGGCTATCCAGTCGTCTTTGCTTGGTTGGGTGACGTCCTCACCGCCAGAGATAGTTTTTCACTCATTAACAACGTCGAAAACCACCTCGCCTTGGCCGGAAGTTCCGGGTGTTGCTTTCCTGTTCCCCGGTCATCCCCTTTTCACGCGCTAATGGAGAATATGGGTTTCAAGCAGGCGGGGGAGTATACCTTTTACGTTAAGAAATTACAATAATATGGGATTTACACTTTACGATATTGTCAAAGGTGGGACACCGGATTACGCCGGAATGTCCCAGGCACAAGAACAACAACGGCAACAAGCAATCACTCAAGGAACGCAGAAGATTAATCAAGCGTTTAGTGGGTTTACACCGTCATTCTATCAACAGAGGGCACAGGCGTATCAGGACTTCGCCTTGCCGCAGTTGTCGCAACAGTATCAGACAAATAGGAACCAAATAGGGTTCGGCCTTGCGAATCGCGGGCTGTTATCCTCCTCCGCCGGGACGAAACAATGGAACGACCTCGGCAAGGCGATGGGTCAAGCGAAGCAGACAATCGCCGATACCGGGATCGCCCAGAGTCAGGCGTTACAGCAACAGGTACAGAACCAAGAAAGTACCCTATTGAATCAATTATACCAAAGTGCCGACCCTGCCGGTGCGGGACAGCAAGCCACGCAAACCGCCGCGAATTACGCCGCCCCTAGCGTTTACCAACCTCTCGGCAACCTTCTCGGCAGCGTAGCCAACCAATACTATTTGAGCCAACTAATCAACACCTACCGCCCTACCGGCTCCTCCCCGCAAGTAGGAGGTCCCCCTTCCTACTATTCCGGTATGGGCGGTCTACCTAATCAACCAGCTTACGGATATTAAAGGACTAAACATATGAGCTATCTAGGCGCAGCGACAAATATCGTAGGGGGTGAACTACAAGGCTGGGCAGCGGTCCTTGAAAAGCAAGCAATGAAGGACGCTTATCAGCAGGAGATTAACAAACAGAATCAGTTTCAACAACAAGCGATGGGGACTTTTGATCCGAGCAAGTCCTCAGCAGCGGCGATGATGCAGGGAGTGGGACAAGGAGCACAAGGGAGGGTACGAGCGTATAATCAGATTGGACAAGTGCCGTTAGGCCCTGGGCCGAGTCATCAGATTGGGCAACCGCAGATTAACTTAGGGTCTGCGGATGCTTATACTAAGATGTTAGGACAGAGTCGGGCGAATCTTGGAGGGTATTCGGATTGGGCGGTACAGCAGGCGATTAACAACCTTAACACACAGAGACAACTAGACCAAATCTCCAACTTCGCCGGTAGCGAGGCGAAGAACATTTATCCTTTACAAATGTACAAAGCACAACATTCTTTGGATGACCTCGCGATGGTTGGTCAGGCGATTTCGAGTATCGGTGGAGGTGCGGCGAATTATGCACAATTGTCGCAGGCACCGACACAGGCTCCTGGGTATTATCCTGTCTATAGTGGGAACCAAATGAGTCCTGCTATATGGTCGGGATATGGAGGGTATGGGAATATGCCACCACAGGGAACTGGATACAATCCTTACACAGATCAGTCAACCGCACCCGGAGTAATGAGCGGGTATGGATTTTAACTAACTTATACTATGCCACACTATCTTGACAATATCTGGGGTGACGAATCCACCGTCCGTGGCTTCGGAGACGCTCTAAACAATAACTTCGCTTCTTTGGTACAGGCAAAAGCGCAACAAAGGCAGTTTGAACAGAAGCAGGCGTTAGACGCGGCTTACTATGCACTAGAGCGCCAGAAGCAAATGATGCAGGCGCCGTTGGTAAAAGCACAAACAGCCAACCTCGGTGCTGAGACTGGCTATCGTACCGCTCAAGCCGAAGGAGAGAGACAGAGGACCGCCGAGCAGCAACGACAAGATCAACTTATACAAAGCCTTGGTCCGATGTTACAACAACGTTTCATGCAAACTCACCCTCCAATGCAAGGTGCCACACCTATGCAACCACCGGGGGTGGGACCGACGGCTCCGCCGATGGTGCAAACCGCGCAATTAGGTAATGTGTTACAGGCACCGCCGGTTACTCCATACGGGTCCGCTGCACCGACGATAGAAAACTTGGGTATGTCTAACCAAGCACAAATAAACGCCGGGTTAATACAACAGGCGATGAGAGACCCGTCAGTTGCGGCAAGGATATTACAAGGAAATATAATGCGACCGGGAGAAAGGCAATTTGACATGAACACAGGGCAACTCGGAGCGGCGGTGCCGCAGGAGGCTACTCCTTATCAGCAAGGAGTGTTAGCTAATAGGGACATACTCGCCGCTATTGCGCAACAAAATGCGAACACGAGAGAGTTCCAAGCCGAGAATCCGAAACAATCCGAGATGGATAAGATACTCGCCGAGGCGAGGAAGAAGCGTGCCGCCGGTGGTGGAGGAGGAGCGAAAATGACCGCCACAAATCCTACCACAAACGAACGAATCGAATCGACCGACGGTGGTCAAACCTGGCATCCTATTGCTAAGTAACTTATGCCTTTACCTAGTGGATTTGTTTTAGACCAAGGAGAAGGTCAAGCTCAAGGTGGAGGAGGTACCCCGCCGAAGGGGTTTGTGTTAGATAAACCTGAAAAGGCTAATCTTCCAAAAGGGTTTGTGTTAGATTCCGAAGGTGGTGCCCAGAATTTGGGCATGACGGGGAGGGAGCCGGCGAATACTGAGCCGGTTGGGTTGTTGGGCGTGGCAGGGGAGTTCGCTAGGAGGGTGATGAATATCCCGAGTGGGTTATTATATAATAAGGAACAATTCCCGCCGGGAGCTTCACTAATACCTGCACAGGGTATAAAAGATTTCTTCAACAAAGGAATGCCGGGGGTAGCTAGGTATAGGGGAGAGACGCCAGAGGAAAATAAGAGGTTAGAAGAGAAGTATAAAGACTTTATCACAAAACGTGGACAAGGCCCCGTAGCCCAGGCAATAATAGGGTTAGCTTCTGGTGTAGCCAAGGCGGTAGAAGGTATAAGCACACCTGATAATGTAGCCTTAGCCACGGGTGCGGCGTTAGCGGGACCGGCTGGAATGGGTACCGAAGCGGGTGCCGCGTTGTTGTCTTATTTTCTACCACAACTCTTAGGTGAGGCAATACCAGAAACTTTGGGTAGGGGTAGTGTTACATGGCAAGATCCGAATGCAACGATAAGGGAAAAGTTTAGCCCGGTAGGGGAAGTTGGGTCTCAAGTGTTAATGTTAGCGATACTACCAGAAGAGGCACGAAAAATTGAAGAGAAAGCTTATGGACCACCACCAACTCATGCTATACCGACCGAGAACCCATCCGGCGCAGCGGCGTTGTTAGAAAGACAGAATCTTAACATTATTCCGCCTACCGCAACAAGGGCTAATCGGTTTGCTCCTTATGAAAACGCAATCCAGCTTGAAAACGCTCCTTCTATGTCTCCTGACATCCAAGGACCGCCATCACCAATCACTCTAGGACCGTTAAACATTCCACGACAACCTTTCCCCGAAACTCCTCCCCTTATCGGCCAACGTCCCCTCACAATCCAACAACCCATCCTCCCGCCGGTGGAATCTGCACCCCCTTCGGAAGTGGTAGCGCCTTCGCTACCGCCTGCCCCGAAGGCAGAGCCACTGGCGGGTCAGATTTCGTTCGAAGGACAAGGGATACCGAGCGCAGGGCAGGCGAAGGTGATGACGCCGGAGAATTTGATAAAGTCGGAGGATCAGTTGAGTGGGAAGAAGCTTTATAGCGGGTTGGGGGATTATGAACAATATCAGGACTTGGCGAAGAAGATTACGGAGTTGATTAGGGGTGGGAACCTGGATAAGGTTTACGAGTTACAGAAGGGGACAGAAGAGATTAAGAACCGTCAGCCAATTCAGGGGACTACTCCTTTCAAGCCGGGTGAAGGGATTAACACATTAAGACCAGCGGTTAATATCAACGGACGCCTCGCCGTGGGAAAGGCAGGAGACACCCACGCCGACATCCTAATCCGTAACGGTATCAACCCCGACACCATCCCACACGAAGACCCCCGCCGGGGATTTGTCTCCACCTCCTATCCAGACCGATTTCTAAACCGTAAAATCGCCGAACAAATAGCCGAGAAGAAAGGTACCGCCAAGGCGGGCGGGTTGGATAGTCAGGATCTTCCCGGCGCACAAATAAAGGAACAACCAAATGCCATTCGAGAGCTACGCACAGATAGGGTATCTGAAACACAACCATCCGGAGGTTTACAAGAGATGGGTGAAGAAATACGGCAAGGAACCGATGAGGAAGGTCAAGCACGTGGGGGACAAGGAGAAGCACAAGTCCAAGGGCAAGAAGGAGCACAAGAAGGGTATTACAGCGGATTAGGTAGTATCGACCCCGAAGAGATACGAAAAGCCGCTAAAGCCGGACGGAACTTCGCCGTTTCTCCCGACCTCGGCCAGGGGGTTCCTCGGTTTGTCTATAGAATCACCAAAGGCGGTGACGCGGAGGAAATAACCGACCAATACCAACTCGCCAAGGCGATTGATGAGATTGGTGATAAATCGTATTGGATAGACTCCAAGGGGAAGGTAATTGAAGGGAAGTTACCGGATACGACACATTATCTGTCCGCGAAGAAGATATTGGGTGAGGAGGTAAAAGACCCCGAGGCGAGTGATATGAGGGAGACGTATAAGAAGATGAGGGGTCAGGGGTATGCGTTAGTACTAGATCAGGAAAAGAACATCTTCATCCGGGGTAAGGCCGATTCGGTGCATATTGAGGCTGCGAAGGAACTAGCGAAGAAGGAAGGGAAAACGTTGTGGATGGGGGAGGAGAAGTTGTATGATCCGAGTGAAAAACCAAAAACCTACGGAGACGAAGAGGAAGAGTTTTACGGTAGTGAACCGGACGACCGAGACGATCCCGGCGACGCTTTTTATAGTGGCTTAGGTATGAACTTTTCCAAAGCCGAAAAACGCCTAGCTAAGGAAATAGCGGAACGGTTTCGTGGGATAATAGATAAGCTTTATTCGACTTTTCCTTCTAAGTTAACAGAAGAGACAAAAAAGTATGTTGAAGATTCTTCTCCTGGAATGACTAGGGCTCAGATCTATAAGACACAACAAATAATGTCTCCTAACGAGTTTCCTCAACTAATCTCGAAAGCGGTAGATGCTAGTATTGACTCGCAGGGGATTAGGGAGCAGCTTGAAACGGGAACGGGTGGGTTAGGTAAGTTAATTAATGAAATTAAAGACAAACGACCTGGGCATGTCGCCGATCTTTCTTTATGGCCGAAAGTAACTAGCTGGTTAGTTAATCACGATGCTGATTTTAAACAGCTTGCTAAAATACGGCAAGCGTTGAGTTTAGCTATTTCACGAGGTAAAGAGGCTAGAATAGACAAAGAAGGCCTACGTGGAGAAGATCCTTACGGCACAAAACTCTACTCTGGTCTCGGCGACACTGTTAAAGAGTTCCTCCCCT
>Ga0247692_1000377_pt1 | contig 10263 bp, 12 predicted proteins | sample CNK33_metaG_FD_183041 | JGI IMG/M metagenome (GOLD analysis project Ga0247692, IMG submission 183041) | Soil microbial communities from Purdue University Martell Research Forest, Indiana, United States - CNK33 | ecosystem: Environmental > Terrestrial > Soil > Temperate forest > Bulk soil...
TCTTCGACGGGTCAAACCGCAAAAAAAAGACGCGCGAAAAACGCGCGTCAAATTCTCATGGTCTGGCTTTTGCTTCGCGTCGCCACCGGTACGCGACGCTCATTGGCTCAGCACGCACTCGACCGCATGGAAGATGCGTTTGCTCATTGGGTCCGATGCATTCGCCTGTTCAATAATGGTGTCTTTCAGGCTTCGAATGAATACCTTGGCCGCTGCGCTCAATGGGGTGCCACGCCGGTACATCAGGTTCACTTCCACCTCGGGGATGGTCTCCGTCACTGGCAACACGCACAGTCCTTCCTTGGCCACCAGCAGCTCTGCGAGCGGCCACGGCATGATCGACAGCACATCGGTGTTCGTGATCAGGCCGATCATCATTGTCGAAGAATGGGCGACATGCACGCGCGGCTTGTAGCGCCGAAAGAACTCTCCAAACGGACCATCGCCTTCAGCGTCGTTTTCCGTGAAATCGCGATTCAATACCCAGCTTGCACCCTTGAGTTGCGATAACGTGCGGCATTTGGCCAGCGGATGCCCTGCACGGCCGACGACCGCGTAGCTCGCAAGAAAGAGCGGCACTTGCTGAAACTCGTCGCGGCTTGAAGGCGGGCAGGCGCGATTCACCGATAGATCGAGTGTGCCGTCACGCAGCTTCGGCACCGCGACGCTCAACAGGCTCTCGTAGAAAACGAGCCTCGTGTCGGGCATTTCCTGCTCGAAGCGCTTCATGATGCCGCCGAGCAGCCCGATGGCAACCCAGGTCGGGAGGGCAACCGTCAGCCGCTCTCTGCCCGCTCCGGAGAAGCGATCCATCTCGTCTTGCGCCCGCCGCAACTGCTCGATCATCAGACGGGCGTGCGTGAGCAGAGCCTGACCCGCGTCAGTCAGAATAATTCCGGACGCTTCACGAACGATCAGCGGCACGCCCGCTTGCGCTTCGAGTTCGCGCATCGCCTTCGTGACAGCCGCCGGGGAAAGTTCGAGTGCCTTCGCTGCGTTGCGGATGCTTCCGGTATCGGAAATCGCGACGAGTGTACGCAGTTGGTGAATCTTCATCAGGTCGGTTTCTCCACATCCGCTTCGCAACCAAAAGTTAACGGGGATACTTCCATTGATCCCCGTCGCAGACCGTCGGGCGTGATGCACCTGCAAACGGTATGGTTCGCTATTTGCCGATGAACGGCCTTGCACCGCCGATCGGCTTAAATGGCAACATTGTGACGGTAATTCAGACGGGCGCGTCAATAAAGCGGAAAGCGCATCTCGCGGGATGCGCCGCATGACAAGACGATAGAAAGACTCGAGCGCAGTCCGGCCCGAGAACATGGAGGTGTGCCCGCTATGCCGGAAGCCGGTAAGCGGGCATGGTGCAGGCTGGCGCTTTCGCGAGGATGTGAAGATATCGGGTGAGCGGCGCTCCGCAAGCGCTAACGCCCATGCGCGACGTCAAAAGAAGTGCGGGACGCCGATCCGCAGCGGGGCAAGCGGCTCGACGCCGCTCCCCGTGTACTGGCTTACGGTTCGACCGGGTGCTTTGGTGGAAAAAGCGTTTCTGCCCACATCGGGTGATGAATATTGCTGCCCTCGAATGGCGGAAACTTCTCGAAGTCCGCGCGCATTTGATGTCTGACGGGCGAATTCATTGCGCGCGTGATCGCTTCGGCACTATCGAACATCAGCTTGTTGCGCTGCATGTAATGCACACGCTTCCAAGGCATCGCGTCGACCCAATCGACGCGCGTGAAGATCTCGATTTCGCGTACGCCTTCGAAGTGCTTCATGATCTGCGGGTGATGCGACAGATAGTAGTCAAGCCACTCGTCAAAGTTCTCGGCACGTCCCGGATAGTGAACGAGAAACTGACAAGGCAGCGCCCCCGCCGGCACCTGTGCGCGCGGATCGAGCACCGGGAAAGGCCGCCTCGCCATGACCTGCTGCTCGACCGTACATGCATCGAGGCTTGGGTACGCGTCGCTCGCGAGTCGTTGCAGGTGTCCGCCGGGACCGATCGCCGACTCCAGATCCGCCAGTCTTTCGAAATCGAGTTGCATGGCAAAGAGCGGCGACGGACCGTCGTCGGTGTAATAGTCCTTCGCCGCGGATGGGGTATATAACCGCACGCGGCTCAATGCCGGCGTTTTGTCGACGCACGCGCGGACACGCTGCCAGTCCTCGTCGCTGATGCGCGCACTCGGGTCAGGATGGTGGAAGGTGACGAGATAGGAGAATTGCATGTTCGGATGGATGCACGCGATTGAATGGGTTGATGACGCAAGCGGCCAGTTCATGTCAAAGTTCGAGCAACGTTTCCTGCACAGAATCGCCCTCCACTTTCGCGCCACGACAGGAAGCGAGTATCAGCATCAACGCGATACGCAATTTCTGCGGCGAGAGATCGCCACCCGAAAGTATTCCATCGGCTGCGAGAAAACGCTGCTTCGGCACCACGCCACGCGGAGAGCGCGTTGCCTGCACGACTACCACGCCCACCTTCACCGCGCCGCACAGCGCCTCCCGCTCTCCGGCGGCGGGACGTCCCGGCGCAAGGCCCGCGGAAACGATGCCGCGTGCACCCGCCGCGACGAACGCCTCGATTGCGGCGCCGTCCGCACCCGCGTATGACATGGCGATATCGACGCGTGGCAGTTCAATCGGCGGCGAAGCATCGAGGACACACGCAAAGCGTGCGACGTGCCGAAGCGACCGTTCGTCGCGAACGATGCGCCTGCGCCAGACCACCGTGGCATCCGCGTCGATCCGGCCTAGCGGGCCATACGGCGGAGCCTCGAATGCCGCGAGTTCGAAACTCGCCGCCTTGGTGACGTCGCGCGCCGCAAAGAACAGGCCGCCCATCGCAACGAGCACACCCGCACCCCGTGATTCCGGCGCGGCGGCAACGGCAACGGCGCCGCGCAGATTGGCCGCTGCATCGCTGCCGTCCGTGTTCGCGGGACGCTGTGCACCCGTTAACACGACGGGCTGATCGAGATCGAGCACGAGGTCGAGAAACCACGCCGTCTCTTCGAGCGTCGCCGTGCCGTGGGTGATCACAAAGCCCGTCACTGCAGGATCGTTTTTCGCCGTATCGCGGATCAACCTGGCCAGTTCGAGCCAATCCTGCGGACGCAGCGACACGCTGCCCAGACTCCGAAACGGGACAGGCACGATCTCCGCATGCGGCGCGAGTTCACCCAGACGTTGCAGCAGATCGTCGATCGGATGAATGACGCCACTGTCCGCGTACTCGATCCAGTCGAACCGATGCCGGCCATGCATCGCAAACGTGCCGCCTGTGCCTATCACCGCAATGCGCGGACGGCTGCGAGACGCGCTGTCGCGCTCGACCTTCTTCGACGCCATCCGCTCCTGCACCTGATCGTCGCTCATGCCTGCATCCTCACGAAGAGCACATCTCCTTCGATCTTCGTCTCGTGATACCGTGTGTCGCGGGAGATGGGCGCGGAAAGCGCACGGCCCGTTCGCACATCCACCAGCCCGGCATGCAGCGGACATTCGATTTCGTGCCCTTCGAATTCTCCATCGCTGAGCAACGCCGCGCCATGCGTGCAGATGTCGTCCAGCGCGTGAATCTCGTCGTCGACACGAAACAGTCCTATCTTGACGCCCTCGATGTCGATGCCACGACATGCGCGCTCGCCGAAGACTTCGTCGAGCGAACCGATTGCAAACCAGCCATCGTCGCCGCACACATATTGCCGCGCATCGGCGGACGTAATCTGAATCACGGCATTCATAGCGCCACCCGTTGCTGAAAATCGACAGGCTCGTGCATCTTCACTGCGCCGATAATGTCGGTGAGTTTGGCCACGCCATGCCGCTTGCACCACTCGGTCAGATCGTCGATCAAGCGCGGCATCGCCGTTGGGGAAACGAAATTCGCCGTGCCGACCTGCACTGCGCGGCAGCCCGCCAGCAGAAACTCGAGCGCGTCCGCAGCCGTCGCAATGCCTCCGCACCCTATGACGGGAATCTTGACGGCCTGCACGCACTGATAGGCGATCCGCAGCATGATCGGCCGCGTGGCCGCACCTGTCAGCCCACCCATGACATTCGCTACGCGAGGGCGGAACGTCTCGACATCGATGGCCATCGCGAGGATCGCGTTGCTGACGACCAAGGCGTCCGCACCGGCATCTTCGGCAGCGAGCGCGACTTCGACGACGTTGCCCGCATTCGGCGTCATCTTCGGCCAGACAGGCAACGAGGTTGCCGACTTCATCGCCTTGACGACCTGCCAGGTGGCGTCGGGGTCCATGCCGAACGCCTGACCGTTCTTCTTCAGGTTCGGGCACGACACGTTCGCCTCGATCGCAGCGACGCCCGGCACACTGATTTTCGCGGCGAGCCTGCGGAACTCTTCGATCGTGTTCGCCGAGATGCTTGCGACAAGTGGTGGACTGTACTTCCGGTAGTACGGCACCGTCTGTTCGACATAGTAGTCGCTGCCCTTGCTGGGAATGCCGATCGAAAAGAGTGTCGCGTCGCGAAACTCGGCAACACGCGGCGGCGGCACGCCTTCGCGCACGTCATGCGTGATCGTCTTCGTGACGATCGCACCCAGGCAGTTGAGGTCGAATATCTGCGATGTGCCTTCGGCGAACGTGCCCGACGCCGGCATGACGGGATTGGCCAGCGCAAGCGAGCCGATATTGACGCTGAGGTCTACCATGATGTCGTTTCCTGAAGATCGAAGACGGGGCCTTCCCAGCACACGCGGCGGTAGCTGAGCTCTTCGGAACCCGGCTCTTTGCGAAATGGCCGCACGCATGCGTAGCAGGCGCCGTAGCCGCAACCCATGCGTTGCTCTAGCGCGACCTGCCCAGGGATGTTCAGTTGCGAAGCCACGCGTTGCAGCATGACGAGCAGCCGGTTCGAACCGCATGTGGCGACGTAGGTGATGCGCCTGCGCTCGTAGACCCGCCGGATGATGCTTTCGACCTGAACGACATCGCTGGTCTGCTCGTCATCGGTGACTGTGATGACATCCGCGCCTGTCGCTTGCAGAAAGTCCGCCGACATCATCAACGCCTCGCTGCGCGCACTGAGAATTGCCGTCACGCGCGCACCCGCTGAGATTGCTTGCTGAGCGAGCGGCGCCATCGTCGCGAGGCCGACGCCGCGGCCTAGCAGTAGCACATGCGCGGGCTCCGACGATGCGGGAAGCTCGAAGCCCTTCCCGAGCGGCCCCAGCGCATCGAGCGTATCGCCTGGCTGAAGCTGCGCGAGGCCGCGCGTTCCCGCGCCTTGCACCTTGTAGAGAAACTCGATGCGGCCGTCTTCTGCATTCACGCAATAGATGCTCATCGGCCGGCGAAGGTACGGTGAATCATCGTTAGACGCGGGACACGCGAGGTGAAAGAACTGTCCAGCGCAAGCCGTCAGCGCAAGCTCAGGCGCCGTCAGCACGAGATGCTTGTACTCCGCATTGACCCATGCGTTCGAGCGCACTTCGCACTGGTTCTCAGCAATCGTCGGCGCAGTCCGGCATGTTTGGCCCGTATCCGCGTTCGCGCGGTCCGGACACAACGCGATCACGCGCGCACGCGACGGGTTCGTTATCGCACTGTCTCGCGGCGCATTCGGGTCTGTCGAAAGTGTGTTCATCAGCATTCCATCTATCAAACGGTTTGGGTGATTTCGCTCGATCCGGATTTGCGCAGCGCAGTCAACGAAGCGAAATCGCTTGCCAACGGCAGCATCCGGTCGTCAGGCTCCATCATGTGAAGCTGTGTGAAACGCATTTCACTGATCAGCCACTCGCCGGAGGGCGTGCGCTCGTACTGCTCCTCGGTGACGGCGCCGAGCAGTACGGCATGCGCGTCGTCGTCACGCAATGCGAGTTGCCAAAGCCGCCAACTGCCCGTGGCATGAAGCGCATCTGTCACGTCGAGTGTTTCGCTGACGTAGTAGTGCATTGCAAAGCGCCACGGCGAGCGCTGAAACCAGTCGTATAGCCGGTCGCGCCCGACCAGATCGCTGCCGAAGCCCGCGCCGCCGCGCCATACGGCGCGCTCCGTAAAGCACTCTGCCTGGCGCGAGGCGATCTCACGCATCATGTGCTCTGGCTGGCGCTGATAGTCGCGCGTGTATTTCGCATCCGCGAGCGCGGCATAGCGCGCCTTCAGCGAGCGGATCGCGTCGATCGCTTCGAGTCGTGCGACACGCGCTTCAAGCGAATGAAGCGTCGAATGAGCGTCCGGCATCAAACGAGCTCCTTCAACGGGACCGACGTGTCGCCCAGCCTGCCTGCATCGACACGCCTGCGCCCGCTTACGAGACGTTCCAGATGCCGCCGTTCACGGCTCTGGTTGATCGTCACGCCCGCGGCGACGCAGCCATTGCGCAGCGAAATGACCGTCGCATCCGCCGATGCAAGCGACCCACGCACAACCGTTTGATCGCCGGGTTCATGAACGCCCGTGACCTGAATCGTGTGGCCGAGCTGATCGGTCCACATCCATTGGATCTCCGAATAGGGCTCCGTTCTCCCCGTAATGATCCCGGCCACTGCACGCGCCTGATTCTCGGCGTTGCGCCACGTTTCCTGCCTGATGTGACGGCTGGAACCCGTGTCCAACGTGCACGCAGCGTCACCTGCCGCATAGAGCCACGGCGCAGAGGGGCTGCGGCAAAACGCGTCCACCAGCACGCCGCGCTCGTCCGAGAGCCCGGATCCATGCAGGAACGCGGGATTGCAATCGACGCCGATCGCAATCAGCACGCAGTCGGCTCCGATGCTCAACGGGATGCCATCTTGCGTTGCGTCGATGCGCAGCGCGAACGTATCGCTGTCAATTGCACCGGCACGTGCGATGTCCGTAACGTTGACGCGTGTTCGCAAGTCGACACCCTTCGCGACATGCTCATGTGCAAGCCATCCGGCCACCTGCTGAGGCAGGCAGCGCGCCATGATGCCGTCACCCGCCTCCAGCACCGTCACCGGCACGCCGAGAGCAATCGCCGACGACGCCACCTCCATGCCAATCACGCCTGCGCCGATGATCGCGAGCTTGCGGCAGCCTTGCAGCGACGAGCGCAACGTCAGGCAATCGTCGAGCGTCCGCAGTGCATGGACGCCTTCAATAGGCTGCTTGACGAAGCGCGGACGCCTTGCGATGCCGCCTGTGGCAACCACCAGCAGGTCGAAGTCCACGCTGGCACCGTTGTCGAGATGCAGGCTTCGAGCATCGACATCGAGCGACTGCGCGCTCGCGTGAATGCGTGCGATGCCGGCTTGCAGCAACGACTCTGCGGCCCAGTAAGCAGCCGGCGACAACGCGACGCTCTCTTGTGTCTTCGTACCGAGCAGCAGCTCTTTCGACAGCGCGGGACGCTCATACGGCGCATGCGGCTCGTCGCCGATCAGCGTCACTTGCCCGGTATGGCCGAAGGCCTTGAGATGCTGGGCAACACGGCCGCCCGCATGACCCGCGCCGACGATAGCGACATGTGGCGAACTCATGCGTGGTCCTCCTCGCTTTGTGCGGGACTGCACGTCACGCGATACAGCACGCAATGAGGCGTGACGCACCGATAGCTGCGTGCCTCGCGCGGCGGAATCAGGATCGCTTCGCCTGCTGAGAGAACGTAGTGCTCATCCGCCGCGACGATGTCGACCCGCCCTTCGAGCACGGCTGCGAGTTCTTCGCCAAGCAGGTTCGCTTCGAACCCGACTGACTCGTCGCACTTCATGAGTTGAGTCGACGCTGACAGTGCCATGCCGTCGGCTACATTTCGTTGGCCTGCCGTCGAGGGCGATACGCTGTCCGCCTGAACGGCGGGCAATAGCGTGCAATGTGCAATGCGGGAATTCGTTGGGATCACGGCGCTCACGATGCATGCTCCCGATCGGCGAGCGGGTAATACGGCGGCTCGTCTTCACTGCGATATTCGGCACGCGGTGGCGTCACCACGTTCAAACGCATGCTCATGCCCGCGCCTTCATACGTGTTGACGCCGTAGTGACTCAAACCAGCGGGAATGATCATGCCCTCGCCCTTATTCAGGCGCCGCTCGAACGCTTCGCCATCGGCGCGCACCTCGAAGATCGAACAGCCGCCGCTCACCTGCAACGACGCCTCTTCACCGTGGCTATGCGCCTTTGCCGGCAGGCTGCGACCGGCCGCTTCGACAAACTTGATGACAGCGACACTCATCGTCTCGCCGATCATCGTCTTCATATAGAGGCCGTCGGCGACGACCTCCTTGAGTCCGTGATCGATTCCAAAAACGCGGCATTTAGGCATGGTCGAATCCTTGAACTGGGTTTGCCTGTCGAGCGTCAGACGACCGGGCGCATCGAAAAGGTTTCGTCGGCCACGAAGCGAAACGGGTCATAGCCGTCGATCACAGCCGCTTGCTGATAGAACTCCACGGCGGGCGCCACCTCGGCCAGCGAAAGCAACAGATACATCAGCGTCTTCGCATCGTCGGGGAGCGTCTCGAGCGTGTACTGATTGAGCCACGCGACGATCTCGTCGACCCTCGCAAGCATGGCGTCCTTGAACTCGACGATCGCGGGCATGCCGGCCGTATGGCGCCGCGTCGTGCGCGCGGTTTCGGTTTCGAGCGCCCACGCGTCGACAAACCGGTTCAGTTCGGCGAACGCGGCGGGCAACGCCGCGCGCGTGGACGCATCCGCTGCGGTGGCGTCGGCGCGCCTGGCGACAACAATGACTTTCTGTTCCATGATCCTCACTCCGTAGTCGCTTCGGCTTGCGCCAGCAATCGTTCGATGACGTGATAGCTGTGACGCACCAGCAATTCGTTGTCTTGCAGCACCATGAACTTCTTCACACCCGTTTCGGCAGCGCGCTGCGTGCGTTCGAGCGTGCTGAGGTCTTCGAGCAGCACATCGCGCAACGCCACCTTCATGTATTCGAGGAAAAAGCGGCCGCCGGGCGTCGTCATTTCCGGGTAGTAAACCCGTGCTTCGAAAAGCGTCTTGTTGTGTGCGATCGGGCGGAAGTTGTACGCCTGGCAGTAGTTGGGGCGCAGCGACAGATAGAAGTCCGGAAACACCACGTTGATGTCGAACAGCCAGTTCGCGCTCTTCGTCCAGTTGACGCCCTTCGGCAGTGCGTCGAGCGGAAATTCATGGCGCGCGCTGCCGATACCGGCGCGCAGCGCGGCCGCCGCAACCGGCCGCTTCGACCCTGCGTCCGACAACGCTTCCGCTGCGGCAGCGCCGCCCGACGTGACGGCCTTCGGGTTGCCGTAAACCGATTTCTGATTGCCGGCGAGCGAGAGGCGTCGATGGAACTCGCCGCACAACGCGTCCAGCGGCGGCATGCTGCCGCCTGCCGTCTTGTCGATCGCATCGGCAATCGAATTGCCGTGCACGTACGCGACGTGGTACGCCTCCTGAAACGCATCGAGCGCGAGCTTCCAGTTGCAATCGACGACCGTTTCCCACGCGAAGCCGACCGTCAGCTTGTCGAACGGATAGCCTTCGACGTCGCCGTACATCGGCCTCAGAAAGTCGGCAAGCGACATCTTCGGTTCAGGCTCCATATTGACGAAGATGAATCCCTGCCAGACGTCGCACGCGACGCGCGTGAGCGCATAGTCCTTGAAATCCAGCCCGAAAAAGCACTTTTCGTCCGGCACGCCTGTCAGGTTGCCGTCGAGGTCATAGGCCCAGCCATGAAACTTGCAGAAAAATTTGCGCGTATGCCCCGTTCTGTCATACGCAATCTGATTCAGGCGATGCGAACAGACGTTGTGCATCGCGCGGATTTCGCCGCGCTTGTTGCGCACGACGATGATCTCGGTGTCGCAGGCATCGAGCTTTCTGACGAAATAGTCGCCCGCTTCGGGTATCTCCTCGACGCGGCCTACTTGCAACCACGTCTTCTTGAAGATGTGCGCCTTCTCGCGCTCGTAGTACTCGGGCGAAATATAGGGTTCGACAGGGATCAGTCCAGCGCCAAGTTCTGCGTAACGCGCGGTCAACGTGCCGTCCGGGGCGGGAATCGCATTCATGTATCGCGTCCTTCGTGGGGTGAAAGCCGAATGGCTGAATAATGAATGTCATTCTGTTTTCAGCAAAAACGGCTGTCAAGCCCCTACGTGAAAACTTTTTTGAACCGGCGTGCCGTGGCGACGCGTCGATCGCGCGGCGATTGCTAGAATGGCGGGTCAATTGGTTGTTTCACTTACCCGAGGAGGCGCGGTGCCGCAGGTAAAAAAAGCAGAAATCCGGGAGGCGATCCTGGCGTCTGCCTTCTCTGCGTTCAGCAG
>Ga0247692_1000378_pt1 | contig 10243 bp, 8 predicted proteins | sample CNK33_metaG_FD_183041 | JGI IMG/M metagenome (GOLD analysis project Ga0247692, IMG submission 183041) | Soil microbial communities from Purdue University Martell Research Forest, Indiana, United States - CNK33 | ecosystem: Environmental > Terrestrial > Soil > Temperate forest > Bulk soil | place...
GAATGAAACTGAAGTCATGCTGCGCTGCTGCGCTGGCGATTTTCGCCACGGCAGCCCATGCGCAATCGTCGGTCACGCTGTATGGCGTCATCGACACCGGGATGCTGTATCAGAGCACGTCGGCGGCAACGTTCCAGCCGCACGCGCCTAACCTCGGCCACGTTTATCAGCTCAAGGACGGCGGTATCTACGCCAGCTTCTGGGGGCTCAAGGGAAGCGAGGATATCGGCGGCGGCTACAAGATCAACTTCAAGCTGCAGGGCGTATTCAATTCCACGAACGGCAAGTTCGGTCTCGCCGATACGCCGGGCACGACCGCGATCTTCAACCAGTTTGCGACGGTCGGGGTATCCGGGCCGTTCGGGACCTTCGACGCCGGGCGGCAGATCATCCCGATGATCTACGCGATGGCCGAAACCGACGTGCGCGGCGCGCAGTATTTCGGCAGTATCCTGACCGCATGGCTTGGCATCAATCAGGCGGCCGGCTGGCCCGGCACCAGCACCAACGCCCCGATCGGCGCCCTGTATGACAGCAATGCGCTCGTCTACAACTCGCCGAAATTTTATGGTGCTTCGCTTGCACTCGAGTACGCGCCGGGCGGCGTCGCCGGTCAGTTCCAGGGCGGTACGCGTGAATCTGCCGTGCTCAAATATTCGAACTACGGTCTGAATCTGTCTGCCGTGTACTACAACGGACACGATACCAATCCGTTCCCGCTGACGTATCCGGCCGCTCCCGCCGTGCCCGCGACAGGTCTCGCCAACAACCGTTTCTACTACTTCGGCGCGATGTACACGATCAGCGGATTTTCGATATCCGCGTCGTACGGCATCGGCAAGAATCCGGCAAAAAGCAATACTGCCGATTTCGAAATGATATCGGGCGGCCTTGGCTACCAGTTCAACCCTAGCTTCAAGGTCACGTCCGGCTACTACTACCTGAAGGACCGGAACAATTCAGCGAACCACTCGAGCGAATTCGCAGTGGGCGCGGAATACAACCTGTCCAAACGGACCAAGGCCTACGCGCAGGTCGGCTATGTCGACAACAAGGGGACCATGAACCAGACGATCATCTACGGCGCGCCGGTTGCGCCGGGAGAGTCCACCACTGCGGCAATGGTTGGCATTCGCCATACGTTCTGAGTCCACCAGGAAGATCAACGGGAGTATTCGATGAAAAGCAATCACGTAGTTGAACTGGCGGTCGCGGCGTTGTTCGTCGCAGCGTCGATGAATGCATGGCCCCAGTCGGGTCAGCCAGCAAGTGGACCTGCCAGTGTACCGGGCGCATCCTCGATGACGGCGTCCGGTGCAGCCGCACCGGCTACCGGAAGGAAAGCGGATCGAGCGCTGCGTCGGAAAGTGTATGCCGCCATTGGAAAGCAAAAGGAGATCAGCGCCGGGACTATCAGCGTCACTGCGAAAGACGGCGCGATAACCTTGAATGGCTCCGTTACCGATGCGTCGCAGATCGACAAGGTCGCGGAGATCGCGAAGGGCGTGCCGGGCGTGACTTCGGTGACCAACAAGCTGACCGTGAAGAAGCCTTTTGGCGGGATGTAGGCGGTCTTCGTCGGTGGCGGTGGTGGCGGTGGTGGCGGTGTGCGAGTCGGAGTAGCGGGCCGCAACCGTTACTAAAGTTCTCTTCGCCTCTTGCTTCAGGCCGAACCGGCTGAAACAGGCGGATAAAAGGCTTTCGCGATCGACGTTTCCAGTTCCGGGCCGAGGCGCAGAAGCTACCCTTCATTCAAGGGCGAGGTTGTGTCAGGCACCCAGATCTGAACACAGTTGCGTCCTTGATTCTTGGCTGCGTACAACGCCGCGTCGGCGCGTTCCTGTGTCGCGCCGAGATCGCTTTCTTTCTCATCGTACAGGGCAATCCCGATGCTGAGAGTTTGCGAAACGGTAGCTCCGGATTCGAGCGATATAGGCGTGTCCTGCACGGCGATACGAATGCGTTCGGCGATCGTTCGCGCCTGTTCGAGATCGGTATCCAGCAGGATCGCGGCAAATTCTTCGCCCCCAAGCCTGGCCGCCAGATCGTCTTCGCGAAGTGCATTTTCGAACGATCGGGCGGTCACCTGAAGCACGCGATCGCCGGCCGCATGTCCCCACGTGTCGTTGACGCGTTTGAAGAAATCCAGGTCCAATGCCAGAACGGATTGCGGCCGGTGATGACGTCGTGCGTGTTCGACGGCTTTTTCGGCTGCCTTTGCGAAATACCGGCGATTGGCGAGCCCGGTCAGCGCATCGAAGTCGGCTTCTGTCCGAAGTTGCTTAAGCAGTTGATGTTGATGGGTGATATCCACCAGTGTGACAAGCAGTGAATCCGGTTCATCTCCTTTATCACCTGTTCGAAGCCGGGTGCAATGCACGAGCATGTGCCGGATTCCGTCACGGGTGAGAAGAGGAACAGGCTCGTCGGTAACGACTTCACGCACTCGCGTCCAACCGGCAGCGTCGACAAAGAGTCGGGAAAACGGTTGGCCTTTTCCGGCTACGGCGCCAAACAGCGCAAGCAGCGCTTCATTCGCCAGCACGATATGCTCCGTTTTGATGTCGACGATCGTGACGGGTGTCGGCATGTTTTGCACAATGGTCAATACCGTGCCCGCAAATCTCTCGATTCGATCGTGAAGACGGTGCTCGCGGTAGATAAGCAGCACGCCGCCCGCCAACATCAGAAGGAGCAGGGTAGTCCCGGCGAGATTGATGTACATGCTGTTCCGCAGACTGTCACGGTAGCTGCTGACGGCGTAGCCGACATCCAGTGTCCAGTAACCAGCGGACGGTCCCAACACTATCCTGCGCGTCGCGATGAGGCGCTCGGTCGGGTCAAAACTCCAGCGCGTATAGTGAGTGCCCGGGATCGGTCCTTGGCGAGGAGCATTGTCTTCAACGAGTTCATGCCCGATTGCCAATCCGGAATAGCGGGGATAGCGCGCGATAACGCGATGCTCGCTGTCGCTCAATATGATCGCGGTGCCATTCACCAGCTTCACGCCTTCGAGCAGGTGCTGTTCGAGGGGAATCAGATAGACGGCGATGGCATCGAATTTCCCCGCCCGGTTGCGATGGCCTTCTGCTACCACCAGCGCGCCGCTTTGCCTCCACACAACAGGTAGCCAGAGATGGGTAGCGGGGGCGGCGCGTACCGTATCCAGGATGGCGGTGAGGTTCGATATTTCGTTGCGGACGCCGGGGCGAGATCCAGCGACGAGGCGCGCACTTCCGTCAAACACTACAATCGATGAATCGCCTAGCGACTCCTTTAGCGTGTCAGTCACATCGTGGAGAGATTGATCGGTGAGGTTGTCTGCGTCGATCAGGGTTCGCGTGACAGCCATCATCCCATTGAGATCCCGGAGGCGGCCTTCGACCAGCCGTTGGATAAGAGAAGTCTGTACATCCACACGCTGTGCGGCCTGTTGATCGGCCGCCCGAAAGTCATGCAAGGACTGGTAGGTATTGACCACGATATTTGAAGCAACCAGCACGGCAAATACGGGCAACGCTTTCCGCAGCCACGACTTGCGCGTGACGGGATTAAGCGACCAGCTAACAGTTGTGTTGAATGATCGCCGCATAGTTCGCCAAAGTCAGGGACCCGCATTCACCGCATTTCAACGATCGTCGCACTGTTTCATCGGCTCAAGGTGAGTTCTGGGTTCGCCGAGCCAGGCGATGAGTTCCTTGCTACGCATCGCCTTTGCGAACAGCCAGCCCTGTCCGTACTGCACGCCCCTCTCTACCAGATAGTCGACCTGCGCATCGCGCTCCACGCCCTCGGCCAGTATTTCCACACCTAGCTCGTGCGCCATCCGGATGATATGAGGCGCGACGATGCTCGATGCTGCGTCCTGTGCGATGGTGTCGATAAACGACTTGTCTATTTTGAGGACGTCGATCTTGAAGGTTTGCAGGTACGACAGGCTGGAATATCCGGTTCCGAAGTCGTCGATATACACCGGGTGACCGGCATGTCTGAATGCCGCTATCGTTTGTCGAGTCGTGTCGGCGTCCAGGAAGATGCGCTCAGTCAATTCAATCCTGATCTGCGCGGGACGAATGTCTGTTCCTCTCAGTCGAGCGGTGAGAACATCCAGGAAGCGACTCGTTTGCAAATCCTCACCGCTCATGTTGATGGAAACGTAGAACGACGGGCGCGAACGCAGGAGCGTCGATAGTTCGTCAATCGTTTTGTCCAGTATGAGATCCGTCAATGGCTGAATAAGGCCGTTTTGCTCGGCCACCGCAACGAAGATTTCGGGCGAGATGTTGCGCCCGTTCAGTTTCCATCGGACCAGCGCTTCTACGCCGACGCATTCGCCGTCAGCGAGCCTGACGATAGGCTGAAAACACACGTCGATCCGCTTGCGTGCGATTGCCCATTCGAGCGTCGAAGGGAAGGAGAGTTGCTGCGAGATCTTCCTGAACGAAAGCCAGCCGAACAGGCCACCCACGACGACGCCAATCGAGAGCCACATGCCAAGCAAGCCCGTCCAGTTGCCGAGCAGGCTACGACGCGGGGATTTGACTACCACGGCGAGAGGCAGGGTTGCCGAACGGCCAATCGCATAGTGCCACTGGTCGTTGCTGACGTTGCCCGCCTGTTTCCAGGCATTGAGCATATCGGCCGCATCTGCACCGGTCGACAACGCCAGAAGCGCGTTGGTGTCGCTGCTGAACACGGCGATCGGCCTTCGTGCGGGATCGATCAGATCGACGTAAGACTGGCTGTCGATCGAAACATAATTGCCGTTACGACCCACCTGAATATCCTGGCGCGCATTGCTGAGCGGGTTTTTATGCCTGTACCAGATCAGAAAGCCGTCGTTGCTGCGCCGGTCAGGCTCAGGCATTGTCAGATGCTGCTCCCGTACGTCGCCTAAAAGCGGCGAGCACAAATATTGTCCGCCGCCGTAAGCGCCCGCGTCCTGCACGTACCGGTAGTTGAAGATCACACGGGCAAGTTGCGCGATGTGGGCGGAGGAGCAGGGCGCGCCGGGCGTCGCCTCCATGTCGGCAATAGCGGCCAGTGCCTGATAGGAAACGAGCTCCGCACGCATGACGGCTTTCGCTGCGAATTCCCGCAGATCATCCTGTTCCCGACGTTCGGCGTCTTCTTCGGCGATATAGATGCTGGTCAGTACCGGCGCAACGGACGCCAGGCAGCCAAGCGCGATGGAAGCCGAAACGATCGACAGTCGCTTGATCATCTGGCAAGTCCTGTTGTGGACAACCGCGGAGGAGAACGCGCATTACACGCTGCCGTCCGATCGCGGTCGAACGCGCGGCATCATGATGTCAGCGTAAATCATAGTATCTGACGCTATTTTTTCAATGCATCTATACCTGTGCCGTTTCGAAGAAACACGTTCGGTACGCTGAATTCATTGACCGTCGCACGCCGTGGTATTGGACCAAGGTCCAATACCAGCACGCGCGTGCCAGACTTATTCTTGACCTGACTTACTGATCCTTCGCTCAGTGCGCGAGGCTGCGAAGCTCATCAAGGAAGGCAAATGCGCGACCCACTACGGAATCGCCAGTGCAATTGGACGAATCTGTTGCATACGCACTGGATAAGCCGGGCAGCGTCGGCGTGAGGAGGTTCATCATGGCTCCATTACAGCTCGGCGGACTCGCCATCGATGTCTATGAGCAGGAAGCCAGATTTTTCTTTCGTGATCTTTCGAGCCAGATCATTGCGGACGACGTCATACAGCGCCTGATCTCTTTTCCGACCTGTGATCGGAACAGGTCATCAGGTGTTTCTCACCCGCGAAGCCTTGATGATCATTTGCGAAACCACGTTGGAAAGCGTGTCCGCTTTCGAGGCGGGACAGCCGTTAATCAACGAAATCTGCCTCGAATATCCGCGCACCTTCAATTCGGTAAAAACATGATGCGGTCTCCCTGAACGTGATGGCCTCCGCGCGATGCCATGCAGAGGAAGGCTAGAACGACGGGCTGCGGTCGGGTGACGTTTGAATGCGGTGCATCATGACGCCAGCGTAGAGCATAGTGGCTCGCGCTATTTTTCAATGCAACTGCATCGTGCATCCGCTACACGTTCGGGTCTGCGAAAACCTCCGATCCCCGTCGGCAATCTGCGGGAGAAGACTATGCTTTACTTGCGGGTGAAGCCGTCTGAATGTCGATGTCAAGTCAGTCCAGGGGAACTACGATGACTCTGTGGAGCAAACGGCAATTTCACGCGGTCCTGGGAGTTGTCATTCGAACCAGGTCAGGAAAAAGCGGATGTCTAACCGTAAAGTGCGCCCTGCTCATCAGCATCTGCGCGTGCTTGCTGCCGTTGGCGGGATGCCCATATTACGCGGTGCCAGCCGGAGCCGTCGTCACGACACCCGCCAGTTTCGATCGGTCCTTCGCCGCCGCGTCCGGCGCAATGCATGACGAGGGTCTGGTCATCACTGTCCAGGACCCGGCCAGCGGCAACGTTGTCGGCACGTTCGCGGGCAGCACAGTGACGGCGAGCGTACGCCAGCAAGCCGATGGCAGCGTGGTCGTGCAGTTCAACTCGGTAGACGCGCGCGACCCCACACTACTCAATCGCATCTCGCGCAGCTACGATCGGCGTATGGGGCGTTGAGCGTCTTTCCTCTGCGCGACGGGCCATAGAAATCTATAACTCATTCATCCAATTTGCGAAATTATTATCCAATGCGAATTTTTCAAAAATACAGCTTAGAAACCCTAAATGAGTTCAATCCTGTAAGATTTGACGGGCGCAACGCGATTCGGCGAAATGAGTGGCGTGAATAACTCGCGCGACGGTACACTAACCTCGCGATCTGATAAGAAGTTGCAATCTGGTTCGCATTTGCGTTGTGCGAGCCATGTTAGATAAGTCACATCCGCTTGCGATAGCGCAAGATGTCGCCTATAACAGCCGACAGACCTTTACGTACTCGGTCCGAAGGCATATTTCCATTATCGAACGATTGTGCTTGCATCGCCTCTTTTCCCGCTATGCGTGCGCTTTCGTGCCATCTATTCACGTGCTGCCGCGTACTCTCAATACGCATGACGACAATCGCGTGAATCTGGATACCATAGACCGGAGAGAAGACTATGAAGATCATCAGACTCATACTGACTGGTGCGATTGTCACGTTCGCATCGATTGCTTCGGCACAAAACGAGGCTGCGTCTTCCCCGGTAGCAGCCGCACCTTCGGCGCAGGGTGGCAGCAACGATGCGATCGTGAACATGCGTCAGCAGGAAGCTGCCGCTAATCGCGCTTATGAAAAGAGGGTGGCGGCCGCGAAGAAGATCTATGACCACAAAAAGGCGGAGGCCAAGAAAGAGCGTGATGCTGCTATCGCCGCCGCCCGATATGGGACAAACCAATAACCAGCAGGCTTACCTTTTTATATTTTGAGGTCCTTCAATCTAGTCGTTACATTGTCCGAAAATATCGCGGTACAGATTTTCAATCTGTATCGCGCGACCAAGGCGATCGACCCGGTGTATTCGAAGGTAGGCCAGAAAACCGTGTGTGGTACCGTCATTCGCGAGGTGCGGAATCCCGGCGTGCTGCAACGGAAATAACAAGCTGCGAGGCGTAGCAACCGATGTCAACGCAGCTTACGTCGAATGGGGTAAGCCGGCGCAAAAGGCCATCGCCGAGGCGCATCCAGACGACCCGGAATGCTGGGTCTCGTGTCGGGATCGATGCGGCTCAAAGTGCAGGCCGTCATCGAGTTCGCGCGCAATACCGGCAAGGACGCCGTGATCGGCGCGCTGCCGGATATCGTCGCGATGACGCAGGGCAGGGCTGGTACGCGGATCGGTCTGCGTACGCACGGGATCGGTTTCTATCCGCCTGCCTAGCGCCGCGAGACGCGCGCGTTTGAGGTAACGGTTGCTTCGAATGCGGCGTTGCCGGCGACATGCTACGGCGCGTCGGCACGGCCGGGATTCGACAAGGCGGGCGAAGGGTCGGCTGTTCGCGGCATGCTCAATTGCCCTTCGGACGACGTGTCTTGCCCACTGCGTGGCGTCATGGTCCGAAGCAGGATGAAATCCCGTTCGGGATCGGGCATCGCGATGATCGCGTGCAAGGTCACTCTCGTCATCCAGCAAACATCCGATGCCGTTGCCTTCGACGGATTGGACGCGTAGAACGCATATCGCTCCATGTTCATCTCGTCGCCGTGCAGTTCCGCGATGAGCGTGCGCGAGAGTTGCTGATCGGCGGCCGCATTCTGTTGCGGTGTTCCCGTTGCAACGGGCGCATTTGACGCCTCGATGACCAGCACCTTGAACAGCAGCGAGAAGTACAGATCGACGTCGGAATCCGACATCTCGCGCAACGAGATGCGATTCATCACCGAGCGCATGTCGGACAGACCGAAGCAGTTGACGGGAACCAGCTCGTCGAGGAATCGGGTCAGCAATGTCACATATTTGAGCCGGTCCGAGGACGTGAGATGGGCCAGCCCATTCGACATGTATTGTTCACGCGCGGCCGGATCGAGAAAAATCTGATCCACCCGCCGTGTGTCGCCGTTGATGCCCGTCGCGATGTTGGGGGCGTGCCGGATCTTTTCGACCCACGCGCGAATGATGTGAGCCTTGTTCGAATCCGGATCGATGCCCGCCCTCAGAAGCAGGCTTTCCAGATCGACCTGCTGCGCATCCGTCGGAGCGGCGGAGAAGGTGGGGTCGACCGTCAGCGCGTCAAACCCGGGATCGCGGCGTATCGCGGCGCCAGCCAACGTCGCGGCCGCCAGTGCGACGATCAGCAAGGCGATACAAGAGGCGGAATGTCTCATGTTGCCTCCCCGCATTGAGCCGCTTTACGCGTGTGTTAGCCCTGAAAGTCGGGAATGAAAGAGAACACGGGCTGTTTGCCGCGAGGGTCCGTTTTTGTGACGGGTTTATGCGGCTGACCAATCGCATAGTCTTTACTTTATGGCTGCACCTTCGCCCAGCCGGGTCCAGGATCGAACGAGGAAATGGCCTTCGCCTTCGCCGCGCTATCGGGGCCGAGATCGCGTTCATAGACCTGGCCCGCATGGCTGACCATGAAGCTCTTGATGCCCGTGTCCCCATAGCGCACAGGCCACGCGAGAACGGCAAAGCCACCGAACAGCTTGCCGTGCGCGACATAGTCGTAGGCACCACCCGGCGCATGCGGACCTTGCGACGTCAGCAGCTTGTAGTGGTAGCCGTGATATCCCGCATCCGCGGCATTGCGAGTGGTCGCCTGCACGAAAGCCGGGCCGAGCGGGCTAGGCGGCGCGTCGGGTTCTGTCGGCCAATACAGGCCGTCGTGCTTTCCCGGTGAACTCGACAGTTTCGACGCATACCTGAGCAGGCCGACACCATCGTGATCGGTGAGCGCATATTCGCGCTGCGCGTCGTAGACCGCGAGCATCGTCTGAATGACGGCGAGTTCATTTCGGCCGATCCGACGCAAGCGCATTTCCTCAACGCCCGCCTGCATATCGAAGTGCCACCCTTTGGCGCCCTTCGCGAGCGGAATGGGAAAAGTCCATCCGTCGTTGCCGACGGTAATACGGGCATGCTTGTCGCCTGTCTGCTCGACCTGATGCGACTTGCCCCATTCGTCGAGGAAGCGGCTGCGGATGTCGGCGCCGACGGGCGGAATCAGATTGCGAAAGTCGCGTCCGAAGATGGATTGCAGTGTCGCCTCGTCGTTGTTCGTGACGGCTTCGCCGAATGCATTCATCGCGGCATCGGGCGTACTGAAGTCCTTCTCGGCGTGCGCCGCAGGCAATGCGCCAAAACACAGTACGCATCCCACGACAAAGGTGCGCACGATGCCCGCAAGCCGTTCCGAACGAAATCTTGAGGTGGATGTCATGCTCGTGTCTCCCTAGCGTCTTCCGCCGCGCCCGCCGCCCCCACGCATGCCGCCGCCGCTTGGTCGGCTGAAGCCTGAGCCCTGCATGCTGGAGCGTCCCCGGTCATGGCTGCGTTGCGTGGCGCCGCCGGCGCCTACGCCCTGAAATGCGTTGTCGCGCCCGCCACTGACGCCGCCACCGCCTCCTGCTCGATCGCTGGCACGCGAAAAGTCGCTGGCGCCCGCGCGGTTCGACCCGCCGCCGACGTTACCGCCAGCGGATCTGTCAGCGACACCCGCGCCACCCGCCCGATCGCCACCCCGATCGCCCATATTCGACCTGTCCGCGACGGATGCGCGATTGCCTGCGTTCCCCCGGTCGGCTGTATTGGCGCGTCCA
>Ga0247692_1000379_pt1 | contig 10236 bp, 8 predicted proteins | sample CNK33_metaG_FD_183041 | JGI IMG/M metagenome (GOLD analysis project Ga0247692, IMG submission 183041) | Soil microbial communities from Purdue University Martell Research Forest, Indiana, United States - CNK33 | ecosystem: Environmental > Terrestrial > Soil > Temperate forest > Bulk soil | place...
AGCGCCCGGCATGCTGCAACAAGTGCCGGTTACGTCAGGTCGATGCGCGCGGGTTTGAGGCGGAGTTCGCGCGATGAGTCGTGCGCTGGCAACGCTCGGGCAGTGGATGACGCGCGTGCAGGTCTGGGTGTTGACCTGGATCGCCGCGCACATCGTGGGCCCGGCGCCGATCGTCTATCACCGCCCCGGCGGGCCGGCGTTGTGGCGCGCGACGTACTGGTGGAATGCGGGGCTCTACACCGTGCAGTTCTACCGGGACGGCGAGTGCGTCGCCGCAGGCACGGACCCACTGCTGCGTCGCGCATACCAGCGAGCACGGCGCACCGCCCGGGCGGTGTTAGCCACAGAAATATGGCCATCGCGCGCGCGCGCGCGGTTTGACACCGGAGGAACGCCGTGAACGATGCCGCAGCCGAATGGGTGGACCCGTCCACCCTGAAACCCTGGCCGAAGAACCCGCGCAAGAACGACGGCGAGCCCGTGGTGCGCGTAGCCGAGTCGATCAAGCGCTTCGGATTTGCGGCGCCCATCGTCGCGCGCACGGAGACGCGTGAGATCATCGCCGGGCACACGCGCTGGAAGGCGGCGCAGTCGCTGCAGCTCACGCAGGTGCCGGTGCGCTTCCTCGACATCAGCGAGCGCGAGGCGCACCTGCTGGCCCTCGCCGACAACCGGCTCGGTGAACTCGCCGAGTGGGACACGCCCGAGCTGCAGTCGATCCTGACGTCGTACGACCTGGGCGATCAGATGGTGGCGGGCTGGACCGAGAAGGACCTGCGGGAGCTCGAGCGTGCGGCGCGCGGCGACGAGGAACTCGTGGACGACGAGGCGCCGGAGCCGCCGGCGAATCCGGTCACGAAGCCCGGCGACTTGTGGCTGCTCGGCAAGCACCGGCTCGTGTGCGGCGACTGCACGGACCCGAAGATGGTCGGGCTGGCGCGGGCGGCACTCGAGCCGTTCTTGATGTGCACCGACCCGCCCTACGGCGTGAACTACGACCCGGAGTGGCGTAAGCGCGCTGGTTTGAACAACAGCGACCGCATGGGCGATGTTCCGAATGACGACCGGGCTTCCTGGACCGATGCCTGGAAGCTCCACGTCGGCCGGGTCGCGTACGTCTGGTGCGGCGGGCTGCACTCCGACCAAGTGGGGCTCGACCTGCGCGCGGCTGGCTACAACCTGCGGTCGCAGATCATCTGGCGAAAGCCGTCGCTCGTAATCAGCCGTGGTCACTACCACTGGCAGCACGAGCCGTGCTGGTACGCGGTGCGCGAGGGCAAGACGTCGCGATGGAGCGGCGACCGCACGCAGTCGACGGTGTGGGACCTGGCGCGCAAGGACGGGCAGGACGTGACCGTTCACTCGACGCAGAAGCCCATCGAGTGCATGGCCCGCCCGATCCGCAACCACGGCACGACCGGCGACGTGGTGTACGACCCGTTCTGCGGTTCCGGCACGACGCTGATGGCGGCGGAGCAGCTCGGGCGTGTTTGCGTGGCACTCGAGCTGTCGCCAGCCTATTGCGACGTGATCGTCGAGCGCTGGCAGAAACTAACGGGTGACAAGGCACAACGGCAGTAGTGACACAAAGGAGACGAGCACGATGACAGACGGGACACAACGAGACCTCCAAACGATTACACCGGCAGACGTCGGGGAGCTGCCAACGATCCTGCTCGAGGCGGAGCCGACCGAGGGCGAGGAGCCGATCACCATCGGGGCCGTGCGGGTGCCACTCGACGACGGCACCGTCGAGGAACTGCGCGCCATGTTCCAAGGAGCGATCTGGCGCCTATTCGAACGCATGCAGGGCGACATCGCGCGCGAGATTCGCGTGATGCTCGGCGAGGAGGTGTATGACCCGCGCATCTTCACCGAGGAGGAGCGGGCCCGGCGGATCGAGGCGATGCAGCGCTGCGCGGCGCTGAAGACCTCGGACGTGGAGCGCCACGAGTCGTGGATGGCCATGCACGTCGAGCAGGGCTGGGTGTACGGCGAGGAGTTCAACCCGGCAGCGAAGACGCATCCCAACTTGATGCCATGGCAGGACCTGCCCGCCTCGACCCGTAGCAAGGCACGGATATTCGACATCTGCTCCCGGTACGCCGCTGTCGTGAGCGGCATGATCGCCGGAGGTTGATTGTGTCATGGCGACCGCGAAGAAGAAGAAGCGCAGGGCAGGTCCGAAATGGACAAAGCTCACACCCGAGGTGGAAGAGACGATCCTGCGACACCTCCGCATGGGAGCGTTCCGCAAGCATGCGGCGGAAGCGGCGGGCATAAGCGACTTCGCGTTCGACGACTGGATGCGGCGCGGCGACGAGGGCGAGAAGCCCTTCGCCGCGTTCGTCGAGAAGGTGCGAAAAGCGCAGGCGGAGGACGCCCTGAGGTCGCAGTCGATTATTACCCGCGCGCAGCTCGGCAAGATCGACGGCGACTGGAAGGCCGCCGCCTGGGTGCTGGAGCGCAAGTATCCGAAGCTCTACGGGCAGGCTGCGATGGCCGCCGCGAGTGTGACTATCAAGTCTAACACCGACGAAGATGGAGAAAGCACGCAAGTCCAGTTCTACCTCCCGGACAACGGGCGGCGCCCGCAAGACGAAGAGGAAGGCGACCGGTAAGCGGGTCGGGCCGCAGCCCGGCTCTCAGGAGCGCTTTCTCGCGTCGCGTGCCGACATTGTTTTCTATGGTGGGGAAGCGGGGTCCTCGAAGACCGCCGGGCTCGTGCTCGAGGGCATCCGGTGCCACGACATCCCGAAGTCCGGCGGCATATTGTTCCGACGCACGTCGCCACAGCTCGAGGGCCCGGGCTCGCTGTGGGAGCTGATGCGTGAGTGGTACCCGGCACTCGGAGCGCGCCTAACAGAGTCGCCGAACTTCAAAGCGGTGTTCCCTTCGGGCGCCACGGTGCAGCTCGGTCACCTGCAGTACGAGACCTCCAAGCTCGCGCACCAGGGCAAGGGATACTCGTTCATCGGCTTCGACGAGTTGACGCACTTCAGCGAAGGCCAGTTCTGGTACTTGTACTCACGCTGCCGCTCCAGCTCGGGTGTTAGATCTTACATCCGGGGCACGATGAATCCGGACCCGGACTCGTGGGTCAAGAAGATGATCGAGTGGTGGCTGGACGAGCGCGGCGAATTCGCCCGGCCCGAGCGCTCGGGTGTGATCCGCTATTTCTACCGCATCGGCGAGGTGCTGCACTGGGCCGACACGGCCGAGGAGCTCCTGGCGCAGTTTCCCGAGCACGGCGTGCCGCCGACATCGTTCACCTTCATCCTGGGCCGGTTAGCTGACAATAAGATTCTCTTACAGATCGATCCCGGGTATCGCGCGCGTCTGATGGCGCTGCCGCTGGTGGAGCGCGAGCGTCTGCTCGGCAGCGGGCAGGGCGGGAACTGGCGCATCAAACCAGCCGCCGGGCTCTACTTCCAGCGCGGGTGGTTCCGCGTCGTGCAGGTACTGCCGAGCGACATCGTTCAGATCGTGCGCGCCTGGGACAAGGCCGCAACGCAGCCGACCGCCGAGAACCCGGACCCGGCGTGGACGCGCGGCATCCGCATGGCGGTAACGCGGTCGGGCCGGTTCATCGTGATGCACCTCGAGTCGCTACGCGGTTCGCCGCAGCAGGTGCTGACCCGCATGCGCAACACGGCGACGCAGGACGGAAAGGGCACGAAGGTGCTGATTTGGCAGGACCCGGCGCAAGCGGGCAAGGTCGACGTCCAACTCACCAAGTCGTACCTGATGGGCTTCCACGTCGAGTCGGAGGTCGCGCGCGAAGACAAGCTCGTGTACGCCGGGCCGTTTTCGACGCAGGTGGAGGCCGGCAACGTGGACGTGCTCGCCGGTGCGTGGAACGAGGAGTTCTTCGCCGAGCTCCAAGGCTTCCCGGACGGCCGCCACAAGGACATCGTGGACGCCTGCTCGCGGGCGTTCATGGGGCTGCACAAGGCCGGCGTCCGGGCGTACCAGCAGGCTATGGCGAACATCTCGGAGGAGATGTTCGCGGCCGAGTAGGGCGCGCTGACGGCTAGGAGGCCCTTCCCAAGCCCGGCGTCCTCGCATACCAGCAGGCGAAACGGCTACGTATCGCCCGAGCTAACGGCCCGATGAGATGAGCGTCTTAACGTCGCTGGTGACCCGCGCCGACTCCTGGATCAACGCGATGACCGGGCTCGGCACGTTGCGCGACAAGCTCGTGTACACGCAGCCCGTGGCGGGCGCCAAGCTCGGCGACGGCGCGCTCGAGTCGCTTTTCAACGACGACGACATCGCGCGCCGCATCTGCGCCAAGCTGCCGCGCGAAGCCATGCGGCGCGGCTTCCACATTGAGCTCGAGGGCGACGACGAATCCGAAGACGCCGACGACATCGGGCGGCTGATGGACGACCAGCTGATGCTGCTGGGTGCGATCCCGAAGCTGCGCGACTCCTGGATCTGGGCACGGCTCTACGGCGGCGGCTGCGGAGTCTTCGTGGGTGCGGACGACGGGCAGTCGCCCGAGCAGCCGCTCAACGAAGAAGGCATTCGCACGATCTCGTTCCTGAACGTGGTGAAGCGCCCGCTGATCACAATCAAGTCGCGCTACGAGGACGTGACGTCGCCGCAGTTCGGCGAGCCCGAACTCTACAGCGTGCACGTTGCATCCACCGGGCTCGGGCCGGTCGTGGCCCGTGCGAGCATCGACATCCATGCGTCGCGCATGATTTTGTTCGAAGGCGCGATGACCGCGCAGCAGACCTTCCAGTCGCCGAGCGGCTGGCAAGACTCAGTGCTGCAGAACGTGTACTCGGCGCTGCAGCAGTCGGCGACGGCCTGGCAATCGGTCGCGCACTTGATGACGGACGCGTCGCAGGGTGTGCTGAAGATCGCAAACCTGGTCGACCTCATTGCGAGCGGCGGGCAGGACGCGCTGCGCACGCGCATCCAGATGATGGACATGGCTCGCTCGGTTGCACGGGCGATCCTGGTGGACGCGGAGAAGGAGTCGTTCGAGCGCGTCTCGACCAGCTTCGCCGGCTTGCCCGAGGTGATGGACAAGCTGATGATGCGCGTGGCCGCAGCAGCCGAGCAGCCCGTCACGCTGCTGTTCGGGCGGTCGCCGGCCGGCATGAATGCGACGGGCGAAAGCGACATCAGAGGCTGGTACGACACGGTCTCCGACGCGCAGACGGACATCCTGAAGCCCCGGCTCGAGCGGCTGCTGCGCCTGATGTTTGCCGCGAAGGATTCGCCGACCAATGGTCGCGTACCCGAGCGCTGGTGCGTCGAGTTCAACCCGCTCTGGCAACCTACGGACAAGGAGACCGCCGACACCCAGAAGGTGGTAGCGGACACCTACGTGGCGCTGGTCGGCGCGGGCATCATGACGGACGCCGAGGCCGGCATCGGCCTCGCGCCGGACTTCCCGACCATCGACGTCGGGCACCGCGAAGACCTCATGGCGGCCGACCTCGAGGAGGGCCTGCGTCCGAGCGAGATCAACACGCCAACGCCGCCGCTCGACCCGAACGACCCGGCAGCTAACGGCGGCGAGGGCGGCAGCAAGGGCGACAGCCCAAAAGCCCGAACAGACGCTGAGCAGCCGCGTAAGCCGAAGGGCTCGGCGGAGGGCGGACAGTTCGCGTCGAAGGGTGGCGCGGCGTTGAGTGAAGGCGGCTGGGGCAAGACCGAGCACAGCGTGAAGCAGGCAGTTGCCAGTCTTCCCGCTCATGTCGACAGCGTGAAATCGGCGAGCAACGCGGACATCGACGCCGCCTCCGACAAGGCATACGCGGCCTATACGCCGGAGCAGGCTAAAGCCGTAGGTCGATGGAGCGGCCCGAGCTACGGGGAGATTCGGAAGGCAGACGCCGGGGTCCCGAGCGTCGACCCACGGTTCCACGAGCTAGCAAGCCACTTGCGGGGAGCGATCGAGGAACACGGCATCACAACGGACGGGGCTGTGCATCGCGGACTCAAGGTCAGCCACGATGTGGCCCGCCAAATGCTGAACTCCCCGACGATAGACATGGACTCCATGACGTCGTGGACCTCCGACGAAGCAACCTATCGCCACTTCAGCGGCTCCCCGCGATCCAGCGAAGTGGGAGTGGTCCTGACGATGAACAATGCGCGCGGCCTACCGCTTGGAGGGAAAGAGGCTGAGCTCATCGTGCCGAAGGGGCAGTACAGGATCGCCAACCGGACGGTGGATAGCCACGGCACGCTTCGCATACAGCTTGCTGCCACGGGCAGCGACAAGCCAAAGGCCACACACGACAGTGTGAAACAGGCGATCGCGCACCTCCCGGAGCATCAAGACCATCCGCGCAGTGCCGCCGTCTCGACCGAGAAGATCGACGCTGCCGCACGCAAGGCCAGGAGCACGTTCACGCAGGATGATCGAGACGTTGTTGAGGAGTGGATGGGCGGGCGTTACGCGGCGATACGAGCCGCCGACCAAGGAGAAGACGCCAAGCCCGAGTTCAAAGCGGCAGCAGAGCGAATGAACAATCTCATGGCAGCGCACGAGTACGAAGCAGCCGGCGTCTCCTATCGCGGTTATGCCGTGCCGCCGGACATCGCGCATAAGCTGCTGTCACAGGACCAGCTACGGCTGGCCTCGCTGACATCGTGGTCAGGGAGCGAAAGCACGGCGCGCAGTTTCGCGCGGCGCAACGTGCCCGCACAGCATACGACTGTGATCTTGTCGATGCACAAAGCGCGTGGGCTTCCGATCGGCGGCGATGAGGCCGAGATGGTCGTTCCCAAGAACGGCTACAAGGTCGTCAGTCGCTCGCGCGATGACAAGGGCATCTTGCGCGTGCACATCGAGCCGATCGACGCAGCCACACGCAAAGCGCCGGTGCACCGCGATTCGGCGGCCGAGGCCGAACCCACGCAGACCGGCGACGACAAGCCCACGAGCGACGACAAGAGTCGCTTCGGCTCGAACGGCGAGGAGTTGCAGTTCCCTGACGTACGCGACGACGGCTGGGACACGCAGACGCGCGCGCCGAAGGGCTCCTCCATCGGCGGGCGCTGGGTATCGAAGGGCGGCGGGGGCACCGCCGCGCAGAAGAAAGAAGCACGCGCCAAGCTGACTGACGTCGAGCGCGAGTCCATCCGCGCGGGCGTGAAGTCCGGCTCTCTGCTCGTCGAGTATCAGCGCCGCATCGTCGAGAAATACGGGCCAGGCAAGGGCGGGATGATCGCTTACGAGCGCGACATCAAAGCCCGCATGAAAGAGGCGAAGGCAGCGCGCGGGCAGATACGCGAGGCGAAGAAGCGCGAGAAGGACATCGCGGAGAACATCCGGCTCGAGAAGGAGAAGCTCGAGAAGGCGAAGCAGGAGGCCGCGCACAAGGCCAAGGCCGAAGCTGAAGCGAGAGCGAAGGCGGAAGCCGCCACCAAGGCCAGGGCAGAAGCCGAAGCCAAGGCCGGTGCGGATGCCGCAGCGAAAGCGCGGCTAGCAGAGAAGAAGGCAAAGTCCGCTGAGAAAGCCAAGGTGACCCGCGCAGCTAATAAAGCGAAGAAGGAGGCTGAAGCGAAGGCGAGGAAAGAAGCCGAGGCGAAGGAGGAGGCCGACGCGAAGGCAGCTTCGACCAAGTCGATCGGCGCAACGTCCGGATTGCCGCCGGAGCACACGGTCGAGCACCACGCAGCCCAGCTCGAGGAAGAATATGGATTCGCGGCGGCGACAGTCGGGTGGGGCAGAGCAATGCGCGAGCGCGGCAAGGCACTGTCGCTCGATGATTTTTCGACGGGTGTCGACGGTCTGCACGGGCTCGGCATCGAGCACGCAGACCCGCGCGAAACTCACCGCATCGTCGGGCGCCTGGCGCGGACTGGACGCTACAAGACAGTCGGCGAACTGACCGATGGTCTTCGGGCAGCTCTCGTCGACGCCGAGGTAGTGGCGCACGTCGAGGTCGCTTCGCAACTCGTCGCGCATCGACGCGCGCTGGCGGACGCCGGTGCAACGACGGGCGCACTCGCGTTCAAGCACGAGATTGTGAACTCGTCAGGCGTCGCGACGAAGGAGATCGCAAAGGTGCGCGACGACGTTGCGACGCTATACGCTGGTCTGAGTCACAAGGACGTCAAACAGCCCACCGGTTACTTTTTTGAAGCTGACAGCAAGAATGACCGCGCATATCACAGCGAGCGGGGCGGAGGGTTGATCAACCTTGGAGTGGGAAGCCGGACCGTCGAACAAGTGCACCAAGCGAAATGGGAGACGGCGCACGAATGGGGCCATGCGATTGAGCACCTGAATCACAAACGGGCGATGCGTTCGGGTCGATTCCTGGAAGCGCGCACGAAAGGTGAGCTCGCCAGCAGTCTGGCAGAACTCACGGGGAATTCGGCATTCGACTTCACGGAAGTCGCAAGAAAGGACAAGTTCTTCGACCCATACGTCGGAAAGATCTATCCGCCGAAAGGCAGCGCTGCGACGGCGACGGAAGTGCTGTCTATGGGCGCCCAGCACCTCGTCAATTTGAAGGACATGGCGCGACGCGTATACACGTCAGACCCGGAAACGTTTCACTTCACGCTCGGGCAGCTCGCGAATCAGTAAACGCGGCCCGGCACGGATTCCGAGGCAGGCGGAGAAGGAACTTCCGGGACCGAGCTTTGTACGACGCCATCGGTCCTGCGGAGTGTCTGGCGAAGCCAACAGTCGACCGACCACGGATCGCGCGGATTCAAATCTTCGACGCCGCCGGGCGGGAGGCCGACTTGAACCATGGGCCCGTAACCTTCTGGCACGAGGCGCAACTGCCGTTGGAGCTCGGTCGCGAAAGGCCCGTTGCCGGCGACCTCGAGAACCGCGCCCTCGTCCAGCGTAACCACCGTGCCGTCGCTGTACCGCCATTCCATGCCTCCCACACTACCACGGGCAGCCCGTTGACAGCGCGGTGGGCGCCTGGATACCACCGACCCCATGGTGCGCATTGCCATTGTGGGCGGGCCGCGCGCCGGCAAGACCACGCTGGCGGGCGTGCTCGGGCGCGAGCTTGAATTTCCGATTGTCCACGCTGACGACCTGATCGACCTCGGGTGGTCCGGCGCCAGTGACCACCTTGCCGAACGCATCGCGCTCGCCGTCGGGCCTTGCATCTGGGAGGGCGTCATGGTCGTGCGGGCGCTCCGCAAGGTGCTGCACGCCGGCCCGGAGCGCCCGGTCGACCAGTGCATCGTCCTGGACCAGCCCTGGGTGCCGCTGACCGCCGGCCAGCGCGCCATGCGCCGCGGCTGCGCCACGGTGCTCGCCGAGATCGAACCGGAGCTCGTGCGGCGCGGCGTCGAGTTCGTGCGGCCGGTGCGCTCATGAAGGCGCTCGTATACGCACTGCGCACGCAGGCTACAGTGCGCGCCGCAGCGCACGCCCGGCAGCGGAAGCCGCAGCCCTGGCCGCGCCCGCGCTACCCGACGGCGGAGGCGATCCACTACTACCGGCTTCTGAAGTACTGGGTGGAGCTGGTCCAGTACATCGTGAAGCGCGACATCGTGCCGATGCTGCCGGACATTATGGGGCAGGCGCCGATGCCGACCTCCGAGCCGCAGCCGCGCACCGACGCAGCCGGCAAGACCATCGACCAGGCGTTCGAGGACGCCGCGGCGGAAGCGGCAGCGGCGCTGCCCGATCCAGTGATCCAACGCGGAGCGCAGCAAACGGCCCTCCGGGTTACGGAGTGGAATGCGAACCAGCTCAACGCGCAGGTGCAGAAGGTCGCGAAGATCAATCTGTACGACAGCGCCACGGGGCTGGGCGATCACCTCGAGCTTTTCGTCTCCGACAACGTGAAGCTGATTAAGTCGGTAGCATTCGGACAGCTCGACGACCTAAAGGGCGTGGTGACGCGCGGTGCTCGCGCCGGGCTGCGTCACACAGAAGTCGCGGCGCAGATCGCTCAGCAGTTCGGCGTCACGAAACGCCGGGCGGCGGTCATCGCGCGCGACCAGATCGGCAAGCTCAACGGCGAGCTCAACCAGCTACGCCAGCAGAACCTCGGCGTGCGGCGCTACCGCTGGTCGACCTCCCAGGACGAGCGGGTACGCGACAGCCATCGCAAGCTCAACGGGACGATCCAGGAGTGGGCGAAGCCACCCGTGGTCGACGAGCGCACCGGCGAGCGCGGGCACCCGGGCCAGCCCATCCAGTGCCGGTGCTCGGCGATACCGATCATCGACGACGTGCTGGCCGACGCCGGGCTGATCGACCCAATGGACGTTGAACTCACGCAC
>Ga0247692_1000382_pt1 | contig 10205 bp, 9 predicted proteins | sample CNK33_metaG_FD_183041 | JGI IMG/M metagenome (GOLD analysis project Ga0247692, IMG submission 183041) | Soil microbial communities from Purdue University Martell Research Forest, Indiana, United States - CNK33 | ecosystem: Environmental > Terrestrial > Soil > Temperate forest > Bulk soil | place...
ACGGTGCGCGGCGTCGTATCGCTCGAAACACAGGTTCTGAGGGCGCCGCTGATCGGCACGGTGCTGCGTTATGGGCAACTGTACGGTCCCGGCACAGGCAGCGACCACGCGAAAGGCGCAAGCCCCGTCCATGTCGACGCGGCCGCGCACGCCGCCGTGCTCGCGTTGCGGCATGCACGAGCCGGCGCGTTCAACATCGCCGAGGACAATCCCGTCGTATCGACGGAAAGGGCGAAGCGCCAGCTTGGCTGGTCGGCGGACTGGCGGCGCAGCACGGCGAACGCACTGCGCGCGGTGCAATGAATCCCGCTCACCTGTTCGCAAGCGGGAGCGCGAACGCGCGGCATGCGCGCACGTTCGCCACGGTCGCCGTCCTCGCACTCGCCCCGCTTGCCGTGCTGCCGACGCGCCCCGCCATCCAATGGCTCGACGCGATGTGCAGTACGCCACTGCTCAGCGACGCTTCGTCGTCATCCGATGCCGCCGCCCAGCGCCCAACGACAATCTCGCGCGTACTGTCGTGCGAGCAGCTCGCGAACGTGCCGGGCAAATCCGTGACGACGGTCGTGGTCGACTTTCCGCCGCGCGCCTACACGGGCGCGCACCGGCACCCCGGCGCGGTAACGGCCTACGTCATCTCCGGCACGCTGCGTTCGCGGCTGGACGGCGGCCCGGCCGTCGACTATCGCAGCGGCCAGACATGGTTCGAACCGCCCGGCACGCTGCACGACTTCGCCGAGAATCCGGACACCGCACAGCCCGCGAAACTGCTCGCCGTGTTCGTCACCGATTCGAACTGCGGTCCGCTCGTGCTGCCGCCGTGATCGGCAGGTATCAGGTCTTGTAGAGCATCTTCTGCAGAACCCGCGCGAGCGTCCGGGCGCCCGCGTCGATCTCGTCCGCGCCGACGCCCGCAAAGCCCAGCACCAGGCCGGCGGGCGCCGCGCGCTGCACCGCGTACGACGACAACGACCGTGTTTCGATGCCGGCTTCGGCGGCAAGGCACGCGGCCAGCGCATCGTCGACGCCCGTGGGCAGAAACGCGGGCGCATCCAGCCCGGCGACGATCGGCGGCAAGGCGAGCAGCCCCGCCCAATGGCGGCGCGCCGCTTCGCGCAGCGCTTCGGCACGTTCGCCATATAGCTCGCGCATGCGCCGCACGTGACGGCCCGCATGCCCTTCCGCGATGAATGCGTGCAGCGTCGCCTGCTGATCGAGCGGCACGTGCCGGCCCGTCAGCGACCATGCAGCTACGAACGGATCGACCAGTCGCTCCGGCAGCACCGCATACGCGATGCGCAGCGCGGGAAACAGCAGCTTGCTGAACGTGCCGCAATAGATCACATGGCCCGCGCTATCGAGACTCTTCAGCGCAGCCAGCGGCCTTCCTTCAAAGCGATACTCGCTGTCGTAGTCGTCCTCGATTACCAGCGCGCCGCGCGCGTGCGCCCAGTCGAGCAGCGCGAGCCGCCGTTCGAGCGACAGCGCGGGACCGAGCGGCGCCTGCCGCCCGGCCGTCACGTACGCGAGCCGCGCATCGGGTGCGAGTGCACGGCCCGCTGACACGTCGATGCCGTTCGTATCGACGGGCACGGCGGCGATGCTTGCGCCCGCCGCTTCGAGCACGAGCCGCGCGCCCTGATAGCCGGGGTCTTCCATCCACGCGGCGTCGCCGGGGTCGAGCCACAGACGCGCGGCCAGATCGATCACCTGCTGCGCGCTGCCGACGATCGCAACGTGATCCGCCGTGCAAGCGATGTCGCGTGTCACGCGCACATGCTCCGCGATCACTTCACGCAACGGACGGTAACCTTGCGCTTCGCCGTCGGCGAGCATCGAGCGGTTCGACAGCCGCGAGCGGCGCGCCGCGACACGCGCCCACAACGCGAACGGAAAGAACTGCAAATCGGGCTGGCTCGGACGAAATGCGCGCGTCGGGAACGAGCGGCCTTCGATGGCGAACGCACTGCGCGCCAGCAGGTGGCCGCGCGCGGACAGCGCGATGCCTTCGTTGCCGCCCGCGTCCGTTTTCTTGCGTGCATGTCGCGCTGAATCGGACACGGGTGCGGATTCGAAGCGCCCGTCCGGCAATTCGCTCGCAACGAAACTGCCGCGCCCGACCGCACCGGACAGATATCCTTCCGCCGCGAGTTGCGCGAACACGCCCAGTACCGTGCCGCGCGACACGCCATGACGCGCGGCGAGGTCGCGCGTCGCGGGCAGGCGCGTGCCCGGGCCGAGCCGCCCTGCGAGAATGGCCGCACGCAGTTCGCCATAGAGCCAGCGCTGTAACGGCATACCGTCGGGCCGTGCGTTCAATGCCAGGTCGATTTCCGTTGCGCGGCGCATGCCGTTACCCCGTAATTGGATCAGCGCCCGGAAGAACAACTAGGCATTGGACCAGGCCAATTTCACGATTATGCCTGCCACGCCGCTTTTCCGTCGTCATACAAATGCGCGCGACGCAGTTGATACACTGAACTGAACGGGCTGACACGCACCCGCTCGTTCTGCACCCGGGTCTGCGTCTTGCTTACAATAGCTGCCCCCGTATCGATCGCACGGCCAACACCGGCACACGTCATGAAAGTTCCGCTCACCCCGCACCGCGCATCGCCCAACCGTGTCTATCCACCGGGAACACCGGGGCTGCACGGCCTGACGTCGGTGATTACATTCGTCGTGGTGGTCAGCGGGTTGTACTTTGCGCGCGAGGTGCTGATCCCCATCACGCTCGCCGTGCTGCTGAGTTTCCTGCTCGCGCCGCTCGTCGGCCTGTTGCGGCGTCTTCATTTCGGCCAGTTGCCGTCGATCTTCGTCGCGGTGCTCCTTGCCGTCGTCACGCTGCTCGCCGTCAGCACGCTGATCGGCGCGCAGATCGCGCAGCTTGCGGGCTCGCTGCCGCAATACCAGGCGGCCATCGAGCGCAAGGTCGAGACCGTGCAGGAGAAAACGGTGGGACGCGCCGATGCGCTGCTGTCGCGCGCCGCGACCGCGCTGGCGCGCGTCGCGCCCGATCGCCCCGCGGTGCCTCACGAAGCGGGCCGCTCGCAGAAGCCGACCGTCTCGGCGCCGCTGCCCGTCGAAGTGCACGAGCCCATACCCTCGCCGCTGCAACTCGCGCAGCGCGTGTTCTCGCCCGTTGTCGGACCGCTCGAGACGATGTTCATCGTGCTCGTCGTGACGATCTTCATCCTGCTGCAGCGCGAAGACCTGCGCGACCGGCTGATACGCCTGTTCGGCGCGCGCGACCTGCATCGCACGACCACCGCAATCAACGATGCCACGAGCCGCCTGTCGCGCTACTTCGTCGCGCAGCTCGGCGTGAACCTCGGCGCGGGGGCGACGATCGCAATCGGCCTCGCGATCATCGGCGTGCCGGGCGCGCTGCTGTTCGGCGTGCTGACCGCGCTGCTGCGCTTCGTGCCGTATATCGGCACGTGGATCGCGGCGCTGCTCGCGGTGATTCTCGCGGCCGCGATCCAACCGCAATGGACGATGGCCGTGTGGACGATCGTGCTGTTCGTGACCATCGATGTCGTCGCGGGCCAGGTGGTCGAGCCGCTGTTGTATGGGCATAGTTCAGGACTGTCGCCGCTCGCCGTGGTCGTCGCGGCGATTTTCTGGAGCTGGCTGTGGGGGCCGATCGGCCTCGTGCTGTCGACGCCGCTCACGCTGTGCCTCGTCACGCTGGGCCGTTACGCGGAGCGCCTGAAGTTCCTGACGGTGCTGCTCGGCGATCAGCCTGCGCTCACGCCCGCGCAGAACTTCTATCAGCGACTGCTCGCCGACGATCCGCACGAGGCCATCGTGCAGGCCGACCGGTTCCTCAAGGAAATGGCGCTCACCCGCTATTACGACGACGTCGCACGCGAAGGCTTGCGGCTCGCGCGTAACGACACGCTGCGCGGTGTGTTCGCGCCCGAGCAGCTCGCGCGCATGAACGAGACCTTGCTCGATATCATCGAGAACCTCGAGCAATTCGACGGCATGCCCGAAGAGAAGCCCGATCCGAACGCGCCCGACGCGGCGTCTGCCGTGTTGCCGGAAGACGCCGCGCAGTTGCGCGTCGTGTGCGTCGCGGGCCGCGGCGCCTTCGACGAAGTGACGACGGCCATTGCCGTGCAGCTGCTGACGCGCCGCGGCTTCGCGCCCGTCACGGCGAACTACGCACAGTTCCGCCGTGGCCACATGGAAACGCTCGGCATCGACGGCGCGGCCATCGTCTGCGTCGTCACGCTCGATGCCCCCGAAGCGCCGCCCTATCTGCGCAATCTGCTGCGGCGCATCCGCGAGCGCGCGCCCGGGGTGCAACTGATCGTCGGCATTGGCGGGCAATCGGAGCACGTCGATGAAGTCGGCGCATTGAGCGACACGCAAAACGCCAACGCGTTCAGCGACCTCGTCAATCAGTGCGTGCAGGCGGCGAACGCGGTATCCGCGCCGCTCTTCGAGAAGGCGCCGCGCAGCGTCGGCGCGTGATTGTGCGTGAATGCATGTGCTCTGGCTTTGCGAGCGAATACACCATGCGCTTCATACGTTCGACCTACATAAGCGGCTGACGCGTAGTTTGTCCGCACCTTCGTGCAGCAAAGCGCTCCCGCGGTGATAAGCTGAATGAAAGCGCACGTCATGCGGCCCGCAAGCTGACGCGTGCTTCTTCCATCGTCGCCGGGAGGCTCATGTCCGCGACCGCCCCGAAGTGGAGACAGCAAATCCGGCTGTGCACCGCGCACGACGGCGCGCGCATCGCGTACGCGACCTGCGGCAGCGGGCCGCCCATCGTCAAGGCCGCGAACTGGCTGAGCCATCTGGAGTTCGATCTCGCGAGCCCGGTATGGAGCCACATGATTGCCGAGATGTGCCGTGACCATACACTGATCCGCTACGATCAGCGCGGCTGCGGCCTGTCGGATCACGACGTCGCCGACATTTCGTTCGATGCATGGAAGCAGGACCTGATCGCCGTCATCGATGCGAGCGGTGTCGACCGCTTTGCGCTGCTCGGCATTTCGCAGGGGGCATCGATTGCCATCAGCTATGCCGTCGCGTTTCCGGAGCGGGTCTCGCATCTGATCCTGCACGGCGGCTACGCGCGCGGACGGCTGGTTCGTTCGCGCACCGAGCAGGCGCGCGATGAAGCCGAAACCCTCGCCAAGCTCGCCGAGATCGGCTGGGGCCAGCACAATCCTGCCTTCCGCCAGTTTTTTACGACCCAGTTCATCCCGGGCGGCACGGCCGACCAGCACCGCTGGTTCAACGAACTCGAACGCATTTCGACGACACCGCAGAACGCCGCGCGCATCATGCGCGTCTTCAACTGCATCGACGTGGTCGATCTGCTGCCGCACGTGCAATGTCCGACGCTCGTGCTGCACGCAGTGCGCGATGCGCGCGTGCCGTTCGAAGAAAGCCGCCTGCTGGCGAGCCTGATTCCCAACGCGCGCTTCGTGCCGCTCGAAAGCGAGAATCATCTGACGCTCGAATCCGAGAACGCGTGGCAGCGCTGGCGCGACGAAGTGCGCGGCTTCCTGCCGCCTGCGAAACACGCCAATCCCGTGTTCTCCTCGCTCACGCGGCGCGAGCGCGAAATCGTCGAACTGATCGCGGGCGGCCGCGACAACGCGCAGATCGCAGCGCGGCTCGGTCTGTCGGAGAAGACCGTGCGCAATCACATCACGAGCATCTTCGCGAAGCTCGAAGTGGAAAGCCGCGCGCAGGCCATCGTGATGGCGCGCAAGGCGGGCTTCGACGCGCCCGCTGCCTGATTGTCTCCTTGACGCGCTGCGTGGGGGGCGCATGTCCCGGCTTTTCCCGGCTTTGCTGCAGTGCTCACAGCGAGTACCGGGACCCGCGTCTCATGTCCGATCAAACGCCGATCCGCACAATGCGCATCAGCGTTTCGCTACGGCACGCAACACACCACGGCGCAGCGCTTTGAGTCGGCGCCGTCTCTCTTCGTTCTTCTTTCGGCGCCACCCCACTGCAATCCCGCCGAAATGGAGTTCTCAGATGCAAGCTGTAGAGTATCAACTGCCTTCCCATCGCTACGCCAAATGCGTCGAAGTGTCCAAGCGAATCCGCTGGGATATCGACAACGACGTGATCCGCGGGCGCACGCTCGATATCGATCAGAAGTTTCTGCCGGACGGGCTGTCTCAGGTGTATCGCCTGCCGTTTCTGAACGACGCTGAGCGCCGCTTCTATTCGCAGGTCCAAGGTCGCACGTACGCGAACATGTTCAAACTCGTCGAACGCTTCATCGGCGCAAAGATGCTCGAACTAGGACGCGATCATGCGCTCGGCGACCAGATCGCACTCGAAGCCGTGGTGCGTCTGACGGACGAAGAACTGAAGCATCAGGAACTGTTCCGCCGCATCGAGTTGCTGGCGGGTGCGGACATGCCAGCAGGTTATCGCTTCCTGCCCGATGCCGACGACATCGCCATGTTCGTGCTAGGCAAATCGACGTGGGGGATTCTCGCGCTGACGTGTTTCATCGAGATCTTCTCGCAGGTGCATTACCGTCAGAGTATCGAAGCGGACGACACGCTCTCGCCGCTGTTCAAGGACGTATTCATGTACCACTGGAAGGAGGAATCGCAGCACGCGATCATCGACGAACTCGAATGGATGCGCGAGGACGTGAAGCTCGACAAGCCCGCACGCGATGCTGCCGTCGACGATCTGATCGCGCTGGTGGCGGGCGTCGACGGCGTGGTGCAGATGCAGGCGACGGAAGATGCCGCGTACTTCTGCCAGCATATGGACCGTACGCTGTTGCACGCCGAAATTGCGGAGGTGCAGGCGGCGATGCTCGACGCGTATCGCTGGCAGTACATCGTTTCTGGTGTCGAAGAGCCGCGCTTCCGCTCGCTGCTAACGAGCGTAATCGACGAGGAGCAGGGTCAGCGCATTTTCGCGGCGCTGGCGCCGATCATGAAACCGACGCTTGATCGGCAGACGTTGCCGCTTGTCTAAAGCGAGCGACAAAAGGATGAGCACACGCGATACGTTTTTCGCGTTTGCTCATTCGAAGAATTGGCCCCGCAGTACGCGAGCCATGCGCAACGCTATCGACGCGAGGCCCTGACACCACCAGCAATCGAAGCCAAAAGAACTATTGCGAACCATAACGCAAAAAAACGGTTCGCCGCTTCCGGATTCGTATCGAACAAACTACCGGAACCTCGAACCATTCCAAAAAGATAAAGGCCGCCCCAAGCGACAACTGTCGCCCCGACGGCGCCGAGCACGGCTCCGAGAAAAATTCGTAGCAACTTCATTTGATCGGGAAAAACAGGATCGTCTTCGATCTGCGGAAATCTGACCACACTCCGGGAATGACGATATTCCAGCTCACGCGGGCACCCGTTCCGAATCCCGTCAGCTTTTCACCGTTCCATAAATCAATATGGCCGCCACTTGCGGCGCTATCTGATTCGCCGTCGCGCGTCCAGTAACCATCAAACATGATGATGCCCGTTCGTCCCTTGACTCGGGACAGCCAATCCGCACCCGTGACGTTTTCGGCTTTCCCAAGCCCGGCGAACGGTTGCAACTTGAGCCATTCCCCCAGTTCGTTCGCACGCGTCGCGGTCGCCTTGCCGTCCAGTATGACTCGTCCGATGGAATCCTGTCCCGACAGCGGCTTGACAAGCTTCGCGGAAAACGACTTCATCTCAATCCCGACTCGATGAAACGTCACACTCATTCGTATCGCACACTGGTCTTTGTAATCCGGGTTGTTGTAGGGGTTTCCAGTCGGATAGTTCTTCCATAGCTCCTGAAACGGAACAACCCTCAACTGCACCACGTGGATAGACCCCGGTGTCGAGTTCGTTCTAACTACTGTCTTTGGATTCGGCACGTCTCAAGCTCCTTCCCGTCTTACGAGAGCCTCTTCGCCCCAATGGACTGTGTAGTAGTTGGCCTCATCTGTGCTTATACGCGATAGCAGATCACTTGCTCCCATACGTCCTGAAAAGGTCCGGCCATCCGCCGTCTCGACAAAATATGGATAGCCATCGAGCACAACGCCAGGAGCGACTGCGCGAACCTGTTCGTCAAATGTATCGATCGAGAGCAAGGCGGGTGCGGAGACAACCGTCTCGCCTGCGTTGCTAGCGACCCCGCGACCTTGAGTGGTTTCGAGAAAAATTCCCGGATTGCTGCCGACAATTACCCGGTTTTTATTGCACGGACACAACACGAGGTCGCCGTCAATCACGACATCCCGTCCTTTCTCTGACATGCCCCTGCCGGTGCCAAATATCTTGTAGATGCCCTCGCAGTTGCCGCAGGTCGCTTCGTCACCGCTCAAAGCAACCTTTTTGCCGTCGTCATGAATTGTGGACGAAAACGCGAGCACCACGCCGCGTGTCGTCGTTGTGTCGCCGTGCCGCGCCGCCGCCTTATGTGTGAGTCTCCCGTGCTGGTGCGGTAAGGCTCTGGGCCAATGTGCAGGCTGGTTCAGTGCGCCCGCCCGTCGTACCAATACATGTTTCGTTGTTCTGTTGTCCCAGCATTCCTGGTCTCCCATGCGAATCGAGTTCTCGACTGAAATGATGCTCCTGACGAGAGTAACCGCTGTCCCTCATATCATTTGTCAAAAATCGTTGCACCGTGGCAGACGGTAAACCGCTGCCAGAATACGCCCGTCATGCCACCAAATGAAAAACCGATTATTTTGCGGCCGAGATGCGGCGACGGCCGCATTGCCGGTTTCTTGATTCTTTGATACTTAAGCATGTAACCTCCCAACGATCGGAAGGCATGCTCCAAACGCAAACCCACAGCACCGCTAGCGCAGAGGGCGTATGAAGGTTCCGTACCGATACCTGTCCGCGATGGTCATCAATGTCGCGCTGCCGTGGCTCGCGTACCGGCTTGCGCTGCCGCATTGGGGCACGACGGGCGCGCTCGCCGCATCGGCCGCGCCGCTGATCGCGTGGATCGCATGGGACCTGTACCACTCGCGGCATTTCGATGCATTGAGCGCCCTCGTGCTGGCGGGCATCCTGCCGCTGCTCGCGTGGGCGCTGATCGACCGGGGTGAGCACCGGCGCGCGCTCGAAGACCCGATGGTGGCGGGCGTCATCGGCATCACGTTTCTGCTGTCGCTGCTGCTGCGCAAGCCGATGGTCTACTACCTCGCGCGTTCGACGGCGTCGCGTGAATCGCTTGAAGGTGTCGAAGAGTTCGAGTGCCACTATCGCGAACGTCCCAAGCTCGTCGCGCAGATCCGCCGGATGACGGTGGTCTGGGGTATCGGTCTGACGGCCGAGAATGCCGCACGTTACTGGGTCGTGACGAACTTGAGCGACGCGCAACTGGCGTTGTATATTTCGACGGCGCTGCGCTGGAGCGTCTACGGCTCGCTCACGCTATGGACCCTCTGGACGCGGCGCCGCCTCAAACGCATTGACGCTGAGAGAAAAATGGAGTCTGCATGAAAGAGCCGCTGTTGATCGCCGACGCACGGTTGCCCGATGGAACGCGCGTGGACGTATCGATCGTCAATAGCCGCATCGATGCGATCGGCCCTGATTTACGGGTCGAAAACGACGTCGTGCGCGAAAATGGCACCGGTGCGCTACTGTTGCCTGGCTTCGTCGAAGGCCACACGCATCTCGACAAGACGATGTGGGGCATGCGCTGGTATCGCAACGAAGTGGGACCGAAGCTCACCGATCGCATCGAAAACGAGCGCCGCTTCCGCGCGCAAAGCGGACACGACGCGGCCACTGCATCGCTCGCATTGGCCCGCGCCTTCTTGCAGGCGGGCACGACGCGCTTGCGCACGCACGTCGATATCGATACCGACGCCGGCCTGAAGCACCTCGAAGGCGTGCTGAAGACGCGCGACGCACTGCGCGACGTGCTCGACATGCAGACGGTTGCGTTTCCACAATCGGGCATGCTCAAACGTGAGGGCACCGTCACGTTGCTCGACGAGGCGCTGCGCGCGGGCGCCGACGTGCTCGGCGCGCTGGACCCGGCCTTGATCGACGGCGATCCCGTTGCGTCGCTGAACGCGACTTTTGATCTGGCCACACGCCATCAGAAGCCAATCGACATCCATCTGCACGAACCCGCCGAGATCGGCGCATTCACCTTGAAGCTGCTGCTCGATCGCGTCGAGGCGCTCGGCATGCAGGGGCGAGTCGTGATCAGCCACGCGTTCTGTCTCGGCGCACTCGCGC
>Ga0247692_1000383_pt1 | contig 10202 bp, 10 predicted proteins | sample CNK33_metaG_FD_183041 | JGI IMG/M metagenome (GOLD analysis project Ga0247692, IMG submission 183041) | Soil microbial communities from Purdue University Martell Research Forest, Indiana, United States - CNK33 | ecosystem: Environmental > Terrestrial > Soil > Temperate forest > Bulk soil...
AAAAGCGCAGCATGGCCGCACGTCGCAAGGTCGCGGGCTGGAATCCCGACTACTTATTCGAGTTACTCCAGCTCACGCCACTGCCGAGAATTTGATGCTCCGGCCCTGGACCCAGTGCAAAAACGGTAAATACGACTGCTTTCCAGCGGACGTTCTCGCGGCTCGAATCGAGCCCAACGACGCGCATTGCCGTCTCCACGCGCGAGCGCCGGACAGCAGTCGGACAGGCTTCCCACCCGCGCAACCGACCGGCCAGAATTACCCAACAGATCGCTGACCATCGGCGGAGTGCCCGTCACACAAGGGTTTGCGCGGTGTCCCCAGAACCCTTGCATTACTGGTTGGTGTGATATAACTAAACAGGCAACCCGCGTGAACTGAGGCTGCACCCCGGAACCACGATGGAGAAAAACGATGCAAAGACGAAACTTCATGCTGAAGAGTACCGCCGCGCTCGCTTTCGGAACCCTTGCACTGGCCGGCTGCACCACCACCAAGAGCAGCGGGGAGTCTGCCGCTACGGACATGTCGAAACGGCAGTCGATCGACGCCAGCGTCGACGGCACCATGTCCCGGCTCTACACGACGGTTCAAGGCTCGCGCGAGCTGGTTGCGAAGGCGCGCGGCATTCTCGTTTTCCCGTCAGTGCTGCAGGTCGGCTTCGTGGTCGGCGGACAGTACGGCGAGGGCTCGCTGCGCGTGGGCGGCAGCACGGTCGGCTACTACAGCACGATCTCCGGGTCGTTCGGCCTGCAGGCCGGCGCGCAGTCGAAGGCGATCATCTTCCTGTTCATGACGCAGGACTCGCTCGACAAATTCCGCAGCTCGGACGGCTGGTCGGTCGGTGCCGACGCGTCCGTCGCGCTCGTCAAGATGGGTGCGAATGGCGCCGTCGATACAACCACGGCCACCGCGCCCGTCGAGGTGTTCATCCTGACGAACGCCGGCCTGATGGCCGATGTGTCGCTGGCGGGTACGAAGGTGTCGAAGCTCAAGATCTGACGGCACGGCGGCCTCGATGCAGGCCGCCGCGGCGCGGCGCTACGGGACGCGGATGCAAGTCCGCCTTGCGGTTCCGGCAAGTCGTCGATGGCGGGCGCGGCAACGCCGCCCTCGCCCATTGGCGACGGATGTGATGAACACGATGAATGACGGGTGAATGACCAAGGGCGACGCAATCGTCGGATTGCGTCGCCCTTTCTTTATGCGGCTCCGTCGTCTGGCTTCAGGTGCTCGACGACGCGTCGATCACCTTAAAGCGCGAACGCTTCTGCGCGCGGATCACCGACTGATACGCGTCCACGTATTGCTGCGCCATCCGGTGCGACGTGAAGCGCTCTTCGAAGCGCTGGCGCACGCCCGCGCGCGGCAGCTTGTGCAGACGGTTGACGGCGGCCACTGCGCCGATCTCGTCCTCGACGATGAAGCCCGACACGCCGTCGTCGATCACTTCGGGCACCGAGCCGCGATTGAATGCGATGACGGGCGTGCCGCACGCCATCGATTCGATCATCACCAGGCCGAACGGCTCCGGCCAGTCGATCGGGAACAGCAGCGCATGCGCGCCCGACAGAAACTCGGCCTTCTGATGATCGGCGATCTCGCCGATGTACTCGACATACGGCAGATCCAGCAACGGCTTGATGTCGCGCTCGAAGTACTCGGCGTCGGCGGCATCGACCTTCGCGGCGATGCGGATCGGAATGCCGCAGCGGCCCGCGATGCGGATCGCCGTATCGACGCGCTTTTCCGGCGAGATGCGGCCGAGAAACGCGAGGTACTTCTGCTCGACGGGCTGCGGCGTGTAGAGCGTTTCGGGCAGGCCGTGGTAGACGGTGCTGAGCCAGCGCGCCTGCGGCAACGGATGACGCTGCGAGTTCGAGATCGAGATCACGGGTGCGGTGTTGAACGTGTCGAACACCGGCTGCTGCTCGGGCAAATCGAGACGGCCGTGCAAGGTCGTGACGAACGGCGTGTCCTGGCGCTTGAACACCGAAAACGAGTAGTAGTCCATGTGAAAATGGAGCACGTCGAATTCTTCGGCCTGACGGCGCACCAGTTCCATCAGCAGCATGTGCGGCGCGATGCGGTCACGAATGCCGGGGTCGAGCCGCAGCGCGCGCGGCCACACGGGCTCGAGCTTCGCGCGCGTGACGGAGTCCCCGCTTGCGAAGAGCGTCACATCATGGCCCAGGTCAACGAGCGCCTCGGTGATGTACGACACGACGCGCTCAGTCCCGCCATAGAGCTTGGGCGGCACCGATTCGGTCAAAGGAGCGATCTGCGCAATTCTCATCTGTGTCTCCAGGGGCCGCATGAGAGCGGTTGCAGCGAGCGGTGGCGAACGAGTATGACAGCAGGCAGGCAGCCGATCAAACGCGGTTTGGCGATTTCATGCGCGCTGTGGCGCAATGTCGGGTTTATCCGTACGCGGCGTCTGGATGACATCTGAACGACGGCTGCGCAACGCTTCCGGGCTTTCTACCTTCTAAAAACACGCGCGCCCGACCTTCGGGCCACTTGTGTCCAATGCGCCGATTATTGCCCGGTGCCTCCCGAAACGCCGCAGGTATTTCAATTGCATTACGCTGTTACAGTCGGGAAACACTCGCTGCGGGCAATCCCTTGTTGCCCTTTCTCGCGATTTACTGCGGCGTGCGAAGCGCCTTGCCTTGCCGGTCGCTTCGCGTGGAGTCATGCCACATCGCGCTAGCAGGCGGGCCACTTCCACGCGGGCAGATCGCGGGACTCGGCATCGGCGATGCGTGTTGCGCCCAACTGCTTTTCGAGCACGACGGATTCGCTGCCGTCCTCGCGTTCCAGTGCCGCGATGAGCCGCGCCGCATGCGACACGACGATAACCTGCGAACGCAACGACGCCCGCGCGATGAGCCGCGCGAGCGCCGGCAGCAGATCAGGATGCAGACTGGTTTCTGGCTCGTTCAGCACGAGCAGCGCGGGCGGCCGGGGCGTGAGCAGCGCCGCGACGAGCAACAGGTAGCGCAGCGTACCGTCCGACAATTCGGCGCCCTTCAGCGCGCGCAGCAAGCCCTGCTGCTGCATCGTCACCTCGAAGCGCCCTTCGATATTGGTGATCGCCACGCGCGAACCGGGAAAGGCGTCGTCGATGGCGGTATCGAGCGCGGCCGCGTCGCCGATTTCGCGGATCGTCTGCAGCGCGGCGGCCAGGTCCGCGCCGTCGTCGCCAAGCACGGGCGTGTGCGTGCCGATCTGCGGCAGGCGCACGGGGGACTCGGCATCTGTTCTGAAATGATCGTAGAAACGCCAGGAACGGATCTGCTCGCGCACCGCGATCATCTCCGGTGCGCTACGTGGGTCGGAAAACTCCGTCATCATGCTGTCGAAACTGGCGACGGTATGCGGAATGGTCTGCCATTCGCCGTCGTCTGCACCGGTGCGGATCGACGCGCCATGCCGGTCGACCAGCAGCGCCGACGGACGCAACGCGGGACCGCTCCAGATGCATTCGCGCTTGATGACGGGATCGAGTCCGAACTGCGTTTCGCCCGGAATGGGCAGACCGAGATCGATTGCATAGCCGAACTCATCGCCTGCAAAACCGAGCCGCAGATTGACGGGCTCCGTGCGGCGCGCGCCCTGCACGGGCGTGTCGCCCGCCAGCATCGCGCGGGAAAAGCGCTCGGGGCCCGCCCATAGCGTGGATTGCAGACCGCCCTCGCGCGCCAGGGAAGGAATGACACCGCCGCGCGCCGTCACGGCCAGCAGCCGCAACGCGCGATACACGCTCGACTTGCCGCTGCCGTTCGCGCCCGTAATCACGTTCAGACGCGCGAGCGGCACGATCAGATCGCGCAGCGAGCGATAGTTGGCGATGGCGAGCGTCGTCAGCATTCGGGCTCCGCACGGCCGGCGCCTCGATCGGACAAATCGGACAAGACAGGATTGTTCTGGATGTCGAATGGATGCCCGCGCTGCATCAGCCGCGCCCCGCCTTCTTTGCCGGCGCCCGTCCTTCGCGGATGCTATCCGACAGCGGCGCAGGCGTGGGGACGCTGCGCAGATCGCGCAGGAACGAATCGCGCCACACGCCGAGATCGTTTTTGCGCAGTGCCTGCATATCCATCTCATGACGCCGCTTGCGCTCGTCGAGCGGCATCGCGAGCGCGCGCTGCAACGCGTCGCACATGCCGAGCGAATCATGAGGATTCACGATCAACGCGCCTTCCAGTTCGGCCGCCGCGCCCGCGAACATCGACAGCACCAGCACGCCCGGATCGTCCGGATTCTGGGCCGCGACATATTCCTTCGCGACGAGGTTCATCCCGTCGTGCAAAGGCGTGACGAACCCGACTTGCGACTCGCGGAACAGCGACATCAGTTTCCAGCGGTCGTACTGCTGGTTCAGATAGCGGATCGGCGTGTAGTCCAGACCTGAATATTTCCCGTTGATACGCCCTGCTTCGTATTCAAGCTGCTGACGGATGTCCTGGTAGGTGGTGACGTCCGAGCGCGTGGGCGGCGCGATCTGCACGAGCGTGACGTTGCCGCGCCACTCGGGCGAGCGCTCCAGCAACGCTTCGAACGCGCGAAAGCGCTCGACCAGCCCTTTCGAATAATCGAGCCGGTCGACGCTCATGATCAGCTTGCGTCCTTCGAGGCTCTGCTTCAGGTCGAGCACATGCTGACGGCTTTCGTAGCGCTTCGCCTGTTCGGCGATCTCGTCGGGAAACACGCCGATCCGGTAGACGCCCGTGCGCAGTTGCCGGCCGAACGCTTCAGCACGGCCATCGCTCGATACGGTGCCGCGCGCGTGCCGGCGCAAATAGTCGTGAAAAGCGAGTTCGTCGTTGTCGGTCTGAAAACCGAGCAGGTCATAGCAGCACAGCGACTTCACCAGTTCTTCGTGCGGAGGGATGTTCAGCAGAATCTGCGGCGACGGAAACGGAATGTGCAGGAAAAAGCCGATGCGGTTCTTGACACCCTCCGATCGCAACGCCTCGGCGAACGGAATCAGGTGATAGTCATGTACCCAGATGATGTCGTCCGGCTCCAGCAGTTTGATCAGCTTGTGCGCCAGCCACGCGTTGACGCGGCGATAGCCCGCGTACTCTTCGCGCTCGTAGCGCGCGAGATCGTTGCGGTAGTGGAACACGGGCCACAGCGTCGCGTTCGAAAAGCCGCGGTAGTACTGGTCGTAGTCCTTGCGCGTGAGGCCCGTGGTCGCGAAGGTCACGGTGCCGTCCACGTCGAGCGTCGGCCCGGCGTTGGCGACTGTTTCGCTGACGACGTCTCCGCTCCATCCGAACCACACGCCGCCCGCGTCCTTCAGGGCGCCGAATACGCCGACCGCGAGCCCGCCCGCGGAGCCTTTGGTCTCCGTGGGTGTTGCCACGCGATTCGACACGACGATCAGTCGGCCCATGTTGCTGTCCCTCCGCTCTGGTTGGCGCGGCCGGTCTGCCGTGGCCGGCGCGCATTGTTCAGTGCTGGTTCGACCGCGGTTGCGCCCGATCAGTTGCACATTTGTGCGGGTCCGGACGGCATAGGCCAAAAGACCGGCTTGGAACCGTGCCTACAACGCGTCTAAAGCGGTGAAAATAAGCAGAAAATGCGCGCGGTGCAGCGAGCACGGCGCGCGTCGAGATGAATCGCGATGAACGAAACTGAAGCGACGAAAGCGAAGCGCCGCTCAGCTGCCCGACTTGCAGGGGAATGCCTTGCCGAGCCCCAGCGAGATGGCCGTGCTGGCGTTGTAGCCCGCCACGTTCGGGTTGTCGGCGATGTACTTGCGCACGGCGTCCGTCAGTTGTTGCGAGCGCGCGTCGGGCGGCAGGCAGAAATACTGGCCGACGCGCGGGCCCGTCGTCCCGCCGATCGCGTCGATCGTGTTGAACACGCCGTCCGCGGCGCCTTCGATATAGGCTGCACACGCGCTACGCGACGCAACGTCCGTCTTCGTGCACAGCTTGTTGAGGTCGCCCCCCGTAAACGCGGCAGCCGTCAGCGGCACGGCGAGCGCGCCGGCGCAAATCAAAACCCGCAGCATGTTTTTTTCCTTCCTGGTGTAAGCCCGGAACTTGACGGTGTCCGGCGGTCTTTGCCGCGCGGTTTTAGCCACCCGTCCCGGCTGCAATTCAGGCGCGTGGTGACCCGCGCCCGAGCTGCTATTTTGCACTGTTTCGCGGCGTTACTGGGGCGCCTGCGGGGCCTGTTTCTGCATTTGCTGGAGGCGTGCCGTCAGCCCTTCGACGACATCGGGCTCCTTGTACTGCTTGGCAAAATCGAGCGCGGTCAGGCCGAGCTGGTTTTTCACGTTGAGGTCCGCGCCGCTGTCGAGCAGCAGCTTCACGGTAGAGACATGGCCGCCGCGCGACGCCATCATCAGCGGCGTGGTGCCGTTCGGCGAGCCGGCGTCGATGTACGCGTCATGATCGAGCAGCAGCTTGACGATGTCGTCATTGCCGTTCGCCGCCGCGTAGTGCAACGGCGCCCAACCCTTCTTGTTGACTTCCGCGTCCTTGGCGATCAGCTGCTTGACGATGTCGATGTCGCCGTTCAGCGCGGCCATCATCATCGCGTTTTCGCCCGCCTTGTCGAGAATCTCGATATTCGTCTTCGGATTCTCGATGAGGGCTGCAACCACCTTGTCCGATTTCTCGCGCGCGGCGATCACGATGAGCGGGATGCCCTGGTTGTCGGCCATGTTCGGGTCCATGCCGTTCGCCAGTTGCTTCTTCACTTCTTTCACGTCGTCGAACTTGACGGCCTTGATCATCGTGTCGGCGGGTGCGGCGTGCGCGGGCAGCGCGCCGAGCGTCGCGAGCGCGACACCCGCTGCCAGCGTCAGTTTCGCCAGGCCACGGCGCAGGCCGGCTGCGCGTGCGGGAGTGGCGTCATGGTGGCTCTCAGTCAGATAATTTTTCATGTATTGCTTTAGGAAAATTCCCTATCCTATTGATACTACGTATTTTTCACTTCAAACGCCTGCCGACGCCGGAATCTTGAACAGTCGGAAAAAGTTCTTGCTGGTCGCTGCCGCGAGCGCTTCGTCCGCCATCTCGCGCTGCTGCGCGATGAAGCGTCCGACATAACTGACGTACGCAGGTTCATTCGGCTTGCCGCGATACGGCACGGGCGCGAGGTACGGCGAGTCGGTTTCGATCAGCAGACGCTCGAGCGGCACGCGGCGCGCAACGTCCTGCACGTCCGTCGCGCTCTTGAACGTGACGATGCCCGACAGCGAAATATAGAAATTCTGTGCGAGGGCCTGTTCGGCGACGGCCCACGACTCGGTAAAGCAGTGCATCACGCCGCCCGGCACGCTCGCGCGCTCTTCGGCCATGATCCGCAGCGTATCCGCCGCCGACGCGCGCGTATGGACGATCAGCGGCTTGCCCGTCTGATGCGCGGCGCGGATATGCACGCGAAAACGCTCGCGTTGCCACTCCATGTCGTCGATCGAGCGGCCTTCGAGGCGGTAATAGTCGAGCCCCGTCTCGCCGATCGCGACCACTTTCGGATGCTGCGCCAGTTCGACCAGTTCGGCGACCGTCGGCTCCCGCGCATCTTCGTGGTCCGGGTGCACGCCCACCGACGCATACACGTTGTCGTACGAACGCGCGATGTCAAGCACGGACGGCAGCGTTTCGAAGTCGACGGACACGCACAGCGCGTGCGTGACCGAATGCGAGCGCATGTTTTCCAGCACTTGCGGCAGACGGTCGCCGAGTCCTTCGAAGTTGATATGGCAGTGGGAATCGACAAACATGGTGAAGTCCTGCGAAAAATCCGATGACGTTTGAGGCGAGCCGTAGCGCGACGCTTACCGCGCGCCGTCCAGACGCTTGCCGAGGATGACCAGATCGCGCTCGACGCCATCCAGCACCGCGACGCGCGGCAGCGTGCCCCATGCCGCGAAGCCGAACGCCTGGAACAGTCGCACGCTAGGCTCATTGTGGCCGAATACAAAGCCGAGCACCGTGTCGATACCGAGTTTCGGCGCGGCTTCCAGCGCGGCTGCCAACAGTTTCTTGCCCAGACCCTTGCCGCGCGCGGCTTCGTCCAGATAAATGCTGACTTCGGACGTGCGCTGATAGGCCGGGCGTCCGTAGAAATCGGAAAAACTCAGCCACGCGATCACTTTTCCCTGATCTTCGACGACCCACAGCGGACGCTTCTCAGGACCGTGCGCCTCGAACCACGCGCGGCGGCTGTCGATGCTCACCGGTTCCAGGTCGGCCGTGACCTGCCGCGACGGCACGGTCGAGTTGTAGATGGCGACGATGGCGGGCAGATCGTCGAGCGTAGCGTCGCGGTATTGAAGAGTCATGTCGATGTCGTTGATGGAATGAGCTAAAAACGGTTGTGCTTCACACACGCTGCGAATGGATTTGGCTACTGGACGAACAGGTCTCGATAGCCGAGAAACAGTTCTTCGAACACGAGCCGCGCGTTGAGCGGATGGTTTTCGACCGCGCGTTGCCGCGTGACCGTCCGCATGAAGCGCGCGAAACCGTTCGCATCGGCCTGCGATGCGCAACGCGAGAGCGCCGCCGACGCCGCCGGGAAATAACGTGGCGTGCCCGTCGTGCCGACCGTGGACTGGGCGAGCAGATCGTACATCCAGCGCTGCAGCCAGCCGAGCACGAGCGGCACCGGCAACTTCTGCAAGGTCTCGCCGCACGCGAACGCGTCGCAATTGGGACCGGCCGCCAGTTGTTTCAGGGTCCAGTCGCGCAGCGGGCGGTTTTCGTCGCTGGCCAGCGCCAGCGCCGCGAGCGGCGCACCGCCTGCTTCCGCGAGCAGGCCCGGCGCATCAGCCACGCCCTGTTGCGCGAGCCACGTGGTAGCGGCCTGGGGCGACGGCGTCGTCATCGGCCACTGGCGGCAGCGGCTGATGATGGTCGGCAGCAGCCGGTCGATCCGCGCAGACACCATCAGGAACACGACTCCTGCAGGCGGCTCTTCGAGCGTTTTCAGCAGCGCGTTGGCCGCGGCGACGTTCAGCGCCTCGGCGGGATACAGCACAACGACGCGCACGCCGCCGCGATGCGACCCGACGCCGCAAAAGTCCAGCAGCGCCCGAACCTGTTCGATCTTGATTTCCTTGCTGGGCGTGCGCGTTTTCTTGCCGCCTTCGTCGGCGTCGGCGTTCGCTTTTTCGGCCTTTTCATCGGCGGCAGCGCTGGTGAAGCCCGCTTCCGCGGCGAGCGCCTCCGGCAGCACGATCCGGTAGTCCGGGTGGTTGCCCTGTTTGAACCATGTGCACGCCGCGCAGGTGTCGCACGGCTGGCCGTCGGGCAATGCCGATTCACACAGCAGACCTTGCGCCAGATGTTGCGCAAAACGCAGCTTGCCGATGCCGGCCTGCCCGTGAAGCAGCAGCGCATGCGGCCAGTGGGCGCGCAATTGCTGCAGGCGGTTCCAGTCGTCGGTTTGCCACGGATAAATCATCGTTTCTCTTTCTATTCAAAGGGTTGAAGAACTTTTTTTGATGTATCAGATGAGATTTGTCGTAGATATAAGGTGAATTTATATCGACGTAAAATCAAAGAGATACGATCAATTCCTCAAGATGTTTCTGAATTTCAGCGATGCTGCGCGTCGAGTCGATGATATCGAATCGATAAGGCGCTTCCTCTGCACGGCGCAGATATTCGGTGCGCGTGCGCGTGAAAAACGCATCCGATTCACTCTCGAACCGGTCCGGCGCGCGCGCCGCGCTGCGCCGCTCGCTGGCCGTCTCGGGCGGCACGTCGAACAGCACGGTCATGTCCGGCTGGAAGCCGCCCTGCACCCAGCGCTCGAGCGTTTCCAGCTTGTCGCGCGGCAGCCCGCGTCCGCCGCCCTGATAAGCGAAGGTCGCGTCGGTGAAACGATCGGACAGGACCCAGTCGCCGCGCGCAAGCGCCGGCTCGATCACCTGCGCGAGATGCTCGCGGCGCGCAGCGAACATCAGCAGCGCCTCGGTTTCGAGGTCCATCGACTGGTGCAGCAGGATGTCGCGCAGCGACTCGCCGAGCTTCGTGCCGCCCGGCTCGCGCGTCATGACAACGGAACGGCCGGTGGGCGCGAGCTTCTGCTCCAGCCGGTCACGGAACCAGCCGAGATGCGTGGTCTTGCCCGCACCGTCGATGCCCTCGAACGTGATGAATTTTCCCCGAGCCATCATTGACCTCGAATGTATTTGTCGACGGCCTTGTTGTGATCGCCGAGCGTGT
>Ga0247692_1000384_pt1 | contig 10196 bp, 6 predicted proteins | sample CNK33_metaG_FD_183041 | JGI IMG/M metagenome (GOLD analysis project Ga0247692, IMG submission 183041) | Soil microbial communities from Purdue University Martell Research Forest, Indiana, United States - CNK33 | ecosystem: Environmental > Terrestrial > Soil > Temperate forest > Bulk soil | place...
GGCGGGAAAGTTTTTCACGCAATTCCTTCTTCAGGCTCCTCCAGACGCCATTAGGCATCACACGATTGCACATTGCAGATTGCAAGCCGGAGGCGTAATTTCAAGCCACGGACGCACTTTGCGGCGTGTCCGCCTGAATCGGCCAGCCCCGCAGATGCTGCGCGACGATTTCGCAGAGCGCCGCGATCCAGGCGGGCGCCGCGTTCAGGCATGGAATTGCGTGAAAAACTTTCCCGCCTGCGTGCATGAACTCGTCGCGCACTTCCATGCCGATTTCCTCGATCGTCTCCAGACAGTCCGCCGTGAAGCCCGGGCAGAACACGTCTGCGCGATGCACGCCCGCCGCACCCAATTCCTTGAGCGTCGGCGCCGTATAGGGCTGAAGCCACTCCGCCTTGCCGAAACGCGACTGAAACGTCACACGGCATTCGACGGACGTCAGCCCGAGCGCATGCATCAACAGTGACGCCGTCTGCTGACATTGGTCGTGATACGGATCGCCCAGGTCGAGCGTGCGCTTGGGCACGCCGTGAAAACTCAACACGAGCTTGTCCCCCGCCGCGAAGTCGGGACGGCCGTGCGTATGCCAATAGTGATTCACCTGCGCCGCAAGCGCCGCAATGTACGCGGGATGATCTGCGTACTGGCGCACGGTGCGGATCTCCGGCTGATTGCGCATCCGCTTGAGCGCCACGAACGCCGCGTCGAACGCAGTGGCCGTCGTCGACGCCGAATACTGCGGATACATCGGCATCAGCAGGACGCGCTCGGCGCCCGCCAGCTTCAGCTGGTTGTGCATGGCGGGAATGTCGGGCGTGCCGTAGCGCATCGCGTATTCGACGATCACCGTGTAGTCGTTCAGATGCAGCAGATGCCGCAGCCCCTCAACCTGCTTTTGCGTATGCACGCGCAACGGCGAGCCTTCCGGCATCCACACCGACGCGTACTTCTTCGCCGAGGCCACGCCGCGAAACGGCAGGATGAACAGACGCAGGATGACTTGCCACACGAACGACGGAATCTCGACCACGCGCGGATCGGACAGAAACTGCGCGAGATAGCGCCGCACGGCACGAGGCGTCGGCGCATCGGGCGTGCCGAGATTGATCAGCAATACGGCGACACGATGTGCCGTAGCAGACTGCAAGGGCCGCTCGAGGTCGAAGCGCATAGGCAAAAGACGAGAGCCGCGCACAGGCGCGGCACATAATGGACCGAACGCCCATTATAGCGGCGCGGTCTGCCGGCGATACCTGGACGTCCGGCCAATTGGCACGGAGAAAAGCGCCGCGCATGCTAGACACCGGATATGCCGGCGGGATTGGCGAACGCGTGCGGCCTGAAACCCAGAAGCTGTTCATGAGCGGCGGGATTTGTGCACATATCAGTGATCGAAAGCCTCTCTCAACCGTCGGACATGCTTTAAAGCTTGCTCGGGAGTGGCAATATTGGCAAATCCCATCAGCAGCCCAACCGGGGATCGACGGCGTATGCACCATTCACTCAAGGCCATTATTGCTAAACCTTTGGCATTGGCAGCGGCAGCGAAGGCCTTATCGTTATACTTTGGTTTTAAATGTGCAACCACATGAATTCCCCCCGCGCGTTCGGGAACCAGAAGCATATCGCCGAACACCTGAGCCAAAGCCTGAACAAGATAATCGCGTCTTGTCGAGTAAAGTGAACGCATTTTCTTGATGTGCCGAGCAAAATGGCCCTGCTCCATGAAATCGGCTACGGTGGCCTGAAAAAGGACTGGGCTGCTTCCGAGTTGCGCCATCGAATTCCGGAACTTGCCGATTTCATGCTCAGGAACCACCAGGTAGGCCAGTCGCAATCCTGGGTATAGCACCTTGCTGAAAGTGCCGGCATATAGCACGCGGCCCCCGTGGTCCAGGCTCTTCAGAGGAGGGAGGGGCCGGCCGTCGTATCTGAACTCGCTGTCATAATCGTCTTCGATGATCCATGCGCGCTGAGCTTGAGCCCAATCCAATAACGCCAATCTCCGCGGCAGTGACAGGGCGACGCCGGAGGGACTTTGATGTGTCGGCGTAACCACTGCGAACCGGGCGTCAACCGCGTGACGCAGACCGGATTCCACGTTTAGGCCATCGTCATCTACCGGCAACGGAACCAATTGCATGCCGGCATCTTCGAGGAACCGCCGAGCGTGCAGATACCCTGGATCCTCGAACCAGCCGCGATCGCCGTGTCGGAACAAGGTGCGGCGAATCAGCTCCAATGCTCCGCGGTATCCTGCGGTTACAAAAACCTGATCGGGCGTGCAGGCGATACCGCGTGAAACCGCCAGATAAGCGGCAATCGCCCGCCGCAGCGGCTCATATCCGTTCGGATCCGCGTTGACCATGTCCGCGACGTTCATCGCGCGCAAATTTCGCCCCGCGAGCCGAACCCAGGTTTTCCGGGGAAAAGCGTCCAGTGCGGGCAAACCCAACTGCAAAGGCTTCGAGCCGGCTAGTTTGATCTGACCTGGTCGGGGAAGAACGCTCGACCCAACCGGTGTCGTAGCACTGACGCGCCCATCAAGCTGCGGCGACACTACGGTGCCTGCCGCTCCGCGCCCTATCAGGTAGCCTTCGCTGCTCAACATCTGATACGCCGCCTCGACGGTACCGCGTGCGAGATTCAGCTCACTCGCGAGACTTCGAATCGAAGGCACGCGGTCGCCGGGAGCCAGTTTCCCCGTGGCGATTGCATTTCGGAATCGCCAATACAGCTGCAAATAGATCGGCGACTCATGGTCGGTCAGCGACTTGAGGTCAGGTAAATCCATCGCGATGTCCCAGTCATATGGATGTTTCTTGTGCCTATTGAGTAGGTCACCCTTCTTCTAAACTGGCGACTCGGTAACTCGGATATCGCCATGACAATAACCTCCTTACGTCATATCGACAGCGATCAAGATTGTATCGCCTGCTATGCCGTCATGCTGGAGTTGCGACCGAATCTAATCGGGCCGGAAGCCTTTGTCGCACAGGTACGAAGGCAGTCAGAACAGGGCTACCGGCTGCTCGCTGCATGGCAGGGAGAAGAGATCGTTGCGCTGGCGGGTTATCGGTTCCAGGAAAACCTGCTGTACGGTCGCTTTGTCTATATCGATGATCTGGTGGTAGGCGCTGGCGTACGCAGCCAAGGCGTTGGGCGCCGACTGATTGAAGCGGTACGTGAAGAGGCGAAACGACTGCGCTGTAATCGGCTTGTGCTCGACACAGGTTTGTCGAACGCGTTTGCTCAGCGCTTTTACTTCCGACAAGGGTTGCTGGCAACAGGATTGCATTTTAGTGAGGCGGTTGACTAATGAGTACCTTTCTTCTGTTGGAATGCAGCCCGCACGGTGAGCGCTCACTGGGTGGCCAGGTGGCACGCGAGGCTATCGAACAGTTCCAGTTTGGACGCCCGGAAGTCCGGCTCGTGACGCGCAACGTCGCTACTGACGGGTTGCGCGCGCTTTCAGCGGCGTACGCACAGGGTCTATTTGAGTCATGGACGCATACGTCCGATGCCTTCCCGGATTCCGAACAGTTGATTGCTGAACTGGAGCAGAGTGCTTACGTGCTGATTTCCACGCCGATGCATAACTTCGCCGTGCCTTCGGCACTGAAGGTATGGATCGATCACGTTGTGCGTGAAGGACGCACGTTCAAACGCGTAACTCGGGGGAAGATTGGGCTACTCAAAGATCGCCCTGCACTCGTTCTTGTTCGGTCTAGCACTCCATGCTTTGGGGAAAGAACGAGTCAACCTGATTTTCTCACGCCATATCTGCGCCATGTTTTTTCTGTTATCGGGATTCATAGCACCGAGTTCGTTTATCTGGCGGGGGAAGACCCGACAGCGGGCGACATTGCGATTGCCCGCGGGAAACTGACCGCATCGCTTGAATTTTCATCGCGGGTCTTCCGGTCGGTGCGCAACGCAGAGCGGACTGGACGGTAGGAAGTTTCGATTTCAACCACGGATGGTTTGCACGGCGGGTACGACGTCTGAATAACAAAGTGCTCGAGGCGACATGATACCGAAGGCCACAGTTAGGTTAGCTATTTGTCGATATGAAGCATCCATCGGCTGGTTGGTGTTTCAAATGGGTAGTTTGAACAAGTGTTTGCTCAGGTAGGTTTTTTTACAAAATTTCCAGTGAGGGGTGTGGTGGGTATTTCGGAATCTTCTCGACGCATTACTAGCGCTCCCAGCGGGTCCCGGAAAGACTCACGGATCACAATGGCGGCTTGCGACGCGACGGACGCCGAGTCTGTTGTTCGACAGCGGTCGTCAGGTCGTAGATAGAAAAACGCGCGTTCATTCGCTGCTTCTAGAAGCTTCTCTGAGACCCGCATCGCGCGATTCGTTTGTCCGTCCGCGTCATCACCAGCTTTGCTCCCATGAAACGACCCATTTGATCGGATTTGAGCCCCTCTTACGTCGCCCACGCCAACCAGGATAGGACCGTTCTGACGAGATGTAGCATATGCGCACTAGACAAAATTTTCACTTAATAATCGCGATTGCGGCTTCTGCTATTGGATTAGCAGCGTGCGGAAAGAAGGAATCCGTTCCAAGCCCTCAATTACCCGAAGTCGGCTTTGTGACGGTGAATCCACAACCGGTGCCCATCTTCACTGAGCTACCGGGACGCACAAGCGCGTATCTGGTCGCACAGGTGCGTGCACGAGCGGACGGGATTGTACTTACCCGTGACTTTGTTGAGGGAAGTGAGGTAAGGGCAGGTCAACGCCTTTACAAGATCGACCCCGCTCCGTACATCGCCAAGGTAGACGCCGCAAAGGCCGCTCTTGCCAAGGCCGAAGCAAGTCTTATTACCGCGACTGCCTTGGCAAAGCGGGATAAGGTGTTGGTCGCGGCGAGTGCGATTAGCGAGCAGGATTACGAGAACGCCATCTCCGCGGAGAGGGCAGCGGCCGCTGATGTCGCTGCAGGAAAGGCGGAAGTGGAGACGGCACAAATCAATCTTCGCTACACCGACGTAGTTGCGCCTGTGACAGGTCGCACAGGTGTATCCCAGGTTACGCCAGGCGCATATGTCCAGGCGAGCCAGGCGACTTTGATGGATACGATCCAGGAGATGGATCGCGTATATGTCGATGTTGCACAAGCCAGCCTCGACGGACTCAAGCTTCGTCGCGAGATCCAGGAAGGGCGTCTAACGACCACCGGTCCAAATGCAGCCAAAGTCACCTTGATTCTTGAAGACGGTCGGGAGTATTCGCATAAGGGGACTTTGCAATTCTCTGACGTGACCGTCGATCAATCTACGGGTTCTGTCACGTTGCGGGCGGTGTTTCCGAATCCCGATCGCGTCCTGCTGCCTGGTATGTTCGTCCAGGCGCGTATAGAGAAAGGAATCGACGAACATGCGTTTCTTGTACCACAGGTTGGCGTCACGCACGACCAGAAGGGGCGGGCGAACGCACTCGTAGTGGGCGCCGATAACAAGGTGGTTGCCCGCTCACTTGTCACCGCCGGCACTTACGGTAGTGACTGGATCGTCGACAGTGGCTTGCAGCCGGGAGATCGAGTGATCGTACAAGGCGCAGGAAAAGTGCGCCCCGGCATGACGGTGCAGGCTGTTCCGGCGACAAACGCGGCCACAGTGATGGGCTCCTCCGTTGAACCTGTCTCCCGGCGCAGCCCCTCACCGGGTGCACCCGCCTCACAATCTGCAGCCTCTGGCGTTTGAGTAGGAGTAGCGTCAATTGTCCAAGTTCTTTATCGATCGCCCGATTTTCGCGTGGGTGATTGCAATTATCCTGATGCTTGCTGGCGCAGCGTCCATCATCGCGCTTCCAGTCGCCCAGTATCCGCAAATCGCACCGCCTGCGATCCAGATCACGGCAAACTATCCCGGTGCTTCCGCAAAAACCGTCGAAAGTACGGTGACTCAGGTCGTCGAGCAGCAAATGAGCGGTCTCGATCATCTGCTGTACATGTCGTCCAACAGCGATGACTCGGGCGGCTCAACGATTACGATTACATTCGCGCCGGGCACAAACCCGGACACTGCACAGGTCCAGGTGCAGAACAAGTTATCCCTTGCGACACCCCTTCTGCCCCAAGCCGTGCAGCAGCTGGGCTTGCAAGTCACGAAATCAACTAGCAGCTACCTGTTATGGATCGCTTTTACATCCGATGATGGGAGCATGTCTTACGTCGACTTGACGGATTATGTCGCGTCGCATGTTCTTGATCCGATCAGCCGTATCAACGGTGTGGGACAGACACGTTTGCTGGGCTCACAGTACGCGATGCGGATATGGCTCGATCCGTCCAAGCTGACTAACTATTCGCTGACGCCACTAGACGTTACGCATGCGATATCGAATCAAAACGTGCAGGTTGCTGCCGGGCAGATCGGGGGCACGCCTGCGGTAACGAACACGGTAATGCAGGCCACCATTTCGGCAGCCACTCTTCTCCGAACGCCAGAGCAATTCGGCAACATCCAGTTGAGGGTCAACCAAGATGGCTCCCAGGTACGTCTGAAAGACGTGGCTAGAATTGAGCTGGGAGCCGAGACGTACAGCTTCGATACGAAATTTAAGGGCCAGCCCGCTGCCGGCTTCGGAATCCAGCTTGCGCCGGGCGCTAATGCTTTGCAGACGGTCAGCGCAATTCAAGCGAAGGTGAAGGAGCTGTCGGCATCGTTCCCGCACGGACTGGTCGTCCATTATCCGTACGACAGCTCACCGTTCGTACACAAATCTATCGAAGAGGTCGTTAAGACACTGATCGAAGGGATAGTGCTTGTTTTCCTGGTGATGTACCTGTTCATGCAGAACCTGCGTGCGACGTTGATCCCGACGATTGCCGTACCTGTTGTTTTGCTTGGCACGCTTGGCATCGCGAACGTGCTCGGTTTTTCGATCAACGTGCTGTCGATGTTTGGACTCGTGCTCGCAATCGGCCTGCTTGTCGACGATGCGATCGTGGTCGTCGAGAACGTAGAACGGGTGATGATGGAAGAGGGGCTATCTCCACGAGAGGCAACTCGCAAGGCGATGGAACAGATTACAGGCGCACTCGTCGGTGTCGCATTGGTCCTGTCGGCTGTATTTGTTCCGGTCGCGCTCTCTGGCGGGTCTGTCGGCGCGATCTATAGAGAATTTTCCGTGACTATTGTCTCGGCAATGGTCCTGTCGGTACTCGTTGCACTGATTTTGACCCCGGCGCTTTGCGCGACGATCTTAAAACCGATTCAGCGCCGTCACCAGACCGAAAAGGGAGGTTTCTTCGGCTGGTTCAACCGGATGTTCGATCTGAGTCGCGTCAAATACCAAGGTGGTGTGCGTCACGTCATCCGACGCTCGGGGCGGTGGATACTGATTTACCTCGCCGTTATCGCGGGCGTTGGAGCACTTTTCATACAGTTGCCGAAGTCCTTCCTACCCGACGAGGACCAGGGGTACATGTTCGTCATTGTGCAGACCCCACCCGGTTCGACGAAGGAAATAACCGGACGCACGCTTTCAGACATCAACGACTACTTGCTGACTAGCGAGAAGGACGTCGTAGATTCGGTGTTTACGATGAATGGGTTCAGCTTTGCCGGACGGGCTCAGAACGCGGGTCTTGCGTTTGTAAAACTGAAGGACTTCGAACAGCGCCAGCACGCAGATCAAAGTGTTCACATGTTGATCCGGCGTGTGGCCGCACACTACGCGAAGTACAAGGATGCAAAAGTCATTCCCTTTAACCCTCCTGCGATTCGTGAATTGGGTACGGCATCTGGCTTTGACTTTGAGTTGACGGACAACGCTGGCGTTGGACATGAGGCTCTGATGGATGCCCGAAATCAACTGCTACGGATGGCTTCCGAGGATCCGGTACTGTCGCTTGTACGTCCTAACGGCCTAAACGACACGTCCACATACGAGGTCAATATCGATAGGGAGAAAGCGCAAGCCCTTGGCGTGTCGCCGTCCGCGATCGATCAATCCTTGTCTATCGCGTGGGCATCTCAATATGTGAACAACTTCCTCGACGCCGACGGTCGGATCAAGCGTGTCTATGTTCAGGCTGACGCGCCATTCCGGAGGACGCCCGAAGATCTGAGTCGGTGGTATGTGCGTAACGACGCCGGGACAATGGTGCCGTTCAGCACTTTTGCTGACAGCCGGTGGGCGTACGGCTCTCCGAAGCTCGAACGTTACAACGGCGTGTCGTCAGTGGAGATTTTGGGTCAGGCTGCGCCCGGAAAGAGCACCGGACAGGCTACGGCGGAAATGAAGGCGCTCGCGAAAAAATTGCCTGCAGGCATCGGTTATTCGTGGACTGGGTTGTCCTTCCAGGAAGTTCAGTCTGGCTCGAAGGCTCCGATCATCTACGGAACGTCGATTCTCGTTGTGTTCCTTTGTCTCGCGGCGTTATACGAGAGCTGGTCGATTCCGTTCTCTGTAATTATGGTCGTGCCGGTCGGCGTCATCGGCGCGCTGCTAGCCACGACACTCCGAGGTCTTGAGAACGACGTTTTCTTCCAGGTCGGTCTTTTGACGACCGTTGGACTGTCAGCAAAAAATGCGATTCTCATTGTCGAATTCGCGCGTGAACTGCAGGATAAGCAAGGGATGGCTCCGATTGATGCGGCACTCGAGGCGGCGCGCCTGCGGCTGCGCCCTATCATCATGACATCCCTCGCGTTTATCTTTGGAGTCTTTCCGCTTGCCGTCAGTAATGGCGCAGGGTCCGCTAGTCAGCATGCAATCGGAACAGGAGTGATCGGCGGGATGCTGACGGCGACGTTCCTGGCGATTTTCCTCATTCCGATGTTCTACGTGAAGGTGCGAACGATGTTCGCTCGCCAGGGCGGTGGTATCGATGAGGCCACGCGCACCGTAGAGGAGCATGAGCAGTAAGCGCCTACCCATCGTGACGACAAATCAACGAGAACCTCAATGAGACCCCTTGTCCTAACCATCGTAGCGGGAACGCTTATGGCGGCAGGCTGCACAATGACTCCTGCGTACCAACGCCCTGCCGCGCCAACTTCGAGCCTATATCCCACGGGCGGAGTGTATGCAACGCAGCCTAGTCACGGCGGTGGAGACCGGAGTGCGAGGGATCGCGCCGCGGCCGATATTGGATGGCGTGAATTCTTCGCCGACCCTAGATTGCAAAAACTTGTCGAAATCGCTCTCAGAAATAATCGCGATTTGCGCGTGGCCGTATTCAACGTGGACGCCGATCGCGAGCGCTACCGCATAACCCGGGCTGCTTCCCTTCCTGCGATCGACGCCTCGGCCGGGGCGAACGTACAACGGACGCCCAAGGATTTGGCAGTTTCTGGACGAACCGTTTCCAGGGATTATAGCGTTGGGCTAAACACGTCTTGGGAGATCGATCTCTGGGGACGCATTCGGAGTCTGAGCGGAGCAGCTCTGGCGCAATATCTCGCAACAGCACAGGCGAGAAAATCAGTCCAGATTGCACTCGTGGCGCAGGTCGCCGACGAGTACCTAACGTTACTTGCGTACGATGATCTCCTGAATGTGACGAAAAATACGCTATCGACAGCGCAGGAGTCCTACCGCTTAACGAAGCTTCAGTTTGACACCGGAGTTGGCTCTGAACTTGACCTGAAGGAGGCGCAGAGTGTAGTAGACCATGCACGGGCAAATCTCGAAGCACAAGCCCGTGCTCGGGCCCAAGCTGAGAACGCGCTCGTGTTCCTAATTGGCGAACCGTTGCCGGACGATCTGCCGCTCGGGTTGTCACTCGACGCCCAGGATCTGTTAACAGATGTCCCTGCGGGGTTGCCGTCGGATTTGCTTTCACGCCGCCCCGACGTCATGGAGGCCGAAGAGCAACTGATTGCAGCTAACGCGAACATTGGAGCAGCGCGGGCCGCGTTCTTTCCCAGAATTTCTCTCACCGGCGCTTTCGGTACGGCGAGTCCTACATTGGGGGACCTCTTCAAGGCCGGATCAGCGGCATGGAGTTTCGCCCCGCAAGTGGCCTTGCCGATTTTCGAGGGAGGTGCGAATACCGCGAACCTGAATCGAGCAAATGTTCTAAAACAGATACAGATCGCAAACTATGAGAAAACCATACAGTCAGCATTCCGTGAGGTCGCGGACGGCCTTGCTGCGCGTGGAACATACGACAGTGAGATTGCCGCCCTTCGGAGCAACCAGGACGCACAGCAGCGCCGCTTTGACTTGGCG
>Ga0247692_1000385_pt1 | contig 10194 bp, 9 predicted proteins | sample CNK33_metaG_FD_183041 | JGI IMG/M metagenome (GOLD analysis project Ga0247692, IMG submission 183041) | Soil microbial communities from Purdue University Martell Research Forest, Indiana, United States - CNK33 | ecosystem: Environmental > Terrestrial > Soil > Temperate forest > Bulk soil | place...
GCCGAGGCTCAGCGAGCCGAACCGGTCGTTCGAAATGCCCACGTACGCGTCGCGATTGAAGAAGCTCGTCGGATTGATCTGCGCGCCCGTGTTGGTCAGGAAGCCCGATTCGAGCCGTGCGAACACCGTGTTGCCGCCGCCGATATCCTCCTTGATCAAAAAGCCGAAGCGATCCGGCGTGCGCTTGCCCGCCGATTCCTGATACAGATGCGCGCCGTGCGAGTTCGTAACGAAATCGACGCCGACGTCGATGCTCCCGTACAGCGTCACCGATGACTGCGCGAACGCAGGGCAACTCAGCGCGACCGCACAACCGCCTACCAGCAGACTCGTCGTTTTCAACCAGTGTCTCCAATGTCTTTATTGTCGCCAGCCGGCTGCGTGCCGGCTGATCCCCATCTGGCGCGTGCCGGCGAATCCGTCACCGGATGCCCGTGGTCTGCCATATGTTGCCGAGAGTGTATCCAACGTATTTACGGCTTTGAATCGCGAATTATTTATCAACCAATCGAACAAAACGAACAAAGCTTTTAATGGATCGGTAAAAACACCAGGAGCGGGGATTAAATCGCCTTTTACGCTTCTTTTAGCAGAAACCGGGTGCTAACATCCGCCGCGTCACGCGAACCAGGATTGGCATTCGGGAGAATCTTATGGATATGAGAGGCATGCCGCCGCGGCGCATGGTGGTCGGCATCAGCGGCGCGTCCGGCGTCATTTACGGTGTGCGGCTGCTGCAACTGCTGCGCAAGCTCGACATCGAAACGCACCTCGTGATGAGCCGCTCCGCACAGGTCACGCTCGCGCACGAGTCGGACTACAACGTCGCCGACATCCGCGCGATGGCGAGCGTCTGCCATTCGAACACCGATATCGGCGCGTCCATTTCGAGCGGCTCGTTTCCCGTGATGGGCATGATCGTCGCGCCATGCTCCATCAAGACCTTGTCGGAGATCGCGACAGGCATGACGGCGGGACTGCTGTCGCGCGCCGCCGACGTCGCGCTGAAGGAGCGCCGCCGTCTCGTGCTGATGGTGCGCGAAACGCCACTGCATCTGGGCCACCTGCGCAGCATGACTGCCGTGACGGAAGCGGGCGCGATCGTCTATCCGCCCGTGCCCGCCTTCTACGCGAACCCGGAATCGCTGATCGACATGGTCGACCACACGCTCGGCCGCGTGCTCGATCTGTTCGGACTCGACACCGCGACGGTGCAGCGCTGGGGTATGTGAGCGCGCAACGATCCGCTTTCTTCCGCCGATAAAGGGTTTATCCCAGGCGTCTGCGAATTATCAAATTTCATTGATGATCCATTCGGATTAATTTGCTTCTTTCGCGTGATTCGCTGATTTAAAGTGATTTCCGATTTCACCGGGTTAGTCACTCACAAATATTATCGATTGATTGATAAGCAACGTCGATAAAAAGCGCCCATTACGAAAGAGGTCGAATCGTCGAATGAAGATAGTTATTGCAGGCGCCGGTATCGGCGGATTGACGGCCGCGGCCGCGCTATTGAAAAAAGGTTTCGATGTCACGGTGTTCGAACAGGCGCAGGCGCTCAAGGAAATCGGCGCGGGCGTACAGCTGAGTCCGAATGCGACGCGCGTGCTGTTCCGGCTTGGCGTCGGTGATGCGCTCGAAGGTCTTGCATGCGAGCCGCTCGGCAAGCGCGTGCGGCTCTGGAACACCGGCCAGACCTGGCGCCTCTTCGACCTCGGCGCGGAATCCCGCGAGACGTACGGCTTCCCCTATTTCACGCTGCATCGCGCCGACCTGCATGAAAAACTCGCCGACGTCGTGCGTGCGCTCAAGCCCGACGCGATCCGGCTCAATCACAAGGTGGAAGGGTTTTCGCAGCAGAACGGCAAAGTCGTCGTGCAGGCAGTCAGCGGCGAAACCTGCGAAGGCGATCTGCTGATCGGCGCGGACGGCGTGCATTCGCGCGTGCGTCGCGCGCTGTTCGGTCCCGACGAGCCGGTATTTTCCGGCGTGATGGCGTGGCGCGGCGTGATCGACGCGTCGAAGCTTCCCGAACATTTGCGCGAGTCGTACGGCGCGAACTGGGTCGGCCCGGGCGCGCACGTGATTCACTATCCGCTGCGCGGCAGCAAGCTGATCAACTTTGTCGGCGCAATCGAAAAGTCCGGCTGGCAGGTTGAATCGTGGTCCGAGCGCGGCACGCTCGACGAGTGCCTCGCCGATTTCGACGGCTGGCACGAAGACGTGCGCACGCTGATCTCGGCCATCGACATTCCGTACAAGTGGGCACTGATGGTACGCGAGCCGATGGCGCGCTGGAGCCACGGCCACGCAACATTGCTCGGCGACGCCTGTCATCCGACCCTGCCGTTTCTCGCGCAAGGCGCGGGCATGGCGATCGAAGATGGCTACCTGCTCGCACGCTGCCTCGAACGATACGTCGACGACGTCCCTCTCGCGCTGCAACGCTATGAAGCACTGCGGCTCGACCGCACGGCGCGCGTGGTGCGCGGCTCCGCGGCGAATGCGACGCGCTTTCACAATCCGCAGCTTGCGCACGCGGAAGGCGCAGCCGCCTATGTGGATCGCGAATGGAGCGAGGAGCGTGTGAAAGAGCGCTACAACTGGCTGTTCGAATACGACGTCGATAGCGTCGAAGTCTGATACGGCACACGCCGAATCCAGCGACAGCCTGTACGAACCGCATTACAAGGAGACACCGTGTCCAACTCCAGCCCGGCGCCCGTGCTCGGCCTGCATCATTTTGCGTGGCGTTGCCGCGACGCCGAAGAAACGCGCCACTTCTACGAAGACGTGCTCGGCCTGCAGCTCGTCCATGTGATCCGCCTCGACCGCGTGCCGAGCACGGGCGAATACTGCCCGTACGTGCACGTGTTCTTCGAAATGGCCGACGGATCGAACATCGCGTTCTTCGATCTCGGCGATGCGACGGCTGCCTTGCCTTCGCCGAATACGCCTTCGTGGGTCAATCACATCGCGCTGCGGCTCGAAACGCTCGAACAGCTCGAAGCGATGAAAGCGCGCCTGATCGAACACGGCATCGACGTGCTCGGCGTCACCGATCACCATTTCGTGCGCTCCATTTATTTCTTCGATCCGAACGGACTGCGCGTTGAGCTGACCGTCCCGGTTGCGCCCGTCGAAGAGCTGGCAGGCTATAAAATGCGTGCTCGGCCGGCGCTCGACGCCTGGACCGCTGAAAAAGATAAAGCCGTATCGGAGACACGCCCCGCATGAGTTCACTGAATATCACGCACGATCCGGCGCGGCGAAGCTGGATCGAATCGGCGAATGCCGGCGACACGGATTTCCCCATACAGAATCTGCCGTTCGGCGCGTTCGTGCGCGGCGGCGAAACGCGCACGGGCGTGGCGATTGGTGAGCGCGTCGTCGATCTGCGCGCGCTGCACGATCTGGCCCTGCTCGACGGCGATGCGGCGCTCGCCTGCGCATCGGCCTGTGACAGCACGCTGAACGCGCTGATGGCGCTCGATGCGCGCCATGTGAGCGCGCTGCGCGCCGCGCTGTCGGATCTGCTGAAACACGATGCGCCTGCGCGCTCGCGCCTCGCATCGTCGATTAATGCCGTGCTGCCGCGCGTGGCCGATGTCGAATTGACGCTGCCCTGCGCGATCGGCGATTACACGGACTTTCTGACCTCGCTGCACCACACAGAGCGCCACGGCCGCTACAAAGGTCTCGCCGATCCGCTTCCTGCTGCTTTCAAGTCGCTTCCGATTGCCTATCATGGCCGTGCGTCGTCGTTGCGCGTGAGCGGCGGCGACGTACGTCGTCCGTATGGCCAGTTCCGCGACGGCGACGGCAATGTGCGTTTCGGACCCGCGCCGATGCTCGATTTCGAACTGGAACTCGCAGCCGTGATCGGTCGTGGCAACGAATTGACGCGCCCCATTTCGATCGACGACGCGCGCAACCACGTATTCGGCTATTGCCTGCTCAACGACTGGTCGGCCAAGAGCATTCAATGGTTCGAACAGGTGCTGGGTCCGTTCCTCGGTAAAAGCTTCCATTCCAGCGTGTCGCCGTGGCTCGTCACGGAAGAAGCGCTCGCGCCGTTCCGCAAGGCTGCGCCTTCGCGCGCGGCGGGCGACCCCGCGATCCTGCCGCATCTTCGCGGCGCGCACGATCAGCAAAACGGCGGCCTGCATCTGGACCTGTACGCGCATCTATCCACCGCCGCGATGCGCAGCGATCGCATGCCTGCCATGCAGATCACGCACACGCATCCCGACAATCTGTACTGGACGTTTGCGCAGATGATTGCGCATCACACGAGCAACGGCTGCAATCTGCGCACGGGCGATCTGCTCGGCAGCGGCACGATTTCGGGCGCCAGCGACGCATCGCGCGCGTGCCTGACGGAACTCAGCGAAGCGGGCAGGAAGCCGCTCGCGCTACCGAACGGCGAATCCCGCATCGCCCTCGAAGACGGCGACGAGATCGTGTTGAGCGCGCGCGCCAGCGCGCCGGGTGCCGTATCGATCGGCTTCGGCGAATGCCGCGGGCGTATCGCTGCCGCACTGCCGTATCCACACGCCGGGGAGCACTGAATCATGACGACGCTCAACGGCTTCCAGCAGTTCGGACACGGTCCGCACAAGGTGATCGCGCTGAACGGCTGGTTCGGCAGCTCGGCCGACTGGCATGCGCTCACGCCCGCACTCGATCCCGAACGCTTCTCCTACGCGTTCTTCGACTATCGCGGCTACGGGCTTTCGCGTGATATCGATGGCGCGTTCACGTTCGACGAAGTCGCGCGCGACGTGCTCGTGCTCGCGGATCATCTCGACTGGCAGCGCTTCAGCCTGATCGGACATTCGATGGGCGGGATGGCGATGCAGCGCGTGCTGCTCGCCGCGCCCGAACGGATCGTCAAAATGGCGGGCGTGTCCGCCGTGCCCGCGTGCGGCTCGCGCATGGACGAAACGCGCGTCGCGATGTTTTCCGCCTGCATCGACGACGTGACGAAGCGCGCGGGCATCATTCACTTTTCGACAGGCAGCCGGCTCGCGTCGCCATGGAGCACGCATCTCGCGCAACTGTCGCTGCGCGACTCGCGGCGCGAAGCGTTCGCGGGCTATCTGCCGCAATGGGCCACAGGCGACTTCGCCGCGCAGGTCGACGGCAATCGGACGCCCGTGAAGCTCTTCGTCGGCGAGCACGATCCGACCATCACGGCAGACCTGATGATGCGCACATGGTTCGCGTGGTATCCGAACGCGACGCTGGAAACGCTGCGCAACGCGGGACATTACGCGATGTACGAAGTGCCCGTCGCACTGGCCACTGCGCTGGAGAACTGGCTCTCGGAGCCGTAACAGGCCATAGCGGTCAACACAGAAGTCCGGCATGCGCGAAGACCACACGCATGCCGCAGGAGACAGCATGTACGAAACGACTTATCTGCGCGCAGCGTCGCATGCCGAAGCGGTCGCCTGGTTGCGCGAGCATGACGAAGCGCGGCCGCTGTCGGGCGGCATGACGCTGATCCCGACACTCAAGCAACGGCTCGCGGCACCGTCGCATCTGATCGACCTCACGCGAATCGGCGAACTGCGCGGCATCGAAGTTCGCGGCGACACGCTGCACGTCGGCGCGCTGATGAAGCATGCGGAGGTTGCCGCCTCCGATGTCGTGCGCGAAGCGATTCCCGCGCTCGCGCATCTGGCCAGCGTGATCGCCGATCCGCAGGTGCGCAACCGCGGCACGATGGGGGGATCGGTCGCGAACAACGATCCCGCCGCGGACTATCCGTCCGCCGTGCTGGCACTGAATGCGCACGTCATCACGTCGTCGCAGCGGCGCATTCCCGCCGACGACTATTTCATCGACACATTCGAAACCGCGCTCGAAGCCGACGAACTCGTCACTGCGATCGAATTCGTCATTCCGCGCCGCGCCGCCTACGCGAAGTACCGGCATCCCGCGTCGGGTTACGCGGTGACGGGTGTGTTCATCGCGCAGTACGACGATGCCGTGCGTGTCGCCGTGACGGGCGCGGGCGCGTCGGTGTTCCGCTGGTTCGATGCGGAGGCCGCGTTGCAGCAGGACTTGTCGGAAGCCGCGCTCGCGTCGCTGTGGATCGACCGCGACATGCTGCCCGACGACGCCAACGCGTCGGCATCGTACCGCGCGCATCTGATCGAAACCTATACCCGCCGCGCGTTGCAGGCGCTGCTCGCGTCGTAACGACGCCGCTCAAATCAGGAGAACAGGATGGAATTCACCGGATCGCAAACCATCGCGGCATCGCGCGAACAGGTATGGCAAGGACTCAACGACGCGACCGTGCTGCAGGAATGCATTCCCGGCTGCGAAGCATTCACGGCGGAAAACGAAGACGAGTACAAGGCCGTCGTGGTCGCCTCCGTCGGGCCTGTGAAAGCGCGCTTCAAGGGCACGCTCGAACTGTCCGAACGCGATGCGCCGAATGGCTACCGGATTGTCGGCCAGGGCGAAGGCGGCATTGCGGGCTTCGGCAAGATGACGGCGACCGTCACGCTCGCCGATGCCGAAGACGGCACGCTGCTCACCTACGTGGCCGAAGCGCAGGTTGGCGGCAAGCTCGCGCAGATCGGCTCGCGGCTCGTCACGTCGGTGGCGAACAAGCTGGCTGCCGAGTTCTTCAAGCGCTTCAACGCGACGCTCAGCGCAGCGAACGAACCCGCCGCCGAATGAGCACGCTGCATGAACCGGAAAGACAGGTGAATCATGGTTGAAGTCCAACTCCAGGTGAACGGCACGGACGTCTCGCACGAGGTGCCCGACAACACGCTGCTCGTCGAATTTCTGCGCGAGCATGTACGGCTGACGGGCACACATGTCGGCTGCGATACGAGCCAATGCGGCGCGTGCACCGTTCATCTCGACGGCAACGCCGTCAAGTCCTGCACCGTGCTCGCGGCACAGGCGAGCGGCGGACAGGTCGTGACCGTCGAAGGTCTGAGCGCGCAATGCGGCGGCAAGCTACACCCTGTGCAGAACGCGTTCGTGCAGTGTCACGGCCTGCAATGCGGCTTCTGCACGCCCGGCATGATCATGGCCAGCGCGTTCTATCTGCGCCAGGAACCGGTGCTCGACGTGGCGAGCATCAGTCACGCGCTGGAAGGCAACATCTGCCGATGCACGGGCTACGTGAACATCATCGAAGCAGTGCGTCACGCAGCGCGCGAGATGTACCCCGATGCGCCATTCGCGAAGACGGAGGAACACGCGTCATGATCGGCAAACCGATACCTCGTGTCGAAGACCAGCGCTTCGTGACGGGCAACGGCCAGTACACCGACGACATTCGCGTCGATGGCCAGTTGCATGCGGCCTTTCTGCGCTCGCCTCACGCGCATGCTGGATTGCGCTCGGTCGACATCAGCGCCGCGCAGGAAGCGCCCGGCGTGATCGCCGTGCTGGTCGGCCAGGACTATCTCGACGATGGCTTTCAGGGCGTCGATCATGTGCCGAACCCCGTCGATGCCGTCGACGCCACGAAGAAAGCCTTCCTCACGTCGCTGACGGGCTCGATCTTCAATCAGTTTCATATCCCGCTGCCCGTGGACCGCGTGCGCTACGTCGGCGAGGCGATCGCGATGGTGATCGCCGAAACGCCGTTGCAGGCGCGCAATGCCTCGGAACTGATCGAAGTCGATTACGACGTGCTCGATGCCGTCATCAACGGCGCCGACGCGATGCAGCCCGACGCGCCGCAACTGTGGGACGGCGCGCCCGGCAACCTGTGCTTTCAGACGCAGATCGGCGACCGCGAAGCCGCGCGCAAGATTCTCGCGGAAGCCGATCACGTCGTCCGCCGCGAGTTTCATCACAGCCGGCTCGTCAATTGCCAGATGGAGCCGCGCAGCGCGATCGGCATGCACGACGCGGCCAACGACGTCTACACGCTGATCTCCGGCAGCCAGGGCGCGGTACGCCAGCAACTGGTCCTCGCTGCCGCGCTGAAGGTGCCGCCTGCGCGGATGCGCGTCGTCTGCCCCGATACGGGCGGCGGCTTCGGGCCGCGCTCGTTCGTCTACGTCGAGCAACTAGCCGTGGTGTGGGCCGCGCGCCGCGTGGGACGTCCCGTCAAATGGACGAGCGACCGCAGCGAAGCATTCCTGTCCGACTATCAGGGACGCGACGCGATCATCCGCTCCGCCATCGGCTTTTCGAAAGACGGCCGCATTCTCGCCATCGACAACGAATGGATCGGCAACGTTGGCGCGCATACGGTGTCCTACGTGCCGATGTCGAACGGCACGCGCATCATGACGACCGTCTACGACGTGCCCGTGGCCGCCGTGCACGTCAGTGCCGTTATGACCAACACAGTGCCGACTGCGCCGTATCGCGGCGCGGGCCGGCCAGAAGCGACGCATGTGATCGAACGCATGCTCGATCTCGCTGCGGCGGAACTCGGCATCGACCGCGCGGAAATTCGCCGCCGCAATCTCGTCACGCATGACAAGCTGCCGTACCGCAGCCCGATGGGTCTCACGTACGACAGCGGCGAATTCGAGCGCAACATGGCGCGTGCACTGGCGCTCGCGCAGTGGGACAGCTTCGAGGAGCGCCGCGCGCAATCGCGCGCGAACGGCCGCTTGCGCGGCATCGGGCTCGCGAATTACATCGAGTCGCCCGTCGGCGCGCCGCGCGAGCGCATCGAGCTGACGGTGCGCGCGGACGGCAGCGTCGATATCGTGTCGGGCACGCAGTCGACGGGCCAGGGCCACGAAACCACGTTTGCGCAGGTCATCGCGCATCAACTCGGCGTGCCGATGGAAGCCGTGAAGCTGCGCACGGGCGACACGGCCTTCGTGAGCGTCGGTGGCGGCAGCCACTCGGACCGCACGATGCGCCTGGGCGGCATGCTGCTCGTCGACACGGCGCAGCAGATCATCGCGACGGGCAAGCAGGTAGCCGCCGCTCTGTTCGGCGTGGACGCATCCGCAATCGAGTACGCGGATGCGTCGTTCACGGCGTCCTCGTCGGGCAAGCGGATCAGTCTCGCAGAAGTCGCGCTTCAGATTTCGAAGGACGGCGTGCCCGGCGATCCGTCGATGAAAAAGCTCTACGCGCACGCCGAAGTCAACACGCGTGTGCCCGCGCATCCGACGGGCGCAGCGATCTGCGAACTCGAAGTGGACCCCGATACCGGCATGGTGGAACTCGTGAACTACACATCCGTCGACGACGTGGGGCAGCCGATCAATCCGCTGATCGTAGAAGGCCAGGTGCATGGCGGGCTCGCGCAGGGCATCGGCCAGGCACTCTCCGAAGGCTTCTACGTGGATCGCGATACGGGGCAGGTGCTGACGGGTTCGTACATGGATTACGGCATGCCGCGCGCCGGCGTGATTCCGCCGCTCAATGTGGAACTGACGGAAGACCCGACGCATGGCAATCCGCTGCGCGTAAAAGGCGGCGGCGAAAGCGGCATCACGCCCGCCACGGCGACGATTTTCAACGCGCTGGCCGATGCGCTGCGCGAGTACGGCAACGACGAACTCGCGATGCCCGCCACGCCAAAAGTAGTCTGGGAATACATTCATCGCGCTCAAGGAGGCGCACATGTCAACTGAATCCGTCGCAATCCGCCGTAAGGGCGCGCTGCTCGACATCGTGCTCGACCGGCCCGAGAACGGCAACCTGATCGATCAGCCGATGAGCGATGCGATCATCGCCGCCGTCACCACGATCGATGACGATACGAAGCTCGTGCGCATTGTCAGCAGCGGCAAGGACTTCTGCAAAGGCCGCCAGTCGCCGATGCCGCCTCAAGGCGCCAAGCCGTCGGCGGAAACGTTGCGGCGCGTGGTCGCCGCGCCGCCGCTTGCGCTCTACGATGCGTTGAAAACGGTGCGCGTGCCCGTGCTTTCCGTGGTACGCGGCGAAGCGATCGGTGTCGGCTGCGCGCTGGCAGGCGTGTGCGACGTCGCGCTCGCCGCCGACGACGCGATCTTCCAGATCCCCGAAATGGAGCGCGACATTCCGCCGACGCTCGTCATGTCCGCATTGATCGGACGCGTTCCCGTGAAGACGGTCGCGCACATGGTACTGAGCCGCGTGCGGCTGTCGGCGCAGGAAGCGCTCGTTGCAGGTCTCGTGAGCCGCGTCGTGCCCGTTGCGTCGCTCGACGACGAAGCCGATGCGCTCACCGACACGCTGCTCGGCTGCAGCGCC
>Ga0247692_1000386_pt1 | contig 10192 bp, 8 predicted proteins | sample CNK33_metaG_FD_183041 | JGI IMG/M metagenome (GOLD analysis project Ga0247692, IMG submission 183041) | Soil microbial communities from Purdue University Martell Research Forest, Indiana, United States - CNK33 | ecosystem: Environmental > Terrestrial > Soil > Temperate forest > Bulk soil | place...
TCGGCGGCCTCATTGGCTACTCGCTCTTTACGCTCGTCACACCGCTAGCGCACGGATTCGTCAGTCTGTCGGTCTATCGTGCGCTGACCGGAGTCGGAGAAGCGCTGCAGATCGCAACCATCTTCAACTGCATGGGTAGCTACTTCGGCCGGACCCGTGGTGCCGCGATGGGTGTCATGCAGGCGTTCTTCGGCTTTGGGGCCCTCATCGGCCCGATCGCCGGCACACGTCTCGGCGCGTGGTTCGGATCCTGGCAAATTCCGATGTACCTGTTCGGCGCCGCCGGCATCGTCATTGCCATCGCCGTCGCGTTTCTGATTCCCGCCGACTTTATCGAAGCCAGGGAGTCGGGCAGCGGAAAAACCGACTGGATCCGCGCGACGCATGAGGAAGCACCCAGGCTGCTGAATCGAAACGTGGTGCTCGGCTCCCTCTCTTTCGCACTCGTCGGGCTCGCCTTCTTCTCGTACACCGGACTTTATGCCACGTTCCTTCGCGAGCATTTGCATTACTCGCCGGTCGCCGCCGGCTCCGCGCTTGGGATGTACGGACTTGGCGCGATGGGGGCGGTCATCGGCGGCTGGGCCGGCGACCGCCTCGGCAAGGCGGGCGTCTTTGCCAACCTTACCATCCTGGCGGCAGTGAGTTATGCGCTTTTCAACGGTGCAACACTCCCGCTTACGCACGCCCTGCTCTCGTTCGTGTTCGGCCTGATGATCAGCGGTTTTTTCTATGCCCGCTTCGTGTCCATCATTCAACGCAGCGCCCATCCCGCACAAATCGGATACGCCGTCGCCGCGGCGATGGCCGGTTTCTATATCAGCGGACCGTTCGCGGGATTTCTCTTTGGAAAGCTCGTGGAAATGTGGGGCTGGTCCGTCGCCGCCAACGTGATGGTGTTTGCGCCTCCCTGTGCCGCCATTGTGCTGATGAGCTTCTTTGATTTCTCCCGACTCCGGTGAGTGCAGAGAACTTCCGCTAGTCGCGTCCGGCCGCCGCGGCCATGCGTGTTTCATTCGGGAAATCCGAAAACGTCGTTATCGAAAACGAATTTTTGTCGTGAGGTGGAGCTATGAATCAGCATCACAACCCGTCGTCGTCGCGGCGCGCGCTCGTCATCGGCGCTTCGATGGCCGGACTCTTTGCGACCGCCCTGTTGCGCAAGGCCGGCTGGTCCGTCGACCTCTTCGAACGTTCGGATGTCGAGCTGTTCGGGCGCGGGGCTGGCATCACCGTGCAGCCCGAGCTCCACGAGGCGCTCGTGCATAGCGGCGCGGACGTCAGTCGGCTCGGCGTCGAGATTACCGATCGCATCGCGATCGACCGTGAGGATCGCGTCATCGAACGGTTGACCTATCCCCAGGTCGTGACGTCGTGGGACAAGCTCCATCACATCATGCGCGCGAGAATCCCGGGCGAGCACCATCATCTCGGGTGCAACCTGGAATCGGTGGAACAGTCCGCCTCAGGCGTCACGGCCCGTTTTTCGAACGGGCGCATCGAGCAAGCGGACCTTCTGATTGCGGCGGACGGGTATCGGTCCGTCGTTCGTGAGATCTACATTCCGGATGTTCAGCCCATCTATGCGGGCTACGTGATCTGGCGCGGTGTCGCAGACGAAAGCGCAATGCCCAAATCCGCGAGAGACACGATCTTCGACAAGTTCGCGTTCTTCCTGCCGCCGAACAACAAGATCATCGGCTACCCGATTCCTGGGCAAGATCATGCGCTCGAGCCGGGGCGCCGGCGGTACAACTGGGTGTGGTACCGGCCGGTCGACAGGGAAACGCTCGAGACCATGCTCGTCGATGAAAGCGGGACCTACCATCGGCTTTCGATCGCGCCTCCCAAGATTCGTCAGGACCTGATCGACGAGATCAAGCGTGCAGCACAGGACCAGCTCCCTCCATCGTTCAGCGACACGTTGATGGCGATTCCCCGGCCGTTCTTCACCCCGATCTATGACCACTACGCTCCCAAGATGGTATTCGGACGTGTCGCACTGATCGGCGACTCCGCTTCCGTGGGCCGCCCCCATATCGGCATGGGCGTCGCTAAGGCCGCCGCCGACGCGCAGAGACTCGCCGAGCTTCTGCGCGACGATGCCGTGCCTGTCGATCAGGCACTGGAGCAATTCGAAAAAGAACGCCTCGACGTCGGTCTGAAGTCGGTGGAACGCGGTCGCACGCTCGGCCAGTATCTGCTTCTGCCTCACGACTCCGATAACGCCGCGCACGACGCACATTGGGAAGAATTCCACAGCGTCCACGGCATTCTCAAGAACACGGCAACGTCCGACTTCCTCAGAGAGGACTGATTGTCCGCTCGAGCGCCGTCGCTTCGGCGTCAGACACGAAACTCAACCAGAGAGATCGCGATGTCCATTTCCGACCTTCCAGCCCCCGACTTTTCGAAGAACATGCGCATCATCGGCCACTCGGACCAGGGTGGTCGCCCCGACGGCGTACAGCTGATGGTCCATCGAGGCTATGCGTACGTGGGCCATATGTTCTCGAAAGGATTCAGCGTCATCGACGTACGGAATCCGTCGAAACCGACGACTGTCAACTATGTCCCTGCCAGGCCCGACACCTGGAATATCCACTTGCAGACGCACGACGACCTATTGCTCGTGATCAACGCCAAAGACATGTTCGCGGCCAGCGAGTTTCAGGACGAGCGCGCGTACTACAGCGGCGCGCTCGGCCAGAAGGTGGGCACCGCCAGCAAGCCAAGCAGCGGGCGTCATTGGCGCGCGGGACTCGCCGTCTATGACATCTCGAAGGGGGACGCGCCGCGCGAAGTCGGCTTCATGGCCGTGGACGGCGGTGGCATCCACCGCGTGTGGTATTCGGGGGGGCGCTGGGCCTATGCGTCGGCGCTGCTCGATGGATATACGGACTATATCTTCATCACGATCGATATGTCCGATCCGCGGAACCCGCAGGAAGCCGGCAGATTCTGGCTGCCCGGCATGCATACCGCTGGCGGAGAGAGGCCTTCCTGGGAGGGCTCGCGCCGCAACGGCCTGCACCACCCGATCGTCCACGGCGACACGGCGTACTGCGCCTGGCGAGACGCCGGCATGGTCATCCTCGACGTGGCCGACCGCTCGGCGCCGAAGCTAATCACCCATCGAAACTGGTCGCCTCCTTTCGGCGGCGGCACGCACAACTGCCTGCCCCTGCCCGATCGTGATCTGCTGGTCGTGCTCGACGAAGCGGTGCTTGACCATCAGGAGGACGGCGAGAAGTTCATCTGGATGTTCGACGCCCGCGAAAAGTCCAATCCGGTCAGCATCTCGACCTTCCCGACGCCGTCCGAGTCCGACTACCGCTCGAAGCCCGGGCACTTCGGGCCTCACAACTTGCACGAAAACCGCCCCGGGTCGTTTGTCAGCTCCGAAATCATCTTCGCCACCTATCAGAACGCAGGCGTCCGGGCGTTTGACATAAGCGACCCATACCGTCCGGTGGAGATCGCAGCATGGGTGCCACCCGCGCCGACCCGCCTGATGGACCAACGCCCGAACCGACCGCGAGTCATCCAGTCCGCGGACGTATTCGTCGATTCGAACGGCATCGTTTATTCGACCGACTACAACGGTGGCCTCTACATTCTGGAGATTGAGTCGTGGCGATAAATGCAGCGATTGTCGGACTTGGCTGGTGGGGCAAGCACCTCTTGCGGCAAATGGCGCGATCCGAAGCGCTCCGCTTCGTCGCAGCGGTGGGTAGCCGCGACGCTCACCGGGAGGCGGCAGATGCATACGGGCTGCCCTTCACGACAGACATCGAGCGCGTTTTGCGCGACGACACCATTCAAATGGTGGTGTTGACCACTCCGCATGCGCTGCACACCCAACAGGTCATGAAAGCCGCCGCCCACGGAAAGCACGTCTTCTGCGAGAAGCCGCTCGCGCTGACCGTCGACGACGCGCTCGAGTGTACCGAGGCGTGCGAGAGAGCGGGCGTACGGCTGGGACTCGGGCATGAGCGGCGCTTCGAAAGCGCGATGGTCGAAGCTCGGGAATGGATAGCGCGTGGGGAGCTTGGAAGCATCGTTCACGCCGAGGCCAGTTTCAGCCATGACAAACTGGCCAATGTTCCGATCGAAAACTGGCGGTTTGCCGACACGGATCGGGCGCCGCTGCCGATGACCGCGACGGGCGTTCACTTGACCGATCTATTACTCGACATGCTTGGCGACGTCACCGAGGTCTACGCGGCATCGCCGCGCGGTGACGCTGGCGCCGAGAGCCGCTCGCTTTCGCTGCATCTTCGCTTCGCGAGCGGAACAACCGGTTACGTGAGTTCCATACTCGAAACACCGTTGTATATGCGACTCGCTGTCTTCGGGACCGCTGGCTGGCTCGAGGTCCGAAATCTTGCGCATCCCGATGCACGCGGTGCCAGCATCGTCACCGTCCGCACTACGAACGGGGCCGAAAGATCGACCTGGCATGACTGGAACGATTCAGTGAGGGCGAATCTGGAGAGTTTCTGCCACGCCGTGGCCAACGATGCTCCCTATCAAATTTCCATCCATCAAATGGTTCGGAACGTTGCCGTCATGGCGGCCGCTTCTGAATCGCTAAGGAGCGCCCGCCCAATCGATTTGACGATCTAGTAACAAAAAGATGTCGGCAATTAAGAGTTAAATAGATTGGAGACTTAACTTGAAGAAGCCGTTTCTTTTCAGGCTTTCTTACATTCCCCTTGCCTTATCCGCCATCATTCCACTGGCCGCCCACGCTCAGTCCTCGGTTACCCTATACGGGATATTGGACGCTGTAGTGGGCAGTTTTAAAGGCAGTGGGGATCCGGCCGCCACGGTCGGTCTGTTGAACGGCGGGCAAACCACTTCTTTCGTGGGGATGCGCGGCACCGAAGATCTTGGCGGCGGATACAAAGCCGACTTCGTACTCGAGGAATATGTTCTCCTCAATACCGGTCAGGCGGGCCGCTTTGCCGGTGACGCCCAGTATTCCAGAAACGCCTACGTCGACCTGTACACCCCGTATGGGACCTTGCGAATGGGGCGCCTCGTCACTCCGCTCTTCTACATTACGGCCAGAACTAACCCGATGCCGGGCTCCTATCGCTTCAGCCCGCTGCAGACCGTGACCTGGATCGCCGATTACGGTCGCAACGTATGGGGTGACACGGGTTGGGACGACGCCATTCTCTATGAGTCTCCCTCGATCGGCGGTTTCAAGTTTTCCGTGCTAGAGACCCTGCCTGACACAGGCGCACATAACCAGTCGGCGTCCGTGGAATACACGAGCGGACCGCTCTACCTGGCGGCCCTCGTGCAGCGAGTGAAATATGGTCTCGGGTTTCTCCCGGGGATTGAGCGCCAGGATACGTACTATTTCGGCGGCAGTTACGACCTCCACTACGCGAAGCTTTACGCCTCCTTCTACCACACCGCCGAGTCGAACGATGGGCAGATTCACAACGTCTACCAAAGCGGCGTATCCATTCCGTTCGGGAGCCTCGTCCTGAACGTTGCTTATTCGAGAACCAACACGCCGGTTGGGGGCGGCACTACAGGCTACTTCCGGAATACAGCGGGGGTGACGTTCGACTACCCGTTGTCCGCGAGAACGGACATCTATGCGAGTTACCTTTATGACAAGCTGAGCATTGCGGGGACCGCAAACAGCTTCGGCGTCGGGATCAGGCACACCTTCTAGCGTGATTCCAGATCATAGGTATGCAGCCAGGGCGCTGACGCCCGCGTCAGCGCTGATTGATATCGGGCCAGCTATGGCAGATCGTCATGCCTCGACGGGAGCTTCACCGCCGATGGCCATCGACAAAATCCAGTCTTTGAAGGTAAGCAATTGAGGCAACGGTGAAGACTGCGCCGGCAAACATAGAAAATAGCTCATTCCTGTTTTAAGCGGCCGCTCGATCGCGAGCTGGACCGCGCCGCTGCGAAGCTCGTTCTGGACAAGGAAACCCGGCACCAGGCCCACGCCGATGCCGGACGATACCGCCTCTATCAGGTGGGATGTCAATTCAAATTGCGGCCCAAGGTTCATCGCCCCGGAGACGAGGCCCTGAGATTCAAACCATTGTCCCCAGAAATCGGGGCGCGCGGCGACGCGCAGAAGCAAGTGCTGCGACAGATCCGCGGCTTCATGCACCGGCGCGGCGGCCGCCAGTGCGGGGCTGATGATCGGCAACAACGTTTCGTCCATCAGGCGATACGAGGTCAGACCTGGCCACGCTCCATCGCCCACGCTGATCGCGGCGTCCATCCCCTGCGCCACCAGATCGAACGGGCCGATTCGCGAATGAAGATTGATCAGGATGCCACCGTGTTTGGCGTAGAAATCACTTAGCCGTGGAACCAGCCATTTGCTTGCGAACGTGGGCAGCGCCGCCAGATCTATCGTCCCGCGCCCCGTCGCGGAAGCAATCGAATGAAGGGATGCGTTTCGGATTCGCTGCAACGCACCGCTGATCTCCCGGTGATAGGCCGAGCCGATTGCCGTCAGCAGCAGTTTGCGGTTGATGCGCCGAAACAGCGCGGTCCCCAGTAGCTCCTCGAGCGCTTGAACCTGGCGACTTACCGCGCTCTGCGTCAGCGCCAGCTCGGCCGCTGCGCGCGTAAAGCTCAACTGGCGGGCAGTAGCGTCGAACGCTATGAGCAACGACATGGAAGGGGTCAGGCGGCGTGGGTTCATTCATCAGCCTCTGGGGAACAGACATGGGCGAGTACGTATTCAAGGACCAGGACCACGCGGAAGCACTCGGAGTGCCGGACACGCTTACATACCCGAATATCGGACGTGGCAAGCGTCGGCGCGCAACGACGCTCCGCTCGCCCATTCCGTGTTCAATCGGAGCCCTCAAGGATGAAAACGCGGTACTTTGCACCCATATGCCGATGCGCAGCGGCTTTCTGATAGGCCGGACTTACGTACCATTTCTTTGCTTCCTCAAACGTCGGAAACCTGAGAATGGCGGCACCCTCCATAGGCTGGCCCTCAAGCACCTCCTGCTTTCCGTACAAGGAAAGGAACGAAACCCTGTGCCCGTCGGCGGCAGCCGGCGCCATGCTTGCATACGCATCGAGCTCCGCTTGGTTTGAGGTTTCCACTCGAATAAACACAACGTAAGCAGCCATTCGCTCCCTCACATTTGCATTCGGCTTGCGCCGGGATAATACGCACCGCCTCGCGCGCTACACCGCGCGTCCGGCTAGATCAATACCATTCCACCGTCCACCATGACTGTCTGACCAGTCATGTAGTCGGAGTCAGGCGACGCTAGAAACGTGGTGACGCCGACAATATCTTTTGGCGTTGAATACCGGCCCAACAGAATGTCCGTGCTGAAATCGTTGATTGCCTGATCCGGCCGGGATGTCATGCCTTTTTCGACGAATTCCCTGTTGAGCTGATCCCACAGAGCCGTATGCACGACGCCAGGGCCAAAGCAGTTCACCGTGATCTTGTGCTCTGCAAACGCTCGGGCGGCCGCTTGCGTCAATCCGACGACTGCAAACTTGCTGGCGCAATAGTGTGCAAACACCGGATAACCCTGCTTGCCGCCAATTGAAGCCGTATTGATGATCTTTCCGCCGGTTCCCTGTGCGATCATCTGCTTCGCTGCCTCCTGTGTCCCCATCAGTACCCCGAGGCCGTTTACGTTCATCAGCCTGTTCCAGCCAGCCTCCGTAATCTCGAGATACGATGCCGTCTCGATGATCCCGGCATTGTTGAACATCACGTCCAAGCGCCCAAAGCGCTCGACTGTCTTCGCCACCAAAGCCTGGATACTCGCCCGGTCCGTGACGTCCGCGCGCACGGCAATGGTTGTCCCTCCTGTGTTTGACGCAATATCTTCGGCAACCTTCTGCGCCGCGCCTTCGTTAATGTCGGCGACTACGACGTTCGCACCCTTTGCCACAAGGTCAGCCGCTATACCGGCGCCAATTCCGCTGCCAGCCCCTGTCACAATGATGCTGCGCCCCTCGAGGCGGTCGCTCGCCGAGCGCGAATTTGCAGTTTCTTGACTGGACTCAGACACGTCTCGCTCCATTGATTAGCCCGTAAATGAACTCGGTACTTTGATCCGAACAGCGATCGCACGAATCAAGGTGTCGCCGGACATGTCCGGCGACACTTTGCTGGTTGTCACTTCGTGAGGAAAGGACGCTCAGATAGCAAGGAAGCCGCCGTCCACGTAGAGCTCGGCACCCGTGGTGTAGCTGGCTTCGTCGCTGGCGAGATAGAGGATTGCGTAGGCCAGTTCGATCGGCTTACCCATGCGCTTCATCGGCGTGCCAGAGACGACCAGATCGTTCAGTTCTTCACTCTGCGCGTCGACCATCGGCGTGCGCGTGATGCCAGGGTGGACAGAATTGACACGGATTCCGTCTCCCACATAGGTAAGGGCAGCGTTCTTCGTCATGGTGCGGACGGCGCCTTTCGACGCGTGGTAGGCGGCGGCGCCCGGAGCACCGATCGTGCCCCAGATTGACGAGATGTTGACGATCGCGCCTTTCCTGTTTTTCCGCATGATCGGGACGACATGCTTCATCCCAAGGAACGGGCCAGTCTGGTTGACCGCAATCGTGCGGTTCCACGACTCGAGCGTGCATTCAGTAATGGGCTCGTAGGTCAAGATGCCGGCGTTGTTAACGAGGATGTCGATGCGACCGTATTTCGCCTCGACATCCTTGACGATCTTCTGCCAGTCGCTTTCCTTGGTGACATCAAGGCGCATGTCCTCGATGTTGGCTCCGAACTTTTCCTTCGGCTCAGCCAGGTCGCCGACGACAACCTTTGCCCCCTCTTTGACAAACAAGTCGACTACCGCACGCCCGATGCCTTGGTTACCGCCCGTAATCAAAGCTACTTTGCCTTCCAGTCTCATTGCGATCCTCCTGTGGACACACGACAGATGGGACATTCAAGGTCGCCATCAAGAACATAGGCGAGAGGCAGGGCCCGCTCACCCGATTCGGTTTAAAAAGCAGATTTCTCTTCAACGGCGGCAGGCAAGACGGTCACCCGAGTGTGCTGCCATATCACTTCGGGGAACTGAAACCGGCTTTGTCAATCCTCTCAAAACAACCTTCCATCATGCATTTAATTCGCATTCCATACCGTAGTTCATGGACCGTTGCTTCTTGCAGGTGTTATAAAACATCGCCGTGCTCCTCCATCCTATGACTTGACGGCACAAAGGCTGCGCCTCCTGTATCGGACCGTTCGGTCAATGGATGTGATTTGTTTGTCGAACGATAATTTATATACACGATAGCCCACCCAACGGCCGAAGGCTCCATTCCAGTTCGTCATATCTCTTATTCCGCGCGAGACGAAAGGGTAAACACCGAAGATGGGACGATCCGCTCCTTCGCTGCGATCATCTAGAATTTATCGATCGATAGATGATCGGTTGATAAATTATGGATGAGTGATTTGTGCTGTTCGTCCTATCTCAGGGGTTTTCACTCGCAATGCGGCAGCCGAGCGGCCACGGGGTGGAAAATCGCAGGCGGCTGGAAGATCGGCAACTATCTGGACGGATGCCAGGCCGAATATTTTGTCGTCCCCTGGCGCGCAGGCCAACCTTATCGTCAGGACGGCGAAGACAATGGGCGCCGATATCGTCCTGCACCCGCCGAGTGCGACGTGGTCGATGAGGTCTTGCGGTTGACGCAGGGTGTTGGAGCCGACGTCGCGCTCGAGTGTCTGGGGCGCGACGAGACGATCGGCACCTGTGTAAATGTCACTATCCGAAGGGCATTTCCATTCCCCTGGACGGATTCGGCGCCGGTATTGCCAACAAGCGGATTCTCACCTCCACCTGCCCCGGCGGCAAAGAGCGGATACGGCGCCTCCTGAACGTCACCTCGAGCCAGCGCATCAAGCTCGATCATCTCGTCACACACACCTATGCGCTCGATGGCGCGGCTGCCGCTTATGACTTTTTTGGCCATCAGCGGGACGGAGTCGTGAAGCTTGCGCTGAAGCCGTAGCGCCACCATTCGGATCGCCCGCCCGGGTCTCCCGGCGCGGGCGGGCGCGCGCATCCTATTGCAGGGCCGGAGCATCAAATTCTCGGCAGTGGCGTGAGCTGGAGTAACTCGAATAAGTAGTCGGGATTCCAGCCCGCGACCTTGCGACGTGCGGCCATGCTGCGCTTTTTCTTGCCGGATTCGGGCC
>Ga0247692_1000387_pt1 | contig 10174 bp, 9 predicted proteins | sample CNK33_metaG_FD_183041 | JGI IMG/M metagenome (GOLD analysis project Ga0247692, IMG submission 183041) | Soil microbial communities from Purdue University Martell Research Forest, Indiana, United States - CNK33 | ecosystem: Environmental > Terrestrial > Soil > Temperate forest > Bulk soil | place...
CGCGAAGAAGGCTGCCAAGGAAGTGCTCGCAGCCTGATCGTTTCCCGACCCAACCACTGACGACATAACGAAGCGCACCTGCCGCGCGCGCGTGAAAGCGCATGCGGCGGGCGCCGATCCCCTCACCGATTAGATAGACATAGAGAACCACATGGGCAAGGCAACCGGTTTTCTCGAGTTCGAGCGCCGCCACGAGGCGTACGAAGCACCCCTCACGCGTGTGAAGCACTACAAGGAATTCGTCGCGGCATTGACCGACGACGAAGCCAAGATTCAGGGCGCGCGTTGCATGGACTGCGGCATCCCGTTCTGCAACAACGGCTGCCCGGTGAACAACATTATCCCGGACTTCAACGACCTGGTGTTCCGTCAGGACTGGAAGAACGCGATCGAAGTTTTGCATTCGACGAACAACTTCCCCGAGTTCACGGGCCGCATCTGCCCGGCGCCGTGCGAAGCGGCGTGCACGCTCGGCATCAACGACGACCCGGTCGGCATCAAGTCGATCGAGCACGCGATCATCGACAAGGCGTGGACGGAAGGCTGGGTCGCGCCGCAGCCGCCGAAGCACAAGACGGGCAAGAAGGTTGCCGTCGTCGGTTCGGGCCCGGCGGGTATGGCGGCTGCGCAGCAACTCGCGCGCGTCGGTCATGACGTGACGGTGTTCGAGAAGAACGACCGCGTTGGCGGCCTGCTGCGTTACGGCATCCCCGACTTCAAGCTGGAGAAGTGGCTGATTGACCGCCGCATGCGCCAGATGGAAGCGGAAGGCGTGACGTTCCGGGCGAACGTGTTCGTGGGCAAGGACCCGCTTCCGGCGCACATCGGCAACACCGCGAAGGAAACCATCACGCCTGAGGAGCTGAAGGATCAGTTCGATGCCGTGATTCTGACGGGCGGCTCCGAGACGCCGCGTGATTTGCCTGTGCCGGGGCGCGAGCTTGCGGGCATTCATTACGCGATGGAATTTTTGCCGCAGCAGAACAAGGTCAATGCGGGCGACAAGGTTGCGGATCAGCTGCTCGCGAAGGGCAAGCATGTTGTCGTGATCGGCGGTGGCGATACGGGTTCGGATTGCGTGGGCACGTCGAACCGTCATGGCGCGAAGGGTGTCACGCAGTTCGAACTGCTGCCGCAGCCGCCGGAAGAGGAAAACAAGCCGCTCGTGTGGCCGTACTGGCCGGTCAAGCTGCGCACGTCGTCGTCGCATGAGGAAGGCTGCGAGCGCGATTGGGCTGTTGCTACGAAGCGCTTTGAAGGCAAGAACGGCAAGGTCGAGAAGCTGATCGCGGCGCGTGTCGAATGGAAGGACGGCAAGATGGTCGAAGTGCCCGATTCCGAATTCGAAATGAAGGCCGATCTCGTGTTGCTGGCGATGGGCTTTACGCAGCCTGTTTCGCCTGTGCTTGAGGCCTTCGGCGTTGATAAGGATGCGCGTGGCAACGTCCGTGCTTCGACGGAAGGCGATAAGGCTTATTACACGTCGGTCGACAAGGTGTTCACCGCGGGTGATATGCGGCGTGGACAGTCGCTCGTAGTGTGGGCGATTCGCGAAGGGCGGCAGTGTGCGCGGTCAGTTGATGCGTATCTGATGGGGCATTCTGAATTGCCGAGGTAAGGGTTTGGGTTTTGGTTTGTCTGCGACGCTGAGTTGTTTGCGTGTGCGAGGGCGTTTTTGGTTTGACGCCTTCGCGGCGCGGGCATCTGTCTCTTGGTTTTGGTGTGCCGGCGTTGCCGGTCGGCCCGTTTACCTTTTGCGCTGGCATCCGCGTTATGCCTTCGTGCTTCAAGCGTCGCCCCTGTGCGGGGCGGCACCTACTTTTCTTTGCCGCCGCAAAGAAAAGTAGGCAAAAGAAAGCGGCTAACACCGCCAGTTCTTCTTCCTGCCTGCGGGCCCCCAACGGCCCCGTCCTTCACGCCGCAACGCACCTGTTCGCGTGCGTTGCCAACGCTCTCTCTGTACGCCTCACCCGCTTCATGCGCCCGCGTTGCGGCACGCCGTGCCAGATATTCCGCCGCCGCCCAGGTGGCAAACTGTGTGTAGGCTTTCGCGCCATACGCGCACCACTCCGGACTGAGTAGCAAGGTTGGTGTCTCTGGTAAGAGCACAAACCTGTGCGGTGCGACAACCTACACACAGTTTGCCACCTGGGCGGCAGAAACGATTCGCTGCCGCCAGTCGTTGTGCGGGTGTGTGAAGCGGGTGAGGCGCTTATTCAAAGCGTTAGCAACGGGCATGAAATGAGCCGTTGCCGGATGAAGCGTGGGACCGGTTGGGGGCCCTCAGGCAAAAAGCACGAAGGCAAATCGGCAAATCGCGGATGCCAGCGCAAGGGCAAACATACCGAGCGGCGACGCATGAACGGGTAAGTCGTCACGCGGATGCCAGCGAAAACCAAACCGCAGATGCCAGCGATACCCAAACCGAACCACACATCGCAGACGCGAGCGAACAGGCATAAAGTGTCGATGAGCGGGAACGCGCCAGGAGAGCTACGATGCAACGCACCGATCCGCAGCCAGACCAAAAAGAAAGCGCCGGGTCCGCCTCAGACCCGAATAGCGAACTGACCGATCAGCATGACTACCAGCGTTGCTTCATAGCGCTAGTCCCCGACACGGCGACCCGCGACGCGCTATCGTCCATCGACATCCCCACGACCGCGCGCCGCGTCCCCTACGAACAATTGCACCTGACGGTAACGTTCATCGGCGTACTGCCACAAGAAAAAGCCGCGCCGCTGATCGAATCACTAACGCACGAGACAGTGCCGCTCAAGCTCACGCCAATAACAAAAATCGAACATTGGCCACGCGCCTCACACCCGCGCCTCACGGTGGCCACACTCGCCATGTCCGATGAATTCGTCGCACTGGACTGGCGCGTGCGCTCGTCGATGATCGCGCTCGGCCTGCCTGTCGATGCCCGCACATTCCGGCCGCATGTAACGCTCGCGCGCTACCGCCAAGACGCGGCGGCCGTCGGCCCCGCAACGGACTTGCAAGACGAGCTGATCGCCCGCTTCGACTCGTTGACGCTCTACTCGAGCACACTGGCACGCACAGGCGCGCGATATCGATCACTGGCGAGCGTGCCCGTCGTCTACGCATGACGCGCAACGCAGACCAAACGCAGCAGACCAAACAAAAATCACGACCGGCGATACCGCTCCAACGTCAACCCATCCAGATCGATTTCCGGCTCGCGCTGCGTAATCAGATCAGCGACCACCCGCCCCGACCCCAGCGACATCGCCCAGCCCGTCGAGCCATGTCCAAGATTGATCCACAACCCGTCAATGCCGGACGGCCCGAGCAATGGCGCGCCATCAGGCGTCATCGGACGGCGTCCAACCCAGAACTGCGCGGAAGAGGGCGCCGTCGCATGCGGGAACCAGTCGTCGAGCACTTTCATCAGCGTCTGCAGCGCCTGCTCGCGCAATGTGGTCAGCCGGTTGCCAAGTTCGGCTGTACCCGCGACGCGCAGATTCGGCCCGAACCGCGTGATCGCCGTCTTCAACGATTCGTCCATCAACGCGGCGCGCGGCGACTTTTCATCGTCGACGATCTGTAGCGTCGCGGAGTAACCCTTCACGGGATACAGCGGCACTTTCACGCCAAGCGGCGCAAGCAGATCCGCGCTATCGACGCCCGCCGCCACGACAATGGCATTCGCCACCAGCGTCTCGCTGCCCGCCGCGCTCTCGACATGCACACCGTGCACCGCGCGGCCGCGCACGTCGAGCGCCGTCACGCGCGTATCGAAGCGAAAGCGCACGCCGTTCGCCTCGCAGATCGCGCGCAATTCCCGCGTGAAGCGCGCGCAGTCGCCCGCTTCGTCGTCGGGTAGATAGAGGCCGCTCAACGGCGCCTGACGCGCCCAGCGCAGTCCCGGTTCGATCTCGGCGCATTCGGCCGCGCTCACTTCGCGATGCTTGATGCCCGCGTCGCGCAGCACGGCAAGCGCGGGCTGCGCGAGTTCGACGTCGAACGCCGTGCGAAAGAGTTGCAGATAGCCCTGGCTGCGTCCGTATTCGAACGGATGATGCCCGCGAAACTCGCGCAGACATTCGCGGCTGTAGTACGCGATGCGCTGCATCCGCTGCTTGTTGACGCGAAAGCGCGCGAGATCGCATTCGCGCAGCCAGCGCGCGATCCAGCGCCATTGCGCGAGATCGAACGTCGGCCGGAAGATCAGCGGCGAGGCGGGCTTGAACAGATACTTCAGGATCTTGGCCGGCATACCGGGCGCGGCCCACGGCGTCACGTAGCCGGGCGCGATCACGCCCGCGTTGCCGAAGCTCGTCGCTAGCGCGACGTCGGATTCGCGCTCGATCACGGTGACGTCGCAGCCGCGTTCGCGCAGGTAGAAAGCGGTGGCGACACCGATGATGCCGCCGCCGAGAACGATCGTTTGCATGGGTGGTATTACACGTGTTCCGCCGATTCCGCGCTTTCGGCGGCAAGCGATTTGCCCTTCGTTTCGGGCAGCGCCAGCGCCGCCACGACGACGAGCAGATAGCCCGAACCCGCGACGATGCCGATCGCTTTCACGAGCGTCATCGTCTGCGACAGCGTGCCGACCAGAATCGGAAAGAACGAGCCGACACCGCGCCCGAGGTTATAGCAGAAACCCTGTCCAGAGCCGCGAATCGCATTCGGATACAGCTCAGATAAATACGCACCAACGCCCGCGAATATTCCCTGCACGACGATGCCGAGCGGAAAACCGAGCAGTAGCATCGCGCCATCGGTGATAGGCAGCATCGTGTAGATCATGCCCAGCAGGAACGAGCCGATCGCGAACAGGATGAACGACGCGCGCCGCCCGATCCGGTCCGAAAGAATCGCGCCGACGATATACCCGATGAACGAGCCGACGATCAGCACGACCAGATAGCCACTCGTGTTGAACACGGACAGATGGCGCACGGTCTTCAGATAAGTGGGCAGCCAGGTCGTGATCGCGTAGTAGCCGCCCAGCATGCCGCTGCACAGCGCGCTGCCGAGGATCGTCGTTTTCAGGTGCGCGGCGGAGAAAATCTGCAGGAAGTGGGAGGTGTCGAAACCGCTGTCGCGCGCGCGGCGCGTCGCGATATAGATGTCGGGATCGCTGACGTTGCGGCGGATATAGATGATCCATAGCGCGGGCACGATGCCGATCCAGAAGCACGCGCGCCACGCATATTCTTCGGGCAGCAACGCGAAGAACGCCCAGTAGAGAATCGCGGCCGCTCCCCAGCCGAACGACCAGCTGCTCTGCACGGTGCCGACGGCTTTCGCGCGATGCTGCGGCGAGCGGATCGTCTCCGCCATCATGATCGTCACCACCGACCATTCGCCGCCGAAGCCGATGCCTTGCAGTGTGCGCGTCGTCAGCAGTTGCCAGAAGTTGTGCGTGAAGCCGGACAGGCAGGTGAACAGCGCGAAGGTCGCGATTGTCCATTGCAGCACGCGGATGCGGCCGTAGCGGTCGGCGAGTACGCCCGCCATCCAGCCGCCGATCGCCGACGAGATCAGCGAACTCGTCGCGATCATCCCCGCTTCGCTCTTCGACATGCCCCACGTCGCGATCAGCGTCGGAATCAGGAACGAGTAGATCATGAAGTCGAACGCGTCGACGGCATAGCCGCCGAAGCCCGCATAGAGCGTGCGCCTTTCGCGCGTCGACAACTCGGTAAACCACTGAAATGATGCCATCCCCTCTCCTGTGATCCCGTGTACGTGGGTTGCTGTTGTGATTCTGATGTTCGTCCGGCGTGCCGCAGGTGGCTTGTATTCTACGGTCCGCCTCGATTGCGGCCAATGCGCGGCAAAAAAAGCGCGCCCGTATTTCAGCCCGCGTCTCACATGGCAGGAACGGCGGGTGAGGACGCGCACATTGCGATTCCTTACTGATTGCTACTGTGTAACCCTCGAGCTGTTTTCGTCCATTACACTGCACGTCGACGCCGTAAGTGATCGACCCATGCGGTTAATTACACTGTCGATCGGTTCGTCAAACCTGCACGTGACCCGCGTGCGTCTTTCGCATTTGCGCGCGGCACTCGCGCCGCACCTTGTAGACACAACGATGACTTCCTCTGCGAAAGCGGACATTTCGCTCGCCGCTGCGCACGATCTCTACGCCTTGCCGATTGCGCTGGCGCCATCGCACGCGCGAGCGCCGCTCGCGTCGCGCCGCCGCTTCCTGAAGAGCACGGCGGGTGCGCTGCTGCTCTCCGGCATGGGCAGCACGCTGCTGACGGCGTGCGGCGGCAACAACGCGGGCTCGGATCAGGCGCCGACGCCGCGTCTCGCGTCGCTGGAAAACTTTCGTGATGTGGGTGGGACGGCGGCCGGTTATCCGGCCGTCGACGGCCGCGTCGTGCGGCGCAACGCGTTCTACCGCTCGAATGCGCTGACGCAAAACGCCGCCGATGCAGCCGTGCTCGATTCGCTCGGTATCGCGGCGGTCTACGATCTGCGTACGCCCGGCGAGATCGAGCGCGCATCCGATGCGCTGCCCGCCAACGCGGCATACGTGAAGATCAACGTCACAGGACGCGAGGACGTCATCACACCCATGCTGGAAAGCGAGGCGAGCGCGGTGTCGTCGATGGAACGCGCACAACGGCTCTACGTGACGGATGCCGTGCAGCGCGCGGCATTCGGGTCGTTGCTTTCGCAACTCGCCAGCACGGCCGGCCCACAGCTGATTCATTCGAGCGCGGGCAAGGATCGCGCGGGTTGGGCCGCGGCGCTCTTGCTGAGCATCGCCAACGTGCCGTTCGACATCATCATGCAGGACTATCTGCTGTCGAACACGTATATGGCGAATTCGATCTCGGCGCGCGTCGAGGCACGTCGCCAGGAGAGCGGCGATCTGGCCGCGAATGCGGAAAAGCCGCTTGCGAGCGTGCAGACCAGCTATTTGCAGGCGTCCTTCGATCAGGTGCAGTCCAGCTACGGCACGATGTCGGGCTATCTCACGCGCGGGCTTGGCCTCGCGCCATCGACGGTCGATACGTTGCGCGACCGCCTTCTTCTCTGACTTTTCCGTCGCGCAAAAAAACGGCCCGTCCCAGGTGGCAGCGGGACGGACCGAACAGGGAGGCGCCGAGGACGCCGGATTGCACTATAGGTCCGCAACGCGGTGAAATGGCGCAACTGTAAGGCAAGGTAAGCGCAAACGGCGCGTACGTAACGTGAGTAACGTGAGTAACGTGTCCAACGTGCGATAGCCGCTATTCACGGCCTGGAGGCGCTTGAAGCTTCCGGCACGGCGACAGGCAGCGCGACGCGCACATGCAGTCCGCCTTCCGGATGATTCTCCACTGTGCACTTTCCACCGCGATGATGCGCAAGACGCACGACGATCGCGAGGCCGAGCCCGCAATGCCCTTCGCCGCCGCGCGCCGCATCGAGCCGCACGAACGGCTTCATCGCGGCCGCGATGCGGTCTTCAGGAATGCCCGGCCCATGATCGCGGACGTCGATGAACCATTGCAGTTCGTCGCGCGACGTCGCGATTTCGACGGGTGGCGCGCCATGCTCGAACGCGTTGTCGACGAGATTGGTGACGAGCCGGTCGAGCAGCGTGCGCGGCAGCGTGAAGCGCGAACCGGCCTGCAGATCGAGCCTGAAAAGCGGTGCTTCGGCGTCGTTGCTATCGTCGGCTTCATCAGCTTCATCGCCTTCACTGCCGTCCGTGGAAGAAAACTGCTCGCGCAGGAAACCGTCCACTTCCGTCATCGGTCCCGACTCCGCCGACTGTCCCGCGAACTCCAGGAACTGTTGCACGATATTCGTCAGCGAATCGACGTCGCGGATCAGGCCCGCGCGTTCGTGCTCGTCGGCGAGCACGCTCGCGCGCAGCTTCAGGCGCGTGAGCGGCGCTTTCAGATCGTGCGCGACGCCGGCGAGCATCACGGCCTGATCGTCGCCCGCTTCGTTCAGGCGCCGCATCATGTCGTTGAACGAGCCGATCAGATCGCGCAGTTCGCGCGGTCCCTGTTCAGACACCGGCTCGGGCCGGCTGCCTGCGCCGAACGCGCGCGCCGCATGCGAGACGCGCGTGAGCGGCCGCTGCATCTGCCAGACGGCGAGCAGCGACAGCAGCAGCGCGGCAAGCAGCATCGAAACGGATTCGATCACGAAGCGCGGGCGCGGCGGCACGTCGACGGGAATCACGACCCACATCGACTTGCGCGGAAAACGCACCCACAAGCGCGGCATATGCGTGTCGTCGACGGCGATCTCGGTGCCGGCGGGCAGGCTCGCGCGCAAATGGCGCGTGAGTTCGACGAACGGCCTGCGCGTGGGCGGTTCAAGATGGACGGTAGCCGGCATGTTCCATGTCGGCACGAGATGCACGCGCAGCGCCGGCGCGACGTCGGCGCCGTTGACGGGCTCACCGTTCGCGGCCTGCAGCGCGAGCAGAATGCCGCGCGCGTAGCCGTCCACCTCGTGATGCGGCGGCTGCATCACGACCAGCACGAACCAGCCAGCCTGAATCGCAAACAGCACCGCCGACGACAGCAACGCCATCCTGCCGAACAGCGTATTCAGCGGATTCCTGATGCGGGTCACGCGAGAATCACGCGGGATCGGCGGCGAAGGGCGCGCCGTTGGGGTCCGCGTCGGGGACGAACACGTAGCCCTTGCCGCGCACTGTCTGCACGTAGCACGGATTCGACGGATCGTTTTCGATCACGCGGCGCAGACGCCAGATAGGCACATCGAGACTGCGGTCGCGGAACGGCAGGTCGTCGCGATGCACGAGATCGTGAATCAGCACGCGCGACAGTACCTTGTACGGATTGTTGACGAAGATCTTCAACAGCGCGAATTCGCTGTCGCGCAGCGTGACGCGTGTCTCGTCGCGTGACAGCGTGCGCGTTGCGAAGTCGAGTTCGAACGGACCGAAGCGATAACGCTTGCGCGCTTCCGGCGCGCTCGTCGTCGCCGGGCCGCGCCGGCGCAGCACCGTCTGGATGCGCGCGAGCAGCTCGCGTGGATCGAAGGGCTTCGTCAGATAGTCGTCGGCGCCCAGCGACAGCCCGATGATGCGATCGGCCACCGTGCCGCGCGCCGTCACGAAGATCACGGGAATGTCGTCGCCGGCGGCGCGCAATGCGGTGAGCGCGCGCAGGCCGTCGGTGTTCGGCATCATGATGTCGAGCACGACGACGGAAGGCCGCTCCCGTTCGAGACGGCGTTGCAGATGCGTGCCGTCATGCAGCACGGATGCATCGTAGCCATTCGATTGCAGGAAGCGGCAAAGCAGATCGCGCACGACGGGATCGTCGTCGACGATGAGGACCTGTGGATTCATACCGAAATTCTAGTCCGGCAAGGCTGCGCGGCGGTTGAAGCTTTCCTTACCAACACTTACTCCAACTCTCATGCAGCGTGCACGCGGCGAGCGGCTTCTCAAGCCTTCCTTGCTGGGCGGGGCGGGGCGGTGCGGGCCGTCGCGCGCGTTGCAGTCCGCAATATTTCTGTCACGCGCGCCTTCCGGATGTTGAGCGAAAACCTCTGCATTGTGCGGGTTTGGAAAGATTTCGCGTGCATTCGCAAGCGGTCGTAAGTACCTCAGAAATACGTGCGTTGCTTGAGCCATCGTGACAACGAGGCAGACGGGATCATTCGTCATGCCACACGCCGCCGTGTGCGCCGGACTCAGCGATCCTTTCGCGAACGGGCGCACGGCGATCCCGAAGACTCTCGCACTTCTTGAGGTTTGCCATGACTGTTCAGAACAACCATTTCACCACGCAACTGCAAAGCATCGCCCGACCCTCCGCTGCTGAAAAGCCGTCCGCGCGCGGCACGTCCACGACGGCCACCGCGACGGCGACGGGCGACAAGGCGAGCGCCACGCAAACGCCCGCGTCGCCCGTCGGCATGGTCGGCAATCACGTCAACACGACGGCCTGACGTGCCGGGTTTCGTCGTGCCGAGATCACGCTTTTACATGCGCGTAAGACGCGCTGCTGCGGGCCTCGCGATGTGGTCGGCCGTGGGCGCAGCGGTGCTGCCGCTCGATGGTTGCGCCGTCGCGGCGCTGCCGTGCCGGCTGACCTCGGCGACGCTGAAGATTCTGCCCGTCGTCGGCCATGTGGCCGCGACGCCGTTCGACGCCTGTGCCGCAGCCATCGACTGAGCTGCTGCCATCAGTTACGCGAGGCGA
>Ga0247692_1000390_pt1 | contig 10085 bp, 14 predicted proteins | sample CNK33_metaG_FD_183041 | JGI IMG/M metagenome (GOLD analysis project Ga0247692, IMG submission 183041) | Soil microbial communities from Purdue University Martell Research Forest, Indiana, United States - CNK33 | ecosystem: Environmental > Terrestrial > Soil > Temperate forest > Bulk soil...
CACCCGGGCCGACCGTCATCTGGCGCGGGTTTCTCGCACTGCATGAGATCACTCAGATGTACCGGATTTTTAGGCAAAACGAATGACGTACCGCTTAAAGATGTGGGAGAACCCCAGATCACTCACCGAGGCCCACATGCGCGATGTGCCATGCATCGAACCATCTTCATACCCTGTTGGGCCAAAATCACTGCGTTTTCTTGCGCGCGATGCCCAGGACCCCAGTGCTGCCCTCGTGTATTGGCTGGGGATAGCGGAGCCGTCACACGAGCCGAACTTCTTCGATGCGACGCGAAAATTTGGTTCGCTAATGCAACTCGTTCTCCCCGATGAACGTCCGGGCGTCTTTGTGAAGCGTGACGCTGTTCATACCGTCCAGGATTGCGGTGTTGTGAAGCGACTTGTTTTCAAGGACCGGTCGTCGCTCGATGTCCGATATGACGGACCGTGTAGCGACCTCTACGACGAATGAACGCGCCGGTCATGCGAACGGCGGAGGCGAACGCTGCAAGCGTCGTCGAACCGGCGACAGGTCATAGTGTTTTGTCGAACCTTCCGATGTTCGTCGTGGGACTGTCCGGTCTTGCCTGGGCGCGCTGCCAGTCGGAATGCTCACCCGCTGTCGCGAAGCGTAACGGTGTTCGCCGATGGCCTGACGCTGACGGCTGTGTGCTCTGCGAGGTGCCCCGTGCATCCGACGAGCGCCACGCTCATATCGGACCGGCGCCCGTTGGCCGTTGCGATGGGCGGCGCTCCTGGTCAACGGGGTATCCGCAACGTTGAGGCGGCCGACCTGGACCCGATGCTTCCGCGAGGGTATACACTGTGATTGACCCTTTCGCGGAGAGCGCCATGAGAACCCAAAATCTCCCGGCCCCAGACAGGCTGTTGGCAGTATGGCGAAACCTGACTGCTCACGCGGTCAGCGACGGACGGGTCAGATACGAAGTCGACCAGCTGGGACGAGTCATCGACCATCAACAGGTGTGTCCTTGGCATCAACTCCTGGTCACCGACATGTTCTGCCAGCTTGCCTCGCAGTTGGGACCTCGCGTGGCGATGCATCAGCCGGTAACGACCCAGTCGTTCGGCATCCGCATTGCCGACGTCGTTTGGATGCCCGAGGAAAAATGGCCCGAAATCGATTCGGACGCTCCTTTACCTTCCGTTCCCGACCTGTGCATCGAGGTGCTCGCGGACGACAATGACGCCGACCAGGTTGAGCGCAAGGCTGACGCCTACCTCAACAGCGGTGCGCAGGAAGTCATCATCGTCGGCCCCCTCGGGAAGGTTGAATTTCGAGGGGCAGATGGTCCGCGTGCGTCATCCCTGTTTAGCGTGACCCTCGAACCGGACCCGATGTTTTTCGCGTGGGCTTGACGTACATCGGCATCGCTCGAATCATCTCTCGTAAAAACAGTGGTGAAAATCGGACCTGACCTGGGAGGCGGTACCGGTCAGGGTTGTCGTGATTTCGATAAGCGAGAAGTTTCTGACCTCGCGGCGCTTCAGGTGCTGACGTCAACACAATATTGGCCCGCTCGCCAACATAAGACCGCCCCCTCCACGTAGGCCGCGAGTTGTCGATGGCGGAGTTGTTTTCCCGATTGTCAGGCTGGTCAGTTAGATGTCGGCAAGGGAGTGAAGCCGTCGCCTACGTTTTTGCATACCTAATCGTCCACTACCGTGTGCGACCTCGAGCATCGGCTGGCCGCATGAGAATGTCCTGCAGTTCGATGCAGTTTGGTAAGGAGGTACCATGCAAGTTGCGAGCAACTTCAAGGTCCTGTTCATCGCAGGTTTCGGTCCAATTGTCCGTGAACCGTCAGAAAGTCGCAAGCTCTACACCGACGTCCTCGGCATTCCTTTCAAAGAGGAGAGTGGCGAGTATTTGCATACGGAAGCTCTTCAGGGCGCAAAGACCTTTGCCTTGTGGCCTCTCTCGCAGGCGGCGCACTCCTGCTTTGATAGCGATTCGTGGCCCGAAGATATTCCTGTCCCGCAAGCATGGCTGGAGTTCGATGTCGACAGTGTAGAAAAGGCAACGGAAAATCTCGAATCGCGGGGATATCGAATCCTGGTCCGGAACAAGCAAGAACCTTGGGGTCAAACTGTCACGCGTTTTCTCTCACCCGAGGGAATACTGGTCGGCGTGACTTTCACCCCTTCGATGCGAAAAGAAAAATAATGGGCTTGCTCCCGTAAGACAAATCCCTTCCTGGGCAGGCAAAGTGAAGCGAGGAGAGAAGCAACGACACCCAGCTGAATTTTCCGGTGAAATGTCTACACGCTTCTGGCTGTCATTGCTCGCGAGCCATCGATGGTCGAACGCTGGTAGGGGGAGTTGTGCTAATTACTTAGCCGTAACACTTCATGCCAGCGTCAGCGGGCGTCACTGTGTGGCGAATGCGCGGTCGCCAACGGGCTGCCCGCAAATGGGTCTTGGCTCCAATCAACCTGTGGATGTACCGCGCGCGCCAATTGCGTTGCGCCGTCTACGGCGAAATGCTCAAGTGATTGTCCCGCGCTAATGGCCTGCTTAAGCCATTGGGGCATATCCCCCTCGCCCGACCACGTCTCTCCTGTTGCACTGCGATATTTTGCGGACTTCTGTTGAATTTGGTCTTGGGCTATTGCCGCTGCCAAGTCGTCGAGTTCGATTCCGACCTCGGCCATTCTGCGGCGAATGTAAGCGACGATACTGTCGCGTTTTCGCTCGTCCATTACGTTTTCCTCTCTCAACGATATTGCGTAAGATGTCTCGTGCCTCCGCAATCACTGTGCATTAAGAATACCACTACCGGTTCGGCGCTCGTATGGTCTACCCTTCAATAGCCTATTTCTGTTGTTATGTGGCATAGTGCGGCCATTGCAAACCAACGGGGAGAAAGAAAAATGGCCACACTTGATAAAGTTCAAGCTCAAATCGCAAAACTCCAGGCTCAGGCAGAAGCTCTGGTTGCGAAACAGTCGTCGGGCGTAATCGCAGAGATTCGCGACATCATGGAGAAACATGGGCTGACGACTGCGGACATCGAAGCTCATATCGGTGGTGGCAAAAAGCGTGGTCGCAAGCCGGACGTGAAGGCTGCCGCTAAGTCGTCCGGTTCGGGCGCGAAATACAGGGACCCGAAGACCGGTGCGACTTGGACTGGCCACGGGCGTGCGCCGACGTGGATTGCCAGCGCGAAGGACCGGACGAAGTTCTTAACTGACGCGACCGGCGTGACTGCGAGCAAACCGAAGGTTTCAGCCAAAGCGCCTGGCAAGGCGGCTGCGAAGGGCAAACTGCCACCCAAATACATCAATCCCAAGACCGGCGAAACGTGGAGCGGCCACGCCCGCCCGCCGGCCTGGATTAAAGATGTCAAAGACCGCAGTAAATTCATGATTGCAGGTGATGCGGAAGCGACTGTTGCGGCGACCGCAAGTGCGGTGAGCAAGGCGAAGGCTGCGGCAAAGAAGGGCGCGACCTCGGTCGGTGCTACTGCGGGCAAGGGGCAGGGGAAAGGTCCGCAGCCGGCACTGTACGCCGACCCCAAAACCGGCGCTACATGGAGCGGTCGTGGTCGGGCTCCGGCGTGGCTGGCTGATGTCAAGGACCGGACGAAATTCTTGATTGCAGGGGCGGTCGAGGGCGCGGCGGAGCCGAAGACGGCTGCTAGTAAGAAGGCAACGCCGGTGAAGAAAAGCCCGGCGAAGAAAGCAGCCGCCAACAAGGTCGCGGCGAAGAAGGGTACGACGACTGCCAAGAAAGCGGCGGCCAAAAAAGCGCCGGCGAAGAAGGTCGCCATCAAAAAGCCGGCGGCCAAGAAGCCGGCTGTGAAGAAAGTTGTCGCGAAGAAGGCGGTTCCGAGCACGGCGGAGGCTCCGGTACAGGCAGGCGAAGCGGCTGGCGCACTGACCTCCGCTTGATTTACTGCTAGCTTCGTTTCGATTAGTCGCTTCGAAAACAGGCGAGCGGGGCTTACCGGTCCCGCTCCACTCAGTTCCAATGCGTTGGCCTGCGGTCAACGTTCCAGCTCTGTCAGTAGAAGTGGTTATCTGGCACGAAAACAAACCTAACGGCACGACTAGGGGGTCTTCCGCCTGTACGAAATGCGCGTACCTCCTCTTTCTGTGGGCTTCTGGATGAGTTCGAACAGCCCTACTTCCAGAATCAATTTCTTCAGCGACTTGAATCCATAGCGCTTCCCCATCTCGGCATAATCGCCTGGTGCCTGTTGCCTCAGCAGCTCGCCAGCGACATTCAAAAGGACGCAGCCGTCGGAGTCGGCGTGCTGCTCAAGGATACGCTCGAGCAAGGTGACCAATTGACTCTGTCTCAGCCACTCACATTCCGCGCGCGCAGCGAACTCATCGGAGGCTAAGAATGTTCCGAGAGCCTGCACGGCACTCTCCAAAGCCTTAGTCATAGCTCGCAATTCTTCGAATTCTGCAAGCGCCTTGTAGCGCTGCCCATCGAGATAGGCCGCCACTTCCTGAGTGCTTTCAAGCGACGCGATGTTCCACCGGGGCAAGAGATGGTGAACCAGCTCGTTCCGCTCGGTGACGATGTCATCCAGCGCCTTTTTGCGCCTCTCGTGGAAGGCAGGGTCGGCGCCCACCTGGTACCTGAATGAGACCCATGCCTCGCTCAGGTCTTGTGGTTTCTCATAGTTGGGAACTTCATCAGTGAAATGCGTCTGCACGACCTCGCCAATAAGCTGCCCCATTGTCTTCTTGCTGACGGCGGCCAGCCGTTCTTTCTGTAGTTGCCGAAATTCGTTGCAATACCCTGAATTCGTGCCAATGCCAACAATGGTCTTCAGCAACCCTTCCATTTGCTGGAAGAGCATGAGGTTGCGACCAATCTTACATAGAACTTCGTCTTTGGCGGAGTCATGCCGCAACGACGTTTCAACTGGGGCGACTTCAACGGCGCCCGGAACATGCTCAGACTGGTCAGTTCTTGACTTCATGATTGATTGTGGATGCTTTCGCGATGCCTTCCCTAAGGCCAGCAAGGTACCTCTTACTACGGTGGGCTCATTTCCGTCGTGCTGCCGACAGAAAGTCAGGCTGCAATAGAGAACCAGGAGCTGGTGAAAACCCACGCAGTTGGCCTAGCGCGATGACGGCGAGGCAGGCACGACTGCAAAACCAACGGAAAGCGGCGAGTCAACGTGGTCTAGCGGAGGAGGTACTCAGCTGCACCGCAGACCCAACCGAGATGCAGGGTGACCTCGCCAACTTTCTTCCCCACATGCACGCGATTCAATTCAGCGTCAACGCCGAACAATGCAGCAAATGCCTGATAGTCCTCAAACCACTCGTGCGTCTGGCTAAATGAGTGCACAAGCATCAGCGCGTGCCTAGCGTTAAACCGCTCCGCCTCGAGAATGGCCGAGGCCGTCCTATGTAGAAGCTGATACCGTATGGTAGGCGGTATCTCACCCAGGCCGAGTTTCTCGGTGAGAAAGCGGAGTCTGATGCGCTTTCCGGGCGTTTCGGATTCCAACCATTCTGCTACAGTGCCGCCAAAGGGCTCGCGGACCTTGCCTTCTATTGCAATTGAAACCAGTTGTTTATCCTGCTTGCCTAGTACCCAAATGTCGCTCTGGGACTTGGTATTGCCGCCGGGAAGCGCAACCTGATGCTCCGGAAGGCCGAGCAGCATGGCGGTTCCATTAAGGGCCTCGCTTGTCGCTAGGGCAGCAGTGACCTCAGGTGGAAAGCCATCGGCATCTTGCCAGCAATGGGCGAGGCTTCGAGCCGAATAGCCGGTTCGCCAATGCTTTACGGGCTCAGCCAGAAATTGAGCCCAGTTTTCAGCGCTATTCGCAGGAATGTAGATATTTCTCATCGAAGCTCTTTCGAAATATAGCGATAACGGGATGAGGCACTTTAAGGACAATTTTTGCGCAAGCTTGGCAGAAGGAGGCGGGTCGGTAAGTTGGGTTGGACACAAACGACGGTGACCGAGAGCGTGGACGCCCGTTGCAAAGTCCTTGGCGGGGACACTTTTGGATGGCTTGGGTGATACTGCTTGTCGCACAGGCGAACCGCTTAGGCGGTGCATCCGTCGGTTGCGATAAGCCGTGGCAACGGCGCCTGCTGCTTGAGCGGAAGTTCGAGAAACCGCGCCCAACGGAGGAAGACGCCCAGACCATGGTGGCGTGCATACGAGCCGTCGAAGGCGCGGGCGCAAACTGCCTAAATCCCACCAAAGTCCAGGTCGATTTCGCGTGAGAGATGCTTGCAGTGACTGCGCGACGGTCCGCGCGTGTTGACCCGTTCGCGCTGATACTTCCAGATTTCATTGTCCAGCAACCGAACTGTCATGTCGGGAAAAGAAAACCTGAGATAGTCTGTTGCGACATCAAGCAGGGCCTGTACTTGTTCCGCAGAAACGGTCCTCCCGAGCGCGTCCTTTAGGAATTCAAGAATATGCCGGTCAGGCTTGGCGAATCCATCCTCTCCAGCCAGCATCCAAAAATACCAAAGCGACTTCCCAGAAGTCTGCCCTGGAATCCTGCGAATATCGTGCTCAAGCTCATCATTGACGACAGCTATCGGAATGTGTTGAAAGTACTCAATTCGATGTTTTACGAGGACGTCGGCAAATTCCAAAACCGCCTCGGTCTTCAAAATGCCGTTGACGGGAGATGTCCGTTGCCAATTCTTGAAGACTTCTTCCGTCATACCGCCACATCCCCGGTTCGGGAAGCGTTCGAGCAACGAGCTGATGGATTCCTGCTCTTCGCAAGATGGTGGTGCCGAGGTGCGGTTCCGTCGAAACTGACGCACGCCAAAATACTGACAGTATCGGGAGACAACGTTTTGCACGCAGGAATATCTCACTCCTATCGAGAAAACGGCGTCGATGACGCACAACGACAAGCTCTGGTAGTAGTATTCGTCGGCAAGCCGGGCCGATTCAAGGGGTAAGACCTGGAGGCAATACTGGGCGACCCGCTGTGCGTCATCGTTCATCATCCTCTCAGCTCCACAGCCGTCGAAAAATTCACTCGGACAGCTGAAAAACGACGTCATCCACATTGATTTCGGATGAGTATGCCAACGACTCACTGCATGCAATTTGGCCCGTCCTCCCGCCGCGAATTCCAGCTCCACGTGCCGCTCGCGCGGCCCTCTGGGTCACCATATTTCGATGGTTGGTCACTCTCGCCATCACGTGAACCACATTCTCTTCAGACAGGAGACAGGGCGTCTGTGTGCCAACGAACAAAATGTTCGGGACGCACCAGCGAAGAAGACTGTCGTCAAGTCTGAATCGGCAGCGAACACTCCGCCGGTGACGCCAGAGACCACGCCGATGGCGACCAACGCGGGGTGGCATGAGCAGCGTTGCTTCTCATGGGCGGGACAGCGTCGTCCCACTCGAATCAGCACCTCAACCGTCTGTCAGCAAGCCGGAGCCGTTTATTCCTTGCAGTGAACGGCACGTTGCAGTCTCGTTTCGCGTTGACCAGTCGGACGCGGATACGGAACACTTTCGGATGAAGAGGCGCCCGTTCGGTGCGTTGCTTTCTCCTCGTTCGTCTTCGCAGGGATGCACGCGAGAGGACGTTGCGGTGCATCCACTGGGAGCCAACGGGTTGCTCGAGAATAGCGTGCAGGAAGGGTTGAACTCAACGTCAATTCTCGAGCCATCGTAGGCGGGGCCTACCGCTGTCATTGGGCGTCACCTCGTGATTACTTTTAAGGAGTCGACGTTTGAGTGCATCGCGGAAGATTGCTTTGTTGCAGGCGTGTACGGCTCGAGTGACGTCGCGACGCGTGAAGCGTTCACGTTCTGTCGATAGGGACCCGCGGGAACGGCGCGACGAGGGAAGAGCCGCCAAACGATAAGGCGGAGCGAGTCGATGTTAGACGAGCCATACAAGATTGCTCAGGGCGATGGTGCGCTTCTTTTGGCGACTAATGCGTCGAAGGCATCCCGCGCGTCTTTTAGCTCCTGCATCGCCGAGGCAAACCGTGCCAGCTCAAGGGTCGAGGGCTGTTCATCGGGTGCCTGAGCGTAGTGCGCTTCCAGCCGTTGCGATGCTGCATGCACTTCGCGCGCGGCGCTCACCACGCGCTCGAGGGCCGATGCTTCCGCCGATACTGCCTTTTCTTTCATTGTCGTTTCCCGGAACAAACACATCCTGTTTCCCCATGCCTCGGATGCACTGCCTGCAAGACTAAGCTGCGTTCGGTCACTGCACAACTTCACGGATGGTGTGCGGCGAAGCCGGCTATCTGCTTGCAAAGTCCGCGGCGGTCAGCGCTATCGGTGCGCCAGCCGACTTGAGCGTCCGCCGTTCAGCCGCGGCCGAAATGCGCTGCCGCCCGTCGGCGAATGCTTTCAATGTGCGCGCGTCATTCGCGCCGGCCGGCAACCAGAAATGTTGCTCGAGAGCCTCTCGGCTGATAGAACACTGCACCGACTGGTTACGGGCGGATATGACGAAAAGGACGAGCTTTCCATCCGCGGAAAGGCCGACGTCGGCGGCGAAGGTGGAGTCCATGGTTAGTGCGCTGCAAGGGTACAGGGGTGCCGACGGTACGAATGTGGATATCGTCTCGCGTTGTGCGGTCGCCTGATAATAACGCGAGAGGGCGCTAGTAGGCGTCCCACGCCCCCTAGAGTGCGGCCTATCGTGTTGGCATACCGGCGATTGTGGCTCGATGGTGGTTGCATAATCCTTTCTGCCAGGGCCCAACGACGCTTCCAGACTCGGCGCGCCAGGTTGTGGCGGAGAAGGACAGCGAAGCAACAAGGCGTACGTTAGGTGCGCTCGGCTTCCCATCGTTGTTGAGGTCGTCCTTGCATGCGTTGCTGCTCGCAATGCACGCCCGGGTGCTTCCGGTATCGCCCGGTTCATCCTGAGTGGCCAGATTACATGAAGGCCCGTGCGCCTCAGGCATAGAAGTAAAAAAGCCCCTCGGACTTCCGTCGCGAGGGGGCTTCCTTCCAGCGGCCCGGTTTAGAGCGCAGCGTCCTTCAGCTTCTTCAGCGGGCGCACTTTCAAACGCACCGAAGCGGGCTTCGCAGCGAACCACTTGTCTTCACCCGTGAACGGGTCCTTGCCGAAGCGCTTCTTCTTTGCCGGCACGTCCTGAGCAACAACCTTCAGCAGACCCGGCAGCGTGAACTCCTTCGCGCCCTTCTTGTGGACCGACGCGAGCACCGTTTCTTCCAGTGCGGCCATCAGGGCCTTCGCGGCTTTTGGCTCGACACCGGCGCGCTCGGCAAGGTGGATGGCGAGCGAGGCCTTCGTGAATGAATCCTTGATGGGCTTCAGCGGCGTGGCAGCGACCGTCTTCTTCGTGACAGGGGCCGAAGCCTTCTTCACCAGGGGCGCTTTCGCCTTTTTCTGGACCGGCGTCACCGCTTTCTTCGGAGCCGGCTTTGCTGCAGCTTTCGTTGCACTCGTTGTTGCCATAGTTTCCTCGTTATTGGTCAAAGGTTGGCCCGAGACCTTTGCCTTTGCGCAGTCATCACCGACACCGACATTACGCAAAGGTCCAAATCCTCAGGTTGGCGCTAGCGTAGCAGCTCGGATGTGAATCCGCTACGGGCGAGGCCCAAAAGCAGGGGGTTTGGCGCCGAGCTGACGCAAAAACAACGACATGTACCTCTCCGAAGAGGGATGCGCCCACGTAAACGGCTATGCGGAAGGGTTTGAATCACGGGCAAGAGGAGCAAACCTCTCGCACGAGTCCAGCGTCGGGTGTACCGGCGTTCGCCGCGTCGACGGTTGCTTTCGTCCGCTAGCGAGTGTTTCATCAGTTCCACGTCATCCTCAGTAGCGCTGCATTCGCCGCCTGGCCGTTCATCTGTTCACGTCTTGGACGACCATGATGTTGACCGTGGAGTTGGGCGTCCTGAAACCGACTATTTCGTGTTAGCCAACTTTTGAGAATGGCGCGCGAGTGGGTAGGTGTTTCAAATGACACGTCTCGTTACACACAAAAACACCGGTAATCTGCCGTCTCAATATAGTGCGTTCACAACTGACAAATGAGGCACGTCATGAAAAGGATTTTTGCGCTGATGCTTATGGCCGTATGTCTTGGAAGCGCGCTGAGCGGTTGCA
>Ga0247692_1000391_pt1 | contig 10077 bp, 26 predicted proteins | sample CNK33_metaG_FD_183041 | JGI IMG/M metagenome (GOLD analysis project Ga0247692, IMG submission 183041) | Soil microbial communities from Purdue University Martell Research Forest, Indiana, United States - CNK33 | ecosystem: Environmental > Terrestrial > Soil > Temperate forest > Bulk soil...
TTTGATAAAGTTGCACTGCTGCACAACCGCTTCGTGGAAGGTGGTTAGCGCCTGATTGAGTTGCGTGGTGACGTACTCAGTCGCGGCCTGTTGGGCCTGCTGGTTGACGTACTGCTCACGTTGCTGCGCCTCCTGCTGCACGCGGGCGTTGTTCTGCTCCTTCTCCTGCTGGAGTTGTTGCGTGAACTTTTCCCGCTCCAGAGTCCGATTAATATAATCGGGTGAAGCCAGCTTTAGCTCCTCACGTTCTTCGTAAGGGAGCTTGCGGTAAGTGTCCTGAAGCTCAGGTCGCACGACCGCCAACTCTTCATCAGTCGGTTGCCACTGGGGCGCAACGGCGCTGGGCTCAACGCCTCCAAGAATCTTCAGGGCTCGCTGGCGCTGATCAGGGTCGGCAGCCAGTGACTCCAGTACGTAGTCGATGCGTGGCACCTGTCGGCCCGTTGCGGGGTCGGTGGTTGGCAGGCCAAGCAAGTCGGCGACGAGGAAGTCGGCGTGCTGCGGATACTGAGTAGCGAGTAATTGAGCGCCTTGCTGAGTGGCAGGGATTGGTTCACCCGTGTCGGGGTCTTGTTCCCAGCCAATCAGTGAGTCGTGGAGTTTGAGGACGCCTTGTAGCTGGTCGGTGGACTCGAAGCGGTCAGCTACGGGTTCAAACAGACCAAACTTACCTTGGAGTTCCTCAAATTGCTGCTTGAGCGGCGTGTATGCGCCTTTGATTCTAGCCAGTGCTTCGGCGTGTGGAATCTTGTTGGATACCGCCGCTTGTAACTCCTCGTCAGAAGGAAGTCCCGCAAGGGGATCGTCTGGGGTGGAAGTCGAAGCTGGCTGTCCTTGAACAGGCTGCTGCAAGTTTACATCTGCCGATGAAGTGCCTGTGTCCGTCGCAGATGATGAGACTGCCGCTGTGGAAGCGTCGGGGCTGGACTGGCTCCCGATGACATCGGAGGTGGCGCTCGGTAGTGCGCCTTCAGGTGTTGCCATTGATCACAGCAGACCGTGACGCTGGTTGCGTGGCTGCTGCACGGTGGGGATAGTAGACGCGCTGTGAGTGGGTGTCAATTAGAAAGTGTTAGTAACCATTCAGCACCGAAGCTGTGGCTCGCAATATGTCGCGCTCAGTGTCGGGATAGGCGCAATCAGGTTCGCGTTCATCAAGCGGAGTTGCTGGAGGCCATAACTTGAACACTTCTCGATGCCACTTCAGCCGTTCGAGCGGGGTCAGCTTACGCCAGCAGGTCTCGCATAAAGCCATCACCCCACTGCACGCATGCTTCATGTCGTAGAACGACGGGATGGCATCATCGGGTAGGAGTGCGTCAACTTCCTCGTCTGTATAGCGTGGCCCACGTTCAGGGTCGTCGTACCAGCCGCGTATCCCCAGTCGCAGTCGTTTCTCATAGCCGCGAAAGTCTTCAAACGAGCAACCGTGGAATGGAGTTCTATGGTTAGCCTCGCGCCACAGACATCTTTGACATGGGAGAAAGTGAGCAAGCATGTTATTTAGTCAGTTGATGCAGCGCCCACCCCACCACCGCGCCGACAACCAGCGCCAACGCCAGCAGCAGGATGAAGACGCCGAGGGACACCTTGGCGTCGCTCATACCTGCGTCATATCTCTAGCCGATTGATAATCGAACTCAGTCGGGCAGCGACGCCGTCAAGGCTCACCACGCGGTCGTGGAAGGCTGACGCCAACGGGACGCGAACAGGCTCAGGGGCCGACGGATTCTTCATGCTGTCCTCTTTCGTGGACAGTACACCCTTTAGCCGATCTTCCAATTCCGCCGTCAACTTATCCAAGCCCTCACAACAATTCATTAGCCGTGTTAGTTCGGCCAGCACTTCCGGCTCGCGTTGGGCTACAGCCTCACGCTGTGCTGTTGCGGTTCCATAGTTATTATAAGCCACGCTAGTTTCCATTATCATTCTCCTTCTATTTACCAAGTTGTCCAACTACGTCGGTAGCGGTGCGGTGCCTGACCCGTCAGCGCCCACGCGGCCACCTGCGCCCACGTCAGCGTCACCTCCCGTTCAGCCAGCCGCTCATCCCGTCGTGCTCGGCGATAGAGGCAGTCGTCGCAGAGGCCGACGGTGTCGAGGATGAAGTAGACGCGATTGCAGTCTTCACAGTGGGCCATTAGGGGACTCCTTCAGGTGTTCTTCGGCTTACCTATCGGCCACCGTCGTCCACAGTTATTACACCTCGGCGGTACCGTCACTCGGGGCGTAAACCGATGACCGCAATGGCGACAACGGCGTTTGGTTATCTTGATTGGCATCATAATCACTAACGAGGCGGCATTATAATCGCACTTTCCACTTGCGTCAATAGCGCAGGTTGGGGTAGAGTGGGTGAGTGATGGGCGACCATAGAGCAGAAGTCAAGATCGAGTTTACTTTCCATGGTGAGACGCGCAAGTTACACCTTAATTGGGTGAATTACGTTGACGGTGGCGACGGGATCGACGACCGTGTGCGAGGCTTCTTCGAGGAGGCCTACACGGATGGAATGACTCGCTATCACGAGCTTGCGAACAAGGCGTATCGAGAACGGCACGCACAGGAGATCGAGGCCGAGGAGCGCCAACAGTTGGCCCAGCTAAAGGCAAAGTATGAACAATGACACGCTCCAACTCTGGCCCGTCATCGTGATCGTGGACGACGGCTACGACCCGCAGGTGGCCCAAGCAGTACTCGACGCCTGCGCGCAGGTGGACGCGGAGACGCTGAGTGCGCTGTGGGCGTGTCATGGGTGGGCAGCTGAGCAGGATGCGGGACGGAGGATGAATTGAACCGACGACAGATAGCTGAACAGATTACCAACGGCTGGCACGCTCAAGGCAGCGGTCTTTACCAACTAACCGACGCCATCGAAGCCGCCCTGCGCGAACGAGACGAGCGAGCGGTGAAGATCATCCAAGAGATCGACCTGACCAACTGGGTCAGGGATGGCGGTCGGCTGCGTGACGTATTCGCTGCCGCTATACTCGACGAAGACCCACCGACGCCTGAGCAGGAGGCGGGGAGGAGGGGTTGATGGACGCTTGTGCCCATTGTGGAAAACCTGTAGCCGACCAAAAGGAGTGGGAGCAACACGACTGCCCCGCCAGAATGATAAGAGAACCGATACCGTGGAACACGCCTACGGAACTTGCGTTAGCGGGCAATGTGGCCAACTCCGAATGGGCTGTAATTGAAGCCGCACTTACATGGGATGCAATGTTTCCAGCCCGACAATCAACCATCCCTGAAGACGATGAGCTTCACTTCGCAATTCGGCGACTGATTGCAGCCCGCGATCTCCACCAACGAGCACACCAGACGCCTGAGCAGAAGGGGCAACCCGCGTGAATCGACGACAGGTGGCTGAGCAAATCGTGGAGAACTATCCCTACTCTGATGAAGACGCAGCAGTGGCCCATATCGAGGCCGCACTACTACAACGAGATACCCGAGCGGCGAAGATTGCCGAGACCTGTACCGTAAGCGTCAATGGACTGTCCCGTCGCGCTCACGGGTTCGAGATCTCCCTCGCCATACTCGACGAAGAGTCGCCTAACACCTGATTGCAGCCAAGGGAAACCGCTTGCGAATCCTACTGGTCGAAGACAACGCCGAACGTCAACTGTGGTTTCTGACCCAGTTTGCCCCAAGCGTGGACATTGACATTGCCTGGGTAGCTCCGGCAGCTGTGGCGCTCCTGCAGGCCCACCAGTACGACGCCATCTACCTCGACCACGACCTACTCCCGCATCACAACGGCTTCGAAGACGACGGTAGTTCAGGCTACGAGGTCGCCAAATTCCTTTGCGCCAACCCGCCAACCTGCCCGATCATCATCCACTCCCAGAACATCTACGGCTCAACCCGAATCGCCGAACTACTCCGGGCCGCAGGCGTCAACTGCGTCCAAGAGCCGTTTCCGCCGTCTGTCGCAACACCCGATGACCATCACCAACCACAGTCCTAATTCGTTAGGAGTCACGTTAGACTGCGCTGTAAAATTTTCAGGGAGGTGGTCGCATACGGATTGAGCGATCCGCGCTACGTGGCGTTCCCTAAAGCCGCCGAGGGTCGCGAAAGGTCCGGGGTGTCGCCGGCTATCCGGCTGATAAAAGTCGAAGGCCGGGGTGGGCCACGCCATACGTTGTCAACCGACTAGCGCATTGTAAAACTCAGTCAGTAGTACATTGTACAAGTCAGGTGTTGTACGTGGTACAAGTCAAGCTTAAGCTAAGGGTTAAGATGAGATGTCGGTTGTTAATGTAATACGTTAGGCGTAGCGGTCATGAGTGGCGACGGCAACCACCGACGACAACCACTGACGACCACGCTAACCCTTTGTCTCACCTGGAGTTACATCAATCGCCGCAGCGAGGGCGGATTCAAGTATGACCGTGAGCTCCTGGCGCTCGACTGACTCGGTGATTGAGGAGGGAAGACCGCGTGATACCTGCATTTTATCGAATGCGATACCCGCACCGGAGATTAAGTGATTAAATGGTGCTTTCTTGGACTTCTTTACAGCAAGGTCAATGAACAAGTTAGCCGCATCCTCAAACTTCTGTCCTAATTCAAGGCTTTTCTTGTTTCGGAGTTCCGAGTAATTAGCCGGATCGTTTACCCATCCTGCGAGTGTAGACAGTGGAATTCCGGAGACTTCTGAGGCTTTTTCGAGCGTTCCGATGTTGTCATAGATAGCTAGTGCTTGGGCGCGTTCGGTCTGGGAATATTGGCGCACAACGCGGCGTTCGGTGCTCATGCTGGCATTTCTCCCGTGCGTAGGAAGTGAAGAATCTCAACCTTATTGTCCTTCAGTAACGATAGTACAGTCTTACGCGCTACTTGGCGACAAGCTGAATAAAGAGCTTGATTCTCAGGGATCTCGCAAATCTCAGGAGCAAGCAACGCTTCAAATATCTGGCGCGCAAACTTAGCCGGAGTCAATTCCGGTACCTCGTGCGGCCACGGGCTTAGTCGATGATTAGTTAGCGGATGACCTTCACGCAGTAGCTTGTTTATCCAGCTGTATTCTGCCTCAAAGCGATGCTGGGTAGAGACCGACTCTAATGTATCAACTACTACGTTTCCAAGACCTAAAAGCCTGACCTTGTTCTGGAAATGCTTATTGCAATGTTTTTTAGTCTTAGCATCCTGCAGGTGGGCTTTGAACCGACGTGTTACTGAGTGCCTAGTACTTCCCACGTAAAAGTATACCGCCTCATTCTTAGCGCGAATGCCGTAGACGCAACAAGTTAGCTCAGCACTCATCTTAGCCTGCCACTCTAGCACACTCGCGCAAGTAGTCGATAAGCGTACAGTGAAATAGGCATGATCCCGCTATACGAAAGGCAGGTTCCTGCCATAGACAGCCAAGCCGCTTGGGTATAGGCTGCATCCATGATTTACCAAGCTAGATGCGGCAATGGGAAACGGCAGGGAAAAGGCCCATGCTGCATTAACTTCGAGTTTGCTGATGATACTAAGTCGCTTTTACTACGCGGCCTTACTTCACTAAACGAGATTAAAGAATACGATACGCCGCTTGGTATTGCGGGCCCGTACTTGGTTTGGTGTCTTGCCCATAAACAACCAATGCACTTTCGCAAACTAAAAGCTATCAAGTCTACTGATGCTTGCGGGCAAGTTTGCCAAACCGCAATAGGCGACAAGTGTAAGTGTTCTTGTGGCGGTCTGATGCATGGAGTAGCAAGCTAATGGCCATCGATCCTGAAACCCTGCGCCGCATTATGGTCGCACTGGGCCGCAAAGGTGGCCGTGCCAAGTCGAAAGCTAAGACTGAGGCGGCACGCAGGAACGCCAAGCAGCCGCGTAGACGCAAGTCAGACCTCTGCGCCAAGTGTGACGCGCTACTGACAGAAGTCGATAAGGCTGCACAACGCTGCACCCAATGTTCACAACCGATTGAAACGAGGTTACTAGCCGTCTCTGCTATCCGTGGCTAGACGGCGTGGCGTTTGGCGTCTATCAGCGACAATCGGACTATTCGTGGTTGCTCTACTACCATTCCATCTAAGGCAGGAAGCAATGAAACTAACTACAACATGGGACGATGGCAAGTATGTTTGGGAATACTTCACTGACTGGTTTGAGGCTTATCAGGCCTCGCGTATTGGCACACTTGTTATCGAATCTACTCCAAACCAAGTCTATCGTAGTCGCACTGGCTATAGCTTAGATGTATTCCAAACCATTCAGAACGATGCACGCACGCAATGCGGCACAACCATGCAAACGGAGAGGAGATGATCATGCTAAACAGAGATGAAGTTGCACGACGATTATCATTGTATTACTCAGAGAGATTTAGTGGTCATGTTTGGTCAGACTATGACGGAATGAAGCGAGCCTATGTGATCAACGGTTCGGGTTTGCCTTCGCATCCATCAAGCCCAAATCCGACTTGGGAACTACTTGACTACATCAAGCCTACAGAGGCGCGATTGCTAGTCACGGGCAAGTCCGATGCTGAGTTATTGGAAGCCGCTCGCGTCAAAGCTGCACAAGTGAAAGCTGAGGCTGATGCCGTGGTTGAAGAACCAAATCATCCGTGGCGTATTGCACGAGAAGCGCAAGCACAAGCCGCAGCCAACTAACCCGCCCACTGAGATTAAACGATGAGAGGAGAGTGATCGACTATGACAAACGATGAAAGATTAGTACGACAAGCTATCAGGTTAGAGAATCAGCTATTCCTACGCTGGTTTACCTGTAAGCACACCGGAAACCCTGAATACGTTGCTAAACTTGCTCGCATTCGACAGAGAGCGTTTGCCCGCGTGTTTAGGCGTCAAGTGTAGAGGTTAAATCTGATGAAATGTCCTGAGTGCAATACTGAGCTTGAATACGTGGCCGGTCAATTCGATACTGGCGTAGTCGCTCCTGACGGCTATCGAGAGTCGTGCTGGGAGGAAGGCTTCTACTGTCGCAAGTGCGATTACACGTTTGAGGCTGATGAGCTAAGCGATGAGGAACCTAACCCGCAACCACCAATGTCAACCAACTATTCAGAGGGAGAGGAGTGATCGACGATGCTAAACACTAACTTACTAACCAGACCATTCAGCTATGACCGGCCACGAGTAGAGGGTTACAGGCCGCTTATCAGTAGCAGGATAACTCGCATTGCTCGCCGTCGCCGTAACTCGTGGCGCTCAGAAGTGCTCGTTGACGGGTTGCGCTATGTCGATGAGCCATCACGACACCAAAGCTGAGGCAGAGAGCCATGCTGAGGGAATGCTGAGAGCCTACGCTGAGGCGCACTACTATCAAGTGTAACCTGACTAACCCGCACTCGCTTAACCTGGGAGGGCGGCAAACTGGACTCGCGGAGTACAAACATGGGAAAGGATCAGACCACGAGCACAGCACTAGCACAGATTGAAACATTAGACTTCCACAAAGTTGTCCGACTTGGAACGATGAAGACTTGGGGCGGTAGAGGTTATTCGGTTTATTGCAAGGTTGAGTTTAAAGATGGCCGTTTGTCTATTTCAGGTGTTGAAGGCCCGCTTGAAAGCGGTAACGCGCTTGGAGCCTGTGGTCAGATTGATATGCACCTACGCGATGAGCAATCGAAGATTAAACTCGCTCCCGGCTGGACTCGCGCTAAATTGCGCCGCTTCTTCGAGGTTTGGGAACGCTGGCATCTGAACGACCTAAAAGCTGGTTCACAAGCGCAGGAAGACCACCTACGCGCTAACCCGATACCAAAGGCTGACTACGCTTATCCGAAGTCGCATTACGAAGTCGCGCTAAAGGTGCTGACTGAGGCGGGTTTGAACCCCGATGCTGACGGTTATGTCTACGGTTCAGCTTGGAAGCGTGAAGAAGTACCGGCTGACGCGCTGGACTTCCTATGCTCACTACCGAGAACCGACAAGCAACCAGCTTGGGTTTAGCAGGTAGGATTACTGATCCGTCCTGCTCGTGCTGGCGGCGCACGTTAACTGCCGCCTTGACCTAGACGCGATAGAGGCGTTTTGAAGGTCTGGGGATAGGCAACGGGTCAGTCGGAGGCTGAAAGTGGCTCCTACGGCCCTCAGACGCAGAGAATGACCACGCTGACCGGCTGGCGTACCCCGCTTTGAGGCTCAGAGGCGCTAGGAGGCGTCAGGGGTAATCGCAAGTGAAATCGCCTTGCCTCATCAGATAGAGAGCTTAGGGGTCAATTATGAGCGACTTTCAACGACCGACAACCAAAGGAGACTAACACACCATGAGAACGGAAACGACAGTGGATCAAGTGCGCCTTGATCGTGAAACCATCCAGTGCCCGCTATGCAAGGCGGTTATCAACAGGTTTAGCACGCCTGACCCACCACCCACCCGAGCGGCAGAGCGGCCAGTGCTAGAGAGGTATGCGCCTCGACCGTGGCAACTGCGAAAAGGCACGACGGTGATCGAGGATGCTTATGGCCGTGACGTGGTAGTTATCGTTGCTCGCGTTTCCAATGGCAAGGTCGAAGGGCAGCGAGCGCAAACCATTATCGACTATCTAACTCAGGCTGAAAGGGACACTGACCACGCCACCCTGCTGCGCCAGAAGCGGGAGTTGGTGGAGGCGCTAGGTAGTTGTCTACAGGCGCTTGAATCGCTGGACGACAGAGAGCGGCATTGAGGGAGGGTTCCATTCGCGTTAGCTGACGCTCGCGCCGCCCTCGACGCTGCGGTTGGTGAAGGGGAAGGTGGGCGTGATGAATGACGAACGACTAACAACACCTGATAACGTGCTCCACATCGCTCAACACCGCAACGGCGGCTGGGCAGTCTGGCTGAACTCTGAGATAGGTGACGACTACTCAGGCTTATGCATCGGCTGCGGTCAGACGCGAGACGAGGCGGTCAGTAACGCAGTAGGCGCGTTAGAGGCTGCGGTAGAGGCGCTGCAACAACCACCGACGACGACGGAGCACCAACCATGACACCCACGACTAATCACAACCTGCTCGCCCAGACGCTGCTCTGGGCCGCCCTCCTCGCCTTCGCCGTGTGGGGCATCACTTGGTTAGCGCCACGACTGGCGGCAGGGTTCGACAACCACGTGCAGCAAGCGACGAAGACACCGAGGAAGGTGAGCCTGTGAGCGTGACTTGCGACTATTGCGGCAATGGAGCGCAGTTGGTGGATGGCACGGCAATCTATCCACACCGATCGGACTTGTACTTCCTTAAGTTTTGGACTTGTCAACCTTGTGCGGCCTACGTTGGTTGTCACCGAGGAACACAGAAGCCACTGGGACGATTAGCTAACGCTGAACTACGCCAAGCTAAGCAGGACGCTCACGCTGCCTTCGATCAGCTCTGGAGGTTTCACACCTTCGGTCAACAGCCAGAGAGTTATCAAGCCATGACCAGAACCGAAGCCTACAAGTGGCTGGCTAAGGAGTTAGGCATCGAGTTCGACAAGTGCCACATCGGCATGTTCGACGTAGAGACCTGTCAGAAGGTGGTTGAGGCAGTCAACCGGAGAGCGTTCAGGTGAGCCTATGACCTGGCACACGTTTCTGCTCGCCCTGGCCCTGATAGCGATCCCCGTCGCCCTACTCGCAGCCTGCGCCCTCGTCGTGCTGGTGGTGGTACTAAGCTGATGCGCAAACTTCTCTGGCAACCAAGCCATCGCGCTGACCAAGAAGCCCGCGTTGTAGCCGACCGCCATTACAATCGGCAGAAGGTAGGAACGCCGCAGTTCGTGCCACCCGGTCGCTGTATGGTGTTGAAGCGTGACGGCTGTTTCTGGGTTACGTCATTCCCCTTTGCCCGCTACGTCAAGCACGAGTGGGCCGGAGCGTATGTGTGCTCAGCCTTCAGACGTGAACGCGGGCCACTGGCGTCAGACCTCATTCGTGAGGCTGTGGCGCTGACCATCGACTACCACCTGCACCGACCTAGCTGGAACGCAGACCCGTTGCCATCGCTGGGTATGGTCACCTTCATCGACGAAACCAAAGTGCGTGACAAGCCCGACTTTGGCCGTTGCTACCTGATGGCTGGATTTGAGGTAGCAGGCCGAACGAAGAAAGATGATCTGCTTGCGCTCCGACTACCACTCTCC
>Ga0247692_1000392_pt1 | contig 10071 bp, 10 predicted proteins | sample CNK33_metaG_FD_183041 | JGI IMG/M metagenome (GOLD analysis project Ga0247692, IMG submission 183041) | Soil microbial communities from Purdue University Martell Research Forest, Indiana, United States - CNK33 | ecosystem: Environmental > Terrestrial > Soil > Temperate forest > Bulk soil...
CTGATGCGCGGGCGTCCACGTTTGAGAACGCCTGCATGCGGTTGCGCGTTGAGAATCGGTGCGACCAGCGACCATTCTTCGTTGGAAAGCTCCTCGAAATGCATTCCCTTCTCCCGACCAGTCTGCGCGTGCCGTCCAGCCCAAGCGAAAGTCAGGTGTGCGCTATCGGCAAGCGACACACGCACGCGCTTTGACATTGACCCACGCCGCAATTTTTGATGCAGTCAGGATTGGGAACGGGCTCGACGTCAAGCCCGCTGAATCTCGCGTCAGGAAATCCCTAACGAAAACGAACGGGAGATGAGATGAACCAGCAACCTACCGCGCCGCGCTTTTCATCCGTCGATGCGCAAGCGCTGCCGTGGACACCGTCGGCGTGTGCCAGCGGCGTTCAGATCAAGAATCTCGGCAAGGCCAACGGACGCGCAATGCAGCTCGTTCGCTTCGAAGCGGGAACGGTGTTCCCGATGCACCTGCATACGGGACCGGAGTTCATCTACATGCTCGAAGGCGAGGCCATTCAGAACGGCCAGCGGCTGTTGCCGGGATGGGTGGGCATCGCGGAAGCGGGAACGGTCGACGATCGCTTCAGAAGCGATACGGGTTGCGTGTTTCTGTTGATCTACGATCTCGCGCAGCGTTTCTGCTGAGCGCGCATATCGCATCGAAACACTCGCTACAAATGCTTACAAAGCCGTTGCAGTATCAAGTGCACCGCGCCCGTTCGAGCGGCGTTATTGCAGGCACACACCAACCGTGGAGCCCACGATGAGCGCCAACGTCACGAACAGCATTGCGCAACGCAGCCGTATCCATCCCTTGATCGCGGGCGCGGCTGTGTCCGTGATACTCGCTAGCGTCACCGGCGTTGCAGCGATGACGGGCATTCTGCCCGTGTCGCACGCGACGCCCCCGGCCAACGAGCAGATCGCGCCCGCCGTGGCGCAAGCGGCGAGCGCGCCGCTCGCCGCTACCCAGCAAACCGGCGTGGTGCAGCAAACGAATGCCGCGCAACCGGTCGCGCAGCCCGTCGCGCAGCAAGCAGCGACCGAGGCTCCCAAGCCCGTGCATCACACGCGCAAGCCGCGTGTCGCACCGGCTCCGCAATACGCGAACGGCGACTACTCGCAAGCGTCTGCGCAACCGGCAGGCACACGGCAAGTCGCCGCCGATCCCTATGCGGGCGAAGTCGTTGCTGTCAACGCCGTGCAAACCCCCGAGCCGACGACGGGTCTCGGCGCCGTGGGCGGCGCCGTCGCGGGCGGCCTGATCGGCAATCAGTTCGGCGGCGGGCGTGGGCGCATTCTCGCTACTGTGGTGGGCGCTGTCGGCGGTGGTGTCGCGGGTAACGGCATCGAGCACGCCGTGCGCAAGCAGACGAGCTACCAGGTGCAGGTCCGCATGCAGGACGGCAGCTATCGCAACTTCACTTACCCGACGCAGCCGCAGGTGCAGGTTGGACAACGCGTGCATGTATCGGGCGACTCGCTCACGGCTTCCTGAGCGCGCGGTTACCTCGCGTTACACACGCAACAGGGTGGAAGCAACATGAGAACGACTGCATTTCTACAATGCGCGTCACTCGCCATCAAATGGCATCCATCTGCGGACGCCCTGAACGGAGCAATACGTTGAAACACCTGACACTCATCTGCGCGGCCGGACTCTTCAGCGCATGCGCGTCCACAGCGGCACTCGCTCACGTCGATGTCGGCGTGACGTTTGGCGTGCCGGCGCCGATCTACGTCGAGCCGGCGCCCGCCGTCGTCTACGCACCGCCGCCGCCCGCCGTCTACGCGCCAGCGCCCGTGTACTACGGCGACGGCGACGGCTACGGGTACGGATACGGATACGGCTATCGCGACGATCGCAGGTGGCACGATCACGGCCACCATCGCGGCTGGCATCGTCATCACGACGATGACGACGATTAAGACACCGTGACTCAACGCCAATTCAAATAAAGCATTGCCATGCGACGAGGCGCCGTGGTAGAAGCACGGCGCAGAGTTATGTCGACAGGAGCATGCGTTGAAAAGAACCGCCGATAACAGGCTACAGGTGGTTGCAGTACGAGTGGAACCGGCGATCGAACGGAGACTGAGGCTATTGGCCGAAGTCACGGGACGCCGGCAATCGTTTTTTCTGCAGCAGATGATCGAGAGCGGCATCGCCGCGATGGAAGAGACGTGGCTGCCGCCCGCCGTCCTCGCGCAGGTGCGCGATGGCACGCTGCCGTCGCGGGAACCGGAGCGCGCTCCAGCGCCGGATCTTTTCGGCGATCTGTTCGCCGATCAGGACAGTTGACGCGATCGCTTTAGCAAGCGCCGAACGCTTCGCGGATTGCCGCAACGAGGGCTTCCGCGAGACGCGGGTCCGACGCCAGATGACCCGCGTCGACAAACCTGCCATGTACAGCGGGAACGGCGCGCATCAAGCGGTGCAGATTGTCGGGCGGACAAACGGGATCGCGAGATCCATGCACTGCGTGCACCGCGACACCCGCTGCAACCGCGCGCTTCGCCAGCGCGATCAGACGACGTTCGCCGAGCCAGCAACCATGCACGAGGTAGCGCGCTTGAATGCGGTACTTCGCTGTCGTTGCTTCATCGTGCTTCGATGACGTTCGCTTGTGAACCGCAGTCTTGTGCATCAATACCGCGTTTTCATATGCACGCCACGCGGCAGCGACGGCATCGGCACGCCCGCGTGTTTGCGATCGCATCGATCGCATGCAGGCCGATGGCAGCGACGACGCCCGCTCGCAACGCGCTGCTCGCATCAACGCGCGCCATTCGCGCTGCGCACGAAAGCGCGACGTCACGAACAGGCGACGCACTTCGCGTTCCGACGTTAGAAAGAGACCACGCAACACAACGCCGCTAACGGACGCGGGATGCGTTCCCGCGTAAGCCAGCGCAAGCGCCGCGCCCCACGATCCGCCGACAACGCCCCAACGCACGATGCCCAGTTGCACGCGTATCGCTTCGAGATCGCGGATCAGGCGCTGCGTGTCGTTATGGCGAAGGCTGCCACGCGGCGTCGATGCACCTGTGCCTCGCTGGTCCACCATCACGACACGAACGCGCGCGAGATCGAACAGACGCAACGCGCCAGGCTGACTGCCGCTTCCCGGCCCGCCATGCAGCACGACAACAGGCACGCCGTGTGGATCGCCATGCACGGTATAGGCGATTGCATGACCATCGCGAGTGATCGTTCGATGCATCGTATCGTGTGAACTCATATGCGTCCCCGGCGACGAACGCGTGTTCAGAAGAATGAATCTTCGCATGCCCGATTCCCGTAGACCGCTCCGCCCGCAACACATCCTTTCGTCTGGCTAACAGCAAGGAATGGCGCGCGTCTTGCTTTTAACTCCCGCGATGCCTGCACGACGACGGGCACGATACAGGAGGAGACGATGCGCGACGATGCGAAGACAACCGGATCACTGACAGGCCGGGAGAGCGGTTGGCTCACCCCGTCGATCCAGAAAGCGCACGAGAGGTCGGAAACGTTCGGGCTAAGTGCAGCGATGCGTCCCGACTACGATGTGCTGACGCACGGCGAATTGCGCATGAAGCTCGAACAGAATCTCGTGCTGTGCGCACACGCCACGCCCGTGATGGAAACGCTGCGCGAGCAGATCGCGAACACGCAAAGCATGATCGTGCTCACCGATGCGCAAGGGCTGATTCTTCATTCGATCGGCGACGACGATTTTCTGCAGCGCGCCGAGAAAGTCGCGCTCATGGCGGGCGCCAACTGGGCCGAGGAACGGCAAGGCACGAATGCGATCGGCACGGCGATCGCCGAGCGCACGGCCACCGTGGTGCACGGCGATCAGCACTATCTCGCCGCTAACCGCTTCCTGACCTGTTCCAGCGTGCCGATCCTCGATCCGTATGGCGATCTGGTCGGCGTGCTCGACGTGACGGGCGACCATCGCGGCTACCATCAGCACACGATGGCGCTCGCGAAGATGTCCGTGCAGATGATCGAAAACCATCTGTTCGCGAACACCTTCCGCAACACGCTGCAAATCGCGTTTCATGGACGGCCCGAGTTTCTGGGCACGTTGATGGAAGGCATCATGGCCTTCACGTGTGACGGGCGCTTTCTGTCCGCGAATCGCAGCGCACAATTCCAGGTCGGGCTGCCGCTCGCGGCGATGCGCGCGCATACGCTGTCGTCGCTGTTCGGGCTGACCACGCCGCAGCTGATCGACCGCCTGCGCGCGAGCCAGGGCCATCACATTACGCTCGATCTGAGCAACGGCACGGTCGTGTGCGCGAACGTCGAGTTTCGCCGCCCGACGCTCGGCAGCGAGACTTCATGGCCCGCCGACGTTGACGCCAACGCGCGGCCCGCTGCTGCGCGCGCACCGCTAGCCAAAGCCGCGTCGCCCGCCAACGCGCCGTCGCGGCTCGACTCGCTCGACACGGGCGATCCGCAGATTTGCGCCGTCGTCGCGAAGGTGCGCAAGGTGCTCGGCAAGGACATCCCCATCCTGATCACGGGCGAGACGGGCACCGGCAAGGAACTGCTCGCGCAGGCCATCCACAACGATTCACCGCGCCGCGCGGGCCCTTTCGTCGCGGTCAATTGCGCGTCGATACCCGAAAACCTGATCGAGTCGGAGCTTTTCGGCTACGAAGACGGCGCATTTACGGGTGCGCGGCGCAAAGGCGCGGTCGGCAAACTGCTGCAGGCCAACGGCGGCACGCTGTTTCTCGACGAGATCGGCGACATGCCGTATCCGTTGCAAGTGCGTCTGCTGCGCGTGCTGCAGGAACGCGTCGTCGATCCGCTCGGCTCCAGCAAGTCGATTCCCGTCGACATCGCGATCATCTGCGCGACGCACCGCAATCTGCGCGAAATGATCGTGCAAAACCGGTTCCGCGAGGACCTGTATTACCGTTTGAACGGTCTCGTCGTCAGACTGCCGCCATTGCGCGAACGCACCGATCTCGCCATCGTCATCGAGAGGATGCTGCAATCGGTGCCGTCCGACGAAATCGCAGGCGCGCCGCTCAGCGTCGCGGACGACGTGAAGACGCTGTTCGAGCAATGCGCATGGCCGGGCAATTTCCGGCAACTCGGCAATCTGCTGCGCACGGCAGCCGCGATGGTCGACGACGATGGGCAAATCCGCCGCGAGCATCTGCCCGACGATTTCCTCGACGATCTGCGCAGCGGTTCAGCGCTGGCGGCGCGCGCCGCAGACTATCCACTGCCGCTGCACGACGCACTGATGCAGGACGTGCAGGCCTCCGCGATTGCGGCGGCTGTCGCGCGGCATAACGGGAACGTGTCGGCGGCGGCCCGCGCACTCGGCATTTCGCGCAACACGGTGTATCGCAAGATGCCCTCGCTGTGCGCCGCCGATCCGCGAGACAGCAGCGCGAGCGAGAACTAGCACGGTCGTCCGCTGTTGCAGGCTGTTGATTTTTGCAACACCTGTGCTCCGAATGTGGACAGCGTGTTCACTGAGAATCTCTCGCACATCGCGCGAACGCCCTTCGGCATGGAGCTTGCGTTCAACAGCCCCGACCGCAATTCAACCGCGGTTCTTCGTCAAACCCATCAAGGAGACAGCCATGCAATGGACTACGCCCGCCTACACGGATCTGCGTTTCGGCTTTGAGATCACGATGTATATCGCCAACCGCTGACGTCGCGCCGATGCGCCGCCGCGCGTCGCGTGCGGCGCTTCGACTGCCTTCACGAACGCCTCAGCCCGCTTCGTGTCAGGCACCCGACGCCATTGAACAAGACCTGACGCCATGATGCCGATGCCTGCGAACACCGGTGCGAGCGAGCGCCCGAGGCTACGTGATCTTTTCCTGCTGCAATGGGAGCCAGTCCAGGACGCGTATGTCCTGCTGTATCCGGAAGGCCTGGTGAAACTCAATCCGAGTGCAGGCGAAATTCTCTCGCGCTGCGACGGCACGCGCGATCTCGATGACATCATCGGCGAGCTCGAAGCGCTCTTCAATGCGTCCGGCCTCGCGAAGGACGTGTATCAGTTCATCGATCATGCGCGGCAACGCGGCTGGCTCGATTGACATGCGCACGCAACCACGGATGAACCTGAGGGCAGCCTCATGTCCGACCTGATGATGTTTCTGCTCGTCGGTGGTGCGCTCGGCGTGCTGGCGTTGCTATCCGTCGCCATGTGGATACTGATTCTGCACAAGTCGCACACGGAATGGCGGCTTGCTGCCGACAACTACCGCTTCACATCGTCGGCCTGGGACGAGACATCCGCGGATACCCCATCACAATCGGCGCGCTAGCGGGCGGAAACACACGCCACATGCCGTCGCAATGTCGAAAGAAATGAATCGCGACATCGCCTTCGGGACGATGCACGTGGACACGCACATGACAGCGCCTTCCGCTGCTGTCGCATTTGAATCTGGCAAAGCTGACTCTGGACGGCGGCATATGCGCCAGCCATCGCTCGACCATCGCACGCAAACTGTTCATGACATTGCACCCGCTGTTTGACGATACGACACAGCGGCACGATACGTCACCGCCGCTCATCGTCGTCATGCAGGGTGCGAGAAGCATGCCATCGAGTACACGGCATTCATCGTGAGCGACGGGCACACGACACACGTGTGCTGTCACATACGGCAACAGGTGAGTTGTCCCTTGCTCCACGATGCAACACGTCACGTGGCGCTTCCTGATGGGTGTTAAACGGACGCCCGCTCACACCGACATACTCCGCGCCGGTTAGCAAGGATAGCCAACCAATGGCATGCGACTTGCCTTTACGACCGCGCAGCCGCCATGCAAGCCAACGATGCTTTGCTGACAGGCGTCGCACGATAACTCACCCACAACGATGTTGGATAGGAGACAACGATGAAGACAAGTCAGGCTTCGGCCACACGGCTCGCGATGCTCGTCGCGGGCGTCGTGGCGGCAATCAGTCTGAGGCCCGCAACGGTAGCCGCCGCGGCCGACTATCCCGCCGTGACGTACGAGCGGCTCACGTCGGCGCAAAGCGATCCAGGCTGGCTCACGTACTACCGCACGTATAACGGCCAGGCGCATTCGCCGCTCAAGCAGATCGACACGTCGAACGTGAAGAACCTGAAGCAGACGTGGGCCTACAAGTTTCCTGCGGAGCTTCAGCAAGGCTTCGAAGCGACGCCCATCATCAACGGCCATTATCTCTTCGTGACGACGCCCAAGGACAACGTCTATGCATTCGATGCCTCCACCGGCAAGCAGTTGTGGAAGTACGAACCGAAGCTCGGCGCGGAAGCGTTCAAGAACGCGTGTTGCGATGTCGTGAACCGTGGCGTCGCGCTGTATGGCAAGAACGTGTATGTCGCGATGCTCAATGGCGAAGTGGCCGCGCTCGATGCGCAAACGGGCGCGCTAGTGTGGAAGAAGTCGATGTTCGAGCCGGCCACCGGCTACGCATTCTCGCTCGCGCCGCTGGCGCTCGACGGCTCGATCGTGGTGGGCAGCTCGGGCGGTGAGTATGGCGCTCGCGGGTTCATCGCGGCGCTCGATCCCGAGAACGGCAACGTGCAGTGGAAGCGCTACACCGTGCCCGGCGCAAAGGAGCCGGGCGGCAACACGTGGCCCGACGGCACACAGGAGCATGGCGGCGCGCCCGCATGGCTGACGGGCACGTTTGATCCCAGCAGCAAGACGCTCTATTGGGGCGTCGGCAATCCAGGGCCGTGGCTCGCGGATCTTCGCCCGGGCGATAACCTCTATTCGGACTCCCTGCTCGCGCTCGATCCGAAAACGGGCAACCTCAAATGGCACTACCAGTACACGCGTCACGACACGTGGGATTACGACGGCGTCAACACCCCCGTGCTCGCCAATATCAACTACGAAGGCAAGGACTATGACGCGATCATCCATGCCGACCGCAACGGTTACTTCCATGCAATCGATCGCAGCAACGGCAAGCTGATCTATGCGCGCCCGTTCGTGAAGGCGACTTCCGTCACGGGCTACACCGCCGACGGCAAACCCGTGCAGGACGAATCGAAGTATCCGAAAGCGGGAACGACGATCGAAACCTGCCCGAGCTTCCTCGGCGGCAAGAACTGGTGGTCGGTTTCCTACGACGCGGACAAGCACATCGCGGTCATCCCGACGCTGCATGCGTGCATGTCGCTGTCCGGCAAGTCGGTGACGTACATGGAGGGCTTGCCGTACCTCGGCGAAAGCTTCGAGATCAAGCCCGAGCCGGGCAGCAAGGGATACGGCGAATTGCAGGCCATCGACGTGAATACAGGCAAGAAGCTCTGGAGCCACTGGAGCAAGCTGCCGTGGAACGGCGGCGTGGCCACCACGGCAAGCGGCCTCGCGTTCAGCGGCTCGCTCGATGGGCATCTCTACGCGTTCGATGTCACGACTGGCAAGGTGCTGTGGCAAAGCCCGAAGCTCGCGAGCGGCATCATTGCGCAGCCGTCCGTGTTCGAGATCGACGGCAAGGAGTATGTCGCCGTGCTGGCCGGCTACGGCGGCGCAAATCCGATCTGGGGCGGCCCGATGGCCAAGGCCGCCGACAAGGTGCCGCGCGGCGGAACGCTGTACGTGTTCGCGCTCAACCACTCGTGATCTTTCCGGACGTCCAGACATGAACCATTCTCTCAATCGTATTCCGGCAGCGAGCGTGTTCGCTGCCTGTCTCGCGCTCACGTCGATTCATTCGATGGCGGCTGTGAAGGTTTGCACGTTTCCCGGCAGTCCGTCTGCGGCGCTGGACGAAGCCGTCGCGCGCGATGCGTTTGCGCAGGCAGGCATCGCCGCGACGATCGTCAGGCACGGCATCGGCGAAGGCGACGACGACGGCGTCTCGCTTGGAGAGCTCGACAAGACGCTCGCGCGCGAATGCGACGTGATCGCGGGCTTTCCGCGCTCGAATGTGGCCGATGCTTCCAGCAGCAAGCTGCAGTTCTCGCACGGCTACCTGCGCGCAGGCTATGTGAGCATCGAAGCGCCCGACGCCAATCCGCAAGGCGCAGCGAAGAACACGGTCGCGGCGACCTATGCGAGTCCCGCGCAGTTGATCGCCGTGCAGCAGCCGAGCGTCACGCTCGATCTGGAGAACACGTCGGCATTGACTGTCGAAGCGGTGGCGAAAGGACAGGCGCAGCGTGCGATCGTCTGGTATCCGGCTGTCGTCGCGTATCGTCTTGCGCATCCGCAACGGCGCTTCACTGTCTCCGCCGCGCGCTCGCCCTATGCGGACTGGCAACTCGTGTTCGCATTCGGGCCGCGCACAGTGGCGCTGCGCGAGCGGATCGATGCGGCGCTCGACAAGATGTCGGGCAGTGGACGGCTCGCTGGCTTGACCCACGACTGGGCGATGCCCGCACACGCGCTCGACGCTACCGCGCGCGACGACAATGCGCGCTTTCGCGACGGTCCTTCCGCATCGCATGCGGCCGCACAACGCGCGCTGCTGGCGTCGGCGAATGCAGACAGCGCGGGCGGCTTCGTGAAGATCGCCGCCGACGCGGCGGGTGGAACGCCGGCGTTCGATCAGGCGCAAGCGACACACGGCAAGATGCTCTATTCGGCCGCGTGCGCAAAATGCCACGGCGCGCAATTGCAGGGCGTGACGGCGCCCGCGCTGCAAGGGCCGGCGTTTGCGCCGGCATCGAATGCGCATCTGACGATTGGCGGTGTGTTCACGTACATGTCGACGAACATGCCCGCTGACAAACCAGGCAAGATGAAGGATCAGGATTACGCGGACATCATGGCGTTCCTGCTCTATTCGAATGGTTATCGGGCGAGCGGCGCGAAGATGACGGCCGACAATGCGCGCGCTCTGGCGACGCCGCTCAATGCCGGAGCCGGAAAGTGAAGCTTTTGTGATTGCCTGACTCGAATGCGTGGGCCGGGGCCGTGACGATCTTCGTCGTCACGCATCCCGCCCACACCTGGCACCGCGAGCATTACGCAACCGCTTCTTAATCTTACTGTGTCAAAAAAATCCATTAGCAGCGGAGCGATACCTGGTAGTATTGAATAATACAGACTTCGGGCGATCGCGATGAGAGAAGATGTCGA
>Ga0247692_1000393_pt1 | contig 10071 bp, 7 predicted proteins | sample CNK33_metaG_FD_183041 | JGI IMG/M metagenome (GOLD analysis project Ga0247692, IMG submission 183041) | Soil microbial communities from Purdue University Martell Research Forest, Indiana, United States - CNK33 | ecosystem: Environmental > Terrestrial > Soil > Temperate forest > Bulk soil | place...
CGCTCCGGCGTGGTAGCCGCGAGCGCCGGCAACCACGGCCAGGCGGTCGCGTGGGCCGCGCGCGAGGCCGGCGTCAAGGCGACGATCTTCATGCCGCAGGACGCGCCGATGGCGAAGGTCGAGCCGACGAAGAACTACGGCGGCCACGCGGAGCTCGTCGGCTTGACGTTCGAGGACGCGCTCGACGCAGCCTACGAGCGGGCCAAGTCGACGGGCGCGACGTTCGTGCACCCGTACGAGGACGACCGCGTGATCGCCGGCCAGGGAACGATCGGGCTCGAGCTCGCCGAGCAGGTTCCGGACGCCGAGACGTTCGTGATCCCGATCGGCGGCGGCGGGCTCTGCTCCGGGATCGCCCTCGCGCTGCGGGCGGTGCGGCCGGGCGTCCGGATCGTCGGCGTGCAGGCAGGGCTCAAGGGGCCGACGATCGCCGACGGGATCGCGGTCAAGGAGGTCGGCCAGAAGACCGGCGCGATCCTCGACGACGTGCTCGACGACCGGGTCTCGGTGACCGACGACGAGATCTGCCAGGCGATCGTGCTCCTGCTCGAGCGGTCGAAGCTCGTCGTCGAAGGGGCGGGCGCGGTCGGCGTCGCGGCGTTGCTGAACGGCAAGGCGGGCGGGGGAGACGGTCCCGCGGTCGCGATCCTCTCTGGCGGCAACATCGACCCGACCGTGCTGATCTCGGTCATGCGGCACGGCTTGACCAACGCCGGCCGCTATCTCGTCGTGCGGAGCCGCGTGCAGGACCGGCCGGGCGAGCTGATCAAGCTCCTCTCACTCGTCGCGCGCGAGCGGGCGAACGTCGTCTCGGTCGAGCACCATCGCGAAGGGATGGACGTGCCGGTCTACGAGAGCGAGATCGAGCTGACGCTCGCGATGCGGGACGAGCATCACTGCTCCGTCCTGCTCGAGACGCTTCGCAGCCTGGGCTATCAGGTCGAGCGGATCCGCTAACCCGATGCTGGTCTGCCCGCAGTGCGGGACGGAGAACCCTGCCGACGCGCGCTTCTGCACCGCTTGCGGGACGAAGCTCGACGCCGCGCGCGCCGAGCCACGAGAGGAACGCAAGATCGTTTCAGTGCTCTTCGCCGACCTCGTCGGCTTCACCTCGCGGGCCGAGCGGCTCGACCCGGAAGACGTGCGCGCGACACTCTCGCCGTACTACGCGCGCCTGCGCGGCGAGCTCGAGCGGCACGGCGGCACCGTGGAGAAGTTCATCGGCGACGCGGTAATGGCCGTCTTCGGTGCGCCGGTCGCGCACGAGGACGACCCCGAACGGGCCGTGCGCGCGGCTCTCGCGATCCGCGACGCGATCGTCGAGGACGGGCGCCTGCAGGTGCGCGTCGCGGTCACGACAGGGGAGGCGCTCGTCACGCTTGGCGCCGCGCCCCTCGAGGGCGAGGGGATGGTTGCCGGCGACGTCGTCAACACCGCCGCGCGCCTTCAGAGCGCGGCGCCGGTGAACGGCGTGCTCGTCGACGAGACGACCTACCGGGCGACCCGGCAGCGGATCGCCTACTCCGAGGCGCAGCCGGTGTCCGCGAAGGGAAAGGCCGAGCCCGTCGTGGTCTGGGAGGCGAGTGAGGCGCGTTCGCGTCTCGGTGTGGACGTCGCGCAGGGCGGCGCCGAGCTGGTCGGCCGGCAGCGCGAGCTCCAGTTCCTCACGAGCGCACTGACGCGCGCCCGCGAGGAGCGCTCGACGCAGCTCGTCACGCTCGTCGGCGTTCCCGGGATCGGCAAGAGCCGCCTCGTCTACGAGCTGTCGCTCGTCGTCGACGCGGAGGAGGAGCTGATCTTCTGGCGGCAGGGCCGTTCGCTTCCGTACGGCGAGGGCGTCACCTACTGGGCGCTCGCCGAGATGGCGAAAGCTCACGCCGGGATCCTCGACTCGGATGCACCTGCCGACGCGGAGCGGAAGCTCGCGGAGACGATTGCCGGGCTGCACGTCGAGAACGCGGAGCAGCTGCTCGACAACCTCCGGCCGCTGATCGGTCTCGGGGCGGAACGCACGGGCGGCGACCGCGCGGAGCGCTTCGCCGCGTGGCGTGAGTTCTTCGAGGCGCTCGCCGACGAGCGGCCGGCCGTGCTCGTCTTCGACGACCTGCACTGGGCCGACGACGACCTGCTCGACTTCGTCGACCACCTGGTCGACTGGAGCTCGGACGTCCCCCTGCTCGTCGTGTGCACGGCTCGGCCCGAGCTGCTCGAGCGGCGGCCGGACTGGGGAGGCGGCAAGCCGAACGCCCTGACGCTCTCGATCTCGCCGCTTTCGGACGACGAGACGGCGCGCTTGCTCGGGAGCCTGCTGGAGCGAACCGTCCTCCCGGCCGACGTGCAGACCTTGCTCCTCGCGCGGGCAGGCGGAAACCCGCTCTACGCCGAGCAGTTCGCGCGGCTGCTGCTGGAGGCCGGAACGCACGGGGACCTGCCGCTCCCCGAGAACGTGCAGGGGATCATCGCCGCGCGCCTCGACGCCCTCGCGAGCGGCGAGAAGCAGCTGCTGCAGGACGCGGCCGTGCTCGGCAAGATCTTTTGGCTCGGCGCGGCGTGTGCGGTCGGCGGGCTCGACCGCAGCGCGGCAGAGGAGCGGATGCACGCGCTCGTGCGCAAGGAGTTCGTGCGGCGTGAGCGGCGCTCCTCGGTCGGCGGAGAGGAGGAGTACGCCTTCCGCCACGTCCTCGTCCGCGACGTCGCCTACGGCCAGATCCCGCGTGGAGGGCGGGCCGAGCGGCACGAGCGCGCCGCAGGCTGGCTCGAAGGACTCGGTCGCTCGGAGGACCGCGCGGAAATGCTTGCGCACCACTACCTCGAGGCGCTGCGCCTCCGCCGGGCGACGGGCGCCGAGGAGTCGGCGGGGCTCGCGACGCGGGCGCGCGACGCCGCCCGCGACGCCGGCGACCGGGCGATGACGCTCGGCTCCTACCCCACGGCGGCTCGTCTCTACGAGGCTGCGCTGGAGCTCTCCGAGCCGGGCGACGAGCAGCGGCCCGACCTGTTGCTCGCGTACGCGAGGAGCCGCGTCGACGACGCGGGTCTCGACGACGCGATCCTGTCCGAGGCGTCGGAGGGTCTGCTGCGCCAGGGAAACGTCGAAGCCGCAGCCGAGTCGGAGGCGAGGATCGCCGGCGTGTGGCTGAACCGCGGCGACCAGGCTCGGGCTTTCGCACACCTCGAGCGGGCGCACGAGCTCGTGGCGGAGCGGGGCCCGTCCCCGGAGAAGGCATACGTGCTCCAGGAGCTCGGACGGGCGCGGATGATGGCGGACGAGTTCGACCGGGCGATCGAGCTGGCTTCGGAGTCGTTGCAGCTCGGCGAGCTGTTCGACCTCCCGGCCGTTCGCGCGCGCAACCTCAACACGCTCGGCGTTTCCCGGGTCGTCAGCGGCGATCCGGGTGGGATCGGCGACCTCGAGCGCGCGATGGAGATCGCCGCGGCCGCGCACTCGTACGAGGAGGTCGGTGCGTCCGCGAACCTGACCTGGATGACCGTGGTTCTCGGGGACGTCCGCCGGGCCGCACGGCTGCTCGAGCAGACGCGCTCGCTGGCGCGGCGGATCGGGGTCGAAGGGTTCATCCGCTGGCAGGAGGCTGAGCACACGTTCTACTGCTACTGGGAGGGTCGCTGGGACGACGCGCTGACCGCGGTCGACGACTACTTCCGCGCGATCGAGGGGACGTCGCAGCACTACATGGAAGGCATGTGCAGGGACGTGCGCGCGACGATCCTGCTCGCACGCGGCGAGCCCGACGCGGCGCTTGCCGAGGCGCGGATCGCGACACGCCTCTCGCGCCCCGCGAAGGACCCTCAGACCCTCAACAATGCCCTCGCGTGCGAGGCAAACGCGGCACTCGCCGTCGGCGATCGCTCGACAGCGGCCGCGTTTGCGGGCGAGCTGGTCGAGACCTGGGCGACCACGGGCATCCGCCAGCCGATGGAGCTCTCCATCGCGCCGTGGGTCTTCCGCGAGCTGGGCCGGGACGACGAACTGCTCTACGCGCTCGACCACGAGGCGCTCGGCACGACACCGTGGCACGAGGCGGCGCGGCTGATCGCCTCGGGCGACCTCGCGGGAGCGGCCGATGCGTTCGCAGGGATCGGCACGGTGCCGGACGAGGCCTACGCGCGGATGCGGGCCGCCGAGGCGCGCCTCGCGCGCGGTGACCGCGGCGAGGCGAACCGCCAGCTCGGGCTCGCGGTACCCGTCTTCGCGCAGCTGGAGGCCCGCGCCTGGATGGCCGAGGCCAAGTCGCTGTTGGCCGAGTCAGCCTGAGCCGCAGCGCCGGAACGCGGTCAGCGGGTGGCCGCGCTTCTGCCAGTCGTCGACGCCGCCGTCCAGCACCGGGCGCGCGTCGATGCCCTCGGCGGCGAGCACGCTCGCCGCGACGCCCGCGCGGGCGCCAGTGTTGCAGATCGTCACCACCGGCCGGCCGTTCTGCAGTTCGTCGCGGTAGGCGCGTACCAGCCGATAGGGGATGTGCCTGCTGCCGGCGATGTAGCCCTCGTCGCGCTCGTCCTTCTCGCGGACGTCGAGCACCTCGACGCCGTCCTGCTCGAGCAGGGCCTCCAGCTCCTCGATCCCGACCGCCTGGAGCGTCTCCGGCATCGGCAGCTCGAGCACGTAGCCCGCGACGTCGAGCAGCCCGACCGCATACAGGCGCCGCGCGCCGTCCTCCGCGTCCTCGCGCGACGAGGCGTGGATCGTGATCGGCCGGTCGTGGTCGAGCACGAACGCCGTTTTCGTCCCGACCGACGAGCCGTCCAGCGGGACGTTCACCGCGCCGTGGGCATGTCCCGAGGCGTGCTCGGCGGCGGGCCGGACGTCGAGCAGCTGCCCGCGCGGCTCGTCCAGCAGCTCCAGCTGTGGCTGTGCGCTCAGGAACGGGCCGCGGTTGAGCTCGACGACCCGCTCGACCGTCGGCGGTCGCGGCGCGGCGATCGCTGCCGAGTGCGAGACGAACTCCTGCTCGTCCGTGATCGCGAGCGCTGAGTTGGAGAGCCGCTCCATCCCGATCGTCGAGACCTTCTCGCTCGAGAGGCCGGCGCCGCAGAGCGAGCCGCCGGTGTGCCCGGGGTCGACCTCGATCTCGTCCGGCAGCCCGGCGAGCCGCTGCAGCGATTGGAAGAGCCCCTCCGCGCCTTCGCGCGCGTCGACGGCGAGGTCGGGCCGCGCCGCGTCGCCGATCAGCAGGGAGTCGCCGGTCAGCAGGTGGCCCTCGACGAGGAAGCAGGAGTGCTCGGGCCGGTGGCCGGGGGTGTGCATCACCTTTACGCTCAGCGAGCCGACGGCGATCTCGTCGCCGTTCTCGAACGGGTCGCAGGGGTAGGCGACCTCGGCGAGGGAGTGGATCGAGACGCGCGCATCGTGCTCGAGCGCGAGGCGTCCGTGGCCCGAGACGTGATCGGCGTGGTTGTGAGTCTCGAGCACGCGGACGATCCGCACGCCCGCCCGCTCGGCTTCGGCGACCAACGGCTCGATCGCATAGGCGGGGTCGACGGCCGCCGCTTCGCCGGCCGCCTCGTCGCCGATCAGGTAGGACGCGCAGCCGAGGTCGTCGTCCACGAGCTGCTTGAAGATCACGTCGCGAGCGACGCTACCAGCGGGCACCGCTAGCTTTCTTGAAGTAGCGCCTAGGCTTAACGAAGCCGTTAGCGGCGCTAGTCGGCCGCTGCGGGCCTCACCGGGCCACACCGGGAAGGCGCTCGGGGCGCCTCGGGCGCGTCTGAGCGTCGTAGGCCGAGAGTCAGAAGGTGCTCCACTCGTCGCCGTCAGGCTCGACGATCACGTGCCCGTAGACGTCGTGCAGCATCGAGGCCTTCGAGTGCCCGCTCCACTGCTTCACCAGCACCGGCTCGAAGCCGTGGGCGAGCCAGAGCGAGCACCGGCAGTGTCGCAGGGGTGTGGGCCGTAGCGGGCAAGCCCGGCGTTGCGGCGGCAGCCCTCCGGTTGTCCGACGAGACATGGTGCGCCTGTGGCTCCTTGCTGGCGGCCTGCCTAGACGCCGAAGCGGGCCCGTCGTAGGCTTGTGTGACGTTCGACACAAGCCGAGGGGCCAGAGGAGGTAGGCATGAAGGTCACGCGACTCAGGCTCGCCGTGGTCGGAGCATTGCTCGCGCTCGCGCTTCCCACCGCGGCGCAGGCGAACGAAGTCACAAACTGGAACTCGATCGCGCTCAACACGGTGCTCGCACAGCCACCGATCAGCTCGTCTCCGAATTCGACGGCTGTGTTCATGGCGATGACGCAGGGCGCGGTCTATGGCGCTGTCAATGCGGTCGATCGGCACGGACGGCCGTATCTCGTGCAGCGGAGCTTTCCGAAGGCGTCGCTTAACGCGGCGGCGGCAACTGCCGCGTATCGCGTGCTGGACACGACGTTCCCCGACCAGCACGCAACGCTGAAGGCGGACTACGACAGTTCGCTTGCGGGCGTTCCGGACGGCCGCTCCAAAGACACTGGTGTGGACGTTGGCGAAGCGGCAGCCGGCGCGATGCTCGCGCAAGGGCACGACGCCCGCGCAGTGATTGGGTGTGCGTTCGGTGTCTTCGTCCCTGGCGTGTGGCAGCCGCTGGCCGGGCCGACCGGCGCCCCACTCTGCGACCCGAGCGCTTGGGTGAAGGACGCGCCGCCGTTTCTCGTCGACAGTGCGTCGCAATTTCGCACGGCCGGCCCCTATGCGCTCGACAGCGTCGCTTACGCGGCCGATTACAACGAGGTAAAGCGGCTCGGCTCGCTGACCAGCGGGATCCGGACGCCGTTGCAGACGCACCTTGCGGTGTTCTGGCAGTCGAATCCAGGGGTGAACTACAACCTGCTGGCGCAAAGGTTCGTGGCCGAGAAGTCGCTTGATACGACCGACAGCGCACGGCTGTTCGCAATGATCGACCTCAACGCGGCGGATGCGATCATCACCGCCTGGAGCGATAAGTACGCCAGGCTTTTTTGGCGGCCAATGGCGGCGATCCAGCACGGCGCAGGTGACGGCAACCCCCTGACGGTGGGCGATCCGACGTGGACACCGCTGTTCACCCCGTCGCTCCCAGCGGCGATCGCCGGAGTCGGCCCTGCGCTGAACACGCCGCCCTACCCGGAGCACCCATCAGGCGCAGTGAGCTACGCCAGCTCAACGATGCACGCCTTCCGGTCGTTCTTCGGTACCGACGACGAGAGCTTCTACGTCACTAGCAGTCGGTTCCCTGGAGAGCAGCTTCATTTCGACCGCTTCTCCGATCTCATCAACCAGGTCATCGAAGCGCGTATCTGGGCTGGAATCCATTTCCGAAACGCCGACCTCCAGGCGGCAAATCTCGGCCGCGCGGTCGAGGCCTGGACGCATACGCACCAGTTCGCATTCGTTCACTGACCCGTCCGGCGTGGGAGCGGCTTCGGGCCGCTCCCACGTTCCAACGCTGCCAACGGGGGGTAGCCAAGGATTCGGGGCGCGGTTGCACTCCGCGCCACGCGCGCCTTGGGGCCTTTCTTGTAGTCGCGGCACGATCAGAACGAGTCGACCATCGCTCGCAGGACGCGCAGCGCCTCGGCGTGGCGTTCTCCGCTCAGCGCTGAGAGCGCCCCTACGACCAGCGTGATCTCGCCCAGCATCGCGTCGTACTCCTCGAGGTAGCGCTGCAGCCAGCGGGCCGCGACGCGCGGATGCCGGCGCTGGCCCTTCCGAGCAACCAAGGCCGTGAGCTCGAACGCGTCGGCCAGGCTGATCGGGCCGAGCTCGCGAGCCAACCCTTCCGCGACCGCGAGATTCCCGGCGCGCAGCTTGAGCCGGGCGGCGGAGTCCGCAGCCGCCGATGCCTGAGCGGTGCGAGGCAGCAGCGTGGTTCCAACTCCTACCGGGGGTGGGACCACGACGGTCTACGGCCCAGGAGACCCGGACTCGTGTCGCAAGACCAGTTGATCGGCCGAAGCAGATCTCGCTTCACAAGTAGTGGGAAGACCCGGATCGCCCGGGCCTTCCCACCGAGAACCAGTTACCGTCTTCACCGCAGCGGCTGCCAGTTCGGTGCAATGTCCGTCCACCAGGACGGGCAGGAGAAGGTGCCGCTGTTGACGCGGAAGTTGTCGTACGCGACCTTCACGTCCGGGTGGCTGAACTGGGGCGCGTTCGAGAACAAGTCGAGGCTCACGCGAACGTCGTTCGCGAGCTCGGTTGTGGTTTGGATCGCGCTCCAACCTGCGGGTGTCAACCTGTAGGCGGTCAGCATCGGACCGAGTCGGACGAAGCGAAGCGTCCCGGCGGTTTCCGGCGCCGGCACGAACGTGTTGGTGGGCCCGGGGAAGTTCGTCGACACGCCTGTTCCCCCGCCTGGGTCGAAGACGAACAAGCCGAACGTCTGGTCGAAGTTTCCGTTGACGATCGTGTTGGTGTTGAAGTCGACGTTCACCCCGCTCTGCGGCGGCCACTGCAACAGCTGGTAATCGACTTCCAGGTCGAAGTCGCCGAGCAAGTCACACTGGGTACTGACGCCCGCGTCGGTGTATCCGGCACTTGGATCGTTCAGCGTGTCGGAGGGGATCGAGACCTCAAGTCGGCCGTTCGCTTGCGACACGGACGGTCCGCTGCCCACGATGTTCGGGCCGAACCAGAATGGATCGATCCGGTCGCCACTGAACGCGTCGAGGTACGGCGCTCGCGGCGTCGAGATCTCGGTGACGTTGCTGCCGTCCGCGTTCATCGTGTAGATCGCCCCGTGGGCGTCAGGAGTGCCGACCCCGGTGAAGCCAAGGAAGGTGATCTTCGTCCCATCCGGCGACCAGGCAGGCTGCAACTCGAGCCGGTCCGGCGTGTCTGTCAGCCGCCGCAGGCCGCTTCCGTCGGCGTGGACGACGTACAGGTCCGTCGTCACGGGCCCGCCGAAGATGAAGCGTTCGAAGAGCAGCTGGTTGCCGCTCGGCGACCAGTCTGCTTCGACATCGGCCGTCTCCGGCCCGGGCGGCGAGGGCAATACGAGCTTCGCGGCACTGCCGTCCGCGTTCGCCGTGTAGAGCCGTTGCGTCCCGTCTCCCCGTGTGCTGCTGAAGGCGATCCGGCCTCCACGCGGTGCTGCCGCGACCGTCGCGTTGTCGGACGAGACCGGGGTCAGCTGCTGGAGGCCGTTGCCGTCGGCATTGATCCGGAAGATCGCGCGGTTAGGGAAATCGCCGTTCTGGAAGAGGATGTGTCCGTCGGCGGTCCAGGTCGGACGGCGGTCATCGTTTCCGTCGTGCGTCACCCGAGCGACGCCACTGCCGTCGGCGTTCATCGTGTAGATCTGGTAGTTGCCGGTGCGGTTGCTCGCGAAGACGATCCGGCTGCCATCCGACGACCAGCGCGGGTCGGTGTCGTCGGCAGGATTGCGGGTCAAGTCGACCCGGCCCGTGCCGTCGCTGTTCATCGTGTAGATCTCTTCGTTGCCGTCCCGGTTCGTCTGGAAGACGAGCTTTCCGTTCGATCCCGGGAATGCCGCCTGCGCCACGCCTGCCGCGATAGCCGCGGCAATGGCAAGAGCCGCTGCAACGATGATCAGTCGCATCATTTCTCTGCCCTCCTGCCTGCCCTAATGACCCCAAGGCCATTGCGTGTTTTCAGGAGCCTCGCGAGCGCCGCTAACGCGCCACTACGCGCTTCTACTGCGATGGCTGACGCTGAGGAGGTGCTTGCGGGCCGCGCTGTGCGTCGTTGATAGCGGCCTCCTTCCCTCGGTGTTCTACGCCACCGATGATGCGCCTCGCGAGGGCCGACTTCAATGGACGGGGCCATATCTCACCCGAGGCGGCGGGCTAGCCCGAGAGACACGCGAAATCGAGCACCGGGGGGAGCTCGATCGCGTTCGGCGCCACGCCCGTCTGCCCGTGGTTGTAGTCGAAGAACGCGACGCCGGTAACACGCGCCTTCGTGCAGATCCGAGCAGCAGCCCGGGCGTTCTTCATCTGCTTGCGCCGATAGGTGGCAAGCGAATCTCGGGGTGGTCAGCTGCCGCAGAACTGGCCACCCCACTCAGTTCAGCTCCTCACACGTGCGGCGGCGCCATACGAACGGCGAGACGGATGCAGACCTTGGGAGGGCTGAGAAATTCGCG
>Ga0247692_1000395_pt1 | contig 10057 bp, 11 predicted proteins | sample CNK33_metaG_FD_183041 | JGI IMG/M metagenome (GOLD analysis project Ga0247692, IMG submission 183041) | Soil microbial communities from Purdue University Martell Research Forest, Indiana, United States - CNK33 | ecosystem: Environmental > Terrestrial > Soil > Temperate forest > Bulk soil...
GGCGGGAGGCCGGTCGCGAGGGGCGTTTTCGCGCCTGGTTTTTGAATTCCGCACAAGGAGCCACGCATGACACAGTTATTCGACTTGAGCGGGCGCACGGCGCTCGTCACCGGTTCGGCGCGCGGCATCGGCTTTGCGCTGGCCGAGGGACTCGCAACCGCAGGTGCGAGCGTGATGCTGAACGGCACACGCGCCGATACGGTCGCCGACGCGGTCAGCCGGCTGGATGCGAAGGGCTTCAGCGCGCAAGGCCGAGCCTTCGACGTGACTGACGAACAGGCCGTCGCCAATGCTTTCGCCCAATGGGACAAAGACGGCGTGACGATCGACATCGTCATCAATAACGCCGGCATCCAGTTTCGCAAGCCGCTCGTCGAGCTAGCACTGTCGGACTGGCAGCGCGTGATCGACACGAACCTGACCAGTGCCTTCATCGTATCGAAGCAGGCGGCCCAGCGGATGATCGCGCGCGGAACGGGCGGCAAGATCGTCAATATCGGTTCGCTGACCAGCGAAGCGGCCCGCGCGACAGTCGGCGCGTACACCGCGGCGAAAGGCGGCATCAAGATGCTGACCCGCGCGATGAGCGCCGAGTGGGCTGCATCGAACATTCAGGCGAACGCGATCGGTCCCGGCTACATCCTGACTGACATGAACCAGGCGCTCGTCGATAACGCCGCCTTCGATGCATGGGTCAAGAACAGCAACCCGTCGCAACGCTGGGGCAAACCGGAGGAACTCGTTGGCACGGCGGTGTTTCTGTCGTCGCCCGCATCGAGCTATGTCAATGGCCAGATCATCTATGTCGATGGAGGCTGGCTGGCCGTGCTTTGAATGCAACTCACGCGGGGGATCTACCACAACTAAAAGAACGGCACGATCCCGCTCATCACGCAGTGTGTGCCGTCTTTCGCGGTACCGATCGGAGACATCATGGAAAGCGTCAAACCCGTAGCAACCCAGAGATGGTGGTATCTGATGCCCATCATTTTCATCACTTACAGCCTCGCCTACCTGGATCGCGCTAACTACGGTTTTGCCGCAGCCGCCGGTATCGACAAGGATCTCGGCATCACGCACGGCACCTCGTCGCTGATCGGGTCGCTGTTCTTTCTCGGCTACTGTCTGTTTCAGGTGCCCGGCGCAATCTACGCGCAGCGCAACAGCGTCAAGAAACTGATTTTCTTCAGCCTGATCCTGTGGGGGCTCTGCGCCGCGGCGACGGGCATGGTCAGCAACATTCCGATGCTGATGGTGCTGCGCTTCGTGCTCGGCGTAGTCGAAGCGGCGGTGATGCCGTCGATGCTGATGTACATCAGCCGGTGGTTCACGCGAACCGAACGGTCGCGCGCCAACACCTTCCTGATTCTCGGCAACCCGGTGACGGTGCTGTGGATGTCGGTGGTATCCGGCTATCTGGTGCACAGCTTCGGCTGGCGCGAGATGTTCGTGATCGAAGGCGTACCCGCGCTGGCGTGGGCCGTGGTGTGGTGGTTCACCGTCAAGGACAAGCCGGCCGATGCGCCCTGGATGAGCGACGCGGAAAAGACCGAACTGCAGGCGCGCCTGAAGGCCGAGCAGGCCGATATCGCGCCGGTGCGCGACTACAAGAGCGCATTCCGCTCGTCGATCGTACTGAAATGCTGTGCGATTCACGCGCTGTGGAGCGTAGGCGTGTATGGCTTCATCATGTGGCTGCCGTCGATTCTCAAGACGGCTTCGACGATCGATATCGTTTCAGTTGGCTGGCTTGCCGCCGTTCCGTACCTTGCCGCGATCATCCTGATGCTGCTCGCGTCATGGCTGTCCGACAAGACCCGCAACCGCAAACTGTTTGTGTGGCCGCTGCTCCTGATTGGGACGATCGCGTTCATGGCTTCGTACATGATCGGCAGCTCGCACTTCTGGGTTTCGTTTGCGTTGCTGGTCGTGGCAGGTGCAACGATGTATGCGCCGTACGGACCGTTTTTCGCGCTCGTTCCCGAACTGATCCCGAGCAACGTGCTGGGCGGCGCGATCGGACTCATCAACGCATGCGGCGCAATGGGCGCGTTTCTCGGCTCGTGGATCGTCGGCTATCTGAACGGTGCGACGGGTAGCCCGGCAGCGTCATACATATTCATGGCGGGCGCGCTGCTCTGCTCCGTGATTCTGATGATCACCGTGCCTGCGCACTCGGGTCAACGCTCGAAGCAGGAAGGGCGCCTCGCGGTGAGCCGCTGATAAAGCGCCACACCACGACTCAACATTTGCAATGGCAGGAACAACATGGCAACGCTGATCACCGATGTAAAGGTCATCCTGACCGCGCCGGAAGGCATCAACCTGGTTGTGGTCAAGGTGGAGACCAATCAGGCTGGACTGTATGGGCTCGGTTGCGCGACGTTTGCGTATCGGCATGTCGCGGTCAAATGTCTGATCGACGAGTATTTGCGACCGCTTCTGATCGGCAGGGACGCCGAGGCGATCGAGGAACTGTGGCAACTGATGCACCAGAACGCGTACTGGCGCAACGGCCCCATCGAGAACAATGCGATCTCGGGCATCGACATGGCCTTGTGGGACATCAAGGGCAAGATGGCGGGCATGCCGCTCTATCAGCTCTTTGGCGGCAAGTGCAGGGAAGGGGTACCGATCTATCGTCATGCGGACGGGCGTGACCTCAATGAGTTGTGCGAGAATATCCAGAAGTACCGGGAGCAGGGCATCACGCACATTCGCTGTCAAAGCGGCGGCTATGGCGGAGGCAGCTACGGCAAGGCGCCATCGGGCGCGCCGGCGCGCGCACCCGAGGGCGTGTATCTCGACAGCAGGAAGTACATGCGCGAGACCCTCAAACTGTTCGACGGCATTCGCAGCAAGGTGGGCTTCGACGTCGAGTTGTGTCACGACGTGCATGAGCGCCTCAAACCCGTTGAGGCGATCCGCTTTGCGTGTGAGCTTGAGCAATACGAGCTGTTCTTCCTTGAGGATGCGATTGCACTGGAAGAGGGCGAATGGATGCGGCAGCTGCGCGCAAAGACGACCACACCTCTCGCTCAGGGCGAACTCTTCAACAACCCGTCTGAATGGCGTTTCATGATCACGGAGCGCCTGATCGACTTCATACGCGTTCACCTGAGCCAGATCGGCGGGATTACTGCCGGCCGCAAGCTGCAGATATTCGCCGAACAGTTTGGCGTGAGGACAGCCTGGCATGGCCCGGGCGATATGTCGCCGATGGCTCACGCGGCGAACATTCATATCGATCTCGCTGCGCGCAATTTCGGGGTTCAGGAATGGTCGGGCACCGAGCCGCCCAACTTTGTCATCCAGGACCTGAAGGGGCCGCGGGCGGCACTGCTGGACGTCTTCCCTGGCTTGCCCGAGTTCCGCAACGGGCACGTGTATGCGAACGACAAACCCGGTCTGGGAGTCGATATCGACGAAGCCGAAGCGGCAAAGTATCCGTGTGAGAACACCGTGACGACATGGACGCAAACCCGGTTGAAGGACGGCACCTTGCAGACTCCCTGATTGAGAGCAAGGGGGAGCATGTTGTGTGTGCGGTTTGGGTTTGATTATGTTAGGCGTGCGCGCATGACCATTGGAGTAGCCGAGATAACCGTGCATTACTATTCTGAACGTGCATCGACCGGAAGCGCACCGCTCTGACGTGAGCGTCATCGTGTTCGAAGGCATTTCTCCGATCAACACCGGCTACCTGGTGCCTCAGGTCAGTGGGTGAGATCGGCCAGTATTAGCCGTTCGCGAACACTGCAGCGTCGACATCCAAATGTCTCTTCGCACCAACAAACAGCCATTCGATTCGAGCGCAAAGAGGTTACAATCGCTTGTCACCTAAAATATTGTCAAGGTGTTACGTAACCCGTGCACGCTGCCAACGCGAACTTTTGGAGACCGTTAGAACCACGTCTCAATAACTGACGGGTGGTCTATGGTGTTATCACTTCGCTATTTGGGAGTCTTGGGAATCTGTGCTTTGTTCACTGCTTGCGGAGAGATTCCGTCCAAGCATGCTGCGTGCAGAGCTGATGCCTGTCGCCCTCGGCACGAGCACGAGATGTTGCAATCCGGCGATGCGTCATGGTATTCGGCAACGTTCCAGGGGCATCTGACCGCAAACGGGGAACGCTACGATGGCGGCGCCTTGACTGCCGCCCATCGAACATTATCGCTCGGCAGCTATGTGCGCGTCAGATCGTTGGCTACCGGGAAGTCGGTTGTCGTTCGCATCAACGATCGCGGACCATACATCAAAGGCCGGATTATCGATCTCTCTTACGCCGCAGCGGAAGTCTTGGGTTTGCCAGACGCGCGGTCGATGCGCGTGCAGATTGAACGTGTGGAGAAGACACAGACGGGGTCAGACGTGGGCGAAACCTTGACGACAGGGCGGTGAAGTCCTAAACGGTGCTCTGAGCAAGTTGCTTGCTCAAGGCATCGGAAAGACTGCGTAGCTGCTGCTCGTTTAACTTGTGTCCGGTTCAAGCCGCCTGTTCCAGCAGACCGCTTCCGTTGGCTGAGCTCAATCGTTGATCTGCTTACCGAACGGGTGATCGGCTGGGATGTTTTATGCCATACGCATAGAACTACTCTTCAGTGACAACCCACGAGCGCCGCCGTCAGCGGGCCGGGTTCGGCCCAGGAGCAGTCGTCTACGCACCTAACCCGTCGAGAAAATCCAGAAGGTGCCGAACAACCGCCTCAGGTTGTTCCTGCTGCACCCAGTGACCTGCACGCTCGACCAGATGGACCGCCTGAAGTTGCGTGCATGCGGTGGCTTGCATCGCCTCGAAGTCGCCTGGCTTCTGAAAATAGCCCCAGTCGTTCTTTCCCGCGATGAACAGTGCGGGAACATTGATGGTTCGGCCGGACCAGAGCTGAAGCTCCGCGGTGAAGCGGCTATCGACCCCGCAGCGATACCATTGCAAACCGCCTTGGAAACCGGTCCTGCGATACTCGTCGACATACACCTCGAGTTCCTCGTCGGTAAGCCACTCGCACACGTCCGGCGGCCTGACGTTTAGTATTGCGTCCGCAACCGTTTCCGCCATCGTCCGGTCGGATCGCATCACGTAGTACTCAGGCAGCTTTGCAAGTTCCGCCGCGCTCAGACCGCCCAGCGGAAACGGACGATTGTCGGGCCAGTCGGCGCTTTTTACGTGGTAATAGCCGCGTAGAAACGCTCGCAAGCCCTTGCTTGCTTCGAGCATGTCTTCGTTCGCGCCCGCAGTTGAGTAGTAGCACTGGTAGTGCTTGCGCGGCGGATCTAGCCGCTTCAGGTCTGCGAGTGCCGTCGCCATCGGTGCGGGGGACGGGCGATTTTCCCCAGCGGCGTTTGTCGTGTCGAAAGGCAAACGAGGGGCGCCTGCGAATGGCGCACTCATCAACACGACGGCCGGAAACATGTCAGGCCGGATTAGCGCGCACCACGCCGCGACAGGGGATCCGAAGTCGTGCCCGACCACCGCTGCGACCCTCTGGTAACCAAGTGCGGCGACGAGGCCCACTGCATCTCGGACCAAATTCGGAAACCGGTAGTCGTCCAAATCTGATTGATAGGAGACCGGCAAGTCGACGGTTCTGCCGTATCCGCGCTGATCGGGCGCAACGACGTAATAGCCTGCCGCGGCCAATGCCGGCATGATCTTGCGCCAGCTATAGGCAAGCTCGGGAAATCCGTGTAGCAACAGCACGCACGCACGACCGGGAGTCTCATAACCCGCTTCCAGCACGTGCATCGTCAGACCATTGTGATTGTCGACGAAACGGGAGCGTATGCCGTTGGATAAGGGGAGGTCTTTCATCGCAATGCTCACTGCAGGGTTCCTGAGGCGGGTCATTCTGGGGGGCCATTATGGCAACTTGAAACATCCTCGTCAGTAACATGAATCTGTCATTGACGGCGGCGGCTTACAACGGTCTGGACCGTGCGAAATAAATTTCTCACCGACCGGCGCGGGAATCTGCGTGCGGACCGTGTATCAGGTATGTCTGAATCACCTCGCGAATATGTGCGGGCTCGCTTGAACGCGTCGGCTACGCAGCGTGGATGGCCACGAAGCGAATCCGCCGCCTTCGTGGTGCCGAAGTGGTACCCGCCATCCAGATGATTGCGCTGGGACATGCCGCTGACCATCCTGCGCAGCACACTTGACGCGTTTACGTGGATCCGGTTACCGACTCGCGCTGTACCGGAGCTCCGAGCCCCATGTGGGCTTTGACGTTCCGCGCCGCTGGGCCGCGCGCATGGAGAAGGGATGCTTCGTCTTTACCAGCATCGTGGACGGGCAGTTTCAGAAAGCAGGGTATCCGGACAGCCGTATCGCCGAGTGCCACGCCGCTTTGACGCGACCCAACATTCTTATGTTCGGCGACTGCGAGTGGATTGAAGACCGGACAGAAACCCAGTTGCAAACCATGACGGGGTGACTCGCGGGTGTATCGAAGCTCGTCGTTGGCGCACTCGGCGCGGGACGCGCGATTCCGACTGTGTTCTCAGGCGCTCGGAGTAGTATGGTCATGTACACCTAACCGCCAGGAGGAGACCATGACTACCTGCCAGCAATGTGGTGGCCAAGGAAAAACCAGGTGTGAAAATTGTGGCGGGACGGGAACGGTGCAGATAACCGAAATCGAGACTGTTTCAGACATGTCTCACACGTCCAACACCATCACGTGCCCAAAATGCGATGGAGCGCAGTGGCAGCTTTGCACACGATGTTACGGTTCCGGAGAAGTCCATGATAACGGGACCTCCGATATTTTTGACCCCGAAGGCAGAGATACTTGATTTCCTCAGGAGAACGCCAAGAAGACTCAATTGACTTGATACGCTGGAGTGAGCGCCACCAACGAGGCCGTTGCGCACTTGCACAGCCATGGCGTGTTTGATGACGTGGCGTGTCTTGGCGCATTCTTCGACTGATACTTGGGACGTTCTCCTTTTGGCTCGCGGGACGTTGGTTCGAGCGCCAGCTTTCGAGCGTCGTTGGTACACGACAGCAAAGCTTCCGGTATCCACACGACGACTAAACAGCGGTCGTCCCCTTTGCTGTAGACGAGGTAAAAGTCCCGGTCGGGCTGGAACTCCCCAAGTGACATGCATCGACCTGCGTCCACCATTTCTTGAACAGATGTAGCCGACAGAGGTTGACCGTTGGTTCATCCGTTCTTTTGCGTGAGATGTGACCCACGACCGTCGAGGGCTAACCCGTCTCCTGGAAAAATGAACCGTTGCCTTCTACGTGTTGATGGCGCTCCAGCGCGAGTCTCCTCGGCCTATGAGTTCGCCGCAACGCAGTCATTTTGGTGGCCTCTAAAACCACCCGGGCAGGGGACGCGTCGCGTCAATCGGGAGCGACGACCCGAAACCGGCCTCGGTGTCCGGGGATTTTTCGCCGAGCGTCCACAGGGTATGTTGCTTGCGCTCCTTGATTCTCGCCAATACGCCACCTATTGTGGAAAGTGCCAAAACGGCACGAGACATAAGGAGTACATCATGCCGTCGCCCAGAAAGGCCTCGCCTGCTCACGGGGCTGAAGCCGAGATGTCGAGCAAGAAGAAGGTAGCCTCGCCGGCGAAGGGCGCCGGAAAGGCGCAGGGTGAGAAAAGCCCTCAGATGGCCAAGCAGCGCCCCAAGTCCAAGTCGAAAGCCTGAAACGGAAACGCCCCAGAAACGGGGCGTTTCCGTTTCAGGCGAAGCCCATCGACTCGACGTACTTCACATACTGCTACTACACGCAAAGGCGCCGACGAGGGCCGCGTCGGTTCCGAGTCGAGCAGTTAAACATCGTCCGGCGGCCAATGCCCCTTCTGCTATTACATTGCCCGCGAGTATTGGGGCGACCAGGCGTGGTCGGCGTCCATACATACGCCCGCGGCGACGGGGCCCCATTGACCAAACTCGCGCCTGGTTACTTGCGCAATGCGGGTCACGCGATTTCTCCCATCATCGGCGCAAGGTGTCCATCAGGTCAGGCAGTGTCGAACGCACCTGACCTGCGGAACCCGCTCTCATTTCCTTGTCGGTAAGTTGCTGACTATGGCTGCAACATCAATCACCACTGTGTTGGCCACGCGGTCATGCAGAGCTTGCTTCCGCGGGTTGGGCAGGACCCACAAAAAGCCGGCCCCGCAAGTTGCGAAAGTGAGCAAATAGCCGAAAGTGCAGGATAACTTGCCTCACGGTCATCGGCTGTCCAGTATTGGCATCCACGATTCGAAGGTGCAGCGCGCGCTTTTCCGGTGACGTTCCCCACGCGGCCCACATTACGCCAGTGACCAATATCGGGATGCACTGGCCAACCATAAGCCAGAGAATGATGGACGAGGCGAAAACCTCCGGTGTCGTCAGGATGTTTTCGGTCGAAGGTCCGAGGGGGATGAGCAGCAGGATGACCGTCCACCATATCGAATCAACGAACAGGGCTCGCGCGCGCCGCGAATAAGTCGCGTAGCGCATCAGGAGCTGTGCGGCTTGTGAACTGGTGGTTGACTCATCCTCGCAGCACCTCTTCTTCGAGCTGTTCGACAGTCAGGTGGCGAACGTCCCGACCTTTGACGACGTAGATGACAAATTCGGCGATGTTCGTGGCATGGTCGCCAATGCGCTCGATGGCCTTGGCGATAAACAGATATTCAAGGCCGGCCGAGATTGCCCAAGGGGCGTTGCTCAGATGAACGACGAGTCTGCGCACAAATGCGCGAAATTCATTGTCGATGGCTTTGTCGTCGCGAACGATTTGCGCAGCGGCGACGATATCCATTCTTGCGAATGCGTCGAGGGCGTCGCGCAGGATGCGCAGCGCCATCTCGCCCGAACCTCTCAACTCGACGACATTGACGGCGGACATGACACCGCTTTCGTGAATTCTCTGCAATCGCTTGGCGATTTTTCGCGCTTCGTCGCCGGCGCGCTCAAGATTCGTGACGCACTTGGACGTCGCCATGAGCAGGCGCAGGTCACGCGCAGCGGGCTGGCGCCGGGCAATGACGTTGTTGACCTCGTCATCTATCTCGACTTCCAGCTTATCGAGATGGCGTTCGCCCTCGACGACACGAGAAAAAGTAGACGCGTTAAACGCGTTCAACAACTCGAGAACGAGCGATAACTGCGACTCCACCAGCCCGCCCATCTCAAGCAGTTTCGTTGATATCAGATTTAGTTCAGCGTCAAACTGACTGGAAATGTGTTTGTCTGTCATTTGCCTTCCTCTGCCGACATGCACACTCGCGACATCTCTGGGCGGAGTGGGCGATTCAGCTCTAGCGATGCAGGAGACCGAGTCCGACATCAAAGAAACGGTATATACCGTATTATCGTAAGCCCGCAGAAGATGCCGTGCAACGCCATTGGGGCAGTTGTCCGCGTAGTCCCAGGATTCGTGACAAAGGCTAGCCCTGCGGGAATGGATTGGCCGCCCGCCGCCCAGTGCAGAGGCGCCTCCTTTGTTGTGTGTTCTCGCCCCTATATCAGGCGCTAACGCAGTGACATTTGCGTGACGCGATAATCATCGAGTTCGCCGATTCAGGTCGGAATGATGATGTTGCATGCGGGTGGACGTGTGCGAATGGAAGTCATTTTCAGTATCGCATTACGTATGGCTCCGCGCGGCCTGCCTCTCCGGTTGCCTCTACTGGACGGATGTCCAGGTTGCCGTTTCCGCCCGGCTGCGTATACGCTTACGGGACTTCCCTATGAGAGGTCTCGGCAGTGTCTACTCTCCTGGAGCGCGATGGATTGCTGGCAGCGTGGCGTGGATTAGCCGCCAATTTGACAGGGGACCTTTGCGATGGGTATGAGCTGGACGAACGCGGTCGGGTGGTGCGAAAGCAACCGCCATCCGGAAGGCGACAGATAGCTGCCACGGATATCTACTGCCAGGTCACTGAGCAGCTTGGTCACCTGGCCGGCATGTCAGTCGCTGTCGCAACGCCTTTTTCCGGCATCAGGGTCCCGGACGTCGTCTGGTTGCCGCCAGGGACCTGCGAGGGCTTTGACTACAGCCACCCGCTTCCGGTGGTGCCAGACCTCTGTGCCGAGGTCTTACCC
>Ga0247692_1000397_pt1 | contig 10030 bp, 14 predicted proteins | sample CNK33_metaG_FD_183041 | JGI IMG/M metagenome (GOLD analysis project Ga0247692, IMG submission 183041) | Soil microbial communities from Purdue University Martell Research Forest, Indiana, United States - CNK33 | ecosystem: Environmental > Terrestrial > Soil > Temperate forest > Bulk soil...
CAGGGCGTGGCCGAGGGCGTGAACAACGCGCAGTCAGGTTTGTATGCCGGTCAGCTTGGAGCGCAACTCAATCAGGCAAACTTCGCGCAGGCACAGGCGGCGGCACAGGCTGATCTTGCCCGGAGTCTGCAAGGTCAGGGAATGAACCAGCAGGCTGGCTTGCAAGGTGCGGGGCTCAATCTGGCGGGGGCGGGGGAACTCGGCCAACTCGCGGGAGCGGGACAGACGGCGAACCTACAAGGCCTGATGGCGGCCTTGGGTGGCCAGACGCAGCTTCAGCAGCAGCAGCAGGCGGTGAACAACCAGCCTTGGCAGGACGCCTTGCAGCGCCTTCAGTTGCAGGAGCAGGCCATCGGCTCGGTGCCCTTTAGCCAGACCCAGACCCAGACCGGGCCGGGGCCTACCAGCAATCCGTGGCTCACCGGACTGGGGGCCTTGGGCACGACGGCCAGTATCGCGGGCAGTCTTGCGACGGCCTTTCCCGGCATTTTTGCTTCCGACAAGGACTTGAAGACCGACATCAAGAAGGTCGGCAAGGATGAGGAGACCGAACTGCCGATTTACTCCTACCGCTACAAGGGTGATCCCAAGACCTATCCGAAGGTCGTCGGCATCATGGCGCAGGACGTGGAGAAGAAGTATCCCGATCAGGTGGTGGAGATTGGCGGCAAGCTCGCGGTGAAAAGCAACTTCCTGACGGGCATCATGGAGCGGGCCAATGGCAACTCCTGACCAGGTCGCCCAGTTCAAGCTCGACAACTGGCAGCACGCGCTCGCTGTCGCGAAGCAGACGGGCGTGGACCCCCGCATCGTCATGGCGCAGGCAGGCGTGGAAAGCGATTGGGGAAATGCCGCACCGGGCAACAACGTGTTTGGCATCAAGGGACCGGGACAGAGTTTGCAGACGACGGAGTTCATGAACGGCAAACTGACACCCGTGACCGACTCGTTCAGCGCCTACCCCTCGACCGCTCATAGCTTCTCTCATTATGCGAGCCTGCCGATTGTTCAGAAGGTCGGACAGGCGGGAGATTATGAATCGCAGATCAAGGCGCTTTCCAAGAGCGGTTATGCCACCGATCCTAATTATGCCAGCAAAGTAGATAAGACCGCCAAGAGCCTGACTGTTCCAGAAGGCGTGCAAGCCTCCATGCTGCCGATCTATGAGAGTAAAGCTATCGGAGCGGGTGCTGCCTCCAATCCGGCGATGGCGCAAACGCCTCCGCCTCCTGACACACGCACGGCGGGCGATGCAGATCTTGCAGGATATAGTGGCGGCGGTCCGCAGCCTGCGCCCGTCGATCCTAAACTGCAGGGACTTCTGGCTGCTGCACAACAGCGAGCACTCGCTGGAACCGGGTCACAAGCACAAGGCTTGATTGCTCAAGGCGCACCGCAGCCAAGTTGGACACCCATGCAAGGGATGTTGCAGATCGGCCGTCCTCGTTCGCCCGTCGCGACCGCGCCTATCATTCCCGGCCTTCGCGGACTACTAGGGTAGGATTACCATGGCAGGCCTTCTCGACTTCCTCGCCGGATCAAGCGATCCCAGCACAGCAGACCCCACTACCGGACTGGTGGATGCGCAGCGCAAGCAGCTTGCCTACGGCATCCTTGGACAGACGGGTGCGGCTTTGCTTGCGGCAGGAGCGCCCTCCTATCCCGGTCAGCAGGGGCAGTATCTCGCACAGCTCGGTCGAATCCCAGGAAACATAGCGGAACAGCAGTCGCAGATGGTGAACCAGAACGCCATGGCGCAGCAGGTCAAGCTACGTCAGGCCAAGGTCGAGCAGGAGAAGGCAGCAGCGGCTTATATCCAGACTCCCGAGTATCAGAATATGCTCACTCAGTTGCCCGATGTTCTGAAGTCTCAGGCGATGGTGAATATCAAAGCGGGCGACTACGGCGCAGCCACCAAAGTCGTCACTGATTACGTGCAGATGCAGATTCAGGCAGCGCGTGAAAAGGCCAAGCTCAACCTGCCGATGATGACTCATGATGCGGCGGGCAATCCGATTGTCTTCTATCCGGGAACGGGAGAGGTCAAGCCCATCGGAGGAACGACTGATCCAGGCACGGCCTATGGCATCGGGCCAGTTGGTCAGGCGTCAGGTGGAACCTCTGCGAACAATGCGCCGACCGGACAGTCAACGCTACCTGATGGCACGCCGATCACGGATCAGCAGGCCAACCCTTATCCCAACGCTTCGATCAATCCGAACCTTCCCTATAACAAAGCCTTTGGTCTTGGTGGTGCGACGACCTATGCGCTTGGTCGCACACAAGGAACGACTGGCCTTGGAACGATTGGACCGCAGACAGCATTGCAGAACGCGGCGGTGGCTCAGTTCGACAAGATGCGGACCGAACTCGTCAATGAAGCCCGCGCGGAGGCTCCCGGTTCATCTCGCCTTAAGTCTGTCTACACCGCCATCAACGATACTCTTCCGGTCGCTGGTTCGGCTTTCCACGATGCGCCTTATGCCTTGAAGCAACTTGCGGCAGCAAAGGATTCTCTCTCAAAGGAATTGGAGAACACGACGCGGCTGTTTCAGGCTCCTGCAACGAAGCCTGCCGAGAAGGCCAAACTTGCACAGGACATCATGTCCATCCGCAAGAACTTGGATAACGTGCGGATTGTCGTCGATGGATTGTCACAGGGGCAGGGTGGAAGTAATCCGGCTCAGTCCTCCGAACGTCGCTCGCGCTATAATCCGGCGACAGGAAAGATCGAGTAGTGGTTCACATCGTCTCCGTGCCCGGCATGGGGGATGTCGAGTTCCCCGACGACATGAGCAATGCCGCTATCGAGGACGCCATCAAGGCGAACCATGCCGCGCCGGTCAGCGTGCCAAAAAATGAAGGCGTCTTCGCGCCATTGGTGGCAGGTGAGCAGGGTGCGACCTCGGCTCTCTATGGCCTCATCGGTGCACCGGTCGATCTCTACAACAAGTATATCGGACGGCCTTTCGCCAAGGCTGTGACGGGTCGGGAACAGGCCCCGATTCCCGGTGGAAGCGAGACCATAAAGAGTGGTGTGAACAAGGCTGTCGAGACGATCAAGCGCATGAGCGGAGTCGGAAATCCAGACGTACAGGCCGCTCCCGACATCAGCCAAGTGCCCGAACATCTCCGTCCCTCCTATAGGGCGGGTGAGGTCGGTGGCAGCACGCTTGCCATGCTGGCTCCTGTCCTTGGGGCAGCACGCGGCATGACGGCGGCCGATGCAGCGGCAGCGCAGATTCCGAAGGCTGGGGGCGCGATCCCGAATATCTGGCGCGGCATCGTCGGACAGGCAGCGGAGAATCCCGCTTCGTTCGTGGCTTCACAGATCCCGTCTACCGTTGGACAGGCAGCGGGTGCTTATGGGGCGGAGGCGGTGGCTCCCGACAGTCCGACAGCGCAGGTCATTGGGCAGTTGGCGGGCGGCGGTGTCGGTGGACTTATCGGAGCGGGGGGCAAGGTTGCGGGCAGCGGACTGGATCGTGTTCGCCAGAATATCGTTGAGCCGATGATGACCCAGACGGAAGCGGGTCAGGCACAGGCAGCGGCGCGGCGTATCGGTCCTGAACTCGCCAAGCAGGGCGAGGATGTCAGCGCCATTATGAAGCGCATCGCGGAGCCTCCGGTTGCCACTGGTTTGACGACGGGCCAGCGCGCGCAGAGTCCGACACTCTCGGCTATCCAGGAGAACCTTGCCAAGCAGAACCCCGATCTAGCCAACGCGATGACGGCGGGGCAGGAGAAGTTCGCCACCAATCTGGAACAGGGCTTCAAGGGAGCCTTTGAGCCGGGACAACCACAGGCGCTTACGGCGGCAGCGCAGGCGCGTCAGGCCAATATCCAGCAGCATATCGAAAGCACGATTGCTCCTGCCGAGGCTGATGCTCTTGCGGCAGCCCAAAGAGTGCAACCCAACGATGCGGCAAGCCGAGAGTTGCTGAACACCAAGGCTCGCAACATTCTTGAGGAAGCAGTAGGCAAAGCCAGAGGCACCGAACGCAAGCTATGGCAGATCCCGGACAAGGCAGAGATCCTGCCGCAGGAAGGAACCCTGCAAGGCTATGCGGCGGCGCGGGAAGGTCTACTGCCCGGTGAGACTTTGCCCGCACCGATTGAGAATGCCGTCAATGCCATCCAGACCGGCAAGCAGCCTCCGTCGCTAGGCTTCCTGCAAACCCTGAGAAGTCGCTCTCTCGATATGGCGAAGGATCTCCGAGCGGGAGCGAATCCCAATCGCGACATGGCGCGCAGGCTGGAGACATTCGCCAACGATGGCATCCTGGCAGACCTAAATGCGTCGTCTCAGCCATCAGCCCAGAGTGCCCGCGATTACTCCCGTGCCCTTAATGACCGCATTACGCGCTCCTTTGCCGGTGATGTGCTTGGCATGAAGGCCACAGGAGCTGAACGCATTCGGCCCGAGCTCACCTTGGAGTCAGCGGCGCAAGGTGGTCCTGCCAAGGCAGCGCAACAGTTCCAGGAGTTGCAGACGGCGGCAGTTCCGCTCAGGGCAACGCCTGCCGAGATGCAGAGCGGGGCGGCGATGGCTCCTGCCCAGCAGATGCGGCAGACGCAGGAGCAATATCTCCGCACGCTTTCTCAAGGTGTTGTGCGTGCTGATGGTCGGGTTGATCCCAGGAAGATCGACGCCTTCCTCAAGACGCAGGCTCCCTTGCTGGATCATTTCCCGCAGTATCGAACAGCCCTCACCAATGCCCGCGATGCACAGACGGCCTATGAAGGTGTCGTTCAGCGTACCGGAGACTATGCCAAGCTCACGCAGAAGCAGGGAGCCTTTGCCAAGGTGCTTGCGGCAGGAGAGAATCCGACAGCCGCCATCTCTAAGGTTCTAAGCGGTCCGACGCCCGTGGAAGACATGCTGAAGATGTCGTCCCTTGCCCGTACCGGAGGACCGGAGGCACAGGCAGGATTGAGGGCCACGATCCTCCAACACGTTATGGATAGCTCGACTACAGCCAATGGCTTCTCCTATGGCAGGGCCAAGACGCTGCTCGATAGCCCGCTGGCTCCGAATGGCGCAACGCTCTCGGAAGTCTTGAAGCAATCGGGCGTGCTGAACGATATGCACATCAACCAGATTGGCAAGTTCCTGGACGCCGGAATGGCGAACGAGGCCGCCAAGCAATCGGGTGTGGCCGTTGGTGAGTTCAAGGGGCCGGGCATGTGGCAGGACGCCTTCGCTCGCATCCTTGGTGCCCGCATAGGCTCATGGCTGCATCTTGGACGGGGTGGCGCAGGTAACTCCCTACAGGCCGCACAGATCAGCGCCAACATCGCCAAGACGGTGCTTAACAAACTTCCGGGAGACAAGGCTAAGATGTTCCTTGCCGAGGCTCTTGCTTCGGACAGTCCCGAGAAGTTGCAGATGGTCCTTGAACGAGTGGGCGCTTATCAGGCGCGGCTCAATCCATCGAGCAACGCATCGACCAAGGCGCTGGTGTTGGCGCGGGCGTTCGCCACTCGCAACACCAATCCGCAGGAACCGGACCCCGAGACGCAGCGGCAAGTCATTGACCTGATCACGGGCCGCGCTGATCCCAATCTGAATATCACCATTCGACCAAGGCGATAGATGTCCAAGACCAACACTTTCTACACCGTCCCGACCATCGCTGCGCTCAAGGCGCTGACGACAAGACCAAGTGTGGTAGAGGTGACGGATACCATCCCAGGCATCTTCAACTGGTCGAACTCGGCCTGCTCGGCGGCCGATGATGTAGATCAGGTCTCTCCTACATCCGGCCCCGCGGGTTGCTTTATCCGCATGAGGGAAACCGGCCGCGTCGAGATTGATTTCAGCAAGGCGATTTCGGGCGCGGCCACGCCGACTAATGAAGCTCTTTATATGACCGGCACCATGACCGGTACTACGACGGACTTCTCATGGGCCTACCAGCAGATCGTCTTTGCCGAATATCTTGACCAGACTGGATCTTCCGCAGGCGCTACGATCAATGGTCTATACGTCAACCATGCGGCTTATACCGGGTATGGTGCACGCAACGGCATCCTTGGCGTCTATAGTCACAATGCTTCTACGGGTGGAGCATCTGATCGGGCGTTCTATACGGCGATCTTTGCTGAGACGGCGGTCAATCACAATGATGGCGGAGGTGCGGGGACCGAGCGCGGAGATTTCTTTGGTCAGGCCGGAATTGTCAGCGTGGCTCCCGGCGTCACCCATCTGCATGGTGTGATCGGAGCCGAATACGATATTTCGTTGCCCGCCACCACCAGCACGCTAGAGAAGATGATTCTTCAATTGGTCCTGGTGAATAGTGACGCGGTAAAGGGATCTAATGTCGATGCCGGTATTGTCCTCACAGGCGACAGCACAGCATTGGTCGGACTTGATTTTGGCATCGCCATTGGCAAGCCAAATGACATCTGGCCGATAGATGCAACGACCGGCACAATCATTGGCACTTATGCCACAAGCAATGTTCGCCAAGCTAAATACGGAATCAATTTCGCCGGAGTTACTTTCGATACAGCTTTTCTGAAGTCGGATTTTTTCACCGTCAATAATAACGGCGTCACGATTATTGATACCAGCACGCTAGCTGAAGCATTTGGTCTGGAAGTGATTGGCGACGGCACAAATGGGGCCACAATTGCGTTGGCCGATGCGGGAGCCGGAAAGAATAAATATCTCCGCAATCTCAACAGCCATTTACAGATTATTGATAACGCGCACGCCGTTGTTCTGTTTGATCTTGATGATTCAGGAACGGCCAACTTCATCAATGCCGTTAATATCACCAACAATACTTTTCCCCAGCTTTCCATTCGCAGCACGGCCACCGATGGCCCGACGATTGATCTGCTGGATACCACCAACACCAAACACAAGTTTATTCGTAATGTGAACAGCGTCCTTCAGGTAGTGAACGATGCTCACAGCACTGTGCTGTTTACGGTCGATGATTCCGGCAACATCGTAGCAACGGCCGGCATCACCGGCACTACCGGCACATTCAGCAATGCTGTTGTCATCACCGACAATGCGTTTCCGCAGTTGAGCATCCGCAGCACCAACAGCGATGGCCCGACCCTTGATTTGTTTGATTCGACGGCCTCAAAACACAAATTCATCCGCAGCCTTAACAGTGTCCTTCAGGTCATAAATGATGCCCATAATACGGTGATCTGGTCTCTTGATGATTTGGGAGCGATGACCGTGGGCAGCTACATCGAGGGCACTGAGCAGACAGCCCCCGCTGCTCCAGCCGCCAATGGGTATCGAATCTTCGCGCAGGACAACGGAGCAGGAAAGACACAACTGATGGTTATATTCTCCAGCGGAGCTGCCCAGCAGCTTGCGATCCAGCCATGAACCTCAAACTAACCGGCCCTCAACTGCAGTACATCGTGAATGTCCTGTTGCGCTGTCCTTACGGGGAGGTGGCAGAACTCATTGCTGTCCTGCGTCAGCAGATCGAGGGGCAACAGAAGACCAATGGCGAGCTAACCAAGGAGAATTACCCAGATCTTGGGTAGCACCATGAGCGGGACAGACGCAGCCTTGATCATCACCGCGTTCGGAACCTTCATCTCAGCGGTGGCCTCTTCCATTGCCGTGGTCATGGGAGCGATTAACGGCCGCAAACTCAACGCAGTCCACGACCTCACCAACTCCAAAATGACCCAACTGCTCGAAGTGACAAAGGATGCGGCAGAAGCGCGGGGGCTAAAGATGGGTTTGGATGAGAAGAGGACTCCGTAGATGGAAGAACTCAGCAAGGCGATGCTGGCGGCTGGTCCGGGTGGACTGATTGCATCGGTGCTGTTCTTTTTCTATCGCGGGAAGTCCACCGAATTAGACGCGGCAAGGTCTAAAATTGACCAACTTCAAGCACAAATCGTCGCTATGTTGCAGGCGCAGTTGGAAAGCGAACCGGCGAGACGTGAAACCTTGTCCAAGCTCACACGTCTAGTTGAGGATCAAAGCGTTGTTCTGAAAGGGCTGCTCAAATGACTCCAAATCCCAAATCGAAGACCGAGGAAATGGATCGCGAGATCGAGCGACTGTCAGGGGCCGTCGATAAGGAGAAAACCGAGACAAAGGTCGTGCTTGACGATTTGAAGGTAAAGCTCCGTCATAATCGGCTTCTGAATAGCGCCATCCGGGCGACCTCGGGCGTGCCAAGCGACCCTCCCATCCCGTTACCGTTCAAGCGTGATTAGTATAGGTCACAGGAAAGTCACAGAAACGCATATCTAAAACCCCCAAAGGGGAGAGCGCCATGTCCCTAGCCGTGATGGTCATCAACTTCCTGATATTACTGCTCATTCTTGGGCTGGTGTTCTTCCTTGTCGTATGGGTGCTGGGCATTCTTGGCATCCCGATTCCCCCAAAGGCGCTGCAGATCCTTGGGGCGATTATCTTCCTTGTGGTCCTGCTGTGGTTCCTCAAGGTGGTTCTGGGTGGTGGTCACTTCCCGGCGATCATGCTGACAGGGCTGTGGCTGCGATGAAGCAGATGCTTCTCTTGATCTATGCCAAGCTCGACTTCATCTATCGTGCGTTAACCCGAAAACTGGAGATACAAATGGCTGTCATCGACGACCTCACGGCCCAGGTAGCCAAGAATACCGACGTGATCGAATCCGCCCTGACCCTGATCGCTAACATCAAGGCGGCTCTGGATGCGGCGGGAACCGACCCCGCGAAGCTGGCGGCTCTCTCGGCCACGCTTGGTGCCGAGGACGACAAACTCGCGGCCGTTGTGGCGGCCAACACCCCCGCAGCCCCAGCGGCTCCCAAGCCCTAGTTATGCACAACCCATGGTGATACCATGGGTATGTGGACCCAAAGACCACGCGCGGCTTTCTCAATAATAACCCCGGCAACCTGGATCGGGGCGAGCCGCCGTGGAATGGGGAGATCCGCGACCTTCCCGACTGCCAGAATGATGTGCAGCGTGCCGAGCTGACGCATGGCCGTTTCTGCGTCTTCACCACTCCAGTCTTCGGCATTCGCGCCATAGCCAAGAACCTGCTGGCCTATCACGACCGGTTAGGCCTCAAGACCATCCGCCAATACATCAACCGCTGGGCACCTCCGAACGAGAACAACACCGAGGGCTACATCCAGCGGGTGGCAAGCAATGTCGGGGTGGGAGCGGACGACGAGATCGACATTCACAATCCCCGGATCATGGGTTCCATTATCGACGGCATTATCCGAGTCGAGTGTGCTGGACAGCCCTATGATCTGGACGAGATAGAACAAGGAATGATTGCAGCGGGAATCACATGAACGCCTTCATCGAACGCGCCCGCACCTGGGTCAATAATAACTTCGTCTTCTTCTGTCTCCTAGCCGTCATCGGCATCGTGGTGATCGGCTTCGGCGCATATTGGCTCGGTCATTGATGCCTAGCCTCTCCGTCATCCTCATCGTGCTTGCAGGCGTGGGCTTCGCAGGCGTCGGCGTGGAAGGCTATCTGCTCAAGAAATCCTACCAGCAGAACGCCGCGCTGCAGGCATCAAACGATGCAATGTCGGCGCATATCAAACAGGTGAACGACGTACTGAAGGAAGTAGACAAGACCCATGCGACCAATCTTGCTTTGCCTGACGATGCTCTATTCGACGGGCTGCTCCCCAAAGCCCCCAGTCCTTAGCGGCGACATCGGCTGTGTCTGGACCAAGCCGATTGGGGTGACGCTCCAGCAGGTCGATGTGATGAAGAGCGATCCCGTCACATGGCGTCCGCTTGCCCTGCAGATCAAGGACCACAACGACGAACGACTGAAGCGCTGTTCGTAAGCGGTCCAGCTCATAGCGTTGGCGGCTGACCATGGGGAGCATCGGTGTCCTGATCATCTGGGCGGTGCTGGGCTGTGCGTTCTACCTGTACCTGCGCCTGAAATAGTCGCTGATAGAATTAACCCCATCGGCCCCGCCTACCGAGGCCCCTGACGAGCCTGCTGCACCTCCAGAGCCATCGGCTCCCGCAGCGCCAGAAGAACCACCCGAACCAGCAGAGCTTCCACTGCCGG
>Ga0247692_1000398_pt1 | contig 10028 bp, 8 predicted proteins | sample CNK33_metaG_FD_183041 | JGI IMG/M metagenome (GOLD analysis project Ga0247692, IMG submission 183041) | Soil microbial communities from Purdue University Martell Research Forest, Indiana, United States - CNK33 | ecosystem: Environmental > Terrestrial > Soil > Temperate forest > Bulk soil | place...
CGGCAATCGCGTAGCGTTTCTGTCGTGACACCGCCCGACACCTCCAGACTGGCACGCCCCTCATTGAGGCGCACGGCCTCGCGCAATGGCATTGAACGAGAAGTTGTCGAGCAGGATCGATCTGGCGCCAGATTCCAGCGCGTCGGCCAGTTCGTCGAACGTTTCCACCTCCACCTGAAGCGGCACTCCCGCATCAAGCGCCTGGGCGGCGCGAATCGTCGGCGCAATGCCGCCGCCCGCTGCGATGTGGTTTTCCTTGATCAGGATGCCGTCGTAAAGTCCCCGCCTATGGTTCTCTCCGCCGCCCACGCGCACCGCGTACTTTTGCGCAAGGCGCAGTCCCGGCAGCGTTTTTCTCGTGTCGAGAATGCGTGCCGCCGTGCCTTCCACAATGCGCGCCATGGTGTGTGTTGCGGTGGCCACGCCCGAAAGCAACTGGAGAAAATTTAGCGCGGTGCGTTCGGCAGCAAGCATGCTGCGTGCGGGTCCGGCGATCCTGCACACGGCCTGCCCTTCACGCATCCATTCGCCTTCGCCGACGAACCATTCGATAGCGATGCGCGGGTCCGTCTGCAAGAGCGTTTCGTCGAACCATGGCCTGCCGCACAGGAGCGCGGCCTCGCGCACGGTGAGGACTGCTTCGGCCGAACAGGCAGCGTCGATCAGTTGTAAAGTCCAGTCGTTATCGCCGACATCTTCCGCGAGCGTTTCGCGGACATTGCGCGTCATGGCCGCGCGGGTCATCGCATCCATTTCAGGGTCCATATATTGAGCGGGAAAGCAGCTTGAAACCGTCTGCTGCCGCGCATGGGCGCGGCCGTCAATATTATTAGATATTTAACAAAATGGAACCCAGGGAACGACCTATGAAATCAGGAAACCGCCGGCCTCAGTTGCTCTCGTACTCCTCGCCGCGCGCCGCGATCAAGCTGCCCATTTCCCGTGTCGACGGAATGCGGCGCGCCGGATCGTTCGACTCGGCTTCGTCGCGCGCCATGTTTTCGATAATCGTTAGCAGGACCTTGCGCGCGACGTTGATTTCGGTGCCTTTCAAGCCTCTGACACTAATCTCGTTGACTTCTTCGGCAAGCGGAACAAGCTTGTTTTTCAGGCTCCGGCCGCGCGGCGTGAGATAGACGTGCGTGTTCTTGCGATTGCCGGGCGCATAGCGGCGCTCGACGTACCCGAGCTTTTCCATCGCCGACACCGCGCTGAACGTGGTGGGCGTGGTGGTGCCGGTTTCGTCGCTGAGCTCCTTCTGCGTGAGCCCGTCGGTGACCCACAGCACGCGCAGAAACGCCCAGTGGCCGAACGAGACTTCATGCTGCGCCAGACGCATTTGCAGACCGCGAATCATCGCGCGGCCCGCATCCTTCACCAGGTGAGCAAGACGATCATCCGGCACCGCCTCGCGCCAGTGCCGCAGGATGGGGTCCTCGCTCGCCACCCCGCCCTTTCCCGAAGTACGTGCTGCTGCCATACCTTCCTCGCTATTATTGTGACCAGACTGGCGACAATCATAGCGCTTTAGCCGGCACGAGGGACACTGGTCCGCAGCGCCCGGCCGCTCAGGAGGTGTGGCGAATGCCCACAGTCACGCCCGCCTGGTCCATGCCGGGAGCGATATCCACGCCTGTGCCCCGAATGCCGACATCGGACCATGAACGATTGGAGACATACGCGCCTTCCGCGTACACATCGGTGCGCTTCGAGAGCGAGTAGTCGACCAGCAACGCCCCCATCGTCGGGCCGCCATGCGGATTGCGAAACTGCGTGTGATAGACGCTGGCGGAAACGGACAGCGGCGTATTCACCCGCCAGGTCACACCGCCCCAATAGAGCAGCGAACTGGGTGGCACGTCCGTGTTGCGCGTGTTCAGCCAACGCAGGCCCGCCAGCGCCGTGACCGGCCCGATGTCGTAGGAAAGGCCGAGCAGCGCGCGCTGCTGCATGTTGCTCTGCGTGGCGATCGAGGTGCCCTGCAACTGGTCGTATGTCACGCCGATGCTGAAAGGCCCGCGGTCGTACAGCACCGCGGCGCTCATCTCGCGGCCCACTTTCGTCGCACCGGGCACGTTCGCGCCGTTTGGAATCGTCGAGTCGAAGCCCGTGCTGTACAGCGCCGCGAACGTCACGTCGCCGAGATGCACGCCGTAGCGCACCGAATTATCCGCGCGGTTCACGAACTGGCTGTCCATGCTTTGCGCGGAATAGCTCGGATTGAACGTCAGCGCGTCGTACTTGTACATCAGCTCATAGAGCAGGTTCTGGTGACGCCCGAGCGTGAGCGTGCCGTACGGTGTCGCGAGGCCAACGAACGCCTTACGGCCGAACAGCCGCCCACTCTGGCCGAGCGCGCCCGTGTTCACGTTGAATCCGCCCTCGAGCGTGAAGACGGCCTTGTAGCCGCCGCCAAGATCCTCCGAGCCCTTGAGCCCCCAGCGTGAGCCGGCGAGATTGCCAGACTGCTCCCGGATCGCCGCGCCCGTTTGACTGCCCTGGGCCACGCGGTTGACGTATTCCACGCCCGCATCGACGATGCCGTACAGCGTGATCGAACTTTGCGCGTGGGCCGCTGTGCAGGCGAGTGCCAGCAGCCCGCCGCACGCACGCGGGAATGTGTGTCCCTTCATGTTCATTTGTATTATGGATTCCTTATTATATTATTTTGTCCCCTTCCATTCATGCGTCGCGCAGCCGGCAACGGGCGGATGCGCGGCGCTACGACTGCCACGGGAGGTCAGACCTTGAAGCTCTCCAGGCTGGCTGGGTGGAACAGCTCAGCGGGCTGAAGGCGCCGGCTCGACAAGCCCTCGGCATGGTGCTGCGCAAGGAAGCGGTCGATGACGTGCTCGTTGCTGGCGAATCCGTACGACCAGAAGTCGGAGCCCATCAAACGTCGCGCGTTGCGCAACTGGTCTTCGATGAACGGCAGTGTCACCTTGGTCGCCGAGGTGTCGCTCAAACGTGCGAGCGCCACCTGCTTCGCGTGCTCGAACGCCTTCGCGATAGCGCCGGGCAGCCATGGATGCTGCTCCGCCAGCGTCTTGCGGATGCCGAGCGTGTGCATGATCGGAAAGAGCTTCCTGCGCTCGTACCACTCGGCAGCGCGCTGTTGGGGGTCATCGAAGAGATACTTGACCCTGGGATGCCCGCGCTCGAAGCACGACGGCGCGCGCGGCCCGATCACGCCGTCGATCTCGCCGTCGGCCAGCAGGTTCGAGATCGTATGCCCTTCGGGCGCGTTTTCCAGCACGACGCCTTCGGGCAGCTTGAGCGCAATCTTCTCCACGCGCGTCGGATCCTCGTAGCCGCCGCGCACCCAGCGGATATCCGAAGCCTTCACGCCATATTCCTCTTCGAGAAAGAGCCGCACCCACACATTGGCCGTGAGCTGGTATTCCGGCACGCCGATGCGTTTGCCCTTCAGGTCCTCGGGCCGGTCGATCCCACGGTCGGAACGCACGTAGATCGAGCTGTGCCGGAACGCGCGCGACGGAAACACCGGCACGGCGATGTAGGGCGAGGTGCCCGCGGCCGTCTTCACCGAATAGCTGCTGAGCGAAAGCTCGCAAATGTCGTAATCCGCGTGCCGGAACGCGCGAAAGAAAATTTCCTCCGGGTCCTGCAGCATGAACACAGGATCGACGCCGTCGATCTGGACGTCGCCGTCGATCAGCGGCCGCATCCGGTCGTAATTGCCCACGGCGATGGAAAGTTGAAGCTTGCTCATTCCTGCTCCTGTCTGACTGTCAAAATGCGGTCCGTCACGTGCATCGTCACGCGCCGGACTGAGGCGCCTGCCGCTCGCGCGGCACGCCGAAGAAGACGGCAATGCCGCCAATGAACACGAGCGCCGCGACCAGCAGGATGCCGGCCGAGAAGCTGCCGGTTACGCTCTTCACCCAGCCAAGGACGATCGGCGCGAAGAAAGCGCCCACCTGCCCGAGACTGCTGATGACGCCGATTCCGCCCGCAGCCGCCTCGCCTTTGAGGTAGTTCGGCGGAATGGTCCAGATGATGGCGGCGGCCGCGAAATAGCTCACTGCAACGAGACTCAGGCACGCGATTGCAGCACCCGAGTTGTGCGTGAGAATCGTGAGCAGCACCGCGCCCGTTGCGCCCGCTGTCGTCGACAACACGAAATGCCAACGGCGCTCGAGCCGCAGGTCGGAGCTGCGCGCGATCAGCAGCATGGCGACGGCGCCGACGATGTATGGCAGCGCGGACAGCAAGCCGATCTGCAACATGTTGGAAACGCCCGCCTGCTTGATGATGGTAGGTGTCCAGTAATTGAGGATGGTCCCGCAAATGGGCACCGTGGCCCAGCCTGCGGCGATCACATACACGCGCGGGTCGCGCAGCGCGACAAGCAGACGGCTCGGCGCATCGTGCGGCTTCTGCCGGTGTTCTTCCTCGAGCGCCCCCATGACGATGCGCTTTTGCTCATCCGTGAGCCACGCCGCATCCTGCGGCTTGTCCGTCAGGTAAAACCACGCGACCACGCCGGCAATCACGGCGGGCAAGCCTTCGAGGAAGAACAGCCACTGCCAGTTGCGAAAGCCCCATACGTCCGTGAAGTTTTCTAGGATCAGCCCCGAAAGCGGGCCGCCGATAATGCCCGCAGCGGCAATCGCGAGCAGAAATCGCGACGTGATGCGGGCGCGGCGTTTCGAGGGATACCAGTACGAGAGATAGAGAATGATCCCTGGCCAGAAACCCGCCTCCGCCGCGCCGAGCAGCGTTCGAGCGAGGTAGAACTGCCAGGGTGCGGTCATGAACGCCATTGCGGTAGAAATGGCGCCCCACAGCAGCATGATCCGCGTAACGGTCCGGCGAGCGCCGATGCGCCTGAGCAGCAGCGTGCTCGGAACTTCCAGCAGGATGTAGCCGATGAAGAACAGGCTCACGCCGAGCCCGTACGCGGCATCGCTCAAGCCAAGGTCGTGCTTCAACTGCAACTGCGCGAAGCTGACATTGACGCGATCGAGATAGTTCAGGACCCAGCAAAAGAAAAGAAAGGTCATCAACCTTAGTGTGATCTTGCGATACGTCGCCTCGACAACCGCCGAATCGGCGACTCGAAGCGGGGGCGCATCCTCGTAGCTCAACGTTGAATCTGTCATGTCCGGGGCTCTCCTGGTTTCAGACTTTTTTGTCTACGGAAACGGACAAGCTTGCCCTCCCGACGAGAGGTCTTGTGTCTGCGATCCGTATAATTAGACGTCTAGTAATCAGGCTACGGGTCCTTAGTTGCGCTGGCAAGTGGGGGTTTATACCGACCGGGGAATTGCGTTGCATCAACTTGTGTAATTAGATCTCTAATATTAAGATGCGCTCCATTGTAGCGAAACGAATCGAACGGAAGGAGACAGACATGGCCACCCCGGAAGGCGGTTTTCTGCATCTGAAGATTGCTAAAAAGGAAAAAATTGCGCGCGACACCTGGCGCTTTGAGCTAACCGACCCGCAGGACGCCCCGCTGCCGCCGTTCGAGGCGGGGTCGAACTTGACCGTCGTTGTGCCCAACGGCGCGCGTCGCAGCTATTCGCTCTGCAACGACTCACAGGAGCGAGATCGCTACGTCATTGCGGTGAAGCGGGACCGTCACGGGCGAGGCGGGTCCATGAGCCTCGTCGACGAAACCTCCGCAGGGGACATGATCGACGTCTCGCTTCCGCGAAACGAATTCCCGCTCGACGAGCGCGCGAAATCGTTCATTCTTGTCGCAGGAGGCATCGGCATTACGCCCATGCTGTCGATGGCGCGCCAGCTTCGGGCGGAAGGCCTGAGGCAGTTCAAGCTGTATTACCTGACCCGCGATCCGGAAGGCACCGCGTTTCTTGACGAACTCAGCAACAATGAGTGGCGCCCGTCGGTAACGATTCACCACGACTTCGGCAACCCGGCGAAATCATTCGACTTCTGGAGTGTGTTCGAGCGGCCGAAAACGGCGCACGTCTACTGTTGCGGGCCGCAGGTGCTGATGGACACCGTGCGCGACATGACAGGTCATTGGCCGTCCGGCACCGTGCACTTCGAGAGCTTCGGCGCGAGCAGCGCGAACGCACTGAAAAGTATGCCATTTACGGTTCGGCTCAAGCGCAGCGGCACGTCTTTGGAGATCCCCGCCGACCGCTCAATCCTCGACGTGCTGCGCGCCACGAACGTGCGCGTGCCAAGCTCGTGCGAAAGCGGCAGCTGTGGGTCATGCCGCACAGGACTATGCTCGGGAGAGGCCGATCATCGGGATCTCGTACTGCGCGATGACGAAAAGGAAACTCAGATCATGGTCTGTGTTTCGCGCGCTAAATCTGCGGAGTTAGTGCTGGATCTCTGAGCACGCGTCGTCATTCCGGCGCGCTCGCTGCAATTGTGCCCGATCGCGCCCTCCGGCCGACCACCGCAGCGGGTGTTGACTTATTGCGGTCTATCGCCCGTCACAAGGTCGGTCCGGTCCGCGTGCGCCCGCTGATGACCGCGCGCGCTTCGGATAAGAATCGTTCGGCGGTTGCAAAGCCAATGCGACTGCTGCCTCCTGTTACCAGAGCCAAAGGTCGCGTAAGTAGCATTGCCTCATCCTCGCAAGTTGACGTATAACGCGCGGCCGCATGGGATTAGCATCGCCCCGGCGTGCGCCGACAGGCACAGACCTGTGCGATCGAATCGAATGACTGCCTGTTGAGATGGAAGAGACATTTAGATGTCCGCGCTGCAGTGTTCGCGAGCGGATGATACTGGCCGCACCCTGCCTGATGGGTCCGCGCCGTACGCTCGCCGACCGCAGGATTCATGCGAGAGGCATACGACAACCCGTTGCCGACGCTCGAGCCGATCGCTGTAATGGCAAGTTTGAGAGATCTACGGACCTCTGTCACGCTTTGCGCTCGACATGTGATGGGGGCGGTCATTCGAGCCTTTGGGATTTGGCAATTTTGAACGACTGATACTGTTCACCGCTTCGCATTCCACTTCAACACGCCGCGGCGCGTATCTCGAACCACGCATGGTCACGCGCGTCGAGGATCACGAGGGTAAGGTGCTCGCTGACTTCCCGAGTGCTTTGCCACAGCAGGCACTGCCTGCCACTGCCGCACAAACGCTCGTCGACGTCATGCGCGATGTGGTTAGCCGGGGCACCGGCGAGAGCATCCGGACACGGTTCGGGATTCGCGCAGACGTGGCCGGCAAGACGGGTACGCCCCAGTACAACACGGATAGCTGGTTCATCCTGATGCATCCGCAACTGGTCGCGGGCGCATGGGTGGGATTCGACGACGCCCGGGTGACGATCGGCAACGACTATTGGGGCGCGGGCGCGCACAGTGCCTTGCCGATGGTAGGCGCCTTCTACGATATGGCGCTGCGAGCACATGTCATAGACCCGGAAGCGCAGTTCGATCCGGAAAACCGGCCTCCCCGGAACAACCATGCCCGGCGGCATCGACACACTTCCTGTTCTGGAGGTTCTGATACCGATGCCGACATGAGCGGCGCCCTACTTGCAATGCGCCTGCGTAACGCACCCACGCTTCGTACTTTAATATTCCTGAATCGAGCCACCGGCTTGTTCAGCGCGGCCGCAGGCGAGAGACGGCGGGGCAGCGACATTGCGATAAGTTTTCTATCATGAGCCAGTGGGCTACGAAAACGTTGCTATCCACGCGGCCGACAAATCGGACCATCGGACGAGCGGTCGGACGCGGTGTTGGCATGCTTTTTGGTCAGACCTCAATGTTGGCGCGAGACGATGCGGACGATCGTAATGGCCGCCGCGAGTCTGCTTGCGGTCGCAAAGCTCAAGCGATCCCGTCAACTTACCAACCGTTTGCAGAGGTCTGGCATAAGCACTTTTGAAAATCGCCGTGCCTGGGCGCATGCGGCTTGCGCAACAGCTTGGCCGGTCGGGGTCTAGCTGGCAAGCGTAAGCAGTTCCTCGTTGAACAGGAACTGCGCATGAAATACCCCGGGTGCCTGCGACGGAGTACATGGCCCGCCCCGCCACGGCTGGCAAGGAAGTCGAGATGTCTCACGAACTCTACATCCAGATACTTAGCGCGATGTTCCTCTTCTGGAATGGGGCGCGCATCCTGACGTACCTTCCGACCATCGGCAAACTCCTCGCGAAGGAAGCAGACGTGCGCAGCCATAGTCTGCTCAGTTGGGGGAGTTGGGCTATCAGCAATGGCACGTTCGCACTCATGCTCCTCGAAATGAGCCGGGGAATTCCAAACGGGATGTTCTGGATGAATCTGGCCAATACGCTGATGTGCGTGATCGTTTCGGTCATCATTCTCTTCAGGAGGTTCCCTCGATTGCACACAAGTGTGAGCAAAGTCTATCGAAAGATCACGCGAAATGAGTCGAGGGCTGGCGCCGTGTCCCTGCAGCCGGGGTTGCTGCATCGGCGTGCAGGTAGCCTTGCTGTCGGCGCCAATCTTGCTGTTGATCCAGTGCCGGCCGCACCGACTACGTGGTTCGGACGCCCCGAGCTTTGGGTTGCGTGGACGAGCGCATTGGCCTTCGGGGTCGCGGGTGCCATCACGCTTGATGTCTGGCCCAACCATCATGATCAGAGCGCCTACGACGTATCCAAGGCCAGCACCGAGGTGCACGGGACAATCGAACCGGTATCGCCGACACAACAAGTGTCCTCGTCGGGTCCGGTCACGCCATCAACCGCACCTTCTGCTCGCGCAATCGCCCATACCGCACTCGCCACTCCTGCGCCTTCCACTTCGTTCGAGCGCCGCGCGGCACCTTCCCGGGGTTCTGCTGCACGGCGGCCAGTTGCAGGGCGGCCTGGCAAAGCGGGCAGCGGCGTGCCCCAAAATCGCGGGGATTGGGCGTCGCACTTTATGGCGAGCGTGCGGCAGGCGCTCGGAATCCCCCGATCTGCACCGCCAAAGCGACAGATGTCTTCGCCCGGTCGTAGTGCACCGCCATCGTCGGCTTCTTCTCGCGGAACTGCGGTTTCCCGCGCTGAGATCGCCCGCCACGTACCTTCTCCTCCGTTCGATCACGGCGCTGCACCGTCCCGGGATTTCGCTGCATCGCAGTTTGCTACGGGGCGGCCTGGTCGTGCAGGCGATTTCGCGACGCAGGATCGCCCCCGTCCGGCGCGACCCGCCGTGTATGAAGCGCCGCCAACCGTCGTGTTTGAAGCGGCTCCCGTAGTCGAATACGCGGGACAGCCAGGCGTGTATCAGGAGCCTCCCGTCATGTACGCGCAAGCGCCCGATGCCTACGGTCACGGATATGAGGGCGAGTACAGGGACCGTCGGCAATGGCACGACAATGGATTGCACAAGGGCTGGAAACATCATCAGCATGAGGAGGACCGCGATTGATGCCTGCCGCCCCTCCGCTGTACTCAACGCACTGTGCTCTCCAATCCCGGCTGCTTTGTACCGGCGAGTGCATTTTTTTGCCTGACGCCTGATCTCCAACTTTCGTTCGGCATCCTGAACGTCGACTGGATAGTAGAGCTCGTTTGGCACCGGAGGATATCCGGCAGACTCCAACTCCTTAAGTTCGCGTAGAACTTGCGCCCGAGTGATCTGATGGGGCGTGAATTGCGACATGGTTTGTGCGTACAAACACGTTGAAGTCAACAACATCGCTGCACCACTGATCAGCGAGCCCGGTACGGACCTGATGGAAAGCCAGTCAGGACAGTCATTAAAACGAATATTAATTTAAACTCTTCCTTGAGGATAAAGAGTCATCGCCTCCGTCGTCGGCCAGAATCGGCTGCAGACTGGGTGTGCCCCTCAGCTGCGCCATCAACCGCTCGCGCTGCACACGGATCATCGAACGCAAGCTCGACGAGCGCAACTCCGGCTGGTACTGCCACCTGAGAAGCCACGCGGTCAGACCCCCCATGTGGCGCGTGATGTCATGTATTTCTGCTCTGGCTACGTCCTCGATTTCGTCGGCTATGTGCCCAACGTCGATTTCCTCGAACCACGCAGCAGCGCTGCCTGTTCCCGGGCACACGCGATAATGTCCTGATCGTAGCTTGTCAT
>Ga0247692_1000399_pt1 | contig 10026 bp, 8 predicted proteins | sample CNK33_metaG_FD_183041 | JGI IMG/M metagenome (GOLD analysis project Ga0247692, IMG submission 183041) | Soil microbial communities from Purdue University Martell Research Forest, Indiana, United States - CNK33 | ecosystem: Environmental > Terrestrial > Soil > Temperate forest > Bulk soil | place...
CCCGATGGGATCATCTGAAAGGCAGCAAGACGCACGGCCACCGGCAAGCTCGCCCGCAACCCTTTACGACCGTCCGCGGTCCGCGCAATGGCACTTCCCCATATCGATCTCCTGTTTTCCGCGTCGGGTCTGTTCGTCGGCTTTCTGGTCGGACTGACGGGCGTAGGCGGCGGCTCGCTGATGACGCCGATCCTCGTGCTGCTGTTCAACGTCCATCCGGCGACGGCCGTCGGCACGGACCTGCTGTACGCCGCCGCGACCAAGGCGACGGGCACGCTCGTGCATGGGGTGAAGGGTTCGATCGACTGGCAGGTGACCTTGCGCCTCGCTGCGGGCAGCGTGCCCGCCGCCACCATCACGCTGATCCTGCTGCACCGCTACGGGATGACCTCGACGCGCGGCGGACATCTGATCTCCCTCGTGCTGGGCGTTGCGCTGCTGATCACCGCGATCGCGCTGATATTCCGGCCGCAGTTGACGAAGCTCGCGGCTTCGCGCAAGCGCGCGACGGGCCAAGGCAGCACGCTCGGGCTGACGATGCTGACGGGTGCGATCCTCGGCGTGCTGGTGTCGTTGACCTCGGTCGGCGCGGGCGCGATCGGCGTCACCGTGCTGCTGCTGCTCTATCCGATGCTGCCGACCATGCGCATCGTCGGCTCCGATATCGCGCACGCCGTGCCGCTCACGCTGCTCGCGGGTGCGGGGCACTGGCTGCTGGGTTCGATCGACTGGTCGATGCTGTTGTCGCTGCTGGTCGGCTCGCTGCCGGGCATCGTGATCGGCAGCTATCTGTCGTCGAAGGCGCCCGAAAAGTTGCTGCGCAATCTCCTCGCCGCGACGCTGACGCTCGTCGGCGTGCGACTCGTCCTGTCCTGACGGCGAGCGGGCACGTACGCTCGCCGCGGGTGGCGGATCACCTGGATCACTTGAAGAAGCGGCAGTTCAGGTCGGTTTCGAACTGCCGAACCCAATGGCCGGCCGTGTCCTCGTGATAGGACTGCGCCCAGCCGCCGCGCCGGATCGTCAGAAGACGCGAGCGATGCGACGCGTCGTCGGGATCGTCGCTCGCGCTGATGTCGAAATGCGCCGGCGCGAAGCCGTGCCGCGCACACACCAGCTCGAACGCCGCGCGCTCGCCGATGGGAAGGTCGGTGTAGGTGAAGCGGATCGTGTCCATGGCCGTCGCTCCGTGAAGCATCGTCGGTAACTTCACAGTACTGCACCCGACGGGTAAATAGTATGTCACGGCGCACAAGAACGAACGTCCGTCGCGTTTGGGCGTGGGTCGGCGCACAGTCGGTTCCGAGCCGGCGCGATACGCCCCGATTCCTGTCACCCGCATGTCACGCGCATGTCACGCGGCCCGCCGTTTCTCGTGCAACGGATGGCGAGCCGCTGCCTCTATCACATCACTTCGGCACGTTCACCGCGCCCGCTCCCACCTGAATCGCGTCCGAACCCGGACTCATCGAAATCGCGGGAAGATTGGCCGTCGTCAGCGCGGGCGCGGCGCCTGCCGTGCCGCCGCGCGGCACCGTGCGTATCACCTGCGACGGCGGCAGCGCCGCGCCGCCCTTCAGGTGATTCCACATCAGGTTCAGCGCCTGGATGTTGTAGTAGTGCACCGGGATGAAGCGCGTGTCGAAGCCGGCCACGCTCAGGAACGCGTCGAAGTGCTGGCCGTTCAGCACTTCATAGAACGCGAGCTGGCTCTTCGCACCTTCCGTGACGCTGTTCATCGCCAGATAGGCGCGTGAGGCGTGGTTCACGGGCACGAGCGCATCGCTGCGCCCCTGCACGATGATGGCTGGCTTGCCGTGCAGATTCGCGTTCACGCGGATCGCGTTGACGTTCTGCTGCATGCGCGCGTCCCCCGTCGTCCACAACGCGCGCAGACACGCGGCGCCGGTGAAGCTGGCATCAGCGGTGGCAAACCGATGGTCAGCGCCGCCCGCCGGCGAGATGTTGTAGACGAGGTTGATGCCGTTGGTCGGCGGCACGCCGTTGCCGAGGCCGAATATGGAGGGCATCGGCGCGACGGCTGGCGCGACGCCCGCCGCGCCCATCGCCGCGTTCGTCGTGCCGAAGCTGAAGTCGCACAGGTTGTCGGTCACGCTCGACTTCGTGTACGCGTTCGCATACGTGACGGCGACGGCAGGCACGGCCTGCGAATCCCACATCGGCGCGTGCAGCAGATCGGAGTCGGTCTCGTAACCGGCCGCGTGCAGTTTCGCGAGTGCGTCGTTGGCCTGGCTCGTCGCGTCCGCGCCGCTCACGAAGCCGCCCGCCGCCAGCGACGCGCAGCGCGCCGTGCGGATCGCCTGGGTGGTCGCGAGCGGCAGCGCCGTCAGATACGGCGCGCCCGTCGCCGCCGTCGCGGCTGCCGCGCACGGCATCAGCATGTTCGCGTAGGTCATGTAGTCGGCGAGCGGCGCGCCCGCAGTGGGAATCTGCGCCCCGCCTTCGAACACCCTCGCCGCCGACGCCATGTTCAGATTGATCTGCGGCTCGCCGACGACAACGGCCGTGATCCACCCTTGCGTGTCCTGCTCGGCGGCCGCGAGCGACGCGCCGCCGCCATTGCTGACGGAAGCCGCGATCGTCGTGATGCTGCCCGCGCTGTAGCGCACGCCATGCTGCTGCGCGTTGTTGTTGATGGTCGGCGCGAACTGCTGGTTGAGCGCCCAGTAAGCGAACTGGATCGCTTCGAGCGTGTCGTGTCCCCAGTCCTGCTCGGGGTTCTGCTGCGAGTGCGCATGCTTGAACGCGTAGCGGTTCGGAAAGCCGGTGTTGAACGACGCCAGACCCGCCGACGTCACATTCGCCGTGAAGAGGCTCGCCGTGCCCGCGCCCGCTGCCGTCGAAAGCGTGCCGTTCATCAGCGTGACGAGCCCCGTCTGCATTTCTTCCGCGCCGTTGCCGCTGCCCTTGTCGGTGTAGGCGACCGCGCAGCCGCGCTTGAGGCCCCACTCGCCCGCCGCCGAAATCGCACCGTACACGCCACGCGAGCCCGACGACGTCGCCGTGACGATGCACGGATTGTTCGGATCGAACGTGCTGGGCACCTGGACCATCAAGGTCACGTTCTGCTGGCCAGTGCCGTTATCGGCGTACGCAAGGTATTCGGTGCCGGCGATCTTGCCTTCGCCGAGCGTGTCGTTGCCGTTCAGATCGACGTTGGGCCCCCAGAAGCGGCCGTAGCCGCCATTCGGCGACATGTCGACGAGCGCGCGATAGTTCGACCAGATCGCGAGCCGGCGCAACTCCGCCGCCGTCGGACTCGCCGCGTTCGCGAACGAAGGCGCCGTTGCGAAACCGAGGCCCGTCTTGCCGAGCCCGCCCGTCAGCAGATCGTCGCTGTTGCCGTCGTACGCCGTCGTGGTGACGCTGCTGGATACCACGAACGTGGGCAGCGCGTTGGCGGTCTGGCTGTGATGATCATCGCCGTCGCCACACGCGGCGAGCAGGATCGAAGTGGTGGCGAAGCAAAGGGCAGTGGCAGCACGTCCGAACAACAGTTTCCCTGTCATTACCGTCTCCATTGTCTCGTTGTCGATGCCGCATCGCGCCCATCTGCAACCAGCCGACATGCAGCGCAACACGCAGCGGGCGCGGCTGCGGCGGCTGCTCCAATGCAAGTTTCGCGCCGATCTCCCGCTCTTTGCGACGTTGTCGCCTGATGGCTTGCGTGACGCCCGCTCGCACGCGAAGAAGCACGCGTGGTCAACACGCGTGCCGTCCTGATCCAGAGACATTCATAGGCAGGCGACGCCCGCCGCCGTTACCTTGAAACAGCCGCAAACGCCCGCCACGCGCGGCTCGCCGCGTCCGCACGCGCGATGTCCACGCAACGAGACACTACGCGGGTAGTCCCGTTTCGTAGAGCCAAGGCCGCCTTCGCTTGCGTAGTGCCGCGCACGCCTTGATGCGCGCGCTCGATGTGCGCGCAACGAAGCGCGGCCCAAAACGAAACGGGCTCCCCTCGGAAACGGGAGCCCGCTTGTCATTCTGACCGGTAAGCACGCCACAACATTGCAGTGTGCGTTCGTCAGGCGACCGGCTGGCCGCTGCCCGCGGGCCGGATCATGGTCCGACCTGCGCCGGCGCGGCCCTTGCCGCTTATTGCTGCTGGACGTTGATCTTGTTCGACACCGACGTCACGCCAGCCACGCCCTTTGCGACTTCGCCAGCCTTCTGGATCTGGTCGTTGTCGGGGGCCGTGCCCGTCAGCGTGACTGCGCCGCCACGGGCGCGAACGTTGATGCTCGACACGTCGAGGCCTTGCGCCTTCGCGAGGGCCGAGCGGACCTTCTTGCCCAGCGCGCGGTTTTCCTTCTTGGCGTCCTTCGAATTAGCGGCGGGTGCAGTTGCCATCGTGCCGGTGGACGTGGAGTCGCTTGCCTGGGCATACGTGTGGCATGCGACAACCATTGCGACAACACCACCCAGTGCCTTCAGAAAATCGACCGATTTCATACCTTCTCCTTTTTGCTTGGTTTGGACCGCGTTTGACTGCGGCTTGGTTACGACTACGAGAGGCCCGACTACATGCGCGCGCGAAGGCGCGACGAGGCATGGCGAGCCAGGAGCGTTGTCACGGTCTGCGAGAGAGGCATTAGAAAGGATGACGGCCGGCGCGATCCAGCGCGCGGCGGTGCATGACACCGGCCGTGCGCCGCGCAGTTGGCAGCGTGCCCTGGTCTCGTCAGTCTCGCCGGGTCGCGCTGCGCCAACGTCGATGCGCGGCAGCGTTGCCAATGTAATCTAGCCGCGCAAGTTCTGCAAAGGATATCGCGCGTTCTGCACGGTTCCTGTTTCAGCCTGTTCCCGTCCGATACGAAACGGAACGGCCGTGCCGGGCGTGCGTCAAGGACCCGCCGTGAGGGCGCTGTAAGCCGCATCCCGTCTTTTCAGGTCACTTTTTGTTACGCGTTTACGAACCCGCGAGCCCGCCCCACGCGCCGCCGCGGCACCAATCTCCTGTACCATCGGCGCGAATTCATCCGACCGCACAAGCATTTCCATGAAGCCTTCCGACGGACGTCGCCCGGAACGCCCCTCTGAGCGCAAGCCACCGCCCCGCCTCGTCGCCCGCTTCGTGGCGATCTCCTGGCGCGATCTCGCTGTATCGTTCGGCCCCATCCTGATAATCAGCGCAATTGCGATCTACGTCGCCGTGCGGCTGATCCAGCCCGCCCCGCCCAACACGCTGACGATGGCAGCCGGCCCCAAGGGCAGCACCTTCTGGGTCGCCGCGCAGAAGTACAAGGAAATCCTCGCGCGCAACCGCATCACGCTCAACGTGCTGGAGACGGAAGGCTCGCTCGACAACTACCGCCGACTGACCGACCCGCACGGGGACATCGACGTCGGCTTCGTGCAGGACGGCATCGCGCCATCGAAATCGACTGACGATCTGATGTCGCTCGGCAGCGTCTCGTATGTGCCCGTGGCGATCTTCTATCGCGGGCCGATGATCACGCTGCTGTCCGAGTTCAAGGGTAAACGCATCGCGATCGGCGCCGAAGGCAGCGGCACGCGCGAGCTCGCGCTGCAACTGCTGAAGGCGAACGGCATCACGCCCGACGGCCCGACCAAGCTGCTGCCGCTGTCCGGCGACGACGCCGCCAAAGCGCTGACGGAAGGCAAGATCGACGCGGCGATCCTGACGGGCGACTCCGCGCAGCCGCCCGTGATGGGCAAGCTGTATCGCACGGCGGGCGTGCAGTTCTACGACTTCACGCAAGCCCCCGCCTACGCGAAGCGCTTCCCGTATCTGACGCAGATCGAAATGCCGATGGGATCGTTCGATCTCGGCAAAAACCTGCCGTCGACCACGCTGCACATGATCGCGCCGACGGCCGAACTGGTCGCGCGCGATTCGCTGCATCCCGCGTTGTCCGATCTGCTGATCGACGCGGCGCACGAGGTGCACGGCAAGGCGACGGCGTTGCAGCGGGCGGGCGAATTCCCCGCGCCGCTCGCGCATGACTTCCCGATCAGCGAGGACGCCGCCCGCTACTACAAGTCGGGCAAGAGCTTCCTGTACCGCGTGCTGCCGTTCTGGCTGGCGAGCCTCGCGGACCGGCTGCTGGTCGTGCTGGTGCCGATCATCGTCGTGCTGATTCCGGGGCTGCGGCTCGTGCCGTCGCTGTATGCGTGGCGCGTGAAGTCGCGCATCTACCGCTGGTACGGCGCGCTGATCGCGATCGAGCGCGAGGCGCTCAACGAAACCTCGGCGGCCGAGCGCGAGGCGCTGATCGTGCGGCTCGACAAGATCGAGGAATCGGTCAACGGTCTGAAGATGCCGCTTGCGTATGCGGATCAGTTCTATGTGCTGCGCGAGCATATCGGCTTCGTGCGGGCGCGCCTCACGCGCGAATCGGACGCGGCCGCGGCCCGCGACGCATCGGACGCGGCAGGTACGCCTGACAAGCCTGCTGCCGCAGATGAAGGCCCCGGTGCCGTCGGCCGCGCCGAAGCCCGTGCGGCAATGCACGAGAGCCACGCGGCGCAAGAACATCACGACAATCCCGAAAGCCAAGAAAGCGTGGCCAAGCCCGGCGGCGACCGTCCTGCCCGCACCTCATGACCGCCGTTGGCGCGTGCGCCGAACCCGCGCCGCGGCAACGCTGGCCGCGGCGACGCCATTTTTTGACATCCTCCTCCCCCTCTCGCTGACGCTCGCCGGCCGAAGGCCGGGAAGGGGGAGGATTCCTGCTGCGCTACGTGATGCCCTACGTAGTCGCTTCGGCGGGTTCCTGCTTCACCGAGTGGCCTGACTGCGCCATCTCTCCACAGGCTATCCGGGCATCGTCCTGCCCTTCCAACAGTTGCAATCCTCGTCTGAGGATGTTCATTGCGCCGACCACATCAGCGTGCGCTTTATAACCGCATGCGACGCAGGCGAACTTCGCCTGTGTCGTGCGATTGTCCGCGCTCACGCATCCGCACGCGGGGCAGGTCCGACTCGTGTTCTGCGGCGGCACGGCGATCAGCCAACCGCCGTTCCACTCCAGCTTGTATTCCAGTTGGCGGCGGAACTCGAACCAGCCCTGGTCGAGGATGCTCCTGTTCAGGGCGGACTTGGCCTTCACGTTCTTCCCCGGCGCTTCGACACTGGCTGCCGCTGACCTGGACATGTTCCGCACCTGCAAGTCTTCGATACTCACCATCGCGTGGTTATTGCTGATCGTGGTCGTGGCCTTGTGCAGGTAGTCGCGGCGAGCATTGCCGATGCGGGTATGGCCTTGGAAACGCCGCACGCTTCGCAAAAAAATTGGCGTAGGCGCGCTCCAGGTCTTTCAGCGCCTGCTGCAGGGGGTGGACTGGCGACTCAGCAAGCCACGACGCGACCCGGCCCGAGGGCAACGGTGCGCCGTTGCGCCAGGCCGTGAGTTCCTTGCACAGCCCAGCGTAGCCGAGCTTCTTCTCGCTGCGCTCGTAACGAGCCGCCTGCAGCGCCAGCGCCTCGTTATAGACGACCCTGCACGATCCGGCGAAGCGGCGCATATCGCGCTGCTGTTCGCCAGTCGGCTTCAGTTCGTATTTGAAGGCTTGGAGTCGTTGCACCGGGACAGTATATTTTGGTCTATGAGCGACGACAACGACATTCGGCACGGAAGACATTGCACCTTTCTGATGCACGTACATTTGGTCTTCGTAACCAAATACCGCAGGGAGGTATTCACCAGGGAGATCCTCGACAATCTCCGGTGCATCTTTGCTAGCGTCTGCGCAGACTTCGAGGCGGAACTGGTGGAGTTCGACGGCGAGGACGATCACGTTCACTTGCTGGTAAATTATCCGCCCAAGGTCTCAGTTTCGGCGCTGGTGAATAGCCTGAAAGGCGTTTCCAGTCGCGTGATACGCAAGAAAAACTACCCCAGCATTCGGCGCAAGCTGTGGGGCGGTGCGCTCTGGTCGCCGTCCTACTTCGCTGGAAGCTGTGGCGGTGCGCCCATCGAGATGATCCGTCAGTACATTGAACAACAGCAGACGCCACACTGACGTCCACAATGGAAGCCTTCGGCGTCCGCGCTATCCTTCCTCGCCCTGGAAGGACGAGGCTTGCCGCGCCCCAGGTCAAATGATGCGCACGCGGCTTGCTCCGCGTAAGATCGAAACAATCAGAACGGGCCGGAGCGCTGCATCGCCGACGGCCCGCCGACTCCGGCAACCGGGAGACATCATGACCGATGGCATCGACGCCACGCAGCCACTGTGGTTTTACGACTTTGTCTCACCGTTCTCGTATCTGCTGCTCGAACAGCACGACAAATGGCCTGGGCTGCCGTTCGTGCTGACGCCCGTATTGCTGAACGATCTGTATCGCCACTGGGGCCAGCGGGTCGCCTACGACGTGCCCGCTAAACGCATTTTCACGTACCGGTATGCGCTCTTTCGCGCGGAGCAACTGGGCATTCCGTTCCGCATGCCGCCCGCGCATCCGTTCGATTCGACCAAGCCGATGCTGCTGTCCATCGCCCTCGGCTCGGACATGCAAACGGTGCGGGAGATTTTCCGCTTCATCTGGCGCGATGGGCGCGACCCGTCGAGCGCCGATGGCTTCGCCGCGCTGTGCGAAAAGCTGAACGTGCCGGATGGGCAGGAGCTGATCGAGCGCGAGGCGACGCGCGCGCAACTGATGCGCCACAGTACCGACGCCATCGCGATCGGCGTGTTCGGCGTGCCGACGTTCTGGCTCAACAAGCAGTTGTTCTGGGGCGAAGACGCGCTACCCATGGTGCTGTACTGCGCGCGTACGCCGAACTGGCTTGACTCGAAGGAAGTGAAGCGGATCACGTCGCTGCCGTCGGCGCTGGCGAAGACCTGAGCGCGCTTTACTACGTTGGTTGACTGGCCAGCGGCGGGGCCGCGTGACGTAGCATGGCGTCCAGCAAGTGGGAGGGTCGCCAGCCGTGATGTCCGTCATAGGGCATGCGCTATGGCCCGCGCAGGGCAAAACGGCCTAAGGTTACAGCTTCGCGCGCATGCGACGAGGCGTCGGGCACAAGGACGCCGCTGCATGCGCAATGCACCGTTCGACGCAAGCATTCGAAAGCCTTCAACGGGCCTTCCCCGCCCCGCCGATTCATGGACGACGACAACGCCGCATCACTCGATATCTGGCTCGTGCGCGTGCTGCGCACGCTGCTCGTCGAGCGCAGCGTCACGCAGACCGCGTTACGGCTGAACCAGACGCAGCCGGCCATCAGCACCGCGCTGCGCAAGCTGCGCGAAACGCTGAACGACCCGATTCTCGTGCGCGGCAAGTCGGGCATGGTGCCGACGGAATACGGTGAATCGCTGCTCGCCTCCGCGCAGAAGGTATTGCGCGACGTCGATTTCGTCGCGACGCCGCACGGCGACTTCGAGCCGGAGCGCTCGCGCCGCACCTTCCGCATCGCCGCGCCCGATTATCTGAACGACTTCTTCATGCCGACCGTGATCGCGCAATTCCGCGAGGCGGCGCCGCATGCGAGGCTCGAGATCGAGTCGCTCGGGCCGCTGCTCGATCATGCGTCCGCGCTCGATGCCGGCGAACTCGATCTGGTGATCGGCAACTGGCCGAAGCCCGACGCGCGCTTCGAGCGCAGCGACCTGTTCTCCGATACCGTCGTGTGCATGATGCGGGCCGATCATCCGCTCGCGAAGACGCCGCTCACGCGCGACGCCTATCTCGCTGCGCCGCATCTCGCGCCCGCGCATTACAGCGGAGCGCGCGGCGGTGCGATCGATACGGGCTTCGCGCGTGCGCATGCGGCGAGGCGTATCGTCGCGACACTTCCGTACTTCGGGCTCGTGCCGCAAGTGCTGCTGCAATCGGATCTCATCTTCACGACGACGCGCCGCTTCGCGCTGCATTATGCGGAGATGCTGCCGCTGGCTGTCGTCGATGTGCCGATTCCGTTTCCGCGCATCAAGTGCTATCAGATGTGGCATCCGCAGCCGGACCGGCCTAGCGATATTGAATGGTTGCGCAGCTTGATGGCGCAGGTGTCGGAGTTGCTGGTGGCGAAGAAG
>Ga0247692_1000400_pt1 | contig 10017 bp, 21 predicted proteins | sample CNK33_metaG_FD_183041 | JGI IMG/M metagenome (GOLD analysis project Ga0247692, IMG submission 183041) | Soil microbial communities from Purdue University Martell Research Forest, Indiana, United States - CNK33 | ecosystem: Environmental > Terrestrial > Soil > Temperate forest > Bulk soil...
AACTCTTACTCCTCTTATTCTGGCAATTCTTTTTACCACATTCATTTTATCGGCATGGGTGTACCTGGCACAAGTTAAAAGTAATAGATCGGCAGAAAACCGCAACAACTCCATATCATGCTTAACTTGCTCTAATTTATTCATTTATCCCCTTTCCTAAAAGTTTCTTGAGAAGATCGATATCTCCCGGCAATGGATTCATATTCAATCCTATTGATTTCCCATAGGTTAAACCTTCAGCATTCACAAATCCTGCTGAGATAGGTTTGATGCCAGGATAAGCCGCATTAACGCATTGAGTAATGAATCTATGTTCCATATGATCAGGAAATACAATAGGGTATTGCATTCCAGTTGGTTCTTCAAACATTACGTATTTCATGGTTTTGACTATATGTTAATTGTATCAAAATGTCAAGAGTTTTTATATTTTAATTTCCTCCTAATTCTTGCCCGATTTCTGAAGCCGTTAATTCTTCACATATAAGGTTGTTATAGAGATTGTATCCAATTTCCATACTGAGAATAAACCAAAACAAATCCTCATAAGAATGAAAAATTTCAGTAAACATATTGTCTTAAAACTAATTAGTTATTACTGCCTCAGCCTGATATTCATCATTCCCATGAAACAAAGTTTCTACATTAAAAGTTGCCGTTGTCCCATCAGTAAAATAAAGAGTAAATTCACTAAGCCCATGAATATGATTCAGATTACTTGTATTTAGCTTACCGATAACGTTTTCAATGGTCTTGCCCTTAATTAAGGCGAGTTGTGCTAAAGTTGTCATATTTTTATAAATGGTTGGCCCAACAGGATTTGAACCTGTGACCAAGCGATTATGAGTCGCCTGCTCTGACCGGGCTGAGCTATGGGCCATTTTTCTTATTTTGTTAAGACACATCCTATACATTCTATTGGAAAATGTCAATAGATTCTTTTTATTATTTTACATAAAATGTATTTATAGAACTATAAATACCAAGAGTAATAATAGTAATATAAAAGATGAATGGTTCGGTGATATTTGATCAAAAAGAAACCCGCTGATGTAAGCGGGTTTCAGGGCCAAGATAGGGATTTACACCCTTTTTATAGCTTTCTTGGAGGAAGCTATTTGTATTTTTGCAAAAGGTACTTTTAGAGAATATTCTCGCCGCTAATGCAAAATACAAATTATGATAATGTTGCCGTGGCAATTGAGTGATAATAATCAACTTTGATTATTGGCATACGTCCATGAATCTTTACAAACTCAATCCAACGATCCCAATTCTCAATTGCCCATTTTGAATCAGCCAAGCCATGAGTATCTTTAAGACGATCATAGAGAATCTCACGCAAGTACTTAATTGCTTCAATCTTTCGCTCTCCTGGAAACCTTACTTTACCAAATTTCTCAGTCATTCTGGACTCCAAATAATTACTAATTGTAGTTGGCCCTTTGACAATGACACATTCTGTTACTAGATGTTCAAAGTGTTTAGTGAGTACATCCAACAACTCTTTTTTGGTTAGTGACAGTTTCATATTAAGAATTTTTGTCTAATTCTTTTGTTTGTTTTTGCAACTTAGCCCGTTGTTTCTTTGAGCCACCAGGAAGACAAGTCTTAAGCCTTTCTTTTAGAGTCAAAGATTCGTACTTAAGTTGACGTTCTGCGGCTTCATCTTGTTTCCTTCGTTTCCGAGCATCAGCCTTGGCATGGCTATAACTTTGACGGCCTATTTTGTGAGTAGAGGTTGATCCTGTACTGGTGCTTGATGCTGATTTAGGATATTTTTGTTTTCCCATAGTTTTGATACTTTATGTTATTGATTTGGTTTTGTCAATACTAATTGTCAAGAGCATTAGGGAAAATTTCCTTAAGACGTGCTTTGAATCCTTTGTAAATGGAATCAAGAGTTAGTTCCCGCTCTGCTTTTAAGCTATGCAATTTCTTCTGTAGAAGCAATCCTTCGTCAAGAGGCATAACAACGATTGGATAAAATCTATATGTTTCATATCCCTTTGCTTCAATACAAAGTTTGCCAAATTCTTCTTTCTTACCTATTACTTCAGCACCAAGTACATAAGGGAATTGATTATCTCTCCAAAAAGCAAATTCTTTGTCTTTCTTTTCCATAGTTTTTATATGTTAGTAAGAAATATTGAGAATTGTCAATCATTTACTTCTTCAAATTGAAAAGATAAAATTTCTTCATAGGGGAAAACATCTTCCCGAATTCCATTTTCAACGTAACCCTTTTCTAGGTCGTTTTTTAGTTCGTTGTTGCCTTCAACTATTATTGTGATTTTGTATTTCATAATAAAAAGAATATCAGAAAATTAAGAATTGTCAATCACTATCTTCAGCAATTCCGACACCAGATACAGCAATAAATTTCCTTTGTGTCTTATTGTCTTTAATGATAAAGATATCATGATGTATTCTCCAATTCTGTGCTGCCCCTACATAAGTAACTTGTACTTCATTAGTTTTTGCAGGTATTACTTCTGAGTTGGATATCTTTGGTGAATAATTTTTCAAGAGTACATTTCCTGTAATATATCCTGTTAGTACTCCCACTACAATAATACCTAGCATGTGGATGGAATTTGTTTTCATAAGATAGAAACGATAGCAGAGAATTAAAGAATTGTCAAAAGAAAAGTGTTGCCACAGTAACAATTGTTAATCCTACAAGTGATCCTGTTAGAGCATTTCCCAAGAAATACCCAATACAAGTACAAAAAAGAATGAATACGATGGGTTTTATGTTTCGTAACATGAAGCACTTGAATGTTGGTCTTTTTTGCATAGTGTCGATATCCTATAGCTATATTCCAAAAATGTCAATATCTATTTTAAGAATATTAAGTACTTCTAGTCATATAAATACTTCTATATATATTTTCTTAGTTTCGGTGAAAGAGAAAAATAATTATTGACAATTCTCGGTGATTATGTAAAAGTATTTGCCATGACATCAAGAAAACTGTTATTCGTTCGATTCATCAAGTTAACCAAGACTTGTCATTCCTACTTGCTTCGGGATCAAGTTAACAAGCAGTATGTCCTCTGCAAGCATTATGAAAAGAGCACTAGCTTTTATCCTTGTGATAAGAATGGCAAGGAATATGCTACTGAGTGTGTAAGACCAATGTTTTGTTTGCCTTCCTTCGATGAAGTTCTTGACTTCTATCGGTGAATGATGTAAAGTAAAGACCATGAAAATAACAATTACACCGAAAGATGATACTAAATCCCCTAAATTCACTTATCCTTGCCTAGTTAGACTAGGTGATGATAATACAATAGTACTTTTAACTGGCAAAGGAAGTAGTCCAATCCATCATCAAGGATATATGGTAAAAGGTAATGGTGAGCCATTCGCATATTCTTCTAATGACTGGTGCGAACATGGATTGGAACCATTTCATGGAAAAATTGAAATTGAAGTTGACTAATTTTGGCTCGGTGATATGATGATACTCTACTTATCAATATGAAAGAAAAACCTATAAAACCTTTAACATCAAGACAATACCTCAATGAGTATGATGGGGCTATATGTCCATTATGTTTCTCAAAGAATATTGAATCTCGTTCGGTGAATATGGATGGAACAATAGGTACTGCTGATGTAGAATGTAATGTTTGTGGATCATCATGGACAGACATTTGGGTCGTCAAGAAATATTCTGAACTAAATGCATACTGTGATGATACATCTCTTGCTGAAATACAAGAAAAAGCTAAAGCGGAAAGAAAGAAGGGAAATTTCTTATTGACACCGAAGAGTTAATAAACTATAGTGTATATTATGAATAATAAAAAAGCAAAATGGATCCTTAACTCAAGTAATGAAAGCATTGATTGTGCCAGCTTTCCTTATGCCTTTCGTACAGCATATAATCTTGTACGAAAAGCAATTGAGACTAAAGGAAATGTATCTTCGGTGATGAATGGCATATCTATTCTTGGCCCAGCTAATACTAGAGGAGAAAGAAAGAAATATTCCTATTCCTCAGCTACTCAATTAGCTATGAATTCTAATCTTCTAACTCCTGATGGAAGTATTAATTCTAAAGCCTTTAATAAGAAATAAATTGAACCTAAATCCTCCAATAAAAATTGGACAAGCCAGTGTTGAGTCAGTTAACTTAGAAACTCAACATATTCACTTTGTTATTTACTTGGTTTCTCATCCTGAAGATACCCAAGAAGTAACTGATATTGTTAATAAGTATGGTAAGATAACATGTGATTATCTTGTAGATGAAGGATTTATACCGAAATTGGAAAAGAATAAAAGGTGGGCAGTAAGTGCTGAAATATATGCTCCTCCTGATGATTTATCGCTTATCTAAATTCCAATTGACAAATTTCTAATTTGTGGTATAACACAATATCAATATGATAAACGCTAAATGTTATTCTGATAATAGAGCCATTGAAGTCAATTTTGACGCAACTTCTTGGTTTGAACAAGCATCCGCTGAAGCAATAAAAGAATTGTCTGAATGTCAATGGGGTGGAGATTATCCTGCTGATGATGTAGTTCTATTCATGGCAAGTGATAAAAGAATTCAAAAAATGCTTGATTATTGTGAAGCATCTGGCGAAGGATTTGAATGTCAAATTAGTGCAATTGATGCTTTCGATTGGATAAGAACTAATCGGCCAACTATGTTAAGTAATTTATGCCTGTATCGGTAATTGTATGATAGCAATATTTATCCTTGGCATGATAGTTGTTTTTGCTTGGGTATTGTACACATCTCATAGAGATACTGGACATTTTTAATTTATGCACACCTTCGGAATCATAATACTGATTATTTCTATTGTTGGTATCATAATTATATTTATGTTGCCGCCAGCTAAACCACCATTAAGCAAGGAATAATCTCTATGAGTGCTATAATTCCTAGTATATTTCATTCTCCAATAATATCCATCAAAGAACCTTTTGATAACATTAATACAATATCTATAAGATGGTTAGATCATTTGCGATCTTTATCTAAAGAAGAAGCAGAAATTAAAAATAATCAAATCTGCAAACTAAAAGACGAAAATGACAAATAAAATTAAAGACAAGATCAAAGGATTTTTCTTCCTAATTCTTTTAAGATTTTATTGGCCAAAATCTTTGAAACGAAATTCAAAACCTTAAAATTTTCTTTTTTATTTAAGAGTATTTATAATGATATAAATACATTTGTGTTAAATGGCTTAAAGCTGTAGCTTAAGAGAAAAAGAATTTATAGTAATATAAATAATACCTTATACAAATCTCAGAAAAATGTCAATGATTATTCTCAAAAAGAAGTCTCATTGCTCTATTCCACAAAAAAGCATCTGATTCCTTTTTTGGTACGTTACTTGCTTTCTTCTTTCTTTTTGTAGGTTTGTTTGCCTTCATTACTAATACCTTATACAAGTCGTCAGAAAAATGTCAAGAGATATTTTAGTATTGTATTCCACAAACGATAAAATCCTTGTCAATCTTAAGATTTGGATAAATTGAAGAGATCCTACTGACATAAAAATGACGGTTCTTTGGAATGCTTACGAAGTACCGTACCTTAAATTTGTGAATTGCTCTAAGAGCACTTCTGCGATGTTTGTACTGTCTTCCAATAATGCTCTTATTTACTTTCATGCGAGGACTTTAGCAGATTGAATAAGTTTGTCAAGAGGAAAAATATAAAAAGTTTCTGTTGACATTTTCCAGGGAAATATGTATAGTAAATACACTTAAAGAAGATATGCAAAATGACACTTCAAACATAAAGGATTACTCTACTCGAATTTCGGCTGGCAAATCTATTGAATCTAAAATTATTCAATCTCTTCGTGATCGTGGCATAGATATTGCTTTACCATCTAAACAGGAAGATATGTATGATAAGATAGATGGATGGATTACTAAGGATGGAAAAAAGCATTCGGTGCAAATCAAGTACAGAGAAGGAGGAGATGATATTATCTTTGAGATCCTTAAGGATATGGATCGAAATGTGCTTGGTAGAGATATGGAAAGCAAAGCGGAATATTACATTGTAGTTGATCGCCAAGGAAATGGAAAGATGTATAGTACAAAGCTAATTAAAGCCTTGGCACAGAAAATGCTAGATTTTGTAGAGAAGAGCCTTAAATTGAATAGAAGCAAGACTGACTGGAAATTTAATGGAGGATGGAATAATTCATGGGAATTGAAAATTACAATCGATAATGCTCACGGGCAACGCAAGCTCATGGCATTCATGAATCCTCTAATGTTTGATGCAATCGGTGAATGGAATGATTTAATATGACTTTCCACTTGACATATTCAATCTAACATATAAGATAAAGACCATGATTAAATTAGAGGAAACATTCGTTTCTGGTGATGGTGGGTTTTCATCTGAACCCCAAACATACACTCAACTAAAACGCACCAATAAAGCTGCAATTTATCAAGTGTCGAGAAATAATAAAATACGGGGATTTGAAGTATTTCTAATAAAAATACGTCCTAAAGGAACACAAACTTTTCAAAAAACAGCTGAAGACGATGAAGAGAAATATCCATCTACCGGAACTTTTGGAAAATCTGCATGGTTTACTAGTACATTGGATCGTGCTGAAGCTCGGTTCAAAGAATTAATGGGAGAAGTAGTAATTGAAGAAATTGATACTCCTAAAGAACCTTCGGTGAAACAAGCAATTGCTGTACCATCAATTGGAGAATTTACCGTTAATGATTACGCTGATCAACATGGTATGACTTATGCCAATGCCTATCTCCTTATCAAAGAGAAACTTGCAGATGGATCAATCGTATTTCTTAGAGAAGAAAGAAGAAATTTGAAGGGGAAGTTATCTAAGGTTTACCAAAATAAAAAATCTTGACGATTTTAATAATCCTGTGTTATATTTATCAAATAATTACTACAGTCATTATTACAGGATGAATAAATCGCAAGAAAAGTACATGCAGTCTATAAAAACCAGAGGTTATCAAAATCTCAAAGGACTTCCTTTAGAACCCCCAGATCCACAAGATCTTATGAGATTATTAGTTAGGCAAGGAGATCTTTTACTTGCGGCAGAGGAAGCAGAGAAGAATAAAACTTCTAGTACATCTTCTAAGGCATTAGAAGATTCTTTGGCAGCTAAATCAAAGAATCCTTATGTACGAGCTAGGGTACAAGTATTAGCCAAGCTTCCTGCTGAATTAAGGAAGAGAGTTGAGCAGATGGAAACCACTAAGGATGTGAAGAATCCTATCTATGAGAGATTTACCAAAGCTATAGCTTTACTTGGTGATAAACTTTCTGAAGAAAAGAATTGACTCTTTCCATGTTATTTGATAACTTCTAATCGTTAATTAAAATCTTCTAATCGTTAATTAAAATAAAAATATGTCCATGAAAATAGACGAAAAACTAATAGGTACTAAATTCACTGTTAATGATCCAAGCACAGAATATACATGTGTTGGATTTGGCCAGAATGATACCTTTATCATCTTTGGTACTATGAATGATACTCCAAACAATAGATTCAGTGTAAAAAGCTTCAAGCTTGCCGATGCTAAATTCATTGGCCAATTTTCATAATTTACTATAGATAAGAATACAGTAAATCCCGGAGCCATGGTTCCGGGGTTTTTATTTACTTCTTTTCTTTAAGTATTTATAGTAATATAAATGCATATCTGGGATCCACCATCTGGTGCCTGGGGATCTGTGATGATCAAAAGTATTTATAATACTATAAATATAAACATAGGTTCGGTGAGTTGGCATGAGATATGCTTCAGATCTAAGGTGGCATAGAAAATGCTATAGTAGCAAGAAGTGTGCCACGATCAATAAAAGAAAGTAGATTTTAATTGTTGACATTTTATTCAATACTGATATAGTTCTATCACAATAATAAAAATATGAATAAGAACTATCAGGAATTAATAAATTTAGCTGAGAAGGTTATTCAATCTTCTGATAGCACTGGATGCACAGAAGATTTAACGGTTGTTTCTAAAGAAGCTCTTAATCAATTGGAAGATTGGATTGTAAACCACTGCGGAGAAAATTAAAATATGATTATACAATGGAGAATGATTCAAGAAATGGGGTGGAAAGAGAATAATTATGATTATACTCTGATCGCCAAAAACCTTTATCTCAAATATGATAAAGAAACCATAAAAGAATTACGGAAATTTGTTGGACTAAAAGTAAAGGAGCTACAAGATGAAGTAAAGGATTATGAAACAAGGCATGGAACAATGGAAATTTATAGTGATGATGGGTTTTCTGATGTCTGTTATCATGTTGTAGGACTCGGTGAAAAAGAATATCTCAAAGTAATGAATAATCCAAGATTACTTGAAACTAGGTACAATGGTAAAGGACATTACGGATATAAAGAATCTTTTGCTTATTGCTTTCATACTCTTTCTTACCAAGTACCTGTAAAAGAAGAAGTTAAGAAAAAAGAAGAAAATAAAGCAGAATTATGCCGAGAATCTATTCTTAATGATTTGAAAATTGCTCTCTGGACTGATTTTCAATATCTACACAAAGCTCAGACGATCGTAAATTATAGCTTTGACAAGTTTTTTCCAAATAATTAAAAAAAGTATTTGACATTTTTACAGGTTATGATATATTGATACCTGTAAGTTAGAAAACAACAACAAAACCAAAAAAACAGTAAGTTATGAGCAAAAACAAAAACGCTAAGAAAACTGATAAGAAGGGGCCGGGCCGCCCATCCTATCAAATCAAGTGGCCCACTGGCAAATTCACCTTCACCGATCTCATGATCGCCAATGAAGTGAATCCCGAAACTGGCAAGGGCAAATTCTGCACCAAGCTGACTCTCCGCAAGGGGATCGACAAGGATATGTTTCATCTGGACAAGAACGGAAACATTGACAAGGACAAGCCTCGCAGGGATTCTCTAATTGTCAAGACTGATGAGACTCGCCCTCCGGAGTCTGGACTTGGCCGCAATTCCTTCGTCTTTGTTCGGCGAAGCAAGCTCCAAAGTACTAAGAGTACCAAGAGCAAAGGCACAAGCAAGGCAACGGTCGATTATGAAGCACAGAAAGCAGCCCTGCTTGCTCCTGTAGTTGATATTACTCCTCCTGAGCCTGTATCAACTCCTGATCCAGTAGTTACGGCACCTGAGCCAGTCACTGCCGAAGTGGCTGTAACCCAAGAACCTGTGACTTCTTAAACCATTCCAAACCACGGAAATACTCCTATTCATTTAGGAGTATTTTTTTTTGTACTCATTGCAAAAAACTTCATACTAGAAATACTATTCTTATTGACTTTTCTACCAGATTTCACTAGAGTTTAACCATGAAAGATAAATTAATCTTCGGAGTGGGAAATGCAAAGTTATCAAAAAACATAGCTACCTTTAGCCTTCCGGCTGGGCATTCTTGTCCTTTTGCTAATGAATGCTTAAGCAAAGCAAATAGAATAACTTCAAAATTAACTGATGGGCCAAATACTCGCTTTCGGTGTTTCGCTGCCAGTCAAGAAAATACTTATACAAGTGTAAGAAAAGCTCGCTGGAAAAACTTTGATTTACTTCGGGAAGCCAATTCGGTCGAAAATATGGCCGTACTTATTCAAGAATCTATTCCTAAAGGGTTTACGTTAGTACGGGTACATGTTAGCGGTGATTTTTACAATGAAAGGTATTTTCTTGCTTGGCTTAATGTTGCCTACAATAACCCTCAAATTATTTTTTATGGGTACACTAAATGCTTACCCTTTTTAATTAAGTACAAGAAACTTATACCTTCAAATTTTAGATTTACTGCCAGCAAGGGCGGCAAGGCAGATCATTTAATCAATAAGCATAAATTAAAATATGCCGAAGTTGTTTTCTCTATGGATGAAGCAAAGAAAAGGGGATTGGAAATTGATCATGATGATTCTTTAGCAATCTATAGTAGTAAATCCTTTGGATTACTATTGCATGGGACACAGCCACCAGGATCAGAAGCAAGTAGAGCTT
>Ga0247692_1000401_pt1 | contig 10010 bp, 10 predicted proteins | sample CNK33_metaG_FD_183041 | JGI IMG/M metagenome (GOLD analysis project Ga0247692, IMG submission 183041) | Soil microbial communities from Purdue University Martell Research Forest, Indiana, United States - CNK33 | ecosystem: Environmental > Terrestrial > Soil > Temperate forest > Bulk soil...
GAAAGGATGTACGCCTGCGGCCCGTCCGCGCAGATTCCTGGCGCATTACAACCAAGGTTGGCCTTCAGCGTCGACACGACATCCTGAACCTGGCTCTGATCCCGCAACCAGATGAGACCGACATCGTCGGTTTGCGCGAGGCCTGTGCCGACCAGACCCGTCCCGTCATTCAGGTTCCCCGTCGTCGTACTATTTTGTCCAAAGTGGCCGTTCGGATCGAGGTAGTTATGCGCTTCGAGCAGGTTGACCAGCGTGTCGCCGTTCTTGACCAGCTTGGTATGGTCGCTGGGCGACTGGCCGTGCTTGGCCGTTACGACCACCATCGTCGACTTTGCGAGATCTCTCGACTTCAGCGCATCGACCATCTTGCCGAGCGCATCGTCAACGTAGCCGATAGCAGCCGCCACCTGCTTGCCCGGTGTAAAGCTCGCGTCGAGATAGCCGCCGCCAGACGCGACGGGCGCCTTCTGCGCCACACTCAATGTCTGAAAGTTTGTACCGAACAAGGTCGGCACAGCGGCGTTTTGCTGGCCCGTCGAGTCCTTGCCGTCGATCTCATTGATGATGGACTGAACATGCAGGTTATCGAACTGTTCAGTATGTGCGTACACGTCGGTGTAGTTCGTGCCCGTCGCGGGATCGATCGAATTGATCTCGGTACGTGACAGATCGTCGACGCCCTTGCCTGACGGACCATTTAGCCAGTCATAGCCCCATGCATGCTTGTCGGCCCATGCCGTACGGGCACCATGGTAATGCTGCTTGACGGCCTCGAAGATCGTGTTGGTCTTCACATAGTTATGTGGATAAACCGGCACGCATACGCCATTTGTCTTTGCATGGGGAATCGCTTGCGGATTAAAAGCGCCTCCGCCGTCGAGATGCGTAAGCGCCCCGCCGTTCTCTGCGTCTATTCCCGTCGTTTCGTCGAATACCACATTCCAACCCTGCTTGCCTTGGCAAGTCGGGTCTGACGGCGCATAAAGCGTGCGATCGTACGAAACGTCATAGAACAGTCCAGCCGATTTCGGCGAACCGCCCGTCACGAGTGCAGCCAGACCAGGAAACGAGTCGGAGAGTCCGGGTGTATAAGCACTGGAGTACGTTACGCCGGACTTCGCCAGCAAAGCCATATTCGGACACGTGTTAGCGGCGATGCAACGCGCCACATCCTGCTCGTGGAGACCGTCCACACTGATCAGCAAAACACGTCGCACCTCGGTGTCGCGCCGTTCGTGATCGTGACCGTGCTCCTTATCATCGCCAGCATGAACGACCATCGGAGCCGCAATCGTTGCCGCCAGGATGCCTGCTCCCATTTGCCTGATAAGACGACTCATCTCCACCTCACTGAATGTTTTGAATTCGAAGTTATTACAGCGAGGTAATGTGCTCGTTTAATACGTCGTCAAGATGACCTTTCCCTTTCGTTTTGCCCAATTCATGAGAATGAAAATCATGATCCACAAAGAGAACTGTGGTGCCGAGTAATGCCGCAAAGTACTTCCGATATGGGTATGTCATCGAACTCGCTAATGTGGCCCACTGAATATCTCAATAGACCGAGCGTCAATAACAGGATAACGAATTCGTAATTAGACGGTCAGTGCTGCGATAACTCACGTCACTAGAATGGTCTTCGTGGAAACAACCACTTCCTCAATTCTCAGGAGGGTCATCATGAAGCTGCCAGCCTTGTTCGCGGCCACCGTGCTCGGTCTTGCATTCGGTGCGAATGCCTTTGCACAAGCAACTACGCACGATCTCACGCGTGCCGAAGTGCATGCACAACTTGTCGAGGCGCAGGCCGATGGGTTATTGCCTGTTCCCAAAAACGACTATCCGCCTTCCGCCGATACCATCGCACGGAACAAGGAGTTGTATGCAATCCAGCATCATCAATCCGCTAGCGATACCGCATCCTCAACCGAGAACGTGGCAGCCCCGCGCGCTGCCTCCGATTGACCGCGCGTGAGCGAAGAGATCATCGCTACCGCGACGGGCATCATGCCCGTCGCGCTTCGCACTATAAAGAAGGGTCAATCTGGCGAAATAATCCGGCGATAGAATCGACCCACGGGTACTCAGAATACGTGTCGAATTCCTACTCGCGCGGCGAATTGATTGGCCGTCGTCGATGGCGCATCCGTGCCCGTGATGAATGCGGTATTCAGAGGTGCTGCAGCTCCGGTTCCACCGCTCGCGTGCTGATACATCCCTTGAACATAAACATCTGTGCGCGATGACAGATTGTAGTCTGCCATCAAGCCGACCTGATGCCATTTTGGCTTCGAATTGCCGGCCGTACTGTCGAAATGACCCAGCGTATAGCTGTACATGGCGCCTACAAAGGCGTTTTTCACGAACTGATACTTCGCGTTGACCTCGAAGTTATCGAACTTCAGACTGGTCGCGGTGTTGGCAAAATTCCCCGTGTAGACCGAGCCCGTCGCATCGTTAAGGCTCGTATGGCTGTAAACGAAGCCCAGTATCGTGGATCCAAGTGTGTAGTTGATGCCTGCACCCCACACCTGTTGCCGGCCTGCGAAGAAGTCCGTATCGTCCGTCGCAAGGGAGCCTCCGGCATTTGCGCCCGGATTGTTGATCTGCATATATGCCGCAGCGATTGCGAGCGGGCCTCCTACGTATTGCGCACCGAGGCTATAGGCTCGATTGTTCGCAAAGCCGCCCGGCTGGTTGCTGAACCCGTAAAGACCGCCGAATGTAAAGCCACCTAGAACGGGACTCGTGTACTTCACAGTATTGTTGAGCCGGAATGAGTTATCGGTGTTGTCATTGTCGTAGGGGTGCGAAAGCAGATAACCGGCCCAGTTACCATTCGCCGTCAATGGTGCAAGGTAGTCTACGACGGAGTCGTACTGACGACCCAACGTTACTGCGCCAAACCGATCTGAATTCACACCGACGTATGACTGACGGCCGAACATGCGCCCCGACTGTCCCAGTTTTCCGGAGTTCACGTCAAAGCCATTTTCGAGCGTGAAAATAGCCTTCAACCCTCCGCCAAGATCCTCGGAACCGCGCAGCCCCCAGCGGCTCCCCTGCGCAAAGCCGCTCTGCATCTGAACTGCCGAATGCCCGCCTGTGTTATTCGTATAGTTCAAACCTTCGTCGATCAAGCCATACAGCGTTACGCTGGTTTGCGCCATTGCCACCGTCGGGACAGCAACACAGCCGAGCGCCGCACCGGCGATCAGGAGTTTCTTCATTTCATCGATTCCTTGATATGTTGACCAGTCTTCTGTCCATCGCCAGCGTCTCTCGACATCCCGCACAGCGAACCCCTGACCGAAGAAGGCCACACTCTAGGAGCATTAAAATTCCACTCTCTCAGCAATTCAATATTGCTGAAATTCCGTTGCGTCCATTCCACTGCCAGGACACAACACCAACTTTAAAGAGCCGGCTCGTAACCAGCCAGGTCTCCTAGACCCCGCTCCACACCAGATCTGGATGCATCTGCATAGGGTTTCCCGTCGACCGCTGAGCGTGTCCGAACGACCTCTTTTCGTAAAACCCCGCCACAAAGTCTATAAAGGCACGGAGGACGATTGGCATATGTCGATGGCTGGAATATAAAAGCCAAACCGTCCATTGACTCTCGCAAAGCTCAGCATCGTTAAGGACCATCCGCAATCGTCCGTCCGACAACTCGTCCATCACGACAGACCTCGGAAGTCGGGCGATTCCCAGTCCAGCACACGCGGCCCTCTTCACCATGAGTGGACTCTGCAAATTCATGATTGGCCGAACCACGACACGCTGTGTTCCATTTCGATCGCGAAACTCCCAGTATCGACTCGGAGCATCGGACGCGAGGAGCACATCGTGCGATGCCAGATCGGCAAGAGTTCGTGGCGCTGTATTCCGCTCCAGATACGATGGACTCGCGACAATCACGTCGCACGTTTGCGCGATTGGCTTGCATATTAGCGACGAGTCCTTGAGTCGCCGCGCGGCGTTGAAGCAAATGTCGAAACCTGCAGGGTCTATATCCGACATAGTCTCGAAAACGGATAGCTCGAAGTTCATTCGCGGCTGGAGGCTTCTGTATCCGGTGAGTAGATGCGGGAGATCTGTCGACGCAAACGACGCCGATGCTGAAATACGGAGAGAGCCGGCAGGTTGCTGCGTCGCATCTGCAACGCACTCGTCCATTGATTCCAGAAGCTTCATGAGATCAATGGCATATTCCAGATATTGCTTTCCCACCGGCGTCAGCGAAACGTGTCTTGTCGTTCGATTCACGAGACGAACATCGAGATCCTTCTCAAGCATCGCGACGCCGCGCGTAACGACCGAACTTGACACCCTTAGCTGCTTTGCGGCTTCAGCAAAACTCAGACATTGGGCGACCGTCACAAATATACGGATGGAAGCGAGCTTGTTCATTGGAATGGAGCGGAAATCAAAGGATCCGATGGCGTCTCATCCCTTGTCACAAAGCGTCAGAATGCCCGCAAGTTGCAACAGGTTTCGACAGGTAGGTATCGAAAGGGTACAGAGGCACGCTTGCGCGTTTCCGTCAATCCGATTACGAACCTGTTATCTTTTTCTCCAGATCCCTCGCTGGGAGAGACTCGTGCTTCTTCGCGTGTTTGAAAGAAGAACAAAGCATTCTGTAATCACCTAAGCATTCGATAAGCAATGCGCCCTCATAGTGCAGCCTGAGGTTCTGATCTGCACCTCGATTACCGAGCCAGGTATCGCGAAAAAATGGGGAGAAGGAATGTCACATCGACACGTCGCACCGATGCAAAACAAGGTTCCGGAGGTCACGATCGCCTTCTGGACAATCAAGATCTTGTCCACCACGGTCGGCGAAACGGGTGCCGATTATCTCGCTGTCCATGTCGGCCTGGGCGCCACGTTGACGATAGCAATCACGCTTTCCATGCTCGCTGCCTCGCTCGTTACACAGTTGAGCAAACGAGCCTATGTGCCGTGGATCTACTGGCTAACTGTCGTGCTGGTAAGCGTGGTCGGCACGCAACTGACGGACGTGCTCACTGATGTTCTTGGAGTAAGCCTTTACACGAGCACGGCCGCGTTCGCGGTACTACTCGGCTTTGTTTTCGGGACCTGGTACTACAGAGAAAAAACCCTCTCCATTCACACGATCGTCACCCGTCATCGCGAACTCTTTTACTGGACTGCGATCCTCGTCACGTTTGCACTGGGCACGGCAGCTGGAGACCTTGCGACCGAAGCGCTAGGTCTCGGTTTCGGCCTCGGCGTCGTCATATTCGGCGTCATGCTTGTCATGATGGGAGTTGCGGCCTACCTCGGCGCCGATCGCGTGCTGATCTTCTGGCTTGCCTACATTCTGACCCGGCCTTTTGGCGCGTCACTCGGCGATCTTCTATCGCAGGCAACTGAGTATGGCGGACTTGGATTGGGGACGGTCGTCACCAGCATTGCCTTTCTCTCCGTCATTGTCGTCCTGGTATTCCTGCATACAGCCGCGAGAGTCCGGCAAAGCAGGATCAGCAGCACCTAGTTGCACGCCCTTCTTTTACCCGTTCACCGTCATCTTTCAACCGGAGGATCAACAATGAAGCGTGCCATCGTCAATTCCGCACTCTTGCTTGTAACAGCCACCGCTACCGCAGCCAGTCATGCATCGGCCATGCATGCGCCGCAATGGCTTGCAGCACTGTCACCCATCTCGTCCGCAAACGCTGCCACAGAGGCATCGAAGCTCGGCGATCTTTCGAAGTTCCGCGTGATCGTTGCCGACACCTCGAAGCTGGTCGACGCCAACGACCTCGCGGGCGCAAAAAAGCGGATCAAGGACCTGGAAACGTCGTGGGACGAGGCAGAAGCGGGACTGAAACCACGCGCCGCCGCCGACTGGCACAAGCTCGACAAGTCAATCGACGACGCGCTCGAGGCCCTTCGCGAAAATTCACCTAGCCAAGCCAAGTGTAAAAAGACACTCGCGGATTTGCTCGCGTTGATGGATCGGATGAGTGGCAGGGTTTGAGGTCAGCTTCAGGTTCCTCCTCTTAAGCCTTTGATAAGCAACAGGCCGCGACAATCCAGTCATTCGGGAGAAATCGCACCATGCGCCTGTTGCTGGTAAAAGATGACGAAATGATCGGCGAGCCTGTCGCAAGCCGGCTCTATATCCGTTCGGAACTCGAAGACAAGTTGTACGGATGCGGTGAAGAAATCGCCAGCAACGCGATCGAAGTGCATGTACAGGGTCTGCGGCGCAAGATCGGTTCTGACCAGATAGCGACCGTGCGTGGCGTCGGTTACCGGATCAAGCGATGCGAATGACGTCGATCCGGCGCTGGCTGCTGGGATGGTTGATTGCAGGCCTCGCAGTCTCGGCGTTGACGGCCGGGTATGGCATCTTCCACACGGCGCGTGACGAAGCCAGCGAGCTATTTGATTTCGAGCTTCGCACGGTCGCCGAATCGCTTCCCGCAAACATCAGCACCACCGATACTATCCTGCAACGCAAGCCTGATTTCGAAGGTTTGTCCGAAGACCGTCTTTTCATCGAGGTCTGGGATCAGGCGGGCGGGAGCGTCTACAGATCGTTGGGTGGAATTGATCTTGCACGCTTCCCGGCCGGTCTGCGCACAATCGAACATGACGAGTACCACTGGCGCGTATACGGCGTTCAACAGGGCACTCGCTTCGTACAGATCGCGCAACCCATCTCCGTGCGCGAGAATCTCGCACTTCGCCTTGCATTACGCACACTGGCGCCGCTAGCACTGTTCTTCCCGGTCATCATCGCGATCGTTCTTTTCGTTGTTGGGCGAGGGCTTGCCCCGCTAGCGGAAATCTCCCGCGCGTTGACTACACGATCTTTCGATTCTCTCGAACCGCTGCACCTCGACGCAGCTACACCCCTCGAAGTCAGGCCGCTCGTCAATGCATTGAATGATCTGCTGCATCGACTGGACGTAGCGTCACAAACGCAACGGACGTTTGTCGCGGATGCTGCACATGAATTGCGTTCGCCGCTGGCCGCATTGAAACTTCAATTGCAGTCCGCCGAGCGCGACGGATCATTGATTGGAAACAAGACGACGTTCGAGCGCATCGAAGGTCGCCTCAATCGGCTCATCCATCTTGTGCACCAGTTGCTCACGCTCGCCCGCGAAGAAGCGCAGATCGGCGCCCATTTCCAGTCAGTAAGCCTGCGCCGGCTGTGCGAGCGTGTCGTCGCCGATTTTTCGCTGCTCGCGGAGGAAAAGCAGATCGATCTTGGACTCGAATGCGCTTCAGCCGGGCAGGCGGATGACACCTACAAGGCTAGTGTGGAACCCGCTGGCATCGAAGTGTTGCTGAGCAACCTGATCGACAATGCGATTCGCTATACACCGCACGGCGGTAAAGTCGATGTCATTCTCACGCGCGAAGCCGGGACGATCAGCGTTTGCGTATCCGACAGCGGCCCGGGCATACCCGACGAGGAACGGGAACGCGTATTCGATCGTTTTTATCGCAGCGCAGGCACCAAGGAGCAAGGCAGCGGTCTCGGGCTGGCGATTGCGCTAAAAATTGCGCAGCGTCACCATGCATCGCTCCGGATGCGAAACAATCTCGAACAGCATGGTCTGCGGGTCACGTTAGCGGGACTGCGCGTAGAAAAGGCACCGCTACCATAGAGTCGACCCACGTTCGACTTGACCGGATCGAACTCCAGAATGACGCGAGTCCGAACCGGTCAACGTCGATCAGATCACATCTAGTGCACAGTGATGACTTCTTTCATGTTCGGATGTATGCCGCAAAACACGTTGTAGACGCCCGGCTTGTCGAACTTGAACTGATAGGTGTCGTTCTGATCCAGCGCGGCGGAGCGAAACAGGCCAGAGTCGCTAACCACGGTATGCGGTTCGCCGTCCAGATTCTTCCAGGTCACCGTCGAGCCCGCTTTAATCGTGGTAGACATCGGTGAAAACATGAAATTCTTGATCAGCACAGCATTGGCGTCTTCCGCCTGCGCGACAGTCATCCCTGAAGTTAGCGCCGCCACGATCATCCCGATTCCAACAGAGACAACCAGCGTACGACGAAAGATGGCAGATAGCATGATCCGTTCCTTGCTTGATAAGTAGGTGGTGATTGCAATCAGGCGAGCGTCGCGTCGGAAAGCGTCGACTTGAGCGGATGGCGCGAGATCTTGATGCTGGTCACGCCAAGCATGCTGGCAAGCTGATCGCTCGCCACCTTCAGCGGCATGGGCCCAGGGCCATTTCCAGCCGTCGGTTGCGGATAGGCAGTCGAGCGCGCGGTATGGAAGGTAATATTCCCCTCCACCTTGGACACGATCTGATGGATATGTCCATTCAGCACGGTGACCGAGCCGAACCGCTTCAGGTAGTCCATCGCCCGGCCGGCGTCGCCCGTGCCCCATCCCCACGGTTCGTAAATCGTCCACATCGGCATGTGTGCGAAGACAACGATCGGCGTGCTGGACGAGCGCCCCTTCAGATCTTTTTCCAACCATTCAAGCTGGTCGTCGCCAAGACTCCCCAGACCATTCGGCTTGAAATGCATCACATTGACGAGCCCGATAAAGTGCACGCCGTTGTGGTCGAAGCTGTAGTACCCCTTGTTGTCCGAAGCCTTGCCGAAGCGCTGAAAGTATTCGGTCCCGGGCCCGTCTGTCACATCGTGTTCTCCCGGCACGGTGTGCAGTTCGGTGATATTCAGCCCCGACAGCAATTGCGCCGCGAGGTCGAATTCCGCTGCCTTCGAGAGATGGGTGATATCGCCCGTGTGTATCGTCAGTGCCGGCTTGACGGGCATCGCGTTGACTAAGTCAATCGTCTCCTTGAGCGTACCAGCGACATCCGGATTGGCTTCCTTGTTGAAGCCGATATGCGTGTCACTGATTTGAAGGAACAGGGGCACGCCTGAAGGTGCCGACTTGTCGGCAGTACCGGCGGCGAGCGCTAATTCGACTGGTGTGAGAATGCCGCCCGCCAGGACGAACAGCGTGCCGGCGCCACCGTAGGCGAGGCATTTCAATGCGCTGCGGCGCGACGGATCGGAAGGAGTATCTGATGACATGATGTGCTCTCGATTGGGGGTTCAGAAGGTATAGACCGCCGAATCACCCAGTGGACCTCCTCCGGCTGGGTTCAAGCACTAGACTGCTATGTCGTCCGTTCTATTCCCAAAACATGAACTCCTGTTGCTGGCGCCAACTCATCCGCTGACCTTTCGCGGCGCTGCTGCAACCCCGTTTGCGCTTGGTAAACGTGGCCGCAGGGTCGCGTTGTCCTCATCGGTTTCCGTTTAGCGCGGAATATCCGGCGCATGTGTACGGTCTAGCAGGCAGGACACACAAAATGGGGAATCGAAATGGACATCATCGACCTGGCCCGTGAATCGGGATTGACAGTCATCCTCGATGGCAGAATCGGCCGCGAGGAATACCACAGCGTATGCGGCTCAATTTCGGCGTTGTCGCGATTCGCCGAATCGGTAAGTCAGTACGCAGCGAACCCGGATGACTGCGCACCGCGCCGGTCCTCAGCGACCAACGCGTCTGGTCAGTCACGCCGTCGTCATAACGGACGTGCGGAAATATCCGGTGCCATGGGTGCCTGCCCACCGTGTGCCACGCAACGCTCGCCGCAATCCGAAACGGGTAGCGTCGATGGCATGTCCCGCACATCCGCGAATTGAGGTTTCGGGTGCAATCCGTTCTGCGCCGTCTTCAGCTCGGGTCAGGCATCGTGTTGCTGACCTATCTCTTCCTCCATCTGATCAATCACGCGCTTGCCATCTGGTCACTGGAACTTGCCGGGCGCGGTCTGCTGGTGGCGTTGTGGCTCTGGCGTAGCATTCCGGGCACATTCGTGCTGTACGGTGCGGCATCACTACACTTTTCGCTCGCGTTGCATACGATTTACGCGCGCCGCCAATGGACGCTAGGGCCGGCAGAATGGATCCGCCTCTGGGCAGGCCTCAGCCTGCCGCTGCTGCTCATCCGCCACGCGATGACGACCCGG
>Ga0247692_1000402_pt1 | contig 10000 bp, 16 predicted proteins | sample CNK33_metaG_FD_183041 | JGI IMG/M metagenome (GOLD analysis project Ga0247692, IMG submission 183041) | Soil microbial communities from Purdue University Martell Research Forest, Indiana, United States - CNK33 | ecosystem: Environmental > Terrestrial > Soil > Temperate forest > Bulk soil...
GCGTTCGATGGTGCTCGATGCCGCGCGACGCCGCGACAACAAGCAGGATGTGTCGACGGAAGCGTCGTGCTGCAAGCTGTTCGCGTCGGAGATGTGCGGCCGGGTCGCAGATCGCGCGGTGCAGATTCACGGCGGCGCGGGCTATGTGTCCGAGTATGCTGTCGAACGTTTCTATCGCGATGTGCGCCTGTTCCGCATCTACGAAGGCACGACGCAGATCCAGCAACTGGTGATTGCGCGCAATATGGTACGCGACGCTACGCGGTAGGCGGATCAGGGCTTGCGGGGGGTTAGGTCTACGGGGGTGCGGGCTGCGTGTGAACCCTCGTAAGCTCAGAAGGTCAAGCTGGGGCACAGCGGTTTTGCTGTCGGTTCTTGCGATGTTAGAGTGACCACTCTGCAAGCCGCAGAGCAGAGGTGTGGTCCGATACGGGCGACGCTTGACAGATTCAGGGGCCTTCGCCAAGAGCTGTAGTAACTATTAAAATGTGGAAGTCGAAGGCTCCGTTTATGGATGTAATGCAACAGGTACGTTTCGAAGCTGCTGCGGCCGCAAACGCCGAAGATGCGTCTATCTGGCGATGGTTTTCCGAGCTGTTGGAGGAGCGGCGCATTCGGTGGCGCTTCCAGTTCGACAGTTGGCATGTGAGTGTCGACCGCGTGAGTGTCGCAAAAGAGGGCACGTTCGATCTCGCTATTCGTCAAGCCAAGGCCACTGCTGAAAAACTTGGGCTAGGTTTGACTCGGTCTGAGAGTCAGTAATTTCCGATGTCTGTAACTTCCGAAGAGCCGACCAATGAAATTGAGCTTCACGGATAGGCGGATGTGGAATCCTCTCGGTCTCCGCAGTCACCGTCGCACAACCTAGGAAAACACCTTGGCATCTGCGCAAGGTGGCAACGCTGGCATTAGTCGGTCGCCCGCGTTGCGAGAAGCGTCTCTTGCTGTAGTCAAGACCCGGAAAAGGAAGACCGTGCGCCTTTCCCTAATTGTCCAAGGGCCGATACAGGCTCAGCGAGTCTTTGGTCGATCATTTTTTTTGTGGCGAATTCCGTGAAAGCGCTAACAGCGCGCGGTAGCTGTCGGCGGCTGAGATAGACGAGGTAGACCCCGACGCAGAGTCCATATGCGGGAAGTACTCTCAGCAATTGACCAGACTCAATGTGCGCCGCGACCATCGTCGTTGGTACCAAAGCGACGCCCAGATTGGCAAGTGCCGCGTCGACTTGCGCCTGCGCGCTGTTCGCATGAAAGCGTCCTTTGACCGAAATCTCGATCTCACCTTCGAGGCCATCTAGGCGCCAGACTGAATAGCCGACGGTCCCCGTTGGCCAGGTAACGCAGTCGTGTGCCGATAGCTCGGACGGCGACTTCGGGGTGCCGCGCGCTTCAAGGTAGGCCGGGCTTGCAACTAAGACTGCGTGAATCCAACCGATTTGCCGTGCGATCAAGTTCGGCTCGATCGTCTTGCCGGCCCTGAACGCGACGTCGATGGATTCGCCGAGCAAGTCGGTACGCGCATCACTCAATACAAATTCCAAATCGACTTCGGGATGTTCCGCGAGGAATTCGCTGAGAAAGCCTACGGAAAACCAATGAAGGAATTCAGCCATCGCCGCGACGCGGATCTTCCCACGAGGCACCTCACTGCCTTCAGCCACGTCCGCTGCTGCTTGTGTCAGTGCTTCCACGTGGTCGACGCATCGCCTGTAGAAGTTCTGCCCGGCATCGGTCAGTGCCAGTTTTCGCGTCGAACGTTGCATGAGGCGAAGACCTAGTGCTCGCTCCAGTGCCTGTACGCTTCTGCTCGCTCTGTTTGGGGGCAAGCCCAAGCGTCGTGCTGCCTCGGCGAAACTACCTGCGTGCACGACCTGGACAAATAGCACAACGTCGTTCAAATCAACCATCGATTCCCTCCTGGGGCGTACGAGTGAAATACGATTCCGCCTCCTATTCAATCATAACGCTGATGCATAGAATTTTCACATGCGTCCACTGCTATTGAGTCAAAAATAGCGTCGTGGTCTCGAGGTACTTGACGAGTCCCGGCAGCGCTTGCCTGCATTGCGTGGAAGGGTAGGTATACGGCCGCGTTTTTGACTAATAAGAAGCAAGAAGTGATGGATGTATTGACGGCGCCGGTCCGCGGCGCAGTGAAAGCGTAATTGCGTTTGCGCGAAAAGGCGCGCCAGTCTTCCGCAACATATGATCGATGTCTCTATATCGTAGATGTACGCGTCATGCGGCGCCGTTTCCTCTGAACCTATGTTCAGGCGCATGGCAAGGCGAGCGATACCGCCGACGCCTTAAAAAGACGTAGATCTTGCTTAAGCCCTAGAAAACTGATTTCTGGATGGATGAAGTGATGGATATGCAGACGAAGGAAATGCCCGAGCAAACGCTGAAGACTGCTGGAGGTGAATGCGTCGAAATCGGTGCTGTGCTACGCGATCGCAAACGCCCCGAGATCTCGCCAGTACTTGGCCCGAAATCCTTCGACTGGATGGACTCGGCAGGCCATTTCACGCAGTACGAATTCTAGGCTGATGATATCCGATTCCTGCCTCAAAAAGGGGTAGGGGCAAGACTGACGACGAGTTATCATGATCTCCGCGTTGACATCCTCCCCGCACTCAGCCTGCGGCTGCAGCGTTGCGCGTGGGAAGAATGGGGATTCCTACCGCTAGACGGCGACGTCCCGCTACGAGAATGTTTTCTGCCGGGTTGATATCGCGGTGATGATGCGCACCACACTCGAGACAGGCCCACTCTCTTATTCACAAACCTTCCGGGCCTTTAGGGCCGGTGCACCTTTTACAGTAGCTACAGATCTGGGTTGAATGCGCTTCATCGAACCACAAGCCAGCGTAATCGCGCTCGCATTGCAGCATGGCTCTGTGCATGCAGCTCGAGTGCTTACTTAACGGTCGACGTGTAAATCGAGGGTGTGGGGCGCCCCGCTTTTTCTTTTGATCTCGGTCGTCGGGTTTTTTCCGCAGACCTTTGGGCGTTACACCGAATTTACGGCAAGCCATGCGCGATTAGAAGGGCGTGGTAGCCGAACGCCAGGTTGAATCATACGCGAGACGGGAGGTCTTGCAGGATCCAAAACCGATGTTTTACCGAAGGCACGAGAGGTGACGTCATCAAGCAGATTCGTCTTCGTCGCTGGACTGGAGCCGGACATTTCAGACCGGACCGGGAGCGGCCCAGTGCCCGATTTTACATAGAAGAACTGTTGTATCACGATCAACAGTGCATTGTGTCTTTCTCATTAAATAGGGTGGCGGCCTAGGCCGATATCTATGCAGTAACTACGAGCATTCGGGCAATCTCGGATCGGTAATGTCATATTTCAGTTTTCCTTCAAAAAAACATAGCAATACTTAAAGTGAAAGACAAGCAGAGGAGTCTTCGGTAAAGACCAGGGGCGCTTCGCGATCGACACCTTACTTTCCGGGATCAAGCTGCCCACCCGATCTGAATTTCAGCGACAAAACATCATTGCCCCTCGTCATTGGAGAGTGAGCCTATGAATTTCAGCAACATGAAACCGGGTACCAGAGTGATGGGTGCCATTAGCATCATCGTCAGCTTCAGGCCTGCTGAGCGCTCCTTTGAGAATCGTCTCCAAGGGTACGGCTCATGACGCTCTCCCGACGCTTGCTCCTTACGCTATCCGGCGCCTTGCTGGCCATGGTTTTCGTCGGAAGTCTCGGCCTGTGGCGGCTCAATCAGGCACAACAGCGCTTCGAGTATGTCCAGGTCAAGATCATTCCCAACGTCAAGGAGCTTGAAGACGTCAGGTCCGATACTGGATGCTACGCACGGCTGAACTACCAGTACCTGCTGAGTACCGACGACGCCAGCAGGGCCGCTATTGAACAATCAGTCGACGCTCTCAACAAAAGCGTCGACCATCATATCGCCACGTACGAGCGCAACGCCATTTCGGACGACACCGACCGCCGGATGCTCGAAACCGACAAGGCGAACTTCACCGCCTTCCAGGCTGTCTTGCAAAGCTTTTGGGCGAAAGTCCGAGGGGGCGATCTGGACGGGTGCCAAGAGCATGCTGCTGGACAGCGGCGCGGTGCGTAAGGCGATCGTGACATTGAAGGAAGCCTTAGATAGTCACGTCGCTTATAACGTCAAACTCGGTAATGATCTGCGCGACGCTAACAATGCCGCTTACGCGCAGGCCTTCTGGCTGCTGGTGAGTTGCATGGCTGTGACGCTGTTGGTCAGCGGCGGCATGGGCGTCCAGCTTTATCGCTCGATGACCTCGGGCCTGAACAGTATCCAGCAAACCTTGCTGCAAGTGGCCAGTCGCTTGACCTGACTTTTATAGCGAAGGTCGAACGCATGGACGAAATTGGTAGGACCGCGACGGCCTTCACGGCAGATCGTCAAGCAGTTTGATCGCGTCCACATCCAGCGGGGGCTGGATACGGGGCCAATCCTCTGCCCAGGTCGGCGGTCAGTAGCATGCCAGCTCCGGTCGGAGGTGTCACGTAGAAGCGCAGCGCCGGACCTCGTTTGCGCATTGTCCCGCTCCCGAAAGCCTGCAATCGGCGTAGCGAACCGCCATTCGCTACCCCTTGCGAGGACGTTCTTGGGCAGCGACTTGCTGTTGCCTGTTGCCAGAATCAAAACCGCCGCTCCGCCCCAATCTTACTCTCGCATACGATGTCCACGAGCGACGGTGAGCAGAAGCGCAAGGATCCTGGCTGCAGATGAACCACGCATTACCCACCATCTCACCGGACAGTGGATGAGCCGGCCGGTAAGGTATGAAGCGAGGTCGCTACGACCCAGGACTGGGCGTTTAGCCGCGAAGCTACTTCGCGCAGATCGGAAGTTGAAACAGCCTCAAACATCAGCGTCATTTCGTCGACGTTGTGCTTCCTGCTGCAGTGAACCCTGGTCCGTCTGGCCGTCGCAGCATGGGGCCCCAGCGCCTGCCAGACTGGCAGAATTCTCAACTGGCCGGCGGCAGCGCGCACAGTCAGGCTCGTGGTGACGCCAGCTCGTTCATGTTGAGAGGTCATCGGTTTGCTCGTTGTTGCCATGAATTTTTCGTAGAAGTATAGCTCGCGAATTTGACATTTTGATAATGAGAATCATATTAAGAGAAAAGTATTAGTATTTAGATCAAGCAAATTCGGTTTAAATCGGGTGTACTTGCAAGGCTATTTGTGCAGTGGCTATTTAGTCTGGCCACATCGTCTGAGCGCCCCGTGGTACCGACTGAGAATACGTTCCAAACATATGCGCGTCGGGGCGCAGTACGTCGGACAAAGCGCCCTATCAACATACAAGCTTCATATATTATTTTCATCCAGCCGCGCCCTCCGTTCGGACTTAAGATTTGGGTCCGGCTTTGAAAAACCGAATTCGCCATGCCGGATATAAGAACTGGAATAAATACGGAATATCGACAGCGAGAAATGGTGCGTCACCGGTAATTGATGCGTCAGCACGACTGATAATCCAGATAACGGAGAGACACGCATGCTAAGCCCTCACGAATTCGCCACGCTAATGCTGGTCAAGGCAGCACCTGACCAGATCGACCTGAACCGCGAAGAACTTGACACCCTGCTGGAACAGCAACTGGTCGCGCTTGAACGACTCGCGTCCGGAGATCAGCGCCCCCGCCTCACCCGAGACGGCGATTCAGTGCTTCAGGCCGTTGCCCGAAAACGCTAGGTAGCAACCGTCGGCGAGTCCGATCCCGCGCACTGGCGCAACACCGTGACGTCGCGTGTACAGCGGCGCACACTCGGTGGCGTTCGACATCGGATATCTCGGTCGCCCGATTCAACGTTGACCTGCGGACTATCTGCGTGTGCCCCGAGCCACGCACTTCATCGGCTTCACGCAATCCCTCCGTTTCCCGTTGTGATCCGTCCTGGGCGGCACGACGTTCGCGCGAATCGTCCTTACAGGAGTTTTCATCATGCTGACCCCGGAACAGGTAGCAGCAACGCGGAAGGCCAACCTCGACATCCTGTTCGGCCTGGGCAACAAGGTCGTCGAAGGCGTTGAGAAACTGGCTGAACTGAACGTGCAGGTGACCCGCTCGACGCTGGCGGATTCGTTTGATCTGGCGCAGAAGGCACTATCCGTGAAGGAACCGCGGGACTGGCTCGCGCTGAAGGACAGCCTCGCAGCGCCGACGGCAGAAAAGGTGCAAAGCTACAACCGGCAACTGTTCGACATCATGTTGTCGACCCAGACCGAATTCGCGAAAGTCGCGCAGACGCAATGCGAAGCGTACGTCCGCCAGATGCAGTCGGTAGTGGAGGATGTCGCCAAAAACGCGCCGGCTGGCTCGGAGGCGGCCGTCGCCGCGCTGGACTCCGCGATCAAGGCGGCCCATACGCTGGTCGAAACCGTACAGAAAACCAGCCAGCAGGCGGTCGAAGTCGCCAGAAGCAACCTTGACATGGCCGCGGCGGCCGCATCAAGGAACACCAAGCGTGAGAGCGAACCGGTATCACAGGCCGCAAAGCGATAGCCGCCTTGGAATCCGGCTCCATATTAAGGACTCCTTTATATCGTGCCACTACCGTCGTGGCAAGCTGACCGGGCGGAGTGATCTGATCGTCACCCGACGCATGGAGAGGTCATCAAGCGGTCCGTGTCAGGCGTTAGCCGCCGAACCGCACTCGTCAGCACGCGCGCATCGACGACCAGAGCAGGTCATTAGGAGGTGAGGATGGATGAAGCCTGGCTAGGCACGGCCATAGGTTCGGCCGTCCTGCTGTTCGCGGCCATCTTTGTGTTCGGCCACTATAGACGCGAACATCGGCGGACGCAGTTGCTCCGGCAACTGGAATCTGTTGTCTGGCGTCAGCACATGAATTGATATTACGCATGACGTGCCTGGACCCGACGGGCGCTGCAGGTGACGCTGCATGAGGGGCACGCACCATCTACAGGTCCGACTTCCCGCACGTGCTGCACGACCAAGAGCGTCGTGCGGAAAGGACTGGCAGGCAGAACAACAAGCAAGGGGCTAAGAACACATGAACCACGCTGATCAGGCCGCACGGGACCTGGTGCACATCCGCTCCATGATCCTGCGACTCGAGCATCTGCTTCACGACGACGATACCGGCGAGGCGAGTCCCGTAACGTCGCCGGATTACTGGCGTTCGCGGATCACTGTGCTCCTGGCGACGAAAGGGAGCTACGCGCCGACTTGACGGACGGCGCGTGGTTGGCGGATCAGCTCACGCTCGCTCCGACTTGCCGTTTCGCGTAGTTGAACGGCAGCAGGTCGCTGATGTCGGCGTCCGGTGCGCGCTGAGCCAATTCGTTCAACACGTGCAGCAGCCAGGCATGGGGTTCAACTCCGCAGGCCCGGCACGTGAGCATCAGGCTATAAACCGTTGCGCTCTTCGCGTTCCCTGAACCGCGCAGAACAGGCAGTCGGCGCAGCGTTCGAGGCGATCTTGCGCATGCTTTCGGAGGGCTAGTCGCGCGAGTTGGGGTGTCGTCAATAAACATTTTTTCGTACGTTAAAAAAACGCTTGGGTGGTCTGCATCGCGATCGGTAACAGCACCTGAACGAGCCGCGATAATGCTGACGGGTGAATTGCGTCAGGCCCAATGCGCCTGTCCGGTTCTTCCAGTAGCTGCCCAATAGCGCTCTGGATCACCGCGCTGAATAGCTCTTGGATGGTCCGCTGCGCCCTCGCTTCGAGCGTCCGCGGATGGATTTCCCCTTCCAGGAAATATTCCCGTGCCGCGTCCTGAATGACCTGTTGAAGCAGGTTCATTTCCCGAAAGAGTTCGTCCATCCGGTAGCCCTGCATCCAGCGGAAATGACCGTGCCGGCGGGCGTCGTGTTCAAGCGTAACGGACATCTCTCCCTTCCACCAAACATGAGCGGCCGAGCGATACGCTCGCGTCGTTTCGGCCGTGGGGTCCGGTTCTCTATCCCGGGTCGGTACAATTCGGGAGCCTGTCAGAAGGCGACGCAAGGCTACTGATCGAATTCTACGATGCGGTTCACGAGGTGCGGGAATTGGTCGACAGCTGGCAGGAAAGCGGCACCGAACTGGACTTCAACGGTGTCAACTTTCTAATGCAGAAAGTACAAGTCTCGCTGAGGAGCGGGCAGAGGGCCGGCCACCGCTTCTGTCCTGGCCGTCAATATGATGCAATCATGCCGGCCTCCGGTACCCTGGAGACCATGATCGAGCGATCGCTCGAGACGGGTCAGAAGTTTATGGACGCACATTTGAAGCGCAACGATGTAGCATAACCGGCCGTTTGGGAGACGGAGAGCATTGGGAAGCACCAACGCTCCGTCACATTGGCCCGTCGCAGACCAGCACCTTTCCCGGCGGCTCGACGCGACACCACGTGCTACGCCGAGGTAGGTCATCGAACCAGATATGCCAATACAGTATTCACCCTTTTTCATCCAGCATCTTCAGGGGGCATTCGAGTCGCTTTTGCGCACGGAAACTGCACGACATTTCTTGTCCGGGACCTTCCGCTTTGATGGCGATGACTTCGCCGTAGGACAGGTCGTCGAATACATTGACGGTCAGTTTCTGCAAAGTGAAGAGTTCGCGCGCTTGCTCATGATCTTCGATGGGGGACGGGTGCATGCACAGAACCAGAGAAACTTTGGCCATGACGATTCGCCTCCGGGGATCTACTTCACGTCCGTCAACCGGCGCATCATTCATCAGGGGCACAAGAACCGGATTGGCGTCGTGCGTATCGCCGACGGCGCAACCGGACTGTTCGTCGAGAGTTTGGATGAGGACGTGGTCGACGGGCTAGGGGAGGGTGCGGATGAGGCCGAGGACGAGGCGGAATATCAGCAGGGGTTGCATGTAGACCACCATTATCTTGCGGACGATGCACCGCACTTTCTGGGAACCATCTCGTTCGCGCTGTGTGCGATGACGGCGCATAACCTCGGCTTCGTATCGATTTCGCTGATTGCCGGAGGCGGGCGCGGCTTTAATCCCGACATGATAGGGTTTCGGTACTGGCCGAAAGTTGGGTTTGATGCTGCCTTGCTAGAAGGTGAAACGGCTGGAGCCGCTCATCAGGCTGATTGCCGAACCGTGCAGCAAGTTTTGGCACGCGATCCAGCCTGGTGGGAAAGGAACGGTAGTCAGCGGCTGATGGAGTTCGATTTGAGCGAGGGAAGCCCAAGCTGGGGAAAACTGCTAGACTATTTGCGTGAAAAGGAGTTGGCATGAGCCATGCACTGAAATCGAAGCCGCAGCCGGACCCGAAGTCCAAGAGCGCGCGCACGAGCGTGCGGATGTCGCTCGCCTCAATTCCGGTGCTCACGAAGGACGGCAAAGCGAAGCTGCAATCCGCTGCGCGAAGGTCAGATCGGCGGACGTACCCCGAGCTGCCGGAGTGGAAGGTGCCGTCATCCAAATAAAAAGGGCCGTAAGGCCCTTTTTATTTTCGATCACCGCTGCTGATCAGAAAGAACGCGCCTTCGTACCAGATGCAGCGGGACCAGCGAATAGCCGGAAGTAGAGGTAATCGATGTTGCCCGTATAGCGAAACCGGCTTCTGCGTTATCTCAAAATACCGGGTCAGCACGGGACGTCGATTGGTGGTATGACAGCGTGATCGCACGCGCTGCCCATTCGGAAAGAGACCGCGCCAAAGCGGGGGCTCTATGCCGCGATATCGTGAGCGTGCTCGTTGCTCGCGAGCGTCGGATACCATCGCCCGAAGCATGATCGCAACTGCTCATTCAGGACGGCCGTCCTCACCTGGAGAAGGCGTTGCGCGTGAGCCGGTCGCCACGCCATCTGCTGCCGCTTCACAAAACGCTTGCTGACCACCTGGTTGACAGCCGACTCGACGAAGCTCGAGGCGGTCTCCGTAGTTCACGATAAAGCCCTGGTTGTTTTCGAGGTAACCGATGAACTCCTCCAGTTTGGCCAGCAGCCTGGTCTCCCCGGGACTGCCATCTGTGGCGAGTTCCCAGCCCAGGCTTTCA
>Ga0247692_1000403_pt1 | contig 9990 bp, 10 predicted proteins | sample CNK33_metaG_FD_183041 | JGI IMG/M metagenome (GOLD analysis project Ga0247692, IMG submission 183041) | Soil microbial communities from Purdue University Martell Research Forest, Indiana, United States - CNK33 | ecosystem: Environmental > Terrestrial > Soil > Temperate forest > Bulk soil | place...
GCGCGCTCAGGCTCGCCCGGCGCATAGATACGCTCCGCGCCGCCGGCGAGCGGCGACGCCTTCACCCATTCGACGAACGCATCCGCCTCGGCCTCGGCGTTGGGCGCATCGAAGGCGGCGGGATCGACAATCACCGACAGCATGCAGTTGATGATCGCGTTGGTCTTTTGCAGCGTGCCCTCGTGCGTCGTGTAGCCGCCCGACAACGCGCCGCCGAAAATCTCGCACATCGCCGCGAGGCCGAAGCCTTTGTGTCCGCCCGCCTGCCCGCCGACCGGCATCAGCGCGCCGAACGGCGCTTCCATCATCACTTTCGGCTCGACGGTCGGTTTGCCTTCGTGGTCGATCAGCGCGCCGGGCGGCACCTGCTTGCCCTGGTTGTACGCGACGCGCGTCTTGCCGTAAGCGACGGCGCTGGTCGCGAAGTCGAGCACGAGCGGCGCCTTGCCCTCGCGCGGAAAAGCCGCGCAAAACGGATTGGTGCCGATGCGGCGGTCCGCGCCGCCGAACGGCGCGACGAGGGGATCGCCCGCCACGTTGACGAAGTGAAACGACGCGAGGCCCGCCTTCGCGCACTGCTCGGCCCAATGCCCGATCCGGCCGATGTGATGCGCGTTGCGCAGCGCGACGGCGCACACGCCGAGCTTTTTCGCGCGCTCGATGCCGAGTTCCATCGCCTCGTGCGCGACGACCTGTCCGAAGCCTTTGCCGCCGTCGACGGTCAGCACTGCGCCGACGTCTTTCACGACGCTCGCGTGAGCGTTCAATTTCAGCGCGCGATCGCGCAGCGAATCGACATAGCGCGGAATCATGCCGACGCCATGCGAATCGTGTCCCGTGAGATTAGCTGCAACGAGATGATCGGCAACGAGCTGGGCTTCACGCGGCGAACTGCCTGCCTGCTCCCATATCGCGCGCACGTAGGCGTGTAGTTGATCGACGGGAATACGGGGAGCGCGCGTGTCGTTCATTCGATGATCGGTTCGTCAAGGAAAACGGATGGACAGTGAGAGAAGCCGGCCGGCTTCTCTCACGGGGGAAAACGCTTCAGCGTCGAACGTTCGGGACAGACGTCAAGGCGCGGCGGCGATCACCGCAGCGACAGCCGCCGTCAGCTTCTTGCCGTACGGCACATGCAGGAACTCATTCGGACCGTGCGCGTTCGACTTCGGCCCGAGCACGCCGCACACCATGAACTGCGAGGTCGGGAAGCCCGCCTTCAGCACGTTCATCAGCGGGATCGTGCCGCCCTGCCCAATGAACGCGACATCCGCGCCAAAGTGCTGGCGCGAGGCGTCGTTCAGCGCAGTGCCGAGCCACGGCGCGAGTTCCGGCGCGTTCCAGCCCGTCGCCGCACCCGCGTCCGGCTTGAACGTAACCTTCGCGTTGTACGGCGGATCGAACTCCAGCAGCGACTTCATCTGCTGCACGGCCGTTTCGGCATCGACGAGCGGCGGCAGACGCAGCGACAGCTTGAACGCCGTGCGCGGACGCAGCACGTTGCCCGCATCCGCGAGCGACGGCAGGCCCGACGCGCCCGTCACCGACAACGACGGACGCCAGGTCGAATTGAGCAGCGCTTCTTTTGGGTCGGTGGTGGTCGGCAGCACGGGGCCGCCGTCCTGGCCGCAGGCCCACGGCAGTTTTTTCCACACATCGTCGCCGAGAATCTTCGCGGTCGCTTCGGCTTCATCGAGACGGTCGAGCGGAACGGGGCAATGGAAGCCCTTCGGCAGCAGCGTGCCGTCGGCGGCGTCTTCGAGACGCTCGAACATTTGCCGCATGATGCGGAAGCTCGACGGCGCGATGCCGCCGTAGCCGCCCGAGTGAATGCCTTCGTCGAGCACCTGCACTTCGAGGTCGCCGGACACGAGGCCGCGCAGCGACGTGGTGAGCCATAGCTGATCGTAGTTGCCCGCTCCCGAATCGAGGCACACGACGAGCCCGACCTTGCCGAGCCGCTCGCGCAACGCGTCGACGTACGGCAGCAGATCGTAGCTACCCGACTCTTCGCAGGTTTCGATCAGGCCGACGCAGCGCGGCCGCTCGATGCCTTGCGCGTCGAGCGCGGCCAGCGCGGTGAGGCTGGCGTAGATCGCGTAGCCGTCGTCGGCGCCGCCGCGGCCGTAGAGCTTGCCGTCTTCGAGCTTCGGCGTCCACGGGCCGAGATCGTTGCGCCAGCCGTCAAATTCCGGCTGCTTGTCGAGGTGACCGTACAGCACGATGGTGTCCGTGCTGCCCGAGCGCGTGGCGGGCGATTCGAAGAAGATCACGGGCGTGCGGCCCGGCAGGCGCACGATTTCCAGCTTCAGTCCGCGCACGGGCTGCTGCTCCGCCCACTTCGCGGCTTCCGTGACCACGCGCTCGATATAGCCGTGCTTTTCCCAATCGGCATCGAAAGCCGGGCTCTTCGCGGGCACGGCGATGTAATCGGTGAGCGCCGGCACGATCTCATCGTTCCATTTGCGATCGACGAATTCGCGCAGTGTGTCGTGATTCAGCTTTTGAGCTTGTTGAGTGTCGTCGGAGATCATGATGGCCATATCCGGTGCAGTCAAAACGCACATGATAGACCTTACGGCGCGGCTTGCCGAATTCGTGTGAACCTCATGTGAGCCATCAGGCGCCTGCCTTGCAATCACCCTTCAACCGGCAAGCGGACGATGCCCGATCGCGCGACAATGGACAGATAGATTCCGCGCCTGGGGAGGTCCGATGAACGAGATGATGATACAAGGCGTCGCGACCGTCGCCGCGCTGGGGCTGTACTTTCTGCCGTCGATCATCGCCGATCGCCGCAAGCGCTACGACATACTGACCCTCGCACTGTTCAACGCATGCATGGGCTGGACGGTGTTCGGCTGGCTGGTCGCGCTGTACTGGGCGTGGCAGCCGAATCCGCCCGTCAATCTGGAAGGCGAAGTGGTGCGTTCGCGCCGCACCCTCAGCATGCGAACCTTCACGAAGGGACTCGGCGAGCGCGTGCGGTGGCGCGAATCGCGCGACCGTTCGACCAAATAGCGCGTCGCCTGCCGCACAACGACCAGGACCACATGATGCAGATCACCCCGTTCCAGATTTCGATTCCCGACTTCGAGCTTGCCGCGCTCAAGACGCGCCTCGCGCAAACACGCTGGCCCGACACGTTCGATAGCGCGCCGTGGGCGCTCGGCACCGACATGAACTATTTGCGCGATCTCGTCGATCACTGGGCGGGCGCGTACGACTGGCGCGCGACGGAAGCGCGGCTCAATCAGGAGCCGCAGTTCGTCGCGCAGGTCGGCGATCTTGCCGTGCATTTCGTGCATCGGCGCGGCACGGGTCCGAAGCCCTACCCGCTCGTCATCACACACGGCTGGCCCGGCTCGTTCATCGAGTTCGCCGAACTGGTGCCGCAATTGTGCGACCCGGCGTCGTTCGGCGCGGACCCCGCCGATGCATTCGATGTCGTCGTCCCGTCGATGCCCGGCTATGGCTTTTCGGAGCGGCCTTCGAAGCCGGGCATGTCGGTGTTCGCGATCGCCGGCCTGTGGGTCGAGCTGATGCGCGGCCTCGGCTACGCGCGCTTCGGCGCGCAAGGCGGCGACCTGGGCGCGGCGGTGTCGATCGCGTTGGCGGCCAACCATGCGCAGCATATCGACGGCATTCATCTCAACTTCCTGCCGAGTTCGTACGCGCCCGGCGTCGCGCCCGACGATCCGTCCATCACGCAGGAAGAGCGGGATTTTCTCGCGTCGAAGGCGGTGTTTGCCGATGCCGAAGGCGCCTACGCGCACATGCACGCAACGAAGCCGAACACGGCAGCGTTCGCGTTGAACGATTCGCCTGCGGGGCTGGCTGCGTGGATCGTCGAGAAATTCCGCGCGTGGAGCGATTGCGACGGCGACATCGAACGTGTGTTTTCGAAGGACCAGTTGCTGACCGATCTGTCGTTGTACTGGCATACACAGACGATCGGCTCGTCGATGCGGCTCTACGCGGAAACGCGCGCGCGGCCATTGCGCTTCGAGCCGGGCCAGCGCGTCACGCCGCCGCTCGGCTTTGCGCGCTTTCCGAAGGAAATCAGCCAGCCGCCGCACTCGTGGATCGAACGTGTGTTCAACGTCACGCAGTTCGCGGATATGCCGCGCGGCGGGCACTTTGCCGCGATGGAACAGCCCGCGCTGCTTGCCGAGGAGATACGGCGCTTCTTCCGGCCGCTGCGCGGCTGAGCGTTTAACCTGGCGCTATCGACGCGACTGCGCAAGCGTATCGAAGCGCTCGCGCGCGGCGTCGAGCGCGCCGCCATGCGTCTCGGCCCAGCGGTCGAGCGTGACGAGCGCGTCGCTCAACGACAGCCCAAGCGCGCTCAACCGATATTCGACATGCAAGGGTTTCGTGCCGCACACGTCGCGGATCACGAGCCCGTTGCGCTCCAGTTCGCGCAGCGTCTGCGACAGCACCTTCTGCGAAATGCCGCCAATCTTGCGCAGCAGCGCGTTGTTGCGCATCGGTCCGTCCTGCAGCGCGGGCAGGATCAGCAGCGTCCATTTACTCGCGATCAGTTCGAGCGCGAGCCGCGACGAACAGGCCTCGTCGAATACGTTGCCTGAGTGCTGCGCCTCGTTCGCGGCGTCGACGGAAGGGTCCGGCGCGGGCATTGCCATGGTTACCAGAAGGTGCGTAATGGTCAGCGGATCACTATACCTCTACGCTGCGTCCATTCTTCAAATGGAGGTAGTGATGGCGTGGTTAATCCTGCTCACGGCAAGCGTCGTTGAAATCCTGATGGGCCTCGCGCTCAAGTATGCGAATGGCTGGACGCGTTTCTGGCCGAGCGTCGGCGGCGTGGCGGCCGCGCTTGCGAGCGTCTTCCTGCTGACGCTCGCGATGAAGCACCTGCCCGCAGGCACCGCGTATGTCGTGTGGACGGGCATCGGGTCGATGGGCATCACGCTGCTCGGCATCGTGCTGTTCGGCGATCCCGTGTCGGCGCCGCGCATCGCGTGCATGGTGATGATCGTTGCCGCGGCGGCGGCGCTCAAGTGTATCGACGGGTAGTGCCGTTTCTGTATCTGGCGTGCGGCGGCAGCGTGCGGAACAATCAACCAGTTCGCGCGACTGGCGCTCAATCGAGGTGGATCACCACCGGGGAACGCGAACCGGGATGCAGATTCCGTCATGCCGCGCGCCTGGGCCTTGCCTTGATCCTTCGATCGGTCTTCCTTCAACGGAGCTCACGCAATGCCTCAAACCTCGCATCTCGTTGCATTCGCTTTTGTCGCGCTTGGGATGGCGCTCACGCCCGGGCCCAATATGATCTATCTGATCTCGCGGTCGATCTGCCAAGGCCGCGTGGCGGGTCTGATTTCGCTTGGCGGCGTGGCGCTTGGTTTTGTGGTCTATATGTTCTGCGCGGCGTTCGGCATTACGGCGTTGCTGCTTGCCGTGCCGTTCGCGTATGACACGCTGCGGTTTGGTGGCGCGCTCTATCTGCTGTATCTCGCATGGCAGGCCGTGAAGCCGGGCGGACGCTCGCCGTTCCAGGTGCGCGATCTGCCTGTCGATAGTCCGCGCAAGCTGTTTACGATGGGCTTCATCACGAATCTGCTGAATCCGAAGATTGCTGTGCTTTATCTTTCGCTGCTGCCGCAGTTTATTGATCCGCAGCATGGCAGTGTGCTTGGGCAATCGCTGATGTTTGGCGTGATACAGATCGTGCTCAGCATTTCCGTCAACTCGACGGTCGCTATGACGGCGGGGTCGATTGCCGTGTTTCTCGCGAGGAAGCCGACGTGGCTTGTCGTGCAGCGGTGGATGATGGGTACTGTGCTGGCTGGGCTCGCTGTCAGGATGGCGACGGAAGCGCGGCGGTAGTGCTGCTGCTTTGTCTGCGACGGCTGGGTGGTTTGCCTGGGTTTGCGCTGGCATCCGCGTTACGGTGTTTGCCGTTCAAGCGTCGCCCCTGTGCGGGACGGCACCTACTTTTCTTTGCCGCCGCAAAGAAAAGTAGGCAAAAGAAAGCGGCTAACACCGCTAACTCTTGTTCTTGCCTGAGGGCCCCCAACCGGTCTTACGCTTCACACGGCGACGTCTTTGTTCGCGTGCGTTGCCAACGCTTCGAATGAGCGCCTCACCCGCTTCAGACACCCGCACAAGGGCTAGCGGCAGCGAATGGTATGTGCCGCCCAGGTGGCAAACTGTGTGTAGGCTGTCGCGTCGTATAGCTTGGCGCTCTTACAGGGTGGAACGCGTGCGCTATTGGTCCGGAGTGAGGCATGTGTGGTACTACGGCCTACACACAGTTTGCCACCTGGGCGGCCGTGGAATATCTGGCATGGCGTGCTCCGACGCGGGCACGTGAAGCGGGTGAGGCGTACCGCAGAGCGATGGCAACGAACACGGGTCACGTGATTGCCGTGTGAAGCGTAAGAACCTTTGGGGGCCCTCAGGCAAAAACTAGAACTGGCGGTGTTAGCCGCTTTCTTTAGCCTACTTTTCTTTGCGGCGGCAAAGAAAAGTAGGTGCCGCCCCGCACAGGGGCGACGCTTGAACGGCAAACACCGTAACGCGGATGCCAGCGCAAGCGCCCAAAAACCAAACCGCACGCGCCGCAAAGGCGCCAAATTCAAACCGACGCACCACGAACAAACTTATGCACCAACCCGGCCGGAATCGACCGCGGCTGCCGCCACACCTCATCCTGCGCGAAAGTTTCCTGCCGCAATTCGCCATGGTCATCGAACCATTGGCAAACGAGCCATTCACCCGTTTTTCGGGCAATCGCCCCGACATAAGTCACCGTCATCCGCGGTCCGCCCGTTTTGAGCGTCACCACGTCCCCGACCATGACTTGCACCGTTTGCGTCGTGTCAAATGCGTCGAAAGTAGCAGTCAGCATGGATGTCCCCGTTATAAGCATTAGGCTGGCTGAAAATTCACTGCCATAAACGCACCGCGGTCCAACGAATTATTAAGAGTGGGGGAAGATTAACAATCGAATATTTCGGCAGCAAGTAATTTTTATTGGAAGCGTTTGCAGCAAAAACGAAATAGACGGCTAGATATCTCGAACGTTCGTTCGTTATTGTTTAGTTCAGCAATCGCCTGCCGGGAAAGGCGGCATGTTGTCGCGCAGCACGGTTCCGCCGGAGTTTAGGCGACGTGTTCAGGGTATACGTAAATACGCCCGACCACCCACTGTCATGATGCTGACATCTGCGCGTTATTGCGGGTTTAAAAACTATGCTGCGCGATTAATCGGTGTCATCTGTGAATAAGCGCATCACTGCTGAACGGGAAAGATTAGTTGCAATGCGCAATACACCGCGGCTGCAATCGTATGACTCTAAACAGCGAAAACGTTATCCGACGATTTTGACGTGTATTTTTGTTCTGTCGAAATACAAAAATGCATCCGCTCGGGATTTTCCCTAAGCCGTTTTGATCGCGCGCAGAGAAGCGCGTTGCTGATGCCGGACCAGCGTCACGCTGAGCGCAATGCAGATGACCATCAATACCGCGTTGATCGCGAGGCTACGCTGGAACGCATACGCATAGCCCGCCGCCGACGCGTTCGCCGACAAGGCGCCAAAGAACGCGCCGCTAATGGCAGCCGTGCCGAACGCCGAGCCGATCTGTAGCGTCGACGTCACCACGCCCGACGCAAGCCCCGCCTTCGCCGGCGCCACTTCGCCGAGCACGATTCGCATGATGGACGGCAACACGAGCCCTTGCCCAACGCCGGCAAGAACGAGCCCCGCGTAGAACAGTACGCCGAGCGGCGCGTGCGTCGCAGCCCAGCCTGTCACCGAGAAACCGACCGCCATCATCGAGAAACCGAGCGTCAGCACATGACCGCCGATGCGCCGCACGACGGCGGGCGACGTCAGCGGCCCGGCGACGAAGCCGAGCGCGAACGGCATGATCGCGATGCCGGATTGCAGCGGCGTCCAATGCAATCCCGTCTGCAGATAGATGCCGTACGTGAGAAAGAACGCGCTGTTGCAATAGAACAGAAAGGCCAGCACGAGCCCCGTCGAAAAGGCCGGATTGCGGAACAATTGCAGATCGACGAGCGGGCTGCCGCCGCTGCGCTCGACGCGACGCTCAGTGGCGATGAACGCGGCAAGCGCAGGCACGGCGAGCGCGAACATCGCGAATGTCCACCACGGCCAGCCGGCTTCGCGGCCGTGCGTCATCGGATAGATCAGCAGGATCAGCACCAGCGACAGCAGCGCGACGCCTTTCAGATCGACGCCCTCGCGCGTCGCCGACTGATTCTCCGGCACGTACTTCCACGCGCCGATAAACGCCAGCACGCCGACGGGAATGTTGATCAGAAAGATTGCACGCCAGTCGAGGCCGAACGGCTGGTATGTAATCAGCGCGCCGCCGCCCAGTTGCCCGACGATCGACGCGAGTCCGAACACGAAGCCGTAAAAACCCATCACGCGAGTCTGCTGATGCAGCGGCACGACGGCGCGCACGGTCGCGAGCACCTGCGGCGCCATCACCGAGGCCGCCATGCCCTGCACGATGCGCGCGATCACGAGCACGTGGCCATTCGGCGCGAAGCCGCACAGCGCCGACGCGACGACGAAGCCCGCCATCCCCGTCATGAACATGCGCCGCCGGCCAAACAGGTCGCCGAGCCGCCCGCCCGTGATCAGCAACACCGCATACGCTGACGCGTAGGCGGAGACGATCAGCTGCAATTGCGCGTCGCTGGCATTCAAGCCCGTGTGGATCGCGGGCAGCGCCAGATTGACGATGAAATAGTCGAGCGGCGCGAGAAATGCGCCGACGAACAGCACGGTCAGCGCGAGCCCTTGCCGCTCGAAGCGCTGCTGCCCTTGCGCTTCGGCGCGCGGCTCGGGCTTGTCGACGCCTGGGCGGGATGCGGACGGCAAACCCACGCCCGACGCTTTCATGCATCTATCATTCATGACTGAACGTTCAACAATTCGAGAAAAAAATTTCAGGTGAGCGCGCGCATCGCCACATCGACGACTGCTTTCAGTTCGTCTTCCTTGCGCTTGCATTTGTTGAGCACACGCAGGCCTTGTGTCATGCACAGCAGAAAATCCGCGACCGCCTTTTCATCGAGGTCGCTGTTGACCACGCCCGCAGCCTGCCCGCGGATCACGGCCGCCGCGAGCAGCGTGACGATGCGCCGCTGGATCGCGCGGATCTTCGCGTGCAGCGCTTCGTCGTCAGGTTGCAGTTCGAGCGTGCTATTGGTGATGAAGCAGCCCGTCAGCGTCGATGCGGTGCGCGTGTGGTGCAGCAGCGCATTGCGCAGCGCGACATCGGGCGGGACATTTGCGTTCAGGCGCTCGACGAGGCCGACAATCGCACCTTCCGCGTAATAGTCGAGCGCGGCCATCATGATGCCGTGCTTGTCGCCGAACACGCCGTACAGGCTGCCGCGCAGCACGCCCGTCGCGTTACACAGATCGTCGACGGATGTCGCGTGAAAGCCGTTGCGCCAGAACACCTTGCCGGCTTCAGCGAGCACGGCGGCCGTATCGAATTCGCGCGGGCGGCCGCGCGGGCACGCCGCCTCCGGTTTGGCGGCGCTCGCGCGCGGGGGTGCAGTGTTATCAGGCATGCACCGCAGTTTATGACTGCGCGTTCAATAATTCAAGGAAAAATCCTCGCGGAGTCCGTAATCGAGCAGATATCTCGATTCCCTTGCTTCACTATTCGGGAGACTTCGCATCCCGTGCAGATTCGATGACACCTTGGATGCGCGGCATTTGCCAGGTCGATAAGATTACGGGTGGAGACGATCCGGCGTGCGTGCGACGCATTTTCCGTCGATTGTTCCTGCAAGCGTCAAACGGCGACATGACGCCCGCTTCGACGCGATGGCAAACAACGGCCTCTCGTCGAGGGTGTGGGGCAGAGTCGTGTTTTCTTGCAGAATCTACTATAATCTGTTGTTATGGAAAGGAGACTTATAAAGATTGGTGAGGCGGCGGCGATGTTGGGCGTCGCAATCTCCAC
>Ga0247692_1000404_pt1 | contig 9985 bp, 7 predicted proteins | sample CNK33_metaG_FD_183041 | JGI IMG/M metagenome (GOLD analysis project Ga0247692, IMG submission 183041) | Soil microbial communities from Purdue University Martell Research Forest, Indiana, United States - CNK33 | ecosystem: Environmental > Terrestrial > Soil > Temperate forest > Bulk soil | place...
CGCGTAGCGCCGGTAGTTGCAGGCTGACCCCGCAGAGGCGGTGGTACAGGTCTTCACGGAAGCGCCCGGCGGCGATCTCTCTCTGCAGATCACGGTTAGTGGCTGCGATGACGCGCACCGAAACGCGCCGCTCGCGGGTATCGCCCAGGCGGACGACAACGCTATCCTGCAGCACGCGCAACAGGTGGGGCTGCATGTCGAGTGGCATCTCGCCGATCTCGTCCAGGAACAGTGTACCGCCGTCGGCCTGCTCAAACTTACCCGGAAGGCCACCACGACGCGCGCCTGTAAAGGCACCATCGATATAGCCAAACAGCTCACTGGCCAAAAGCTCACGGGTAAGCGCGCCGCAATTGACGGCAATGAACGGCCCCTCGGCGCGGTTACCCGCCCGATGCAGCGCCCGCGCAAAGAGCTCCTTCCCTGCTCCGGTCTCACCCAAGAGCAGTACAGGCAGATCAAGAGGGGCGATGCGGCGAGCGCGTGCCTTGGTCGCCTCCATAACCTCGCTTCCGCCAATGATTTCACCAAACGCATCGTTTCCTGCCGGCGTTGTCGTGGCGGTGGGCAGCGATATAGCGGTTCGATTTTGCCGCGCCCCGAGCGGAATCACGAGTATCGTACCCAGCGTACCTTCATGGTCCTTCACCGGGTGTAGCCATTCGGGGCGCAGCCATTCCGGGCGTTGGCAGCACCGATCGACCTCCGACAGTGCAAGGTTGAGCCCTGGTACCTGGCTGCCAACCTCTAAAGGCAACCGCACGTCATACATCTCTCGCGCCGCCTGCGCATTCCCGTTAGTGCGAACAACGCGCCCCCGGCTGTCGACGAGCACGACGTAGTCGCTGGCGTAACGGATGAAATTATCGATGGCTCGGGTCAGCAGTCGCTCGTGGAGAGCAACGTCGCGGCAGGCCAGTTCGCTTTCGATCTGCTTGGCGGCAGCCACCACCAAGCCCAAGGTGTGGCCATGGAAAGTTTCCTTGACGCCAGAGACATCCACGACTCCCAGCAGGGTGCGACCAAAGGGGGCAAAGATGGGAGCAGCAGCGCAGGTCCAGCGCTTAACGTCCAAGCAGAAATGCTCGTTGGCATGGATCTGAACCGGGGCACCGGTGGCGATTGCGGTGCCGATGGCATTGGTGCCGATGACTTCCTCATTCCAGCAGCCGCCGGTGGCCAGGTTGATCTCCTCGCCAACGCTGCGCGCTCGGGTCTCGCCATTGAGTTGGAGAACCGTGCCGTCCGGATCGCAGAGCATGATCAGAGTGCCGCATTCCCGCAGGATATCGCGCAGCCCCTCGAGTGTGGGACGCGAGGCATCGCAGAGATTCCGGTTCTGCCGCTGCAATTGGCGGACACGTTCAGCGGCAGCCCCCGGTGCGGAGTGCCTGGCTGGATCAACGGCGTCAGCACGACACCGCTGCCACGAAGCCAGGACGACTCTGCGTACACCTTCCCCCTCCAGGGGCTGGTTCTGCAGAAACCGCTCCCAGGATGAGGCCACGACAGGTTCGTCGCCGATGCGGGGGATCAGCGTGCCGCAATGAGAAAACGGCATGGGACGATCACTCTTAATTGACTGCAGTCACCGTAATCCTGTGCCTTCATCAAGTCAACAATCCCGTTCATCTTGTGCTCGGCAGCAAGCACGCAAGAAGGTGTCCGGAACCCGGACACCGCTGCTTAGGTGTCCGGATTCCGGACACCTAAGCAGAGCCCAGGAAGAGGATTGCGTTGAATTCGTGAACGTCCTGCCGAGGATGTCGATTTGGTTGAGAGGCTGCGGAGTCCGATGCGTGCACTCGGTGCGCAGGGTGGCGCGATGCGTCGCGACCTAAGCCGTTGTTCGGTCGATAGTAGTGCGCCCGGCGATTCTCCGCTGGCAATTTGTCGCCTCTGTTCTCGGGATCTCAGCGCGGCGCAAGGTCCCGTCACGCCGATCGCTTGTGGTCGTGGCACGCCATATGCAGTGGATTTATGCGAGAGGCAGCGGAATGCGGTGAAGACCATGAAAGATTTGACGAGGACAAGATACCTGGTTGTCGAAGCGGTGGCCGACGCGGATCTGACGATCGGAAGCCATCTCGTAACCGGACGACCTGGATACACGCATCATGGCGTCTATGCGGGGGCCGGCAAAGTCGTGCATTACGCAGGGCTGTCACGGTCACTGCGTCGCGGCCCGGTGCAAGAGGTCACGCTCGCAGAATTCGCACATGGGCACCCGGTCTGGATGAGGCAAAGCCCCGGCGCCAGGTTCGCTGGCGTGGAAGCCGTCCGCCGAGCCTACTCCCGCCTCGGCGAGGATCGCTATCGGCTGATTTCCAATAACTGCGAGCACTTCTGTATGTGGTGCGTGTACGGCGAGAGCCGCAGTGATCAGATCGATGCCTGGAAGTCCTGGGCAATTTATGTACTGGACGCCGGGGTCAAAGCCATCAGGCGGCTCACTGTCGCGACTTCGAAGGGCGTATCCGTGACGCGGGCGATTTCCCCATTCAAATTCGAGGGCTACCACGCGCTATGACATCAGAGGTGTCCGCCCGGATCGACAAACTCCCGCCATACCGCCTCCATCCCCCGAGCTAGCGCGCTCGTCGTCAAGACGCCCGATGACCCAGCTATCCACGTCTCCATGTGCCGATCACCCGTCGGCGGCGGCGAGCGCCATGTCTATCTCCGAGTTCGACCAGGCATCGCAGGCTATACGCCGATAATGGGGCGATCAGCTACACGAGGAAGTTACAGTCCATCCCCGCAGCGATAGACGACAGCGACAGAATGCCTGCCAATTGCGCTGGCCGACCTAATCACGGTCGACGGCCGCACGGGGCTGGAACAGCTCGTCCACCATGATGCTTGCTCCAGGCGGGCACTGCATGCAGTCCTCCATCCCCACAGCCGGCGCGATCAGCGCTGGGCAACTACCAGTGCTCCAGTTCTAAATGCCTGAGCTTGTCTTAAGGGAATCGTATCAGATGCATAGTCAGCAGTCCGTAGCGAGCGACCACGAAGGCGTCCGATTCCCGGACAACACTGCGTAAGTGTCGGGAATCCGGACAGCGACGACAGCAGGCAGCCGCGACTGGCGACGTTGCCAAAGAATGTCGGCAACTCAGTGATTTCAATCACATACCAGATCTCCCCTTGATGCCAGCCGGCCTTGGCGCGACCTTTGCAATGGATTGGGCGTGGGACATCCCACTATGACTACACGAATGATAGGAGGCAATATGCAACCGCAGTCCACCGTACAGGTGATGGGCATCGATGCTGGCGGCACGATGACCGACACATTCTTCGTGCGCTCGGATGGCCGTTTTGTGGTCGGGAAGGCGCAGAGCAATCCCGGTGATGAATCACTAGCCATCTACAACTCTTCCGAAGATGCACTCGCTCACTGGGACCGGACAGTGGACGATGTCTATCCGGAGCTGGTGACCTGCGTCTATTCCGGCACCGCCATGTTGAACCGCATTCTTATGCGCAAGGGCCTCAACGTCGGCCTCATCTGCAACCGCGGCTTCGAGCAGATCCACTCCATGGGCCGCGCCCTGCAAAGCTACCTGGGCTACGCCCTGGAGGACCGCATCCACCTCAATACCCACCGCTACGACGAACCGCTGGTGCCAGTCTCCCGCACCCGCGGCGTCACCGAGCGCACCGACGTGCAGGGCAGGATCGTCATTCCGCTACGCGAAGACGAGGTGCGACAGGCCACCCGCCAACTGGCGGAAGCTGGCGCCCAGGCCATCGTCATCTGCCTGCTGCAGTCGCACAAGAACGAGACCAGCGAGCTGCGCGCCCGCGATTTGGTAAGTGAACAGCTGCGGAAGCTGAAGGTCGATATCCCCGTCTTCGCCTCGGTGGACTATTACCCGTCGCGCAAAGAAAGCCACAGGATGAACACCACCATCCTTGAGGCCTATGGCGCCGAACCCTCCCGCCAGACCTTGAAGAAGGTGAGCGACCGCTTCAAGAAGCACGGCGCCAAGTTCGACCTGCGGGTGATGGCCACGCACGGCGGCACCATCAGCTGGAAGGCCAAGGAACTCGCGCGCACCATCGTCTCCGGCCCTATCGGCGGCGTCATCGGCTCCAAGCTGTTGGGCGAGTACCTGGGCGACGAGAACATCGCCTGCTCGGACATTGGCGGCACCAGCTTCGACGTGGCCCTGATCACCAAGGGCAATTTCGCTATCAAGTCCGACCCCGACATGGCCCGCCTGGTCCTCTCCCTGCCCCTGGTGGCGATGGACTCGGTCGGTGCGGGCGCTGGCAGCTTCGTGCGCCTCGACCCCTACAGCAAGTCGATCAAGCTCGGCCCCGACAGCGCCGGCTACCGCGTCGGCACCTGCTGGCCCGAGAGCGGCCTCGACACGGTGTCCGTCTCCGACTGCCACGTCGTGCTCGGCTACCTGAATCCGAACAATTTCCTAGGCGGTGCCATCAAGCTCGACGTGCAGCGCGCCCGCGACCACATCAAGGCGCAGATCGCCGACCCGCTCGGCCTGTCGGTCGAGGATGCCGCCGCCGGCGTCATCGAACTGCTTGATCTCACCCTCTCCGAGTACCTGCGCGCCAATATCAGCGCCAAGGGCTACAACCCCGCGGACTTCACCTGCTTCTCGTACGGCGGCGCCGGCCCGGTGCACACCTACGGCTACACCGAGGGCGTCGGCTTCAAGGACGTCGTCGTGCCGGCCTGGGCGGCCGGCTTCTCGGCCTTCGGCTGCGCCTGCGCCGACTTCGAGTACCGCTACGACAAGTCGGTGGACCTCGGTGTCGCCCAGCACGCCCCCGACGCCGACAAGGAAGCAGCCTGCGAGGCCCTGCAGGAAGCCTGGTCCGAACTGGCAGTCAAGGTTATCGACGAATTCGTCCTCAACGGCTACAAGCCCGAGGACGTGCTGCTGATCCCCGGCTACAAGATGCAGTACATGGGCCAGTTGAATGACCTCGAAATCGTCTCGCCGGTGACCAGGGCCGCCACCGGCGCCGACTGGGACCAGATCGTCGAGGCCTTCGAGATCACCTACGGCCGCGTCTATGCCAGCTCTGCCCGCTCGCCGGAACTGGGCTTCTCGATCACCGGTGCCATCCTGCGCGGCACCGTCGTGACCCAGAAGCCGGTGCTGCCGGAAGACCCGGATGCGGGCCCGACGCCGCCCAAGGGAGCCTATCTCGGCACCCGTCCCTTCTACCGCCACAAGAAGTGGGTGGATGCCGCGCTCTGGAAGATGGAAGCCCTCAAGGCCGGCAACCACATCGTGGGTCCTGCCATCATCGAATCCGACGCCACGACCTTCGTCGTTCCCGACGGCTTCGAAACCACGATCGACAAGCACCGCCTGTTCCATCTCAAGGAAGTGAAGTAAGGAGACCCGCCATGAATATGATGAGCAAGAAGGAAGTCGGCTTCGCCGACCTGCTGCAGAACGGCCGGACCCTCAAGCAGTACCGCGACGGCATCATCGAGCGCACCAGGGCCACCGGCCACTACAACGGCCTCGAGAAGCTGGAATTCCGTGACAGGGATCCGATCGGCTACGAGAAGCTGTTCTCCAAGCTGCGCGGCGGCCTGGTGCATGCCCGCGAAACCGCCAAGAAGATCGCCGCCAGCCCCATCGTCGAGCAGGAAGGCGAACTCTGCTTCACCCTCTACAACGCCGCCGGCGACTGCGTCCTGACCTCTACCGGGATCATCATCCACGTCGGCACCATGGGCGCGGCGATCAAGTACATGATCGAGAACAACTGGGAAGCCAACCCCGGCATCAACCCCGGGGATATGTTCACGACCAATGACTGCGCCATCGGCAACGTCCACCCCTGCGACATCGCCACCATCGTCCCGATCTTCTGGGAAGGCCGGCTGATCGGCTGGGTCGGCGGCGTCACCCACGTCATCGACACCGGCTCGGTGACTCCGGGCTCAATGTCCACCGGCCAGACCCAGCGTTTCGGCGACGGCTACATGATCACCTGCCGCAAGACCGGGGTGAACGACGAGCCGCTGCGCGACTGGCTACACGAGTCCCAGCGCTCTGTGCGCACGCCCAAGTACTGGATCCTCGACGAAAAGACCCGCATCGCCGGCTGCCACATGATCCGCGAGCTGGTGGAGGAAGTGGTCCGCGCCGACGGCATCGAGGCCTACGAGAAGTTTGCCTTCGAGGTCATCGAAGAAGGCCGCCGCGGACTGCAGAGTCGTATCAAGGCCATGACCCTGCCGGGCAAGTACCGCAAGGTCTCCTTTGTCGACGTTCCTTACAAGCATGAGGACGTGCAAGTCTCCAACGCCTTCGCCAAGCTCGATTCCATCATGCACTCGCCAGTGGAGATGACCATCAAGCCGGACGGCAAGTGGCGACTGGACTTCGAGGGCGCGAGCCGTTGGGGCTGGCACACCTTCAACGCCCATCAGGTGGCATTTACTTCCGGAATCTGGGTGATGATGTGCCAGACCCTGGTGCCCACTCAGCGCATCAACGACGGTGCCTACTTCGCCACCGAATTCCGCCTGCCAAAGGGCACCTGGTGCAACCCGGATGACCGCCGCACCGGTCACGCCTACGCCTGGCACTTCCTGGTTTCCGGCTGGGCGGCCCTGTGGCGCGGTCTCTCCCAGTCCTATTTCAGCCGTGGCTACCTGGAAGAGGTCAATGCGGGTAACGCCAACACTTCCAACTGGCTGCAGGGCGGCGGCATCAATCAGGATGGCGAGATCCACGCGGTCAACAGCTTCGAGGCCAGTTCCTGCGGCACTGGCGCCTGCGCCGTCAAGGATGGCCTCAACCACGCCGCCGCCATCTGGAACCCGGAAGGCGACATGGGTGACATCGAGATCTGGGAGATGGCCGAGCCGTTGCTCTACCTTGGCCGGAACGTAAAGGCCAACTCCGGCGGCTACGGCAAGTACCGTGGCGGTTGCGGCTTCGAGACGCTGCGCATGGTGTGGAACGCCCAGGACTGGACCATGTTCTTCATGGGCAACGGCTTCATGAACAGCGATTGGGGCATGATGGGCGGCTATCCATCCGCCACCGGTTACCGCTTTGAGGCACACAAGACAGGACTGGACAAGCGCATCACCATCGGCGACTCGTTGCCTCTGGGCGGCGACATTGATCCGGGCAACCCGGACTACGAGCGCCATATCGATGCCACCGCCGTGGTCAAGCGCGACAAGCAGTGCATCACCACCGAGGACTGCTACGCCAACCACGACCTCTACCTCAACTACCTGCGCGGTGGTCCAGGCTTTGGCGACCCGATCGATCGGGATCCGAAGGCCGTCGAGGCGGACCTCAACCAGAAATTCCTGCTGCCGGAATATGCGCAGAAGGTCTACGGCGCCGTCTTCACCCAGGACGCCAAGGGCGTGTTCACGCTGGATGTAGCCAAAACCCAGGCCCGCCGTGCCGAGATCCGCAAGGAACGGCTGGCCCGAGCCCTGCCGACGCGAGAATGGATGAAGGAAGAGCGCGAACGCATCCTCAACAAGCACGCGGCAGTCCAAGTGCAACACATGTTCGCCACCAGCTTCGCCCTGTCCGAGAAGTTCACTCGGGAGTTCAAGGAGTTCTGGAACCTGCCCGCGGACTGGCAGCTGCTTGAGGAAGAACTTGGTGTGCCGTCCTACGGCGCCAAGCACCGGATGGACCTCTCCCTGCTGCCCGACGTCACCACCGTCGTCCAGGTCGAAGAGTAACCACGGAATCAAGGAGATTGAAGAATGTCTACTTACACCAATGAACAGGTCGCGCACCTCGTCGAAGGCTCCCTGGACTGGGAAACCACCTTCCGCATGCTCTCGATGCCCAAGGACGAGGCCCGCTTCGAGCAATACCTCGCCGCCCTGCAGGCTAGGGTGAGCTTCCCGGATCGCATCGTGCTTCCGCTCGGCCCGCACATGTATATCGTGCAATCGGCCAGGACCAAGAAGTGGGTCATCAAATGCGACTGCGGTCATGAGTTCTGCGGCTTTCTCGACAACTGGAAACTGCACGCCTCGATCTACGTGCGCGACACGGAGGAGGCGATGACTGAGGTCTATCCCAAGCTGATGGCCCCAGATACCCAGTGGCAGGTCTATCGCGAGTACTACTGCCCAGCGTGCGGCACCATGCACGACGTCGAGGCGCCTACCCCATGGTATCCCGTGATCCACGACTTCGAGCCGGACATCGAGGCCTTCTATAAGGAATGGGTGCACCTGCCACTGCCGGAGCGCGCCCCGGACTGATCGCCGGTTGAGGCGGCGGGGGGGCAGGCAATGCCTGTTCCCCGTCGACAACGGATCCCAAGGGGAACGGTGAATTTCAGCAAGACCTGACAAGCGCCGCGTTAGGACTTGCCAAGGTAGGAGCAGTGATGACTTACGGCTTCGCCGCCGCGCCTCTCTATGTGGAGCATGAGGTCGCCGCACTCAACGGCCTGGGCCCTAAGGTCGCCCGGATCTACGGCCAAGGCGAAACTCCGATGACGATCACCGCCCAGTCGCCCGCCGAGATTGCCAGCGCCCATGCCACCGGCGACCTTGAAGCACTGTCTTCGGTCGGGCGTACTTCGCCCGGAGTGGAGATTCGCATCGCCGATGCCGAAGACCGCGCGCTCCCGATGGGGAAATTGGCGAGGTGCTGGTGCGCGGCGCCACGGTTATGCAAGGCTATTGGAACAATCCGGAAGCCAGTGCTGCGACGCTGCGCAAGGTGGCTACACACCGGCGATATTGGATGCCAGGACGAGTTCGGTCAGCTCACCCTCAAGGACCGCAGCAAGGACACGATTATCAGCGGTGGTTTTAACATCTACCCGCGCGAAGTAGAGGATGCTGCACTCACCCATCCCGCGGTGGCCGAAGTCTCTGTGCTCGGTCGGATCCACACCAGATCAGATTCTCTGAGGTGGTGCTTTATAGGGATAGACCACCATGTCAACGCTGCAGAATGAAACAACGGGTAACGCCGCCATGCTCCATGTGTTCGATCAGGACGGCGGCTGGCACTGGGGTATAACTGTACCGCGCGAAAACGGATGCGGGTCTCGAGTAGTTGCATTCAGCGAAAGGAGCTTCGCCCACGAATGCGACGCCGCTGCAGATGGTAGTCTTACGCTGGACGCTATCAATGCCCAATCTCGACCACGGACCTCGGGTGCAATCTAGATGTCCGTGGAAACAGTCGCAGAGCGTTGCCGACAGCACAAGCATGACCGACTAAAGCGACCGATCAATACTGATGAGACGAATTCTGCGACATCCGCCCATCGGGTTACCGCATGGGGTTCGGTGCTCGACGAAGCGGTATTTCAATTGCACGCTAGTGCGAAGGACTCAGATATGGCAGCGGGCAACAAATCACTGCGCTTTCAGGTCGAGAAACTGGTGGGCTCGACGCACGGCCACATGGAACGCGTGCGCCTGGTAGACCGCTCCCGCATCGGCAACACCTGTCGGGTCTGCATTCAGATCGAACGGCCGACCGGGTCGTTCTCGCTCTTTTTCTTTCGCCATGCCGACGGCACATGGCACGTGTTTCCGCCAGACCAACGCCGTTCGGAGATGGGGATAGGCCGCAAGGCGGCCTGACCGTGGCGCAAGCCGAGCAGACGCACATGTATGACGATGCTTCGAACGCACTGCCGCAATACGTGATCGACCTGCGTGCTTGGCTCAGCGACTGGTACGAGCATGCGTTCAAGGTGGGCTACGCTCATCCCTCATAGACCAAAGGAAATCTGTCCCGTTTGCGCCAGGAAATGTGTCAACCCGACCAGGGAGCGTTAAAAACCCTGGGGTTGTAACTCCGATGCCAACCCGAACTGCTCCAGTAACCCGGCAGCTTCGCGCGACAATGGTTTCCTTGGTGGCTCGTATCTCGCAAGTCTGTCGACAAGGTCACCGTTGATCACAGCACATCGGACCTGGGCAAGCAGATGAGCTCCGATCGGAGACCAGCGCATTTGTTGACGCACGAAG
>Ga0247692_1000407_pt1 | contig 9977 bp, 2 predicted proteins | sample CNK33_metaG_FD_183041 | JGI IMG/M metagenome (GOLD analysis project Ga0247692, IMG submission 183041) | Soil microbial communities from Purdue University Martell Research Forest, Indiana, United States - CNK33 | ecosystem: Environmental > Terrestrial > Soil > Temperate forest > Bulk soil | place...
GGATCCCGAACTGAACTTCCCGCCAAGCGCCGACGGTTCGGAGAGTTTCTATAATCGCAGCCTCAGTGCATTTAATGGTGAGACACGGAAGATCGATGTGATTATGTATCGCATCACCAATTTGGGATTTACCAACATGACCATAGCCGCGGTGAATCGCGGAATACCGGTCCGTCTGCTCACCGAGCAAAACGAATATAGGAATCCAACCCGGCCGTGGGATTCCTATAATGTTGATTTACTCTACAATGCCGGAGTTCAGATAAGGATTCGAGCGCATCAGGGGTTGAATCACGAAAAGGTTTCGATGCTGTATGGGCAGGGGCTCACAATATTCGGCTCATCAAACTGGACCGGTCCGTCGGCGAACTGCCAGGCAGAGAACAACTACTTCACTACCAAGTCATGGTTCTTCAATTGGTTTGTGAATCAATTCGAGCGTAAATGGAATTCAACGACTGAGACGCAACCATTCACTCCTCTTCCGCCCGATCCGCCCTCCTATCAAACACCCGCGAACAATGCTACTGGCGTGGCTACCAACGTAACGCTGGCGTGGGAAGGCGGACCATACGCTCAAAAATTCGACATTTACTTTGGCACCAACCCCAACCCGCCTCTTCTGGCCGCTGATCAGTTCATTGGATCGGTGGACAACGGATCGATCCCGGAAACGTTTGCGCCGCAATCGCTACAAGCGGCGACGAAGTACTACTGGCGTATTGTGAGCAAGACGATGGCCAACATGACGGCGAGCGGCCCAACCTGGAGCTTTACCACGGCAGGGGGGGCGCCCGGCCCTGCGCCTACTGTGTCATCTATATCGCCGAACACCGGAAGCACGGCTGGTGGAACGGCTGTTACCATCACCGGAACCAATTTTCTGTCAGGCGCAAGCGTGAGTATTGGCGGCGCGGCGGCGACCAGTATCAACGTGACCAGCAGCACTACAATTACGGCGGTTACGCCGGCGCACTCGGCAGGCGCCGTTAGTGTGATTGTGACTAACACTGATGGCCAAAACGGAACGCTAGCCAATTCCTTCACCTACACAACTCCTCCGCCTCCACCTCCGCCGACTTCGGCCGACGTGGTGATGTATGCTTCGGAGGCCCCGGTTAGAGTGGGAAATTGGAACGTCGTATCGGATGCGTCAGCCGCCGGCGGATTCAGGCTGGCCAATCCAGATGCCGGCGCCCCCAAATTGGCGGACGCGCTTCCAAACCCGTCAGATTATTTTGAAATGACCTTTCAGGCGGACGCATCCACAGGCTATCGGCTGTGGATAAGAGGCAAAGCTCAGGCCGACTACTGGGGGAACGATTCGGTATTTGCGCAGTTTTCAGACAGCCTTGATGGCAGCGGCGGAGCACCTGTCTTTAGAATCGGAACAACATCAGGTTCCGCCATCAACCTGGAAGATTGCACGGGATGCGGTCTGCAGGGTTGGGGGTGGCAAGACAATGGTTGGGGTGTCGGGGTCATGGGGCCGCTCATCTACTTCTCCGGGAGCGGAACCCACACAATTAGAATACAGGTCAGAGAGGACGGACTGTCTATTGATCAGATAGTGCTATCGCCATCGACCTACTTGAACACGGCGCCCGGTGCGCTAAAGAACGATACGACTATTTTGCCGAAATCAGGTGGAGGCGGCAGTGGCGCACCCACCGTTACATCGGTCTCGCCGAATACTGGGACTACCGCCGGCGGGACATCGGTGACAATCACGGGAACGAATTTCGTCGACGGCGCTACTGTGACTGTCGGAGGAACCGCAGCCACGAATGTCAATGTGGCAAATGCTACTACGATAACCGCGGTCACGCCGGCACACACCGCGGGAATCGTTAATGTAGTTGTAACTAATACCGGAGGGCAGAGCGGGACTCTGGCAGGTGGATTTACATATTCGGCGCCCACTCCCGCACCGACGGTGACAGGCGTCTCGCCAAACTCAGGACCGGCGGCCGGAGGCACTTCGGTGACGGTTACCGGGACGAACTTCGTCGCCGGCGCTACGGTGACCTTCGGCGGGATATCTGCTTCGAATGTTAATGTAACGAGCGCCACTACCCTCACGGCTGTCACGCCCGCGCACTCCGCGGGTGCGGTCAATGTTGTGGTGGCGAATCCAGACGGCCAGAGCGGAACGTTAACGGGTGGGTTCAGTTATTCGGCGCCGCCTGCCAATGCGCCCACGGTGACGGGGATCACCCCAGGTTCGGGTTCAAGTAGCGGAGGCACGGCAGTCACGATCGCCGGTACGAATTTCGTCGCAGGCGCTATGGTGACCATCGGGGGGGTTGCTGCTTCCAATGTCAATGTCACCAGCAGCGTCTCTATCAGCGCGGTCACACCGGCTCACGCTGCGGGCCTGGTTACTGTCGCAGTGACTAACCCGGACGGTCAAACCGGAGCGCTCGCCAATGCATACACCTACACGACCGGGGAGACGGTCTTGCTTGCAGATGACTTCAATGATAACTCGCTGAATACAGCGAAGTGGAACGCAGGTAATTTGTTCAGCGGCTACACCGATACCAGCCTTCCAATTGCCGAAATCAACCAGCGGATAGAGATCGGTCCGCTGCTACAGGGCGTGAGCGACTCTCATTACGCCGGAATAAGATCTGCGATTGCGTATGACTTCACAAACGCCTACTGCTATGTACAGGTCGTTCAGCCAGCCTCGTCGTCGACAACCGCGGATGCAATGTTCACAGTAGGACGGGACGTCAATGGCTACTATCGCATTTACACAGAAGGAGTCTCGATAATCTTCCAGAAGCGGATAGCCGGCGCTAAAGCCACGCTGATGACTGCCGCTTACAATCAAACGAACGACAAATATTGGCGCATTCGACATGACTCCGTTTCAGGCAACGTGGTCTTCGAAACCGCTCCCGATAGCGGCGGCGCGCCAGGCGCCTGGAGCGTAAGGTACAGCGAAGCATGGAATACCACTGCGATCCCGCTAGGGGCAATTCTGTTCGAAATCAAAGGAGGCACCTGGCAGGCTGAAGCGAATTCGCCCGGCAAAGTAATTTTCGATAACTTTAGAGCCGCTAAGCCGTGATCGGGAGCGTTATGGGCTTTGGAAATTTGGATATTTCGGACAGACGCCTTAGAATAGACGTTGACCGAACACCCGCTGGCAAGAGAATTTTTTCTTGAGAGAGAGACGAGGTCAGAAGTTCAGATTCAAATCAGGCGGCTCTTGTCGAGTCTCAGTGCCGTTATTGCTTATCGGATTTGCGTTGGTCTTGTTGCCGTACGAGACCGCGACACTAAATAGCGCTGCCCCGGCCAGATCAATCTGGAGCAAGCCGATAGGTCAAAGTGGGAAACAGATCACCGGCGCGCCAGGGACCGCCGACCGTTCAACTGTCATTAACTTCTCAGAGTTGCCTAAGAACGAAACGCCTCCGCTGAGTCTCAAAGAGATTCCTGAACCCGAATCCGGTCCGATCAATAAACCGTTGCCTTCCGATGCGGTCGTGCAAAGCGAGGGGGCTCGCACCCCTCCGGATTCACCCTTGCTAGGGCCTTCACCGCCTCCATCATCCAGCTTTCAAGCGCTTGCCGACAACAACAGCTACGTTCCCCCCGATACGCAGGGAGCGGTTGGACTCACTCAAATAATGGCTACGCTCAACAGCCAGGTAAGGGTGCAAGACAGGTCGGGGGCGGCCCTCAGCACGACATCGCTTAACAGTTTTTGGTCGAGCCTGGGTTATTCGAGCATCTTCGATCCGAGAGTGGTATACGACCGCTACAGCGATCGGTGGATATTCGTTTCGCTCGCGGACTACCGCACTGCCACATCAGCGGTGCTTGTCAGCGCCAGCCAGACAAGCGACGCTGCAGGGGCGTGGCGCCTCTACGGAATAGATGTCGATCCAACGAACCAGAATTTTGCGGACTATCCGATCGTCGGGTTCAACAAGGATTGGATCGTCGTGACCGTCAACATATACAGGATCAGCGACAAGAGCTTCGTGACATCAAACATTTATGTCCTGAACAAAGCAAATCTCTACGCAGGGGGCGGGGCCGCATTCACTCTATTGCAAGACCCATCGGGCGATTCAATGGCCCCCGCGGTCACCTACGATAATACGATTTCGACTATGTACCTGGTAGAGAATTGGAACGGCAATTTGTCCGGCAGCGGATACCTGCGTATCAGTACGATCACTGGCGCCGTTGGCTCCGAGGTGCTCAACTCTGGCATCGTATTCCCCTCAACGCCAAACCCCTGGAGTGATGCGGCGCCGGGAGATGGAAACTTTGCGCCGCAGCTTGGTTCCTCGCAGAAGATAAGTAATGGCGATGCAGTGATTCAAAACGTCGTTTACCGCAACGGCTCCATCTGGTGCGCACAGACTATCTTCTTGCCCGCAAGCTCGCCCACGCGAAGTGCCATTCAATGGTGGCAACTGAGCACCAGCGGCGCAATTGTACAAGGCAATCGCATCGACGATTCGACCGGCAACCTTTTCTATGGATTTCCGAGCATCGCTGTCAATCGGAACAACGACGCGCTGATCGGATATTCGCGCTTTTCCTTATCGCAGTACGCGAGTGCGAACTATTCGTCCCGTGCTGCGAGTGATCCGCCTGGAGCCTTGCGAGATGAAGTTGTCCTTAAGGCGGGCGAGGCGCCTTACTACAAAACGAGCGGAAGCACGCGCAACAAGTGGGGGGATCTCAGCAGCTCGGTCGTCGATCCGTTAAATGACACCGATATCTGGACGCTACAAGAGTACGCGGCCACGCCGGTTGGCGGAGTCGATCGATGGGGAACCTGGTGGGGGCGCGTCAACCTCAGTGGTTCGACCGCACAAGCAGGCGAGGTGGTGTTATATGCATCCGAGGCCCCGGTTAAGGTTGGCAACTGGTTTGTCGTTTCCGATTCGACGGCGGCAGGCGGGGCGAGATTATGGAATCCAGATGCTGGAGCTCCTAAAATAGTCGCTCCTCTGGCGAGCCCTCCGGACTACTTCGAGATGGCGTTCAACGCGCAGCCGAGCACAGCCTATCGCTTATGGATCAGAGGAAAGGCGCAAGGCGACTCCCCATACAATGACTCGGTGTACATCCAATTCTCAGGCAGCGTTGATGCGAGCGGGGTGGCAGTTTATCGCGTCGGAACCACATCTGCGACAACCATCAACCTGGAGGATGATCTGGGAGTCGGTCTGAGCGGCTGGGGCTGGCAGGACAATGGATGGGGCGCTGGCGTGTTGGGTCCGTTGATCTATTTCCAGTCCGCAGGCGCGCAGACTATTAGAGTGCAAGTGCGTGAGGACGGACTATCAATTGATCAAATAGTTCTATCGCCGAACGCTTACCTGAACTCATCACCCGGCGCATTAAAGAACGACAACACAATCTTGCCAAAGCAGGGTGGCGTCGCGCCGCCGCCCTCGGTCAGCACCATCTCGCCAAACACAGGAACCACTGCGGGCGGGACGTCGACAACCATCGGCGGAGCGAATTTCGCAGCCGGAGCGACAGTGAGTTTTGGCGGCGTCGCTGCTACAAACGTCAATGTAATTAACAGCACCACGATTGCCGCCACCACCCCGGCTCACTCCGCGGGAACCGTCAATGTAACTGTGACTAATAGCGATGGTCAGACCGGCGCACTCATCAACGGCTTTACTTACATTAGCGCCACGCCGATGCCGCAATTCGGTCACGTATTCATCGTGTTGGAGGAGAATCATGATTATTCGAGCGTTATCGGCAGCGCCTCTTTGCCTTACCTGAACAGCGTTGCCAGCCGGTATGGACTCGCACTCAACTACTATGCGAACACCCATCCTTCGATAGGAAATTACTTCATGCTGACAACTGGTCAGATCATCACCAACGACGACAACTTCGGCGGAACTGTGTCTGACGACAATATAGTCCGGCAACTCACGCTTGTGGGCAAAACGTGGAAGTCATACGCAGAGAGCTTGCCGTCAGTGGGCTACACCGGCGGGGACGTCTATCCTTATGTTAAGCATCACAATCCCTTCGCCTATTTTTCCGATGTGATCGGCACTCCGGCTCAGGCGAATAGGCTTGTGCCTTTTTCGCAACTCTCTGTGGACATCGCGAATAACCAACTCCCGAATTACTCGTTCATCATTCCGAATCAACAAGACAACGCGCACGACTGCCCGGCCGGAATCCCCAATTGCACGGATGCCGATAAGTTGGCGGCGGCGGACAACTGGCTGAGCGCCAATATTCAACCGTTGATCGCGAGTGCTTCATTTAGACAAGACGGTCTGTTGATCATAACCTTCGATGAATCTGTCAGTACTGACCTGGCGAATGGTGGGGGCCATGTGGCTACGATAGTCATCAGTTCGAGAAGTAAGCCGGATTTTAACTCCACGAGTTTTTATCAGCACCAGAATCTTCTTAGGACAATGGCTGAAGCGCTTGGCCTGACAAGCTTTCCCGGCGCCGCGAATGGGTCTTTGAACCTCGCCGAGTTCATTGAGACTGCAGCGCCTACCGTCAGCGCCATCAGCCCCAATAGTGGAACGATCAACGGCGGGACGGCTGTTACGATAACCGGCAGTCACTTCTCGGCCGGGGTCACGGTCGCGATCGGCGGATCGGCCGCAACCAACGTCAACGTAATCAATAGCACAACGGTTACCGCAACTACGCCGCCCCATGCGTCGGGAACGGCCAACGTTACGGTTACCAACGCAAACGGGCAAAGCGGCACGCTGACCGGAGGCTTTACTTATGTATCCGCGCCCCCACCTCTCTCGACCATCGTCTTGTATGCATCCGAATCCCCAGTGCGAGTCGGACGCTGGAGTCCGGTCGCCGATCCGACGGCGGCAGGCGGGCAGAGACTTTGGAACCCCGACGCTGGCGCGCCGAAGATCGTCGACCCGCTGGCCAGTCCCGCTGATTACTTCGAGATGACGTTCACCGCGCAGGCGGGCACAGCGTACCGGCTGTGGATCAGAGGGAAAGCGCAAAACGACTTCTGGGGAAACGATTCAGTGTTCGTGCAGTTCTCGGATAGCGTCGATACCGCCGCAGCAGCGGTGTACCGAATAGGCACCACATCGGCGACAACCATCAACCTTGAAGACTGTTCCGGATGCGGTCTGAGTGGATGGGGATGGCAGGATAACGGATGGGGCGTTGGGGTCCTGGGTCCGCTGATCTATTTCGCTAACAGCGGAACGCACACACTTAGGGTTCAGGTAAGAGAGGACGGGCTGTCTATCGATCAGATCGTGCTATCTCCAAACACCTATCTCAATTCCTCGCCGGGCTCCCTAAAAAACGACACCACCATCCTGCCAAAAACCTAGCAGCCTATTGATTAGAGAGTGCCCGCCCATTCGGAGGAGTGATCTCGAATGGGCGGGCAACAACGCTCGGCAGACTTATCTCACATCGAACGTGACGACAACCTGGTTATGGTCAGATGGCCTTACGCCTAAGTCGTCGAGCGTGCCTAGAAGCTCCACTACGTTTGTATTGGACAGGTCGCGGCTATCGGGTATTTGCGCCGAGCGCAAAGTCAAACTGGAAGCGCCTCTCGAATAAAAGACGTAGTCAATCCGACCTCGACGCGTCCGCGTTTGGAAGTACACCGGATTGTCGGGATACGCTGTAGCAACCCCCAAGCTCATGGCCACTTGCCAGTAATCGAAATACTGGTTTGTCATGCCGGTTATCTCGGTGGTGTCGGGGCCGGCATTGAAGTCACCGCAGACAATACGCGATTCAGCGAAACCCGAAGCCCAGGTAGTAAGTTCGCTTATCTCGACCGCGCGCGCGGTCGAAGAGTCCGGATCAAGGTGTGTGGCGAAGAAGTTGATATTCTTTCCGCCGATGCTGAGTGTCGCCTGAGCGACTGACCGCTGGTAGCTCAAGAATATTGAAGACGTGCTGCTGAAAGGATACTTGGACAGAATCATGTTCCCTTCGGTAGTGCCGATGTACTTCGGGACATGATAGTAGTACCAGGTAAGCCCGGTCCTGGTGCTCACCAAATTCTTCAAAGTCAATGCCAGATCGCTGGGGATCTCACACATCGCCACCAGATCCGGATTGATGTTTGCAATCCATGACGCTGTTCTGTCCGGATTGTAAATGTTATCTGTCCCGTTACCGAACTGTCCGTTCCAGTCGAGCACCTTAAGCGTGCCGCTGCCCGGTGGCGGCGGCGCGGTCACCGTAATAACCAGCGTAACACTCGCGGTCGCTCCAGCGTTGTCAGTAACCGTGAGCCGCGGCGTATAGGTTCCCGGCGAGCTGTATAGATTTGCCGGGTTGACCTGCGACGAGGTTTGCCCATCGCCAAACGTCCAACTATAGGAGGTGATGTAGCCGTCGGGGTCCGACGCGTTCGATGTGAAGTTGACGGGCAACGGAGCCTGGCCGGATATGGGACTCGCACTGATCGTCACCTGAGGCGGTTGATTTGCCGGTGGTGGCGGTGGAGTTCCGATAGTGCTGGGAAGGATTACAGTATCATTCCTCAAAGCGCCGGGCGCAGCGTTCAAGTATTGCGCCGGCGAAAAAACTATCTGATCGATCGACATTCCATCTTCACGAGCCTGAACTCGCAACGTTTGAGTACCTGTGGTCTGAAAATAGATCAGAGGACCCAGGACTCCGACGCCCCATCCGTTGTCCTGCCAGCCCCAGCCACTCAACCCACAGCCCGCGCAGTCTTCAAGGTTGATGACTGTACCTGACGTACTGCCAATCCGAAAGACTGAGGCACCGGTCGCATCAACACTTCCTGAGAATTGCACGAACCACGAGTCATTGTATGGAGAGTCATTTTGCGCTTTGGCCCTCATCCACAATCGGTACGGAATGCCTGACTGCGCGCTGAAGGTCATATCGAAGTAGCTTGTCGGGTTGGCGAGAGGAGCCGCGAGCTTCGGGGCCCCCGCGTCGGGATTTCGCAGCGCGGTTTGACCGGCGGCCGAAGCATCGAACACCTTAGACCAGTTTCCCCAAATGGTGGCAGAAGGGACGTCTGAAGCCCAGATGACAATGTTCGATGGGCCTGGTGGCGGCGAGCCGCCGCTTTTCGGGAGAATGGTTGTGTCATTCTTCAGGGCACCGGGCGAAGTACTTATGTAAGTCTGGGGCGACAAAACGATTTGATCTATCGACAGACCATCTTCGCGTACTTGAACGCGGATCGTTTGCGAGCCGGAGGTCGAAAAATAGATCAAGGGTCCCATAACACCGACACCCCATCCGTTATCCTGCCAACCCCAACCGCTCAATCCGCACCCCGAGCAGTCCTCCAAATTTATGGTCGTAGACGAAGTCGTCCCGATCCGATAGATCGATGCTCCACCACTATCGGTGCTTCCTGAAAACTGCACGAAAACAGAATCATTGGCCCAATCGTTATTTTCGGCCTTGCCTCGAATCCAGAGACGATAGGCTGTGCCGGCTTGCGCGCTGAAGGTCATCTCGAAGTAGTTGCTGGGACTAGCAAGCGCTTCCACCAGCTTTGGCGCTCCGAGGTTAGGATTAGCCAGTCTCGCTCCGCCGGCCGCTGTTGAATCCGCGACGACGTTCCAACCTGACTTAACCGGAGCCTCCGCTGCGTAGAGCACAACGTCGCTTCCGCTCTGTGCGGAGGTATGACTGAGCGCGAGACCGAGAACGGCCGCCACGAAGAAGGACACACTCACAAGACATTGAACGACAACTCTTCTCATTTGAATCTCCCAATCGAGTATTTGGTCTACCACTGAATTCGCAAGGATCACCGCCAGCGCGCGGGCGTGCGCCCGACGAACGCTTCGTCTTTTCGTGACGTAATTGCGCGGGAAAGAGACAACCTGGAGCGTGAGGTCGACGTCCAGGTCTTTAAGATTCTTGGGAGCTTTTCTCTCTAACCCTTGCTTGTCTGACTTCGGGGTCCATTCGCAGACTCAAACGTAACATCCTTCACACACAACCTA
>Ga0247692_1000408_pt1 | contig 9974 bp, 7 predicted proteins | sample CNK33_metaG_FD_183041 | JGI IMG/M metagenome (GOLD analysis project Ga0247692, IMG submission 183041) | Soil microbial communities from Purdue University Martell Research Forest, Indiana, United States - CNK33 | ecosystem: Environmental > Terrestrial > Soil > Temperate forest > Bulk soil | place...
CTTTGCGTCCTTATCGTCACTGGAGACGAAGATGACACGCTTTCCGCCGTGATATTTTGGACCCTTGTCATAGTACTCCATGCGAATGGCGTTGAACGCCTTGACCACGCGAGCCCCGGGCGCGTGCGCCGCGACGATCTCGCTGGCTCCGGTGTCACCCAGGTCGGCCAGAACCAGTTCCGGCTCATATTGCGCAAAAGGGTTGGTGGTATCCACCAGAATGCGTCCTGCCCAATCGGGCAACCCTTCCAGGGCTGACGGCACCTGAGGCCATGGAACCGCGAGCATGACCAGTTCGAGTCGGGCGACCTCCTGGACAGTACCCGCCGTCGCCTTTGGGCCGAGTTCGGCCACGATGTCGCGCAAAACCTGCGGTCCACGACGAGCGCTCAAGACAACTTCGTGTCCTGCCTGAATGGCGCTCCTGGCGATAGACTGTGCGACGGCACCAGCTCCGATAAAACCAATCTTCATTTCGATACCTCAGTGGCAATATAAGTTGACGAAGCCATGCTCGCCCAGGAGCCTGGCACTGGAAAGAACAGCCTGTTCAGCTGGATGAGCACAGGTCGAGCAGCACCTTGCCACCCTTGATTGCGTGTGCGACGGCCTTCTGGTACTCCGCAAGCGGATACACGGCAGCCACTGGCAGGTCAAGTTCGGCGCGCGCCATCAGTTCGGCAGACTTCTCGATTGCGTCTGCGATGTACGGCTGGTATTCGGGAAGGTCGATGTAGATGCCGCGCATGACGATGCCTCGCAGATGCAGGTCCAAGACCTTGACCGGCGTGACCAGTTCGCCGCTCGTGAACGCATAGCTCACCAGCGTCCCGTTTTGCGACAGCACGTCGATCAGGCGCGCGGCGGCCGACCCGCTCAGGCCGTCGATCGCCAGGCGGACATTGCCCTGACCGACCGCGGCCCTGGCCTTGTCGACGGCGCCCGGCTCATCAACGAGCACGACATCTGCGCCAGCTTCTTCCAGCTCCTTGACCAGTTCCGGACGACGTACAAAGTTGACGGTCCGCAGGCCGCGCTTCCTCGCCAGGGCGATCACCGTGCGGCCGATGCCGGAGTTGGCCGCGTTTTGCACGATCCAGTCACCTTCCTTGAGGTCAACGAAGCGTCCCAGCAAAAGGACGGCGGTGACGGGATTGATGCGCAGCATGGCCAGTTGCTGCGGATCGACGTCGGCAGGCAGCGCAAACAGCCCCCTGGCGGGGATCGTGAGGCGCTCGCGCCAGGTCAATGCGTACAGTGGGGGCAACACGCGGTCGCCGACCTTCACGTTGGAGACATTCGAGCCAACCTGCAGAATGCGGCCGACGCCTTCGTTCCCCACGACCGAAGGCAGCGCGGTCGAATAGACGAAGCGATTGGCAATGACGGCCAGGTCATTGCCGTTGATGGGGGCATATTCCATCGCAATCAGGACCTCATCCGGTCCGGGAGCGGCCGGCTCCGGTAGATCAACAAGGCTCAGGGTCTCAACAGGATTACCGAATGCGGTGTTTTGTATAGCACGCATATCTCGCTTCTCTTCATAGATACTTAGGTGGAAAACCAGGAGCCAATACCTCGGCTTGTGGGGTTCATTCCAAATGGCGCCAAAGCTGGAATGGACATTCCCGTGCCGCCCATCACGGCGACGGACGCCTCATAAGCAGAAGGTGTGGCTCTAGAACGCGAGCAGCACCATGCCGGTCTTACCTCGCCGGTTGGCATGTTCGAGCGCTCCCTGGTAGTCCAACGCCGGATAGCGTTCCGCAACGGGGAACAGGTTCGGGAAGTTGCGTGCGAGCTCCAGTGCCTTCGCGAGGTCTGCCTCGCGTACCGCCGCGGGCTCGAATTGCCAGCTGAACAGCGAAACACCCTTGATGGTCAGCGCTCGAGGCGCGATGGTACGAATGTCCGTCGTTGCGCCGCCCAGGGAGCCGTAGCTGATGATCGTGCCACCGCGAGCGAGGAAACCCGCTACCTCGGGCAATAGCGCGCCGCCGACGCCATCGAACGCCACGTAGACAGGCCTGTCCGCAAGCGCATCGCGTAGCTGGTCCTTCCAGCCGTGGTTCTCCGTAACAATGACAGTAGCGTCGGGTCGAGCGGCTTTGAGCGCCTGGCCGCTTGTCGCGGAGCCGACGAGCAGGATCGGATTGACACCCGCTTCGACGAGCAGATGTGTGAGCAGCTTTCCGACGGCGGAATTGGCAGCCGTCTGGATAACCGTGACATCTTCGCGTTTGTCTTCGGGCAACGCGTTGTGGCCGGCTCGCATCGCGAGGCGCGCAGTCAACGTGTTGACCACCATCTGTGCAGCGACTTCGTCGCTCACTTCGTCCGGCACCGGTATCAGCGACGTTACGGGCGCGATGATCCGGGAACTCCATGTGCCGCCGCCGGGAAAGAATGCCACTCGCGTGCCGACCTGGACTCTGTCGGAAAGGTCGACGTCAGCGGCAAGCGCCTCCACCACGCCGACGCCCTCAACGCCGGGCACGCGACCTCCCCTCGGGATGACGGGAGGCGCCCCGAACGCCGGGGAAGCGGAAACGCCGAGCAAGTCACCCGGGTGAACCGGCACAACGGACACGCGCACGATCGCCATTCCGCTCGCAAGAGGAAGGGCATCGGAAAGCGGCTCCATCCTGAGCGTCTCGGCAGGCTCGCCGTGATTAGTATGAACAATTCGCTGCATCACACACTCCTTCTGCGAAATCTGATTATTGGAGCGGTAGCTCCTTTATGGCAGAATAGGGTCGTCTCTAAGCCATGTCAAGGATTTTTGGAGCTATGACTACACAAAAAGATTCGCAAGCCCGGCGCGGACGAGGGAGGCCCTCAACCTTTGATCGCTCGGAAGCTCTGGACCGCGCCATGAATCTCTTCTGGGAGCAGGGATATGAAGGAACCTCCTTCGACCAGTTGATCCAGGCCATGGGAATCAGCCCGTCGAGCTTCTATAACTCGTTCGGCAGCAAGGAAAAGCTCTACAAAGAAGCGACCGACGCATACCTGAGCCTGTCCGAAGTCTGGTTTGCTGGCGAACTGTTCGGTACGGCCGACACGCGAGAAGCATTCATGAAGCTTCTTGACGCAACCGCTGTGGAATTCACGCGAAAGAGCCACCCGCCGGGCTGCATGATCTCCCTGGCGGGTACTCACCTGCCACCCGAATTCGCTTCCATTCGCGAAACCATGGCCGGGCACCGCGCAAAAGCGGAAGACATGATGGCGCAGCGGTTACAGAAAGGCGTCGAAGACGGTGACTTGGCGCCTGGTACCGACGTGCCCGCGCTTGCTGCCTTCTACAGCGCTGTGACTCGCGGAATGGCCGTCCAGGCCCGAGACGGAGGCGGCCCGCAAAAGCTGAAGGCGATCGCAGACGTCGCCATGCAAGCATGGCCAGTTCAAAGTCGTCGGGCAAAATCTGGAAGGGCCCGGGGAACTCGCGTCGTCTGACCGCTCATGGTGAGCGGACTGGCTCAATACCGGCGTCCGCGGGTCGTTGATATAGAGCGTCACGCTCTGCGTCATTTCACATGCGAACGCAGCATCGTGTGTGTTTAGCTGACGAAGCGCAACCGTCCCTGCGCGGCCGGTGAGTGGCGCCGACGAATGAATGCCCGTTGACGGCCCAGTAGCGGTCCCTCGAGACGGTCACCTGGCTGGCCGCTCCTACAAATTCAAGGGACATTGAAGCAGATTAAATGTTTGATGCTTTGTCGCGCGATTCACTCGCGCCACAGCCTGACCCGGAACCCGTAAGGATGATCTGAGCCGCGCTGGGTGTCGCGTTACGCTTCGTAGCGCCACGTCCTCAACCGCTCAACGCAAACATCGTGAATGCCGCGAACGATTGGTGATCGGTAGTCCAGTCGCCAGCTGTCTGTGAAGAGGCTGGTGAGTTCCTGAGCATCTCTCAGCATTTCAATCGCCCAGATCGACGAAGCAAGTTCAACGGACAGTTGTCGTAGGCACACGCTCTCGAAGAATGGTCCGTTCTCAACCAGTCGTTCGTTCTGACGCGCGAGAGCAACTGCGAGACTACCAGGTGGCAAAGTAGCTCCGTGCGTGCTTCGTCATCGAGAGCTTCCATATCAATCAGCAATAGCCACGTTGTATTGTGTTTTGCAGGTTGGACAGACAACTTGCTCAACGTTGCCTCGTGCCTTGTGGCTAAGAGTCAGCCCGTCAGACTTGCATACCGCAGAACCCAACGCTTAGGCCGGGTTCGCTACGCCTTGCTATCGCCACTCAAGGCATCGATATGCTGCATGACCTCCTCGAGGCTCGACGCGCCCGCTGCCACAGCACTGAGAAACATGCTGATCGAGAACTCCACGACCTTATCGATTGACAGCGAGAGACCGGGGCGCGGCATGCGATCTGAAAGAATCAAGGTTGCCAGTCCGTGCTCCATGCTCCACGCGGCGTGTGTCACGAGGTTCAGCGATTGGTCTTCCCAGCCCTTTTCGAGCGCGAATTGCTCTATGGACGAAGCAAAAAGCCGGAACGAAGCCGAGGTTTCCGTGCTGAGCTCCGGGTAGGAATCGCGCGCGACAATCCGGGGACCGACCATCAACTCGAACAGGCCTTTGTAGCGCTGCGCGAATTCGACATAGACCTTCATCATCCGATATGCCTTTGAAAGCGCAGTCTGATCGGATACCGATATTGAAGCGCGCAGCGCCGCAAGATCGCGAAAGCCGTCGGCCGCGATAGCAGCTAGCAGGCCTTCCTTGCCGGCGAAATGATGCGAAGGCGCGGCTTCGGACACACCGGCTTTTCGTGCCAGATAACGCAAACTGAGTTCGTGGACGCCTATTTCCTCCAGAGCGCGTCGCCCCTCCGCAACCAGGGTATTTCGGAGATTACCGTGATGATACGGCGCGGAAACGGCGGTAGATGCTTTTGGACTCACGATGGCACCATGAAGTGTTCAGACTACTGAAAATTATAAATCCCAGCTTTGCGACGCGCCGTTCAAGCCGCGCGCCGCTATCCCCGGCGCACATGCTAATCGCAGTCGGCCCCTCCACAGCACCGGGAATACCCTAATTTCAATCCATCTTATCAGTGTTAGGATCGCACCATGGATTCAATCGACGAACGGCATGACTCGTCGTAGTGCAACGTAGGCGCACCACCGGCGCAACCCGTCGCGTCGCCCGGAAATTGCAAGCTGGCCCGACTACTCCCTCATGATCGAAGGGGGGTTTTTATTTCGCACTCCTATGTTTGTAGCACTTTTCATAAACAATTCGTCCGAGAACCCTCGGACCAACATGCAGGATAGGACATGAGCATCGTTCACTTTGAAAAAGACGGCGCGGTCGGCGTCGTCACCATGGCAAAGCCGCCCCATAACCTGCTTGACGACATCTTCATTGAAGAACTGCAGGCCGGATACCGCGACGCGGTCGAACAGGGATGCCGGTCGATCCTCCTGCGTAGCGGCATGCGCCACTTCTGCGCGGGTGCGGACGTGACGGCTTTCGCCGCGGGCGGCCGGCGCCGCGACCAGGCCAATCTCGAAGCGCTGCTGGACTCGCTCGAAAACGTCCGCATCCCGGTCGTGGCTGCCGTGCATGGTGGCGCGCTCGGCGGCGGTTTTGAACTGGCATTGACCTGCGACATGATCATTGCGGCGGACACGGCATTCTTCGGCATGGCTGAAGCGTCTCTTGGCCTGCTGCCTCTGCTCGGTGGCGTCCAGCGCGTCGTCCAGCGCGTGGGCGTGGCCCGCGCCAAGGAAATGGCGATGTTCGGCCGACGCCACGATCCGGCCGCACTCGAACGATGGGGCGCCATCAACCTCGTCACCGCCGAGTCCGAATTGCCGAGCGTATCGATGTCGTGGGCTCGTCAGCTCGCGGCCGGCCCCACGGTCGCGTTGGGTGGCATCAAGAAGCTGGCGAATCTTTCCGCTCGCCGTGGCATTGAAGGGGCCGATGCGCAGCAGACCGAAGTTAACAACATGATGTGGGCGAGCGCTGATCAGAAGCGCGGTCTGCAAGCCTTTGCGAAGACCGGCCCGGGCTCCGCTGTATTCGAGGGGAACTGATCATGAATTCACCGCTCGATGGGCTGAAAGTCATCGATTTCACACGCGTGCTCGCGGGCCCGCTGTGCACTAAAACGCTGCGAGATCTCGGCGCCGACGTCACCAAGATCGAGCCGCCCGGCGGCGATTCGGGTCGCGGCGGCGTACCTCACATCGACGGCATGTCGGTCTACTATGCCCAGCAGAACGCTGGCAAACGCAACCTCAGCATCGACCTGAACTGGCCTGAGGCACGTGAAATCGTCACCGAAATGTGCCGCGACGCGGACGTGATCGTTGAAAACTTCCGCCCCGGTACGCTTAACCGGTTCGGCCTCGGATATGAGCAGGTTCGCGAATTCAATCCGGCGGTTATCTACGTTTCCATCAGCGGCTACGGGCAAACCGGCCCGTGGCGTAACCGCCCCGCGTTTGCTCCGACTGTGCAGGCGGAAACAGGTCTCACCGACATCCTGCAGCAGCACTACGGCGATTCGCTCACCGAGTTGAAGAACGATGCCTGCAGCCACGCGGACGTCTATACCGGCCTGCATGCCGCGATTGCGGTGCTCGCCGCGGTCCAGCATCGCAATCGCACCGGTGAAGGACAGCATGTCGACGTCGCCATGGCCGCGACCATGCTGGCGGTCAACGAGCGCGCCGGCGCGCAACTGTCCGGAATCGACACGCAGGGTGAGCCGCCGGCGCTAAGCGCGCCTGAATCCCATATTTTCAGGCTGGCGGACGGGCGGCAATTGACTATCGCCGCGAGTCCCATCTACACCCCCATGTTCGTTCGCTATTGCTCGATGATGCGCCGGACGGATCTGCTGCTCGACCCTCGCTTTGCGACCGCACCTTTGCGACGCCAAAACCTCGCCGCGCTGCTCGCGGAAGTCCGCGCGTGGATTCTGACATTCAGCGACATCGACGAACTCCAGGCGCAAGTGAGTGAAGCCAGCCTCGCGGTCGGCGTGGTTCGCACCACGAATGATCTCGCCGAATCGGAATGGGCCGAGGACTGGGGCGCGATCGTCGAGGTGGACGATCGTTCAGGCGGCACCATGCGTATGCCCGGTGTGCCGTGGCGTTTCAGCGGCGCGACCTTGCCGCCTCCTGGCGTGCCGGCTTTCCAGGGCGAACACAACATCGAACTGCTCGCCGAGCGCAACGTCGATCCGGCATTGATCGAGGAACTGCGTCAACGCCGTGTCCTGTTGAGCCGTCGCAGTCTTCGGGGTGAATTCGATGCACCTTGACCGCACGCACGACGCGGGTATCAAGAGTTGGCTCGCCTCCGCCAACGTTCCTGGCTGCGACTTTCCGCTGCAGAATCTGCCCTACGCAATTTTTCGCCGCAAGGGAGGCTCGGAGGAGTTTCGCGCCGGTATCGCGCTCGGAGACCAGGTCATCGATCTGGCCGCCCTGCTTTGCGAAGACTGCCTCAGCGGTCTCGCCAAGCAGGCCGCGGTGGCCTGCACGCAACCTTCGCTCAACGCGTTTTTCGCGATGGGCCCGCAGGCATGGCGAGCGTTGCGGCACGCCGTTTTCGGCCTTTTCGAAGCGCCGGCTGAGAACGTGCCGGCGCAGCGCGATAGCGACGTGCTGCGCCGCTGTCTCGTGCCGCAGACGCAGGTCGAGTACAGCTTGCCGGCACGCATTGGCGACTACACCGACTTCTATACGTCGATCGACCATGCCCGCAACATCGTGAAGCTGCTGCGTCCCGATCCGGTGCTGTCGCCGAACTTCCAGTGGATGCCGGTCGCCTATCACGGACGGACATCCAGTATCGGCGTCTCCGGCCAGCAGGTCCGGCGTCCGCTCGGGCAGAAACGTGCTGCGGGGCAAAGCGTGCCTGAGGTGTCGGCTTGTGCACGGCTGGACTACGAGCTCGAACTCGGCATCTTCATCGGCGTAGGCAACGAGCAGGGTGAGCCGATTCCGCTCGCGCGCGCCGAGGAGCACGTGTTCGGTCTCTGCCTGCTGAACGACTGGTCCGCTCGCGACATACAGATGTGGGAATCGACACCGTTGGGGCCGTTTCTCGCGAAGAATTTCGCGACGACCATCTCGCCGTGGATCGTCACCATGGACGCGTTGGCACCGTTTCGTCACGCGTGGGAGCGTCCCGCCGATGAGCCGCAACCTCTGCCCTATCTCGATGCGCCCGCCAACCGAAGCGCGGGCGGCATCGACATTCAGTTGGAGGTATGGCTGGAGTCGGAACAGCAACCCACGAGTCGCACTTCCACGACAAAGCTCTCTCGCACCAGCTTTCGTCATCAGTACTGGACGGTCGCGCAAATGGTCACCCATCACACGATGGGCGGCTGCAACCTGCAGAGCGGCGACCTGCTCGGCAGCGGCACGATCTCTGGACCGGCGGCCGCCGAAGCCGGTGCCTTGATCGAGCTCACTGCCGCAGGCAACACACCTGTCGCTCTGGGCAATGGTGAAATGCGTAGCTTTCTGGAAGATGGCGATGCGGTAATCATGAAAGGTTGGTGCGAGCGGCCCGGATTTGCGCGCATCGGCTTTGGAGAAAATCGCGGCGAAGTCCTGCCCGCGCGAACAATGTTGTAAAAGCCGTGGTTGTACCGTTGCGGGAACGAGGGCGATACCACTCGCTCCCGCACTGAAATTGTCATGAGACGGGCCAACTGTGCCAACTGATCCCCGCATGTCATCTAGGAGACACTTCATGAACTCGCTCTACGACGCCGATACGAACGCCTTGAGCGACGCATCAGAAAGCACTTTGCGGCGTGCCTATTCGGCTTCGGAATGGAGAATCATCCCGCTACTCTTTCTGTTGTGGCTGCTGGCGTGGGTTGATCGTGCCAACGTCGCCTTCGCCAAATTGCAGATGCTCACCGATCTGCATTTCAGCGAGACCGTGTACGGCTTCGGTGCGGGACTGTTCTTCCTTGGTTATGTGGTGTTCGGCATACCCAGCACGATGGCTCAGCAACGACTCGGCGCAAGGCGGACCATTTCGCTGATTGCCGTCGGTTGGGGGTTCACCAGCATCGCCATGACGTTCGTGCACAGTGCTCCGCTCTTCTATCTTCTGCGCTTCCTGCTAGGCGCTTTCGAGGCCGGCTTCTATCCGGGCGTGATTCTTTACCTGAATCTATGGTTTCCGACCAAACGCCGAACCCGGAACTTCAGCATTTTTCATTCCGCCGCCATCTGCTCGACCGTCACCGTAGGTCTGTCCGGCGGCTTCGTGCTGCAACATATGAGCGGTCTGTTGTCTCTCGAAGGCTGGCGCTGGATGTTTCTGGTCCAAGCGGCGCCCACTCTGCTGCTGGGATGCCTCGTACTATTCGTACTCTCCGATGGACCCGCAACAGCCTCCTGGCTGTCTGCTGAAGAGCGGCGCCTTATCGACGCCGACCTCGCTCGCGACCGCAAGCACTCGTCCGAGGCAGCCGGCCAACCGCACTCGTTGCTTGCCAATCCGGTCGTCTGGGTGCTGCTTGCCGTGTACTTTTGCATCCTCAGCGCCAACACGGCACTGAGCTTCTTCATCCCGACCATTCTGCGGGATGCGGGATATGGCGGCTACACTGCGATCGGTAACGCTATCGCGGCAATCTGCATTCTTGGCGCTGTCGGCAACATCGCGTTCTGTACTTACGCCAGCCGCCGCGGCGACCTGCGTTATCACTGCGCGATCGCCTCTTTGGCAAGCGTTGCAAGTCTGATCGTGCTCGTACTGGTGTGGCACAGCAGTCGCGCTGCGACGTTTGTCACACTTGCACTCGCCCTCGCCGGTACCGGTGCCGGCATCTCGCTGTTCTGGCAGATTCCCATGCGCTACCTGAAGGCTGGTGGTGCCGCGGTTGGCGTGGCTTTCATCAGTTCGGTGGCGAATCTCGCCGGTTTTCTCACGCCGTGGCTGACCGGGTACGTGCGAGAAGTG
>Ga0247692_1000410_pt1 | contig 9948 bp, 10 predicted proteins | sample CNK33_metaG_FD_183041 | JGI IMG/M metagenome (GOLD analysis project Ga0247692, IMG submission 183041) | Soil microbial communities from Purdue University Martell Research Forest, Indiana, United States - CNK33 | ecosystem: Environmental > Terrestrial > Soil > Temperate forest > Bulk soil | place...
TTGCCACCGGGCATGCCATTTTTGCGCGCATTGGCGGGCAAAACCGCAATCGGCATTGACGCCGCCCGATGGGGCGTCAATGCCGGCGGCTCAAATTCTGTCTGCCGCGCGGACTCCTAGCGGCAGCGAATGGTTTGTGCCGCCCAGGTGGCAAACTGTGTGTAGGTTGTCGCGTCGTATAGCTTGGCGCTCTTACAGGGTGGGACGCGTGCGCTATCGGTTCGAAGTGAGGCGTGTGGAACACTTGGGCCGACACACAGTTTGCCACCTGGGCGGCCGTGGAATATCTGGCACGGCGTGGCGCAACGCGGGTGCGTGAAGCGGGTGATGCGTCAATTCAGAGCGTTGGCAACAAGCATGAGTCACGTGGTTGCCGTGTGAAGTGCGGGACCGGTTGGGGGCCCTCAGGCAGGAACTAGGACTGGCGGTGTTAGCCGCTTTCTTTTGCCTACTTTTCTTTGCGGCGGCAAAGAAAAGTAGGTGCCGCCCCGCACAGGGGCGACGCGTGAAGCACGAAGGCATAGCGCGGATGCCAGCGCAAAGGCAAAAAAACCAAACCGCTAGCGCCGCCAAGGCGCCCTAATTCCGCCAATTAGCCTCATAAAACCGCACATACCCACTACGCAGCACAACACACTGAGCCCGCGTCTCGGACAATAACCGCCGCGTAGCGGCCTCAATCCTCTCGCGATGCGTCGAAAACGCACCCATCATATCTTCGAGCCGCGGCGACGCGGCCCCAAAGTGATCTTCGAGAGCCTCGGCGGTGATCGTGCATTCCACCCTCTGCCCATCGACCATAGCCGGAAACGCCAGAGTCAGCTCGCGCCCCGAGTACTCAGGGACTTCTTTCGGGAAAATGATCTGCATGGGAACACCTTGGTCGAACAACACACCGCCGAGGACCGCGCATGCCCCTGTTCAAGCCTCCGTTATGGATCGCAGCGCGGGCTGTCAACCGCGAATACACGCCTTTATCGCGCGCGCCCGCAGTTGATTCCAACACTGTAGACGACTTCCGGCGCGCCGCAAGTTTTGTTTCGCCACACGCCAGCATGGTGCCGCCATGCACTGCGAAACGGCACCAAACCCAAACAAAAAGGCGTCACCAACCCCGAACAATCGCCCGCGCGACAACCCTCAAAAATGCGGCAGCGCAGCGTAACGATACGCGCCTAATACCTAAAACTGAGTCGGCAGATGAGGATGATGTTCATGCGGCCCGACATCGTCGGCGGGATGCTCGGGCGGCGTCTTGCCGGGAAGATCCCGCGGCCACAGCGTCAACATCGTCACGCATCCCACGATGCCGACCGCAATCGCGATCACGCCCATCCAGATCTCGTCATTCAGGTAGTACAGCGAACCGTGGATCGACAGTCCAATGCCGCCCAGAGCGATGAAGATCGCAACCGTGGCGAGGACGACTCTCAACTCCATGCGCACCATGACGTTCTCCTCGAAATGGCGCTGTCCGGGACTAACAAACGTGGTCCCAGTGTCGGCACGCGGCGCGAACGCATACCTGTCTACGATCATTGCACTTCTGTACCAGAAGGCAAGCGGAACACGCGCCGCGCGTCCTCCTGTAAGATGGACCGGCATGAGTCGGCACAGACCGACGGCCTCCCCGCTAGCGCAGCCTGACTGCGCAGCTTTCATCAGGCATGCGGTGCTGCAGTGCAAAAGCGACCACTCGCTCGATTTGTCTGCACGAAGCAGCACGCAGAATGCACAACATCGGAGACAGCATTGACCCAACGTTCCGTCACGCCGTCCGTCACGGGCCGCGCCGATGTGCTCGCGCAGGCGCATGCGCGCTCGCGCGAATTCGGCCTGCGCGCGTCCGAGGCGCCCGACTTTCATCCGCTACGGCCACTCGCCTTGCGCGATCTCGTCGACTGCAACCGCTCGCTGTATGCGCACGCCTTGCCTGTGATGGAAACGCTGCATGCGCAGATCGTCGATACCGACAGCATGGTGCTGCTCACCGACAGCAACGGCGTGATCCTGCACAGTCTCGGTGACAGCGATTTCGTCGAGAAAGCGGAGCGCGTCGCGCTGTGTCCGGGCGTGTCGTGGTCCGAGGCGCATCGCGGCACGAATGCCGTCGGCACCGCGCTCGCCGAAGGCCAGCCAACCGTCGTGCACGGCGGCGAACATTTTCTGCAGGCCAATCGCATCCTGACCTGCTCGTGCGCGCCGATCGCCGATCCGTACGGCCGCACCATCGGTGCGCTCGACGTGAGCGGCGACCCACGCGGGTTTCACAAGCACACGCTGGCGCTCGTGCGCATGTCGGCGCAGATCATCGAAAACCAGCTGTTCGCGAACCAGTTCGGCGATGCCGTGCGCGTGCGCTTTCATGCGCGCAGCGAGTTCATCGGTACGCTGTTCGAAGGGCTTGCCGCGTTCGGCGCCGACGGCGCGCTGCTTGCCGCGAACCGCAGCGCGCTGTTCCAGTTCGGCCGCCCGCTCGACACGCTGCTCGGCCAGCCCTTCGAGATGCTATTCGGCTCGGCCTTTCCAGCCGCGCTCCAACGAGCGCTGCGCGCGCCGGGCGAATGCCTGACGCTGATGCTGCCGAGCGGCGTGCGCGTGCTCGCGCGCGCCGAATACGCGGCTCGCCCCGCGTTTTCCGCAGATTCAGGCGGCCCGCGCACGGCCACGCCGTCGTCGTCCGTTGCGCCGACGTCGGGCAAGCCGCGCGCTGCCGCCATCACCTTCGCCACGCTCGACACGGGCGACGCGCGCATGGCCGCCGTCCTCGACCGCGTCGAGAAAGTGCGCGGCCGCGACATTGCGCTGCTCGTGCTCGGCAAGACGGGCACCGGCAAGGAATGGCTCGCGCGCGCCATGCACGAAGAATCGCCGCGCCGCGACGCGCCGTTCGTCGCGGTCAATTGCGCATCGCTGCCCGATACGCTGATCGAAGCGGAACTGTTCGGCTATGAGGACGGCGCTTTTACGGGCGCGCGAAAGCGCGGCAACGTCGGCAAGATCGTGCAGGCCGACGGCGGCACGCTCTTTCTCGACGAAATCGGCGACATGCCCCTCGCGCAGCAGGTGCGTCTGATGCGCGTGCTGCAGGAACGCTGCGTCGTGCCGCTCGGCGGCACGCGCGCGGTGCCCGTCGATGTGCGCATCGTCTGCGCGACGCACCGCAATCTGCGCGCGATGATCGAAGAAGGCACGTTCCGCGAAGACCTCTATTACCGGATCAACGGCCTCGTCGTCACGCTGCCCGCGCTCGCCGAGCGCACCGATCTGCCCGGGCTCGTCGAGCGAATTCTGACGCGGCTGCGCAGCGACGAGCCCGACAGCGAGCGGATGCCCACGCGCGTGTCGCAGGACGTGCTCGAATACTTCGCGCGATGCCGCTGGCCGGGCAATCTGCGCCAACTGGCAAACGTGCTGCGTACGGCGGGCATCATGGCCGAAGGCGCCGCCGAAATCGACGTCGAGCATCTGCCCGACGACTTTCTGCACGACTGCGAGCCAGCAAGCGACGAGCCGTTGCGCGCGCTGCCTGCCGTCGAGTCGTCCGCGCCGTCCGCGCCTCAGCGGCCCGCGCGCATGGAAGAGTTGCAGGCGACGCTGATCGAGCAGACGCTCGCGCGCAACAACGGCAACATCTCGGCGGCCGCGCGTGAGCTTGGTCTCGCGCGCAACACGGTCTACCGCTACATGCGCATCCGCACGACCCACTGAACGCCCATTCCACTCCCCTGACCGCAGCGCGCCGGCCCGCGCTGCGTTAAGCTTCGTCCTGACCCCACCAATACCGACCGACTCCGGTCGCGCATCGACGGATGGCCACCCGGCACGAACTCAAACGCTATCGCACGAATCTCGCCGACGAACTCGACAGCGCCGCGCTGTACGAAACGCTGTCGCGCGTCGAAAAAGATCCGCAGCGCCGCACGCTGTTCACGCAGCTCGCGAGCGCGGAGCGCGTGCACGCGAACCTCTGGGCGAACAAGCTGCACGCGAACGGCGCTCGCGTGCCGCCGCATCGCTACAGTGTCAAGACGCATCTGATGCGCGGCCTGATTCATACGCTCGGGCCGAAATTCGTGCTGCCGTCGCTCGCCGCCGCCGAGTATGCGGACCGCGACAAGTACGCGAACCAGCCCGACGCCGCGCAGCTATCGAAGGACGAGCAGCATCACGCCGACGTGATGCAACAGATGGTCGCCGACGTCAAAGCTCAGAAAGCCCCGCCGTCGAAAGGCGCGCAGATCGCGGCCGCCGAGTCGTGGCACAGGAACGTGACGTCGGGCAACGACCTGCGCGCCGCCGTGCTCGGCGCGAACGACGGTCTGGTGTCGAACTTCTGTCTGATCATGGGCGTCGCGGGCGCGGGCACGGGCAACAAGGCAATCCTGCTGACGGGGCTGGCCGGGCTGATCGCCGGTGCGTGCTCGATGGCGCTCGGCGAGTGGCTGTCGGTGACGAATGCGCGCGAACTCGCGCGCACGCAGATCGCGAAAGAGGCCGACGAAATCGAGCACACGCCCGAAGCCGAGCAGCACGAACTGGCGCTGATCTTCCAGTCGAAGGGAATCGACGCCGACGAAGCGAAGCGCGTCGCCGCGCAGATCATGCGCGACAAGCAGAAAGCGCTCGACACGCTGACGCGCGAAGAACTCGGCCTCGATCCGGCGGAACTGGGCGGCAATCCGTGGACGGCAGCGGGCGTGTCGTTCTGTCTATTTTCGTTGGGCGCAATTTTTCCGGCGATGCCCTTTCTGTGGACGCACGGCACAGCGGCGATCGCGCAGTGCGTCGCGTTGAGCGCATTCGGCCTCGCCGCCGTCGGCGTCTTTACGTCGCTCTTCAACGGACGCGGCGCCGCGTTCTCGGCCTTCCGTCAGATCGTGATCGGGTTGATCGCGGCCGCCTTCACGTTCGGCGTCGGGCGGCTTCTCGGCGTATCCATTTCGTGAACGCGATGTCCAGCGAAGAACCGTCCCGCAGCGCGCCGCTGCATGAATCGAATGAAGAGCGGACCTTCACGGTGCGTGTCGAGCCGCTCGGCCGCACGTTCGATGCTCCCGAATCGCTCACCGTTCTCGAAGCCGCGGGTTTCGCGAATCTGCATCTGCCGCGCATGTGCCGCAACGGCACCTGCAGGACATGCCTGTGCAAGCTGGAATCAGGCAGCGTGCGCTATACGGTCGAATGGCCCGGCGTCAGCGCCGAAGAAAAGACGCAGGGCTATATCCTGCCGTGCGTGGCCGTCGCGCAGAGCGATCTCGTACTCGACGCACCCGACGCCGCCGATATTCCATCCGCGCCGATTACGCCGCCCATCAGGCGCTTCTAGTCGAGCGGCGCTAGTTGATGGGTGCAAAGCGCGGCACGGTCTGTCCTTCGTGCTCGATCATCTCGAAGAATACCGACGCCGGCCGCGTCCAGATGGTGCCGTTCTCGGCGCGATAGACGATCATCGTGACGCTCGGGTCCGATTCGAGCGTCGCCTCGCAGATGAACTCGTAAATGCCGCCCTTGTAGTGTCGATAACGTACGGTCACAGTGGTTTCCTCACAGATGCATGATTGGACAAAAGCAGCGCGAGCGGCACGCAGCCGCACACGTCAGCTCGCGCCCTCTTTCATCTGCTTCAGGTGCTTATAGACTGTTGCACGCCCCATGCCAAGCACGTTCGCGACATAGTTCGCCGAGCTTTTGCCGCGAAACGCGCCTTCCGCGTAGAGCGCTTCGACCAGTTCGCGCCGGTGCTCGCGCGTAAGTCCGTTGAGACCGATCTGCCGCTCGCGCAGCCAGCCATGCAGGAACGTGTTGATGCGCTCCTGCCAGTCGTCGCGGAACAGCTCTTCCGGCTGCGCGACGACGCCCGCGCCCTTGATGAACAGATCGAGCGTCGAGCGCACGTCGTCGAACACGGCGATGTTGAAATTGATGCACAGCATGCCCGCCGGCTGACCGTTGTCGTCGAACAGCACGTTGCTGACGCAGCGCATCCGGCGGCCGTCCCAGTTGAGCTTCTCATACGGGCCGATCACGCGCTCGCGCGCCGAATGCTCGGTTTCCTCGAGCGCGGAATCGTCGCCGATTTCCCGCTTCGACAGATTGTTCGCGAGATACAGCACGGTCTGATCATGCAGATCGTGGATCACGACTTCGGCATACGGGAAGAACAGTGCGGCGATGCCGTCCGCGATGGGCGCATAGCGGGTCAGCAGCAGATCCTTGACGGGGGACGTATTCTTCTTGCGCATCGGCGGGCAGGGGCAGTCTTCGCGGGGTATTCATGATGCCGCTGCGGTTGTTACGCTCGACCCGCAGCGGCGGCTGATCGCCATTGTAGCTATTGTGCCTGGTCTCCACGATCAGTCAGGTGGCGGTAAAGCTCGCTGGCGATTGCGACGTCTTCGAGGCCGAGGCCGATCGAGCGGAAGAACGCGTGCCGCGCGTACGCGGGCCTCTCGCACGTGCCCGCCAGCAGCGACGGCAGATCGCCCTTCACTTTCTGCGGCGACCAGCCGTGCTGCGCGGCGAGCTTCATCTCACCGGCGCTCGCGGGCGTCGTCGCGCGATAGTCGCAGTAGACGTCCATCTCCGGCAGCCACGCCGGATCGATTTCGTGCGCGTTCACGGCATTCGTGCTGATCGACGTGACGAGCGCGGGCTTCGTCAGTGCGTCGCGCGGCAGCACGGGCGTGCCCGACGACGTGCACAGCATCACGACGTCCGCATCCTTCACGCACGCTTCGATGCTCGTGCTGGCTTCGGCGCGCGCATCGGCGGCTTGCAGGGCGGCGCGCTTCGCGTCGTTGGCGGCAAGATCGGGCGAGTACACGCGAATCGATTCCCACGCGCGCAGCGGCGCGACATGCCGCAGATGCGCGAGGCCGACCGCACCCGCGCCGATGATCGCGAGCCGCTTCGCGTCGGTGCGCGCGAGCTGGTCGACGGCGAGCGCCGTGGTGCCCGCCGTGCGTTCGGTGGTGAGGAGACCCGCGTCGCACCACATCAGCGGCTGGCCCGTTTCCATCGACATCAGCGCGGTCCAGGCGGTGATCACCGGCTTGCCGCCCGTGACGATATACGGCGACAGCTTCGCGCCGAACACCTTCGCGTCGGCGAGCACGCCAAGATAGGTAATGAAGTCGCCGGCGCCGTTCGGGAACAGCGTCAGCGTTTGCGGCGGCTGCACCGCCTCGGCGGAAGCGAGCGCGCGAAACATCGCGGTCAGCGCGCGGCGCACGTCGAGCGCGGGCAGCGCGGCGCGCACGGCTTGTTCGTCAACGGCGAGCGGCAAGGCGGTCATCATCGAAATCATCTCCTCAGTCGACGCGTGATGCGTCAATTGCAATTCCTTTCCGATCGAGGATCCGACCGAAACGTAGACTTATAGTCTACTTGAGACTTTGCCAATTTGGACAGAAAAGTCTCGTTTTGGGCGTGTGCAACGTGCGCAAGGTGACCCGTATAGATAGACTTTTCGCGGCTCGCGCCCTTTCTGTGCAAGGCTCCGGAACAAACGGAACGGTATTTTTGATCACTGGACTATCGTATTCCCTATAGTCCATACTGGACTTTCAGTCTATATTTCAACTGCACCGCCGCTAGTCGCGCGTGGTCCGATCATCAACGACAGGAACCGTCATGAACCTGAAGCTCTCCTTCGCCGCCGCCGTCCTTGCCATGACGGCGGGCGCCGCCTGTGCGCAATCGTCCGACACGTTGCGCTTCGGCATCGAAGCCGCCTACCCTCCGTTCGAAAGCAAGACCGCGTCGGGCCAGCTCGAAGGCTTCGATGTGGAGGTCGGCAACGCGGTCTGCGCGAAGATGAAGGTGAAATGCGTGTGGGTCGAGAACGCATTCGACGGGCTGATTCCGGCGTTGCAGGCGCGCAAGTTCGACGTGATCAACTCGGCGATGAACATCACGGCCAAGCGCAAGGAAAGCATCGCGTTTACGCCGCCCATTTACGTCGTGCCCATCGTGATGATCGCGAAGCGCGGCTCCAATCTGCTGCCGGACGTGAAGACGCTGCAAGGCAAGCACGTCGGCGTGCTGCAAGGCTCGTCGCAGGAAGACTTCCTGAAGAAGCACTGGGCGAATGCGGGCGTGCAGATCGTGTCGTATCAGGACCAGGATCAGGTGTACGCGGACCTCGCCGCGGGACGTCTGGACGCCGCGGTGCAGGAAGCGCAGACGGCGCAAGACGGTTTCCTGAGCAAGCCGGCGGGCGCGGGCTTCGCCATGGTCGGCGAGCCGCTGAAAGATCCGTCGACGCTCGGCGAAGGCACGGGCTTCGGACTGCGCAAGGGCGACAAGGCGCTGCAGGCGAAGGTCGATGCCGCGCTCGCCGAACTGAAGAAGGACGGCACGCTGACAGCGCTGTCGCAGAAGTACTTCAAGCGCGACATCATCGCGAAGTGATACGCTGCTGAGCCGAAGCCGGCCGCTTCGATCCGATGCGCGAGCGCGTGGCGACACGCGCTCGTTGCGCTTCTGACGCATCACTCAACATCATTTCAATCGTTATGGATTTCGACGTCATCGTGCTGGGCGCGGGCATCGTCGGCGTGTCGTCGGCGCTGCATCTGCAGGATCGCGGGCGGCGCGTCGCGCTGGTCGACCGGCGCGCACCCGGCGAGGAGACGAGTTTCGGCAACGCGGGGCTGATCGAGCGCTCGTCGCTCGTGCCGTACGGCTTTCCGCGCAAGCTCGGCATACTGCTGCGCTACGCGCGCAACCAGTCGACCGATCTCTACTGGGACTACAAGGCGCTGCCCGCTTACGCGGCGTGGCTCGCGCGCTTCTGGTGGGAATCGTCGCCGCAGCGGCTCGCCACTGCCGCGCGCGACCTGATGCCGTTGATCGGCGCATGCGTCGATGAACACGACAAGCTGATCGCGCGCGCGGGTGTCGGCGAGCTGGTGCACGACGGCGGCTGGATCGAGGCGTTCCGCACGCGCGCCGCGTTCGACAGCGAAGCGAGAGCATCGGAAGATGCGGTCCGCGAGCATGGACTGCATGTGAGCGTGCTCGACGCCGCTGCGCTGCATGCGCAAGAGCCGTCGGTGGGCGAAGGCATCTGCGGTGCGATTCACTGGAAGGACCCGAAGAGCGTGCTGAATCCGGGCGCGCTGGTGAAAGGCTATGCGAGGCTGTTCGAAGCGAACGGCGGGACCTTCGTCAATGGCGATGCGGCGACCTTGCGTTCATCGGGCGATGCGTGGACCGTTGAGACGCAACACGGCACGCTCAGCGCGAAAGAAGTCGTGCTCGCGCTCGGGCCTTGGTCCGATACCGTGTTCGAGCCGCTCGGCTATCGCATTCCGCTGCGCGCGAAGCGCGGCTATCACATGCACTATCGGCCGGCGCGGCAGATGCTGTCCGTGCCCATCGTCGATACGGAACGCGGCTATGTGATCGCGCCGATGGAAGGCAACCGCCTGCGCCTGACGACGGGCGTCGAGATCGCGGAGCGCGGCGCGCCGCCGACGGGCATCCAGCTCGAACGCGTCGAGCCGCTCGCGCGTGTGACGTTCGGGCTGGGCGAGCGCGTCGATGACAAGCCGTGGCTCGGCATGCGGCCCTGCACGCCGGACATGCGGCCTGTGATCGGGCCGGCCCCGCGTCATCGCGGGTTGTGGTTTGCGTTCGGGCATAACCATCATGGGCTGACGCTTGGGCCTGTTACCGGGCGGCTGCTCGCTGAGATGATGACTGGGGAGACGCCGTTTGCGGATCCGAGGCCGTTTCGGGTGGAGAGGTTTGGGTGAGGGGGGCGGTTCGGTTTTGGTGTTTCGGCCTTTGCGTCGGCATCCACGTTATGGCTTTTCGCTGGCATCCGCGATTTGTTAGCGTGCTTCAAGCGTTGCCCCTGTGCGGGGCGGCACCTACTTTTCTTTGCCGCCGTGTACAGACTGGAGACATCGCTGACAGGTGTACAGGGACATGACTGAC
>Ga0247692_1000411_pt1 | contig 9921 bp, 7 predicted proteins | sample CNK33_metaG_FD_183041 | JGI IMG/M metagenome (GOLD analysis project Ga0247692, IMG submission 183041) | Soil microbial communities from Purdue University Martell Research Forest, Indiana, United States - CNK33 | ecosystem: Environmental > Terrestrial > Soil > Temperate forest > Bulk soil | place...
GCGGGCAGCGACGCTGCCGTCCAAACGCTTCGGACCGCGAACGATCCTGCGGGCCGGGTGCTGGCGCAGCGCTTTGCCGATGTGCAAGAGGCCCTGGGGGTGATTGCCGATCTATGGGACAGGATGGCGCGTCCGCTGTTTCGCGCCGCGTTGGCCGCGCTGGATACCGCCGCCTTTCGCGTCGATCCGTGGCTCACGGGCCTGGCGGAACGTCGGCTGCAGCGGCTGATCTCGGCGCGTGCGCCGTTCCGCCTCGGCGTGTACGGCTGGGTCGATGCGCCCGCACCGTTCGACGCTGCGCGAGACGGCACGCTGGCGCCCGGACCGACCGCGGCAGGACTGCTGCACGCGCCGTCCTCCGCGCAGGCCATGACGGCCGCGTTGCTGCGCGACGCGGCCGTCATGGCATCCGGGGATCGACCGGTGGCGTCTCAATCTCGACAGTGCGAAAGTGCGCGCGGCTGCCGCACTGGCCGAGCGCGTTCGGCTGGGCGTGCATCCGTATGAGGCGCTGGGACTCGAGGTCGAAAGGATTGCGGGCGATTGGGACGTAGTCCGTACGTTGCGGGAAACCTATCCGCTGGCCGCCGACCAGCAGCAGCGCCGCGTGTGCGACGGTCAGAAGGTATTGGCCGCGGCGCGCGACGGCACGCTGATCGCGGGGCTGCCCGCCGATCTCGCCGCGCGTCTCGCGCCGCTGGACGAGGTGCTCGACACGTACGCCGACCTGCTCGTGGCGGATGGCGTCCACGCGCTCGTCACCGGCCATGCCGATCTTGCCAACGCCGCAATGGAAGCGGCCGCCGGCCTCGGTGCGCCGCCGGATCTGCGTGCGATCCGCACGCCGCGCGAGGCGACCACGGTCAGGGTCAGCGCATGGGTGCTTCTGCTTGCCGCCGCCACGCCCACCGGCCCCGATGCGGACCCGGCCGCCGTTGCCGATCCGACGTGGGATGCTGCGCTTGCTCCGATACTCGGAGGAACGGACGACGGCGCGTCGAGCGCCTCGCTCACGGGGGGCGCCTACGAAGGTCTGCCCAACACGGCCGATGCCGACCTGCGCGCGGCCATTGGCGCCGATCTCGGCGCGCGGCTCGTCCAGCTCGTTGCGCTCGCGCAGTCCGCGCACGACGCACTCGCGGCGCTCGATCCCGGCGCCGCCGGGGCGAGCCAGGCCGTGACGGACGCGGCGGTGCGCTGGAACATCGATCTGGGCGCCACGCTGCCGACCAGCTCCGCCGATGCCGGGCCCGGCACGGCCGAGCGGCGCGACGCGATCGTCGTGGCGTTGGCCGACCGCCTTCAGACGGCAGCGTCGCTGCCGCCCGCCGACGTGCGGCGCGCGCTGCGCACGCTGGCCGGTCGCCCGGAACTGCCGGTGATTCCGATCGTGCCGCGCGCCGTATTGCCTGTGCTCCGCTCGCGCCTGGGCCTCGATCGGGAGTGGCTCGAAATCGTTGCCGCCGTGCGGCCGCGGCTGGCTGCGCTGGAGGCCCGTCAGCTCGATGCGGCACAGCCGGCATGGCCCAGCGCCATCGCCGCGCCCGGTGGATCGACCGACCCGTGGCATGCGACGGGCCCCGTCGTGCTCGCGTATGGTCCGGGGCTGTCGAGTTTTGGAAGCAAGGTGGCGCTTGCCGCAATCGACGGCTGGAGCGAATCGGTCCCGAGCCGGCGCCATACGACCACGGCGGCGTTCGGCTTCAATGCACCGAAATCGCGGGCGCCGCAAGCGGTGCTGGTCGCGGTGCCGCCGGATCTGACGCAGCGGCTGGACAACGCTGGCCTGCTCGACGTGGTGCTCGAAACACGCGAAATGGCCCACGCGCGCGTGCCTGCGCAGAACAGCGCGGCATCGTTGTCGCATGCGATGTCGACGGCGCTGGTGAGCGCGCGGTCGCCGTTGTCGTTTCTCGCGAACTGGCCTGCGTGAAGGAGCATGCACGATGAGCGATCCGTTCTACCTTGCTCTCGAGCCGCGTCGCGCGGACAGCGACGAGGGGCTGCGTGCGCGCGTCGCCGATCCTGTGTGGTTTCTGTCGCGCCAGTGGCAACTGGGCGAGCATCAGGGTGAGGATGCATCGTCGCCCGTGGCCGTGCGCTGCGCGCCGCGGCACATTCCCATCAGCTACGACCGCGCGCGTCCGGACCTCGATCCCACGGTGATTCCAGCCGAGGCATTGCTGGAGGCGGAGCCGGGCGACTGGTGGACGATTGGCCGCCGTGTGCGGCTCGGGCGTGCCGCAGCGCCGCTGCTCGACGCGACGGTGATCGGGCGCCTGAAGATGGGCCGGCTGCCGGCACCGTACGAAGCGCTGGCTGAGGAAGTGGACGGGCGCGCCGTATTCCTCGCCGGTCATCTGGCCGGTCACACGATGTGGGCGGAAGTGCCGTCGCCCGCTGCCGACCGCTGGTTATCATCGCAGTTGCACTTTGACGCGCGCTTCGAGGCGGGCGGCACCGCGTTGCAGGTGCGTGAGCATCTGGGCGGCGATGTCGAGTGGTTCACCGTGGACGGCGCGCCTGGCGCACTGACCGTAACGCGCGCCGTCGCACCCGCCGATCCGCACGAAGTGATTCCCGGCCGGCTCGATTACCCCGGCGCGCCGCAGCCGCGGTGGTGGCAACTCGAAGACCATGCCGTCGATATCGGCGGCTTCGCGCCTGACCGCTCGCATTTCCCGACCATGCTGCTGCTCGATGCGGTGCTCGCGCACGCGGACGACTGGTTCACCTTCGCGGTCCGTCCGCCCGCCGATCCCAGTCAGAATCCGTCGAGCGGCGTGTTGGTGACGCTCGAAGGCGTTACGGTGCGCGACAGCTTCGGCGAGACCTGGAATCTGTCGGCACCCAGCGCAAGCGGCGCCGACGCGTGGTCGCTGTTCCACACAGCCGGGCTGGCCGAGTCTTCTCTCGTCGTGTGGCCGGTCGCTGTCGCGCCGCTGACGGGCCCTGCGCTCGACGAACTGCTGATCGGCGTCGATGAGGACGCTAATCTCGCGTGGGCCGTCGAGTTGCGCGCGGATGGGCTGCAAGTGCTCGCGAGCGCCGATACGTCGACCGCGCTCGCGCAGGGCACGCGAACGGGCACGCGCGAGTTTCGCTATTTGCCGTCCACCACCTTGCCGGATGGCTGGCATCCGTATCAGCGGATTCGTATCGGCGATCCGACACCAAGCGGCGCGGTCGTCAGTACGGCGAATGATCCAGGCGCGGGAGATGGGCGCTCGGGTGGCTGGCGCCAGGGCGTGCTGGCCGACCTCACCGGGATGTATCCGCGGCCCCGGCCCGGCCCCGTATCGCGCCTGATCGGCGGGCCGTCGGGCGGGGGCCTTGGACGCGGGCACATGCTCGCCTCGCGCGCGATACCCAGCAACGGCGTCATGCTGCGACGGCGCGCGATGCTCGCGCGCGACACATCCGGCCGGCCGGTCCTGTGGGTCGAGCGCAGCGCGGCGCCCGTGGCCGGGCCGCCGACATCGCACCTGCGGTTCGACGTTTTCGCCGAGAACGCGGTCTCGAAGCGGGGAGGCGGGTGATGGCCTTCGTCGACGTGCAACTGATCGATGGACTCGGCTTGCCGTATATCGCGGGCGCCGAAGCGGGGCTCGCCGATCCTCAGCTCGATCCTCTTTTCGATGCTGCATGGCAGGGCCTGCTCGCGGCTTTCCCTGGCCTGAGCCTGCAGCCCTTGTTCGATAGCCTGCCCGTCGAGCAACTGGCTGACCTCGTGGATGCCGTGCGCCTTGCCGGCAACGAGCCGCCCGACCCATTCGTGTGGTTCACGTTGCCGTGCGAGGACGCTGCAGCACAGGCGCTCGCCACAGCCGCGAGCGCGCTGCCGATGGTGCGCTTCGCCGGCGTGCGCGACAAGACGTACCTGCCTGTTTCGTATGGCACGAACCCCGATGCGCAGCGCACGCTGCAGATCCAGCCGTCGCCGAACGGCGTCGATGCCGTCTATGCGTGGGACGTCGCCGGAGGGGCCGGCGACGGCGCGCGTGTCGCCGACATCGAAAGCGGCTGGCTCCTGACGCATGAGGAACTGATCGGCGCGCGGGTGCGCAAGCTGTCGGTGTTCGGATCGGCTTTTGTCGAGCACGGTACGGGCGTGATTGGCATCGTGGCCGGCTCGGACAACGGGGTCGGGACAATCGGCATCGCGCCCGGCGCGGCCGTGGACCTTGTAACGGAGGATCGCGGCGGGGTAGACAACCGCGCAGCAGCCATTGCCGTGGCCACCGCAAACCTCTCCAGCGGCGATATCCTGCTGCTCGAGAGCGCGCTGCCCTTCACGCCGACACCCGAACCGGCCATCCTGGTGGAGTTCGATCCCGCCGTGCAGGCGGTCATCGGCATCGCAGTGGGCCGTGGCATCACGGTGATCGAACCGGCGGGCAACGGCGGCGTCGACCTGGACAAGTTCCCCTTCCTGGCCCACACGCGGCCTGATTCGCCCACCTTCAGCGGTGCGATCGTCGTTGGCGCGGGTGAGTTTTCGGGCCCGCCGTCCGAGCAATGGGCGCGCACGTTTTCGTCGTTCGGCAGCCGGGTCGACTGCTTTGCGGCGGGCGCCGCGATTCGCGCGCCGGCGGCGAGCGCGCCCAACGCTTACCGGAGCTTCGGCGGCACGTCGGGGGCATCGGCGATTATCGCTGCGAGCGCGGCGCTGCTGCAGTCGATGACGCGCGCCGCTACGGGAGGGACGCTGCTGCCCGCCGACGTGCGCCGGCTGTTCCGGAGCGCGTCGCTGGGCGTGCTGCCCGACGATCCGCTCGGCGCGCGCATCGGCGCGATGCCGGACCTGCGCAAGATCATCCGCGCGCAAGGACTCGTACGTGTGCTGCCTGTGGCGGGTGCCACGTCCGGCGGGGACGCGCTGTTCATCGTCCATCTCGACGCCGACAACCGGATGGTGCGGCGGCATTGGACCTTCTTCACAGGCTGGGGTCGGCCGCTCACCGCCGACCCGCCGAACGACCGCTTCGAGCTGGTCGCCGCGCAACCCGCTGCGATCTCGACGGAGGAAACGCAGCCGCTCGCACGGCTGCGGCACGACGCGTTCTTCGGCGGCGCGGGCGGCATCCAGCATATGTTCTGGGATTCGCTTGGCCAGCAGGGCGATGTCTCGAAGCCGGTGGTCGCAAGCGGGCTGGTCGCGGACGGGCGCGCGGTCGCGGTGGCGCTGCCGACACCGGACCGGCTGCTGCTGGCGGCGACCAGTCCGCAAGGGCGGCTCGTCGTGTTCGTCGGCGACCTGCAAACGCTGCTGGCGGGCATGAGCGCGCCGCTGGTCCTCGATTCCGTGGCCAGCTACCGGCGTGTCGCAGGGCCCGTATTGGTCTCGCGGGGCGCAGGCAGTGCCGACGTGGTCGCGATCGAAGACGGCGGCAGCTTCAAGTGGTACACGGGCAACGTCCTCGCGACGGTCGGGACGGGCTGGAGCGGAGCCGTTACCGACCCGAGCGGCGTGGCGTTCGAGCCCGGCGCGCGGCCGGCGCTGCTGGCGCTCGGCGGCAGGTTGATTGCCGCGGCGGTTGGATCGGAGGGCTGGCTGCGGGCGATCGACATCGATCCCGCCTCGCAGACGATCGCCGAGCCGGTGGTCGTCGACGTGCAGGCGACCATCGACACCCTCGGGCCGCTCGCCCTCGCGCTGGCTGGCAACCGCGTCGTGGTCCTCGCCGTCGACACCGAACGTGTGCTGCGTGCCGCGACACGCGCCATCGCCGGCGGCGACTGGACGCCGCTGCTGCCGATCGTCTCGGATACCGCGATCAGCCCGCTCGGCGGCGTCACGGCGGTGTCGATCGATCTGGGCGTGATGGCGATCGCGGTGGACGTCGGCGGGACGATCCGGTCGGCGCTGTCGGCCAATGGACTCGAATGGACCGCGCTCGCTCCGCTATCTCCGTTGGCGGAACCAGCGGACTTCACCGAGACGTCGCCGCTGCGCTCCGCGCGCCTGACGGGCGATCCCGTGCTGGGGTCGTGCCTCGCTGGCGAGCACCGGATGATGGCGGGCGAAGATGGCCTGCCTGTCATGCGGCTTCAGCAGGCCCTGATCGATCTTGGCCAGCCTGTGGGTCCGACGGGTGCGGATGGTGTGTTCGGCCCGGACACGGGCGCTGCCGTAACGGCCTACAAGACGGATAAAGGCCTGGTTCCTGATGATCCCGTCGTCGGGCCGGGAACGACGCGGGCTCTCGACGCCGACATTCTGTTCGAGCCACCGGGACTTGATCCTACCTTCGCCGAGTTCAGCCCCTTTGTCGTCGAACATCGGCTCGAGCAGTTCGTCGCGCTCGAGCTTGCGTCGCTCCTGCATGCGCCGCTCGATTCCTGGCGACACATGCTCGGCCGCTCGGCGCTGACGCTTCTGAGTTCGGGAGCGCTTCTCGGGATCGTCGCGCGCAGCCGCCTGGACGATCTGAAAGAGCGCTTCACGCGGACCGCCGACTCGATGCAGCGCGGAATGAGCGCCGACACGCTCTTCAGTCAGGCGGCCGATTCGAACAATCCGGCAGTCACGATGATGTTCTCAAGCGGTGGCACGATCAAATCGTTCATTGTCGTGAGCGACGCGACGATTCTAGGACGTGAATCGATCGTGCGCCGTGTCGATGGCACGCATGCGCCCGTGACCTTGCAGGGCGTTCTCGTGCACGAACTGACGCACGCGCGCAATGCACCTGCTCTCGAAGCACTGCGGGCAACGGCCGATACGGATGCGCTGGTGTACGCCGACACCGCTCTGGCGCAGGCTCGCTCCGCCACGGGTAGCCCAAGTGCGAATGTGTTCCGGTCATTCGTTTCCGAGCTGACCGCGCGACATGTGCACTGGGTCGTGCTGAAGGAACTGGCGGGCGCGCCAGGGAGCCTTGCCGTGCTGTCGTTGCCGGCGGATCAACTGGCCGAGGCGGCGTTGATCTACTTCGTCGAGTTTTTCCGTTTGTTCGATTCGAATGGCTACATTGCTGGCATCAATGCGCAACACGACGCAAAACGGTTCAGCCAGTTGGCGTTGTGGCTGAAGCATTGCGCCGATCAATCGTTCAGTTATGCAGACGATCAGGACAGGCAGTCGACGCTGGTGTTTCAGGCGGCCGCGCGGGTGTGTGCCGAATGGGCTGTGGACGGGCCTCTGGATGTGCCCGACGAGAGCGGTCTTTATCCTTTGCCTAACGATTTCGTTTAGCGCTACGTGTTGGTTTGGCGAAGAAGAGGGCGGGGAAGATGGTTTGCTGGAAGCTGTCTGCATGTCTGAGTGTGCTCGGAACAGTGACGGGCTGGTTCGACGCTTCGGTTGCGCTGCGCTTTGCGGGGGCCATCGGTCACTGTTCCGGTTTGGCTGGTGCGGAAGTCGTTGCCTTCTCGCGTTCGATCTCACGCATTGGGTAGACCTCCTTCACATAAGAATAGATGGCGAGCCGACAGGTTGCATCTCACAACGGCCCTACGCGTTTATTCGCCCACTCGATTGCCAGGACATTCAAACTGCGACTCCGCTCAATATGCGATCGTTGCATCTGCAACAGCGCATGTGGCAACGTCGGTCTTTGCGGCCGTTGGTGTGTCGGCGACTGTGAGGCAACTCTTCGGCGCTTTGCCGACATTCGCGCCGTCGCGGCCTCGAATGTCCGGCACCCTCCCCAGCCAGATCAGTGGCCCCGTCGAACCAGCGAGATCGTGCTAAGCGTCGTCACTCGCCCGTTGGAATACATCGACAGTGGCCTCGAGCGTCATCCGTGCCTTTTCGCGCCGTCTGCGCGCGAGTCGCTCCGCGCCGGCGCTGCGTTCGGCGTCACCGGCAAGCAAAGCGTGAATGTCGGGTAGCGTAAGGATGGTGCCAAGACTGCCCCAGGTGCCGTCCGGAATCTCCGTCGGGAAGACCCAGACGCGCGATGCGACCTCTTCGAACGGTCGGTTCTCGGCGCGGGCCACCGCTGCCGTGATTGCCTTAACGAGCGCTCTACGCGACTCGTTGGTGTATTGGCCTTCGGGCGCCGATGGAACGATCCGGTAGCGCGCTGCTTTCGAGCGTTCCCCACCGACGAACACGGCAGCAGGTCGATGGAGATTGAGAACAGATACGCGCTGTGCAGTCGGATTGGCGGGATCATACCCTTCCGCCTTGATCAGAATGTCAGTCAATTCTTTGATCAGATGGGCTTCCGCCTCTCGGGTCAAGGCATCTTCGGGCCAGAGTGCGTCGATCATTGGCATGGTGCTGCTCCTTCATCAGGTGTATTGGCCTTGCGGTTCGCAAGAGAGCTTTTCTACGCGTTCAGGCTTGCATTCCGGTTAAATGAGCGCGATCACGACATCGATGTTGCCGCGCGTAGCCTTGGAATACGGACAGGTCTGATGTGCCCTGTCCACCAGCGCCTGAGCGATGTCACGGGGCAAACCGGGAAGGCTTACGTTCAAACGCGCCTGGAGAAAGTAGGCGCCGTCAGTCGTCCCGAGATCAATTTCGGCATCGACACTCGTGTCGACTGGCAGCATGACGTTCAAGGCGCGTGCGGCCCCACTCATTGCGCCAATAAAGCATGCCGACCAGCCGGCGCCGAACAGCTGCTCGGGATTCGTCCCGTCGCCTGCGGAACCCGGTCGCGAAAGTTTGATGTCAAGGTGGCCGTCTGAACTGCGCGCGGTCCCATCTCGGCCGCCCGTTGTATGGGTCTTGCCTGTGTACAACACGTTTTCGATTCGAGTCATGTTGGTCTGCTCCAGTCGTTCAATGGAAAGTATTAAAGTGTGCAGATGTATCTCGCGTGTGTCGGAACGCGCCAGTTTTGTCACCTAGGGTATCAACCGGCGCTGCGGATACAGTGCGTTACACGGCGGCGGCGCGCCAGATCCAGCGGATGCGACGACCCGGTTGCGTACACCTGCAATGGACAAACAGTTTTGATCTCCAGGAACAAATGCAGCTGGCGCGGCGGTGTCAGGTTGATGGGCAGACGACGGTGGAATGGGGCGATGAACGTTGCGTTTCTGGAAGCGCTCGCGACTACACGTGAAGCCCTGCTTATAAGCAGGCCGGATAAATGTTTGCAAACCATTTTTTCACTACCGAAAAAGAGCTTGTAAAGGGCGCCGGGGCCATACATACATACAAAAGTCGCTTTGCCGGATTTCTGTCCTGTTCTGCGTGCGTTTCTGCGCTCCCGTATGGCCAAGCGCCAATCCACCTACGACATGCAAAAGTATCTCGCCAAGAAGCTGAGGAAATCGGAGGAGGAGATTGCGGGAATCATGGACTACATGCGCAACGAAACCATCGCGAAGCGCAATCCATCAGCGCGCATCGCCTATCCGAAGAATGCCAAACCCGAGTTCGTGCCCTATGTGAAAACCTGATGCCTGGATGGTCGGCGCTAGTCCGGCAGGCGCCAGGTCAAGCAGGCGCCAGGTCAAGCAGGCATGTTGCCATGCGGTCCGCCACGAAGGATTGATGCCGACTATGCTCACCTGAACCGGAAAGGCACTTCAAGAGAAAAGCGCCCCGCGTTTACCGCGCGCGAAAGGCGAGGCGCTCGGCAAGCCGCTCAGCCAGCTCACGGTCAATGACTTCGAATGAGCGGCTCGCTCGCTCATAGGCATACATGTCGCCGGTCGCAATGTCGAACCACCAGCCGCTCAATACCAACGCCTTGGCCATAAGCTGCTGGCGGACGATCGGGTAGGTCATCAGATGCTCGAGTTGCACAAGGACATTGAGTTGCGAAAGTTGGTCGTGCGGCTTCAGTCTGTCGTCCAACGGGCCTTCGTGTTCGAGACGAAACGCCGCGTTGTTGGCGTGGTATAGCCATTTATCGAGGTTCGGCGTTTTCAGCTTTGGGTTACGCGCATATACGGCTTTCATCGCACCGCATTCGGAATGTCCGCACACGACGATATTCGCGACTTTAAGCA
>Ga0247692_1000412_pt1 | contig 9919 bp, 9 predicted proteins | sample CNK33_metaG_FD_183041 | JGI IMG/M metagenome (GOLD analysis project Ga0247692, IMG submission 183041) | Soil microbial communities from Purdue University Martell Research Forest, Indiana, United States - CNK33 | ecosystem: Environmental > Terrestrial > Soil > Temperate forest > Bulk soil | place...
ACACAGCACGCGATCACACCTCGTTGCCGGCCCGTCAGCAAGGGAACGCGCTCACGTGCATGATGCCTTCCGCCGTCGCGCCTTCTGACGCGCGCTGGGTGACGAATTCGCTGGCGGCGATCTCGCTGTCCGCGGTCTCCTCATTCAACAGCCTTTGCACGAAGCGGCCGACTTCGGGGAAAGCGTTCGCGAGCATCGCGTTCGTTGCGGCGAGAGGCATCGGTGACGCAGCAGGCGGGTTCAACGCCCGGTCGGCGAGGCGCGACCAGCAGCCTGCGCCTGACTTCGCATCGCATTTCGACGAACACCTTGACCTTCGAGCGCAAGATCTCCGGCACCACGGGCGCGGAGATGTAGTCGACTGCGCCGAGCGAATAGCCGCGTTTCATCTCCTGATCGTCGACATAAGCGGTCACGAAGATGATCGGCGTTTTGGCCGTGCGTCGATAGGTCCGCAGCAATGACGCGGTCTCGAGACCGTCCATCCCGGGCATGTTGACGTCGAGCAGGATGACGGCGAAGTCGCGTTCCAGCACCGCCTTCAGCGCATCGCGCCGCGAGCCGACACTGATCACGTTCTCGCCAAGCTCCTCCAGAACCGTCCGCATCACGACCTGCTGCTCGGGCAAATCGTCGACGACGAGAATGTTGACTGGCTGCGGTGCAATTGCAGACACAGACTCCATCACGGCCTCCTAACGGTGCAACCACGCATGAAGCACCGCGAGCAGATCCTCGCGGTTGACGGGCTTCGACAGGTAGTCCCACGCGCCCGCCTCGATGCAGCGCTCGCGATCACCCTTCATCGCTTTAGCTGTCACAGCGATGATCGGCAGTGTGCGTCCGACAGGACGCTTGCGGATTTCCCGCATCGTCGCGAGACCATCCATCTCGGGCATCATGATATCCATCAGCACTATGTCGATCTCCGAGTCCGCTTCGACCAGCCGGATCGCGTCCCTGCCATTGTCGGCCCAAACGTGGCGCATGCCGTGGTCCTCGAGCACCGTCGCGAGCGCGAAGATATTGCGCATGTCGTCGTCGACGATCAACACCTTGCGTCCCGACAGAGCGGCGCTCGCCCCATGCAAACCATCGATCACTTCGCGCGCAGGCTCGCCAGCCATTTCCGGTCGATGTGGAGCGACGCGATCGTTGCATCGAGTAAACCGGTCATATGGGACGCTATATGACACGTGAAGTGCTCGGACGTATGCGCCGCCATGTTTGACTGATCGTCAGGCGCATAAACGATCAGTTGAAATGGGGCGAGCCGCTTACGCTTCATGAGAATCTCTTCGATCTCATACGCGCACGACGCGAACAGTTGCGCGTCGATCACAGCCGCATACGGATTGTCGTCGGTCAATGTGGCCAACAGTCGTTCGCGCGACGGCGCCAGTACCGGCGTGACACGCTCGCTCGCGATGAACGCTGCAAAATGCTCGCGCGCGGGCGACTGGGGCAGCGCCACCACCAGCTTGCGCGATGCGTCATCGACATAGCCTGCCAGTGCAACAAGCCCATCGTCCAGTATTTCGCGCGATTGAATCGGTTTCCCGAGAAACGAAATGCACCCGATTGCAGCGCCCGCTCGCGCGATTCGTCGGTCGAGATCACGCAGACGGGCAGATGACGTGTCGCGAGATCGTGCTTTAGCCTGGCGAGAACGCGCCAACCGCGAAATCTGGAAGAGATGATGGCTGAGCGCGGCATACAGGTCGATCATTCGACCGTGCATCGTTGGGCCATAAAACTGCTTCCGGTGCTGGAGAAGGCGTTCCGGCGTCACAAGCGCCCTGTTGGCAGGAGCTGGCGCGTTGATGAGACCTACATCAAGGTCAAGGGCCACTGGAAGTGTTTATATCGCGCCGTTGACAAGGCCGGCCAGACGGTCGATTTCCTGCTGCGTGCCCACCGTGACAAGGCTGCAGCCCAGCGCTACTTCGAGAAGTCGATCGATCAGAACGGCGAGCCCGAGACGGTCACGATCGATAAAAGTGGTGCAAATCTGGCCGCGCTCGAGGCCCTCACTGGCCGCGCTCGAGGCCCTCAACGCGGAGCGCGACACGCCGATCAGGATCCGCCAGAACAAGTATTTGAACAACATCATCGAACAGGACCATCGGGCTATCAAGCGCCGTACCCGGCCGATGCTCGGGTTCAAGACCTTTCGTTGTGCCCGCATTCTGCTGGGCGGTATCCAGCTCATGCACATGGTTGCGAAGGGGCAGATGAAAGACAGCGGTGGCTGCCAAACTCCCGCCGAGCAGTTCTACTCGCTGATCAAATAGGCAATCCTAATAATATCGCTATTTGCTCGAGCCGCCATCCTTATTGCGACACAACCCCTGCGGCACCGCGTGATCCTTGTAGGGACCAGTCGCTGGCGACGGACGATCCTGGCCCTGCTTGTCGTTCTGATCGGCTATGCCGCTGCCGATCTCTTCTGGCCGTGCAACGATCCCATCGCGACGGGGACACTCGAAACGAAAATATGGCGCTCCTACTATGACGGCCAGCACGTGGCGCGTTCCCGCAGCACGAATGGCACGTTTGGAGTAAATCGGTCGTTTGGGGAATCTTCGACTGGACCGTTTTAACTCCGCGCCCAAGGCTTAAATTTGCAAGCGCTGCGGGAGCGATTTTTGCTGCCGGCGTATCGTCGGGCGCATCGCACGCCGTAACCAGCTGTTCGCGCTTTGTCGATGACTTGTGTTAGCGAGTCTTAGGCGGAAGCTGAAACGGCCGGTAGTTCGTGGGCGCAGCGATGGTGCCAATTTATTCCGCTCCGACGAGGAGACGACAATGATGACGATGGCTTTGGGCCTGCGGTTAGCGTCGGCAGCTGTGTTGGCGATCGGCTTCGCCGGGTGCGGCGGTGGTGGCGATTCGGCCGGTACGGATGCCGGCGCGTTGGGAGCATCGGCGAAGACGTTAGCCGCCACCTCGAGCCCCACCGCGGACGGTGGATCGGTCGCGTCCACGATCGTAAAACTTCATCGCTATCAGATTGACCCGACGAAGGTCTTCGTCGCGGGTATCTCGTCTGGCGGTTTCGCGGCAGTGCAGATGCACGTTGCCCACTCTTCCACCTTCAAAGGGGCCGCTGTCTCCGACCTCAGCTCGGAATACCAGCGCTATGGGGCCAACGTTCACTTCGACAATGCATATTCCGCCGAGCACGGCTGGGAATCGCCTGATGGCGAACTTGCATGCGGCACGCTCGGGAGTCCCTACATGGTGCGCTGCTCGGCCAATGGCGCAGTCTACGATTCAGTAGAAACCTGGCTGACGATGTTCCTCGGCCCATTGAAACCGCGCAATAATGGAAAGCTGTCGGGTACGCTTTCTTCCTTCGATCAAACAGAGTTCGGGGCGTCCCAAAACCTTTCGATGAGCTCGACGGGGAGCGTTTTTGTTCCCAAAGCCTGCGCGCAAGGGAGCAGGTGCGGATTCGTGCTCGCCCTTCACGGCTGTTTGCAGGAGGCGTCGCTTATCGGAAACCGCTGGGTCACCGAGGCCGGCATCAATGAATGGGCCGATACGAACAAACTGGTCGTCGTGTATCCCGACACGATTGCGTCGTCTGCGCCAGGGCCGACGAACCCGAATGCATGCTTCGACTGGTGGGGTTACTCCAATCAATACGACCCGAACTACGCGCTCAGGAGCGGCTTGCAGATGTCGGTGCTTTACGCGATGGTGCAGCGCGTGACTGGCCGACCGTAGGGCCGTCGTGGCACGGTTCGAATCGGGCGGCCGGTCGCCCTGGCAGCACGGCTTATGAGGGTGCCAAATGGATGAAGGTGGGGCCTTCGACGGCCGGCTTTTGACGTTCAACAAACGGAGGTTTCGGGGCATTCCATTTCCTCCGGCCACTGCATCTCAACCGCGATCGCTTAATGGCCGATCACTGCCCATACCACGCCCCACGTCGAAATCGCGGTACCGCTCCGAACGTCATGATCGGTTGTCAGTGCAACCGTTTGCGGCAGTGCGCTCCGCGCACGCAATCGCGAAGCGTCCGCGCCCCATTTGCGCTACATTGAAACAATAGCGCTCGCTGAACGAGGCGGATGTTTCAGAATCGAGACATTTTTGGCTGGGGACCCAAACCGCGCTGCATCACACGCCGAATGCGCAAAAGCGCATCGGCACGGCGCTCGATAAGTGTGGCCTCGGACTTTCAACGGGTAAAGCACGTTTCAGTTATGAAACAAAGTCGTCTGCTCTTTCCGTCGGCACGCGATTCACGAGATGCATGCCGCGCGCCGCGCCGCGACCCGGCACGCATGGCGCGCTACTTGCTATAAGCCCTTCCCAAGAAGGGTAGCGGAAAACGCGGCTACAAGAACGACCATAAGCAACCATAAACGGGGTTCATCATGTACAGGGCCGGGGACTTCCCGACAGGGATTCCAGCATCGTCGAGATTGCTGGAACGATCAGACCATTGCGTGCGTGCCGGGGTGCTGTAGATGCATTCCGCCACGACAGGAAGCCCAACCGGGTCAGCGGGACAATGCGCTGCCCAAGGGTGGGACGTTCGTCCGACGACCGGCGTCGAAGACGATCCTTTGCTGGGTTGCCTTCTCGTCCTGGCCCGGCTCTTCGACCGACCAACGGCAGCCGACGCGCTCATCGCCGGGCTGCCGCTCAACGGCCATCATCTGACGCCAGACCTCTTTGTTCGAGCGGCGACTCGCGTGGGAATCTCCGCGAGACTCACGAGGCGCTCTCTGGAGGGCATCTCCGATCTCGTTCTGCCCGCTGTGCTGCTGCTTAACGACAGGCAGGCGTGCGTGCTCGTGCGCAGAACCGCAGACGGCAACCTGCGCGTCATCCTCCCTGAGACAGGCACCGGCGAACAGGAGATCAGCACAGAAGATCTGCGGCAACGCTATGCGGGGCACGTGCTGTTTGCACGACCTGCTCACCGGTTCGACGAGCGCAGCGACGAGAGCGCCGTGCCTCGCGTTCGCCACTGGTTCTGGGGCGTGGTCGCAACGGCTTGGCCGATCTACGGCGAAGTGATGCTCGCATCGCTGCTCGTCAATATGTTCGCGCTGGCGATGCCGCTCTTCACCATGAACGTCTATGACCGGGTGGTGCCGAACCACACGTTCGAAACACTGTGGGCACTGGCGGCGGGCATCATCCTCGTGATCGTTTTCGATCTGCTGATGCGAACGTTGCGCGGTTACTTCATCGACATCGCCGGCAAGAAGATCGACGTGATCCTCTCTGCCAACATGTTCGAGAAGGTGCTGGGCATTCAGATGTCCGCGCGTCCGCCATCGGTCGGCGGGTTTGCTTCGGGCATTCAGGAATTCGAGGCGGTAAGGGAGTTCCTCACCTCCGCAACGGCTGTCGCCGTAATCGATCTTCCGTTTTCGGTCGTGTTCGTGCTGGCGATGTTCTGGGTGGGCGGCGCACTCGCATGGCTGCCGCTCGTCGCGCTGCCGCTCGTGGTCGGCGTCGGCATCGCCGTGCAGGGCCCGCTTGCGAGAGCCGTCGAATCCACTCAGCGCCACGCAGCACAGCGCCAGTCGCTCCTCATTGAAACGCTGGTGGGCCTCGAGGCCATCAAGATCACGGGCGCCGAAGGCCCGATGCAAGCGAGGTGGGAGCAGTCGATCGGCGAACTCGCGAGGCTCGGCCTGCGCTCGCGCTTTCTTTCTGGATGCGCGGTCAACTTTGCCAGCTTTGCGCAGCAGATCGCCTATCTCGCCGTCGTTCTCTGCGGCGTCTATATGATCGCCGACGGCAAGCTCACGACGGGCGGCCTGATCGCCTGCACGATATTCACGGGTCGCGCACTGTCTCCGATGGGCCAGGTCGCGACGCTCCTTACCCGCTACCACCAGTCGCGCAGCGCGCTCGCGTCGATCGGCCAGCTGATGAACCTGCCCGGCGAGCGCCCGGCCGACAGACGCTTCGTGCATCGTCCGACGCTGCGTGGCGACATCGAATTCAGGAACGTCAGCTTCGGCTACCCTCGCCAAAGCGGCACGGCGCTCGATGGCGTTTCGTTCCGCATCGCCGCCGGAGAGCGCGTGGCCATCATCGGACGCGTCGGCTCCGGTAAGACGACTATCGAAAAGCTCATCCTGGGCCTCTATTCGCCGACCTCGGGCAACGTGCTGATCGACGGCGTCGAACAGCGTCAATGGGACCCTGCCGCCCTTCGGCGCGGGATCGGACACGTGCCGCAGGACGTCATGCTCTTCAGCGGCAGCGTCAAGGACAACATCGTGCTCGGCGCGCCCGGCGCGGACGATGCCGCCGTGCTGCGCGCCGCGCAGATTGCCGGTGTGACGGATTTCGTCAACCGCTCGCCGAACGGCTTCGATCTGCCTGTGGGCGAACGCGGCGAAGCGTTGTCGGGAGGCCAGCGGCAGGCTATCGCCATCGCGCGCGCGGAACTGCTGGCTCCACCCGTGCTGGTGCTCGACGAGCCAAGCAGCGCAATGGACAACCGCTCCGAAGAGATGTTCAAGGCCAGACTGGCTGCCGAACTGGAAAGCCGCACGCTGATCGTCATCACGCATCGCGCATCGCTGCTCTCGCTGGTCAACCGTGTGATCGTGATGGATCATGGCCGGGTCGTCGCTGATGGCCCCAAGGACCAGGTCCTCGCCGCTCTTGCAGGGAGGAAGCTTCATGTCGCTGCTGGCTGAGTCGAACGCGGATTCATTACGGCGGGGCCGAGTCGTGCTCGCTAGGCTGGGCCGCCGGATCGTCGCGGCGCTGCGGCCGAGCGCGGACGACACCGCGTTCATGCGGGAGACCAGCGCAGCCGTGATGGAGGGGCCGCGGTACTTCACTCACTGGATTCTCTGGTCGACGCTGGTTTTCTTCATTGCCGCGCTGACGTGGGCGGCGTTGGCGCAGATCGACGAAGTCACCGTCGGAGAGGGAAAGGTCATTCCGACCAGCCGCGTGCAGGTGGTGCAGAACCTCGAGGGCGGCATCGTATCGGAGATCATGGTGCACGTCGGGCAGACGGTGCAGAAGGACCAGCCGCTGATGCGCATCGACGATACGCGTTTCACCTCGTCGTACAAGGAAGGACAGGCAAAGGACTCCGCACTGATTGCGAGGATCGCGCGCCTCACCGCCGAGGCAAACGACACGCCATTCGTCGCGCCCGCGCAGCTGGAAGCGACGAACCCGGCGCTGCTGAATGAAGAACGATCGCTCTTCGAGTCGCGACAGCGCGAGTTGCACACGAACCTCGCGGTGCTCAGGCAGCAGGCCGAGCAGCACCGGCAGGAACTGTCCGAGAAACGCGCGCGGGAAGCTCAACTGCAGCACAGCTACAGCCTTGTCGAGAAGGAGCTCGAGTTGACGAGCCCGCTCGTCCAGAAGGGCGCGGTATCCGACGTCGAAGTGCTTCGGCTCGAGCGCGAAGCCAACGACATGAAAGGCGATCTCAACGCAACGCGGCTCGCGATGCCGCGCCTGGAAGCCGCCTATAGCGAGGCTCGTCAGAAGATGGATGAGCTGACCGCGCACTTTCGCGCCGAAGCGATGAAGGACCTGAACGACGCGCGCGCCGAACAGGCCGCCTTGAGCGCAGCCAATGTCGCGCTGGAAGACCGCGTTACGCGCACGCTGGTGCGGGCGCCCGTGAAGGGCATGATCAAGCAGATCAAGATCAATACGGTCGGCGGCGTGATTCAGCCGGGCATGGATCTGCTGGAGATCGTGCCTCTGGACGAGACGCTGCTAATCGAGGCACGCGTACGACCATCGGATATCGCGTTCCTGCATCCGGGGCAGGATGCCATGGTCAAGCTATCCGCGTATGACTTCTCCATCTACGGCGGCTTTCCTGCAACCGTCGAAGACATCAGCGCCGACACGCTGTTGCCTGAACATCCTGCCGAGAAACCGGACAGCTACTACCGGGTTCTGGTTCGCACGAAGACGAACAAGCCGGACGGCCAGAGCCAGCCGGTGCGGATCGTGCCTGGCATGATCGCCACCGTCGACATCAAGACGGGCCGCAGATCAGTGCTGCATTACCTGCTCAAGCCCGTGACCAAGACGAGGGAAGCGGCGCTGCGCGAGCATTGAGACATGACCACGCGCTTGCGGCGGGCGTCGGCTTCATCGTCGCCCGAACGTACGGCCATCCAGTTTGCAAATCAGCAGTGTCCGCCGCGATAACAGGCACGGCGGAATGCGTTTCAGTTGACACATATCGACAATAACGGGGAGCAACATGGCGACGATCTCGAACGGAACCGCGGTTTCCATCAGCAACACGCCGCAGGCGAACAACGATCTTTTTACATCGGCGCAGACGGGACTGAGCGACAGTGCGCTCGGCGTTGTCTATCTCAACGTGATGGCCAACGACCAGGGCGGCGCGGCGAAGATGCTCTACTCGGTCGACTCGGGAACGGAAGCCACGGTATCGCTCGAGCAGAAGGCTCTGCTGATTCAGGATACGGCGCGGGCTGAAGCCATCAGCGCGGACTACAGCGCACACGGCGCGCACATCTGGATCACGGCGGACGGAAAGGTCGGATACGACGCGAGTCATCTGGATGCGTCGTGGCTGTCGCAGAGTTTCAGTACCGCCGGCTGCGCGCAGGACAGCTTCACTTATGCAATCCGGCTCGGCAACGGGACGCTGAGCTGGGCGACCGCGTATGTCGATATCGCACCGCCGCCGCCCTCGGTCACGCTTGCGCATGACATGGGGATTTCGAATACGGACGGCATCTCGTGCGACGGCACGCTGGCTGTCAGCGGAATCGCGCATGGCGCGAACGTCGAGTACAGCGTCGATAATGGCGCGCACTGGAGCAGCAGCTTCAGCGCAGTCGAGGGGCTGAATACCGTGCAAGTCCGGCAAACGGATGTTGCGGGGAATACTTCGGCTGTGAGTTCGTATAGTTTTACGCTTGATACGTCGGTTGCTGCGCCGGGTGTTGCGCTCGCGACCGATTCGGGCGGTAGTGGCTCCGACCACATCACCAATGTCGGCACGCTGGGCGTCACCGGTGTCGAGAGTGGTGCTACGGTCCAGTATTCGGTTGATGGCGGGCATACCTGGAGCGGAAGTTTCAGCGCTACCGAAGGGCTGAATATCGTGCAGGTGCGGCAGACCGATGTCGCCGGCAATGTCTCCGGCGCGACCAGCTTCAGCTTCACGCTTGACACGTCGGCCGCTGCGCCGGGCGTTGCGCTCACGACCGATTCGGGCAGCAGTGCCAGCGACCACATCACCAACGTCGGCACGCTGGGCGTCACCGGCGTCGAAACCGGCGCCACGGTCCAGTATTCGGTTGATGGCGGCCACACGTGGAGCACCACCTTCAGCCCCACCGAAGGCCTGAATACCGTGCAGGTGCGCCAGACCGATGTCGCCGGCAATGTCTCCGGCGCGACCAGCTTCAGCTTCACGCTCGACACGTCGGCCGCCGCACCAGGCGTGGCGCTCACGACCGATTCGGGCAGCAGCGCTTCCGATCACATCACCAACGTCGGCACGCTGGCCGTCACCGGCGTCGAGAGCGGTGCCACGGTCCAGTATTCGGTTGATGGCGGCCACACGTGGAGCGGAAGCTTCAGCGCCACCGAAGGCCTGAATACCGTGCAGGTGCGCCAGACCGACGTCGCCGGCAATGTCTCGAGCTCGACCGGCTTCAGCTTCACGCTTGACACGTCGGCCGCTGCGCCGGGCGTCGCGCTCACGACCGATTCGGGCAGCAGTGCCAGCGACCACATCACCAACGTCGGCACGCTGGCCGTCACCGGCGTCGAGACCGCTGCCACGGTCCAGTATTCCACCGACGGCGGCCACACGTGGAGCACCACCTTCAGCCCCACCGAAGGCCTGAACACCGTACAGGTCCGCCAGACTGACGTCGCCGGCAATGTCTCCGGCGCGACCAGCTTC